>JAABUN010006388.1_pt1 | contig 13631 bp, 13 predicted proteins | sample 5559311 | NCBI WGS metagenome assembly JAABUN01 (sample SAMN10711877, study PRJNA513370) | rock metagenome | isolation source: Antarctica rocks | place: Antarctica: Victoria Land, Siegfried Peak sud | reverse complement strand
TGAGGCAACAGAACCGGCTCAGGTCGTCCATGACCGATCCCACCAGGGCGTGAAAATCGCAACCGTGCGACGCAATTCCTTACCTCGCATCGGTCAGGGCGTGCAAGAGAGAACGGACACCACCGCGTCCCGCCACATGTGGAAGTAAAAGGGGCCGCCGTCCCGCGGCGGCCAGGCGTGCGGCCGCACCCGCCACGCCGCCAAAGGGCACCTGCCCTCATACCCCGGCGGCCGGGTGTGCAGTCACCCGGCGGACGCCGACAACTTTGAAGAACCCCACGATCCGCTCGGCCGCCCCCGCCGCAGTGCCCGTGAATCGGTCACGTAGTCGGCGTAGTCGAAGCCGGGGGCCATCGTCGCCCCGACCAGGGTGAACCCGTGCGGTCCTGCCCGGCGGACGCTCCCCTGCCAGACGCCGCCCGGCACCACCAGTTGCGGCACCTCGCCGGCCGCCAGGGCGGTCCCGAGGGCGGGCGTCGTGACTGTCCCGTCCGGGTGGAGTCGGAGCATGTCGGGCGTGTCGCCCAGGTAGAAGTGGAACACCTCGTCGCCCGGCAGCCGGTGCATCTCGCTGACGGCGGTGCCGGTGAGCAGGTAGTAGATCGCCGTCCCGACCGACCGTGGTCCGCCGGCGGTCGCCACCGGCAGCGGCGAGCGCAGGGTCTCCCGGAAGTACCCGCCTTCGACCGGGTGCGGCTCCAGCCCGAGGTGGAGGATCAGTTCGTCGGCGGTCATGGCAGTCACACCCGGGCGGTGAGGACCGTGTACCCCCGGTTGTCCACCGACTCGACATCCCCGAACGTCTCGACCACCTCGGGGATCGTCTGCACCGGCATCTTCGTCACCAGGTAGAACCGGCCGCCGGGGGCCAAGAGGTCGCGGGCCGTGGCGATGAACAGCCGGGCCACCTCGCTGTTGGCGTAGTACGGCGGGTTGGCCAGGATCACGTCGTACCCCGACGGCGTCAGACCGCCCAGGTCCGGGTCGGTGACGATCGTCGTGTTCGCCACGGTGTTGGCCGCGACGTTCCGGGCCGTGAGCGCCGTGGCCCGGGCGTTCGAGTCGACGAACGTCACCCGCACGTCCGCGGCGAGTGTCGACGCCAGGCAGCCGACGCTGCCGTTGCCGCAGCCCATGTCCAGGACGTGTTCGCCGGCGGATAGCGCCGTCACTTCAAGCATGGCCCGACTCCCCTGGTCCATCTCGCCGTAGCTGAACGTCCCCGGCCAGGTCTCGATCGCCAGGCCGGGACAGTCGCCGATCCTGGCATGGAATGTGATCGCGTGCCGGCGGCGGGGCCGCTCGCCCGCGCGCGGACTCCAGAACGCCATCCCGGCCGGGTCGGTCGGCGACTCGCCGCACTTGCCGTAGATGCGCTTCTGCCACTTGGCGAACTGCGTATCTTTCTCGTACTCCGAGAGTGTGATGAATAGCCCGCCGTCTTCCAGGATGTGATACCCCTGGTCGACCATATCAATCTTCAACTCGCGGTCGGCGAACGATGCGGCCGGGAAAATCACGGTGCGGAACTTGCGTGGCAGGTCCCACAAGTCGGCCCCGACGACGACCTCGGCTTCGAGGTTCTCCTGGGCCAGCTTCTCCCGCAACCGGCCGCCGACGAACTGGTCCATCTGGAAGCAGACGACTTCCCCGGCGGGGTGCGCCTCGCGGATGTGGGCGACGAGTTGCGTCACCGGCCACGGCGGCCCGAGGGCGACGCAGACCGGCGGCACGACGCGGGACCGGACGACGGGGAACAGGTCGGGCAGGTGTTTCATGCGGGCATTCTAGCGGCCGACCGGCCGCGGCGCGGGGGCGGGTTCGGGCGTCAACGGGGCGACGAGGGCGCGGAAGTCGGCCCGGCCGCGGAGGAAGTCGAGGTCGGCGTCCCTGCGGATGTGCGCCCCGTCCCTATACCCGGCGGCGACGGCTTTCGTCAGCCAGGCCATCGCCCGGCCGGCGTCGGCACTCGCCTCGGCCGGCTGGTTCGCTTGAGCGTAGACGCTGGCGGCGACGGCCCGCCAGCAGGCGGCGTCGTACAGACTGCCGGCGTCCGTGCGGCCGAGCTTCTCCCACATCACGGCCGTGGCCCGGCAGCCGGCCGGGTCGGCGGCCCGCTGGAAGTGCCGCACCCGCAGGCCCAGCACCGCCGACATCATCCGCGGGCGGACCGGCTTGCCGGCCGCCCGCGCCAGGCACTCGTCGATCAGTGGGATGGCCTCGGCACCGCGATTCAACGCGACGAGCGCTTCGGCGACGCTCTGCATGTTCATCAGCGTGTCCGGGTGGTCCGGGCCGAGGGTCCGCCGGCGGGCGGCCAGCGTCGCCTCGTGCAGCGTCGCCGCGTCGGCGTAACGCCGCAGGAAGGCGTAGCTGATGGCCAACAGGTTCGTTCATGCTCCGCAGGGTGTCCGGGTGGTCCGGGCCGAGGCGGTCGGCGTAGACCGCCCGGGCACGGTCGGCGCACTCCGCCGCCGCCCGGGGTTCGCCCAGCCAGAAGTACGTGCGGCCTAACGTCAGGCACAGCCGGGCTTCGACCAGCGGCTGGTCGGCGAACCCGGTGGTGAGGGCCGGTCGGCTGGCGGCGATGGCCGCCCGGAGGGTGACATCGTGGCCCAGTCCGCCCTCCTGGCCCAGCGGCCGGGCGGCGGCGAACACCCGGTCCTCGAAGAACGTCACCACCGCCGTCGCCTCGGCCTCCTTGGCCTCGGCCTTCCGCCGGTGGTCCGCCTCCGCCTGCCGGGCCACCTCCGCCTCGGCCTGCTTGACCTCGGCCGTCGCCTCGGCCGTCTCGGCGGCCCCGCGGGCGGCGTCGGCCCGGATCGACTGGGCCGTGGTGCCGGCCACGCCCAGGAGCAGGACGGCCGCCACCGCCGCGGCCGCCCGCTGGACCGCCCGCCGCCGCTTGGCCTGCTCGGCCGCCCGCACGTCGGCGGTCAACTTGTCCCGCTCGGCGTGCCTGGCCCGGTCGTCGGCCGCCCGCCGCAGGGCCGCCACCGCGGACGCCACCTCGTCCGCCGCCGCCGGCCGGTCGGCCCGGTCGAACGCCAGGCACCGCTTGCAAAGGGCGACCACGCCCGGGTCGGCCCCGCATCCGTCGAGCCGGGCGAACGCCGCTTCGGTATTGCCGCGGACGGCGTTCAACCGCACGCCCTCGGAGTCCTTGCCGTCGAACGGCGGCCGGCCGGTGAGCAGGACGCACAGGATGGCCCCCAGGCCGAACACGTCGGACCGGGTGTCGACCTCGGCGAGTTCGCCGGCCGCCTGCTCGGGCGGCATGAAGGCCGGCGTCCCCAGCACGGTGCCGGCCTGGGTGAAGCTGCCGTCCGAGTCGCGGAGGGTGCGGATCGCGGTCGGGGCGTCGGACACTCTGGCACCGGGTGAAGACTCCGGCGGCTGACGCGCCCCGCCCGCCAGGACTTTCGCCAGCCCCCAGTCCATGACTTGCACCTCGCCGAACGCCCCGACCATGACGTTCGCCGGCTTCAAGTCCCGGTGGATGACCCCGCGCGCGTGGGCGAACCCGACGGCCTGGCCGACGGCTTCGATAACGGCCAGCGGGTCCACCGGGGTGCCGGCCCGGAGCAACTCGTCCAGGGTCTGGCCCTTGATCAGTTTCATGGCCAGGAACGGCCGGCCGTCGGCCAGGGTGCCGACGTGGTAGACGGCCGGGATGCCGGGGTGCTGGAGGTGGGCCGTGAGGCGGGCCTCGTCGACGAACCGGGCGGCCGTCGGCGAGTCCGGCGGGTACTTGTCCTGCAGCACCTTGACCGCGACTTCGCGGTCAAGGGCCACGTCCCGGGCGCGGTAGACGACGCCCATGCCGCCGCGGCCGACCTCGCCGAGCAACTCGTACCCGGCCGGGACATCCGCGGCGGCCGGCCGGGACCGGCACGGCGACTCGTCCGCGGCGAGCGTGCTGCCGTCGGCGGGGCGGGCGGGGGCGGCCGTCACGGTGGCCGGCTCGGGCGACACGACGCGCTCCTCGGGCGGGGAGTCGGCGGAACACTCGGGAGGTTTTACACGCGCGGCCGACGACCGTCACCCGCCCGCCGGCCGGATGCCCCCCTCGGTCGGGCTGCTGGCCGTCGCGTACAGCTTCTTCGGGATGCGGCCGGCCCGGAACGCCAGCCGACCGGCTTCGGTCGCGTGCCGCATCGCGTGGGCCATCCGCAGCGGGTCGGCGGCACTGGCAATGGCGGTGTTGAGCAGGACGCCGTCGCAGCCGAGTTCCATCGCCACGGCCACGTCCGACGCGGTGCCCACCCCCGCGTCGACGATGACCGGGTAGTCCGGGTCGCCGTGTTTGAGGTATTCGAGGATGATGCGGATGTTGTTCGGGTTCAGAATGCCCTGGCCGCTGCCGATGGGGCTGCCGGCCGGCATGACGCTCGCCGCCCCGGCTTCCTTGAGGCGCTTGGCCAGGGCCGGGTCGTCGCTGGTGTAAACGAGAACCAGGAACCCCTCTTTGACAAGGGTTTCGGTCGCCCGCAGCGTGTCGACCGGGTCGGGGAGGAGCGTCCGGGCGTCGAGCAGGCATTCGAGCTTGACCCACTTCGCGCCGGGGTTGCCGAGGTTCGACAGCAACTCCCGGGCGAGCCGGGCGTGCCGGACCGCGTCGTCGGCACTGAAGCACCCGGCCGTGTTCGGCAGGATGGTCAGTTTCGCCAGGTCGAGGGCGTCGAGCAGGCTGTTACCGGCCGCATCGACGAGCCGTTCGCGGCGGACAGCCACGGTCGTCACCTCGCACCCGCTGGCGTCCAGGCACCGGCGCATCAGGTCGGGGGACGGGTACTTGCCGGTGCCGGTGAACAGCCGCGACTGGAAGGTGAACGGGCCGACGCGGAGGGGGGCGTCGTCGTCCTGGCCGCCGCCGACGAGGGTGACGATCTCGATGGCGTCGCCGTCCTCAAGTGGGGTGCGGGCATGGTCGACCCGGGGGACGACGGCCAGGTTGCGTTCGACGGCAACCTTGGCCGAGTTATGGCCGAGGCGGGCGAGCAGGTCGGCCAGGGTAAGGGGGCCGGGCAGGTCGTGCGGCTCGGCGTTGACGGTCAGGCGGGGCATGGCGGCGGCTTCCGGCGAGTGAAAGAGGCTATAGTCAGGATACGCGGCGTGGCCGGGGGCGTGTGGGGCGGGTATGCTGACGGGCGTACAGACCCGGTGCCCGGGGGCGCGTGGACATGCCGGCGATACTTGCGGACGCGGTGTTCGGGTTCATCGAATCGCTGCTCGAAGCCATCAACTGGTCGAAACTGGGTGCCCCCGCGGCCGTGGCCGGGACCACAGTGATGTGTGCGATCCCCCTCGCGCGGTGGTACGCGAACATCCAGGGCCGCGACTTGGAAGGTCAACTCGCGGTTGCGAAAGGAGAGAAGGCGGTTGTCGAGCAGCAGTTGCAGGCGGCGCAACTGCAGGTCGCCGGCCAGAAGGCACAGCTTGACGCACAATCCGTCGCCATTTCGGATCGGGATAAGACGATCGCCAAGCGTCAAGCCGAAATATCAAAGCTGATTACGGGCGGCAAACGCCTTTACAAGGAAGTCGTTGACCTGCGTCCGCTCAAACTGCGGGTGCCGGAACTCGAGACTCAACTCGCCGACGAGCGAAAACTCGTCGGCCTGCTCAAGGACCAGATCGCCGGCAAGGACGACAAACTCGTTGAGTTGATCGCCGAAGTCGAGAGCCGGCAGAAGGCGCTCGACCGGACCGCGGCCCGGATGCGTAAGGTCCAGCGGCGGCAGAACTACTTGACCCAGGCGAAGGCGTTCCAAAACGTGCCGAAGTTCCGTCCGCTCGCGGAACGCCGGCGGGCCATCATCTCGGTCCTGAATCTCAAGGGGGGTGTGGGCAAGACGACGATCACGGCCCACCTGGCCGCGGCGCTCGCCCGGAAGGGCTACCGGGTACTCATGGTCGACCTCGATTTACAAGGGTCGCTTTCGGCCCTGATGCTCCCACAAAACGTGATCACTACCCGCTTCAAGGCCGGGCGTCTGACCCAAGACTTCTTCCGGGCGGCAGCCGACAACGTCCTCTTGAAGCTGTCCCCGTACATTGTGCCCGTCCCCGGCCAGCCCGCCGGCGTGTCCGGCAGCATGAGCATCGTCCCGACGACGGACCAACTCGCCTACTCCGAACTCAGCCTGACCCTCGGCTGGCTCCTGAAGCAGGGCGAGCGGGACGCGCGGTTCCTGCTCCGGAAGGCCCTGCACTTCAAGACGGACAACAAGCCGTATGACATTGTCCTGCTCGACTGCCCGCCGCTCTTGAATATCTCGTGCGTCAATGCCCTGGCGGCGAGCGATTTCCTTCTAGCCCCGACGCTGCTGACCGCGAAGGCGGCCGAACGCATTCCGGTGTTGATGCAGGTCATCAACCAGGACAATTTCAAGCGGCACGTCAACAGCCAACTGAAAGTCCTGGGCGTCCTGGCCAGCCGCGCGAACCGCATGCCGCCGGTCGGGAACGAGGCCGGGGTCTGGCTGGACCTTCCGAAGTTCATCGATGCGGCTTACGTCTCCCAGGTCAAGCAGTTCGCGACGGTCATCGGCCAGGATGCTAAAATCGCAGCGGGCGAGGAGCAGTTCGTCCACCCCGAGCCGGGATCACGCGCCAGAGCGATGTTCGACGAGTTGGCCACCGAGGTCGAAAGGGAGTTGCCCAGTGACTGTTGCAAAGCTCCGCCAGCAGCTCCTTAGTTTCGCCGACCGCGAGCCGGACACCGACCCGGCCGAGGGCACGGTCGAGGATGTCGCCGACGCGCTTACCCATCTCGGGGAGTTGAGTCTGGCGACGTTCGCCGGGCTGCTGCGTAAGGTGAAAATCCCGGCCCCCAAGGCCTCGGTTAAGCCGCGCAAACCGGCGAAGACGCCGGAACAGTTGGCACAAGAAAAAATCACCAAAGAAGCCGCGGCCGAAGTCAAGCGGGTCGAGAAGGAGCGAGTTGCAGCTCAGAAAGCGGAAGCTGGCAGAGTCGAGAAGGCCCGCAAGGCCGAACAGACACGGCTCGAGAAGGAGCGAAAGGCCGCCGAAGTGGCCGAGCAAAAGCGAATCGATGCACCGCGGATAGCCGAGCAGAAGCGGATCGAGAAGGAGCAGAAGGCGGCTGCGGCGGCCGAGGTGAAGCGGGTCGAGAAGGCCCGCAAGGCCGAACAGACGCGGCTCAATAAGGAACGGCGCGAGGCAGCGAAGAAGCAGCCCACACCCGCAATTATTCATCTCGGTGCCGACCTCAACGACCTCATCGCCCGGGCCAAGCGCGAGCAGGCGACCTACGACGAGATCGACGAACACATCGACCGGCTCAAGCCGCTGACGAAGCCGCAACTGCTGCAGGTCGCGACCCTCATCAACTCCAACGCCGGGTTGTCGGCCAAGCCGAAGGCGGAAATCGTCAAAAGGTTAGGGGACACCCTCCGCCGCGTCCTCGGCACGGCCGAGCGGGTCAAGATGTAGCCCGTCCTCCCGCCGCCCCTACAACACCCCGCATCGCCCCGCCCCTCCCCGGTAGCCCGCATGGCCGCCCCCCACCCGCTGCCCCACACCCGTGTCCCGACCGTGACGTTCCCCGTCGCCGGGGCTGCCGCCAGGTTCGTCGCCCACGAGATCGACGCCCTCATACGCGCCCGCAACGCCGAGGGGCGGGCCACCGTCCTCGGCCTGGCCACCGGCAGCACCCCCGTCGGTCTCTACCGCGAACTCATCCGGCTGCACGCCGATGCGGGGCTGGATTTGTCCCGCGTCGTCACGTTCAACCTCGACGAATATTACCCCATCCCCAAGGACGACTCGCACTCCTACTACCGCTGGATGCACGAGACGTTCTTCGACCACGTCAACATCCGCCCGGCCAACATTCACATCCCCGACGGCACCCTCGCGGCCGACGAAGTCGATGACTTCTGTGCCGACTACGAGCGCCAGATCAGGGACGCCGGTGGGATCGATATCCAGATTCTCGGCATCGGCCGGACCGGGCACATCGGGTTCAACGAGCCGGGGTCGCCGAAGTCGAGCCGGACCCGCATGGTGACACTTGACAGCATCACCCGGCGGGACGCGGCGTCGGGGTTCTTCGGCGAGGAGAACGTCCCGAACCAGGCGCTGACGATGGGCGTCGCGTCCATCCTCGACGCCCGCAAAGTCTTCCTCATGGCCTTCGGCGAACACAAGGCGTCGATCGTCTACAAGGCCGTCGAGTTGCCGCCCAAGGAAGCCATCACCGCGAGCTTTTTGCAGGACCACCCGGACGCGGTGTTCGTCCTCGACGCGGCGGCGGCGGCCGAGTTGACGGCCATCAAGCGGCCGTGGGAGGTCGGGCCGTGCGTCTGGACGGACGACCTGGTCCGCCGGGCCGTCGTCCAACTCAGCCTGGCGGCCGGCAAGGGGCTGCAGAAGCTGCGGGACGACGACTTCCGCGAACACCACCTGTTCGATCTCTTGCGCGAGCGCGGGCCGGCCGAGCGGATCGGGGAGGCGGTGTTCAACGACCGGCTGGCGGCCATCGAGCCGTACCCGGCCGGCCCCCCGGCCAAGGGCGGGGCCAAACAGACGGTGCTGGTGTTCAGCCCGCACCCGGACGACGACGTGATTAGTATGGGCGGGACGATCATCCGCCTCGCGGAGCAGGGGCACGACGTTCACATCGCGTACATGACCAGCGGCAACATCGCGGTGTTCGACCACGACGCCCGGCGGTTCGTCGACTTCGTGGACGAGTTCGTCGGCGGGTTCGGCGAGACCCGCGAGAAGGCGGCCGTCGGCACCATGAAGCGGCGCATCTTCGACTTCCTGGATGTCAAAGGGGCCGGCGAGGCGGACAGCGCCGAACTCCTGAACATCAAGGGGATGATCCGGGCGACCGAGGCCCGGGCGGCCGCGCTCGCATGCGGGGTGCCGCCGAATAAACTCGTGTTCATGAACCTGCGATTCTACCGGACCGGGACCATCACCAAGAACCCCGTCCAGCCCGAAGACATCGACGATATTGTTTCGCTGCTCGCCAGGTTGAAGCCGGCGCAAATCTACGTGGCCGGCGAGATGTCGGACCCGCACGGCACGCACCGCCTGTGTGCCGAGGCGATCTTCGAGGCCGTCCACCGGGTGCGGGCCAAGGACAACCCGCCGTTCGATGTCTGGCTGTACCGCGGGGCGTGGGAGGAGTGGGAGCCGCACGAGGTCGAGATGGCCGTGCCGATCAGCCCGGACGTGCTCGAACGCAAGAAGCAGGCGATCTTCCGCCACCAGTCGCAGAAGGACCGGGCCATGTTCCCCGGCGGGACCGACCGCCGCGAGTTCTGGCAGCGGGCCGAGGACCGGAACCTGGGCACGGCCCGGACGTTCGACGACCTGGGGCTGCCGGAGTACTACGCCCTCGAAGCGTTCGTGAAGTGGCGGGACTAGCCGCGCCCGGGGTTCCCGCCCAGGCTCTTGGCCGGCCACAGCTTCCTTGACACATCCCCTGCCGGGGGCGGACAATAACCGCCGGGCATTCGTTCCGTGATCCACCAGGGGTTCCCATGCCGCTAACCGAGGCCCGCCCCGTCCGCCGCGCGTTCACGCTCATCGAACTGCTCGTCGTCATCGCCATCATTGCCATCCTCATCGGTCTGCTGCTGCCGGCGGTCCAGAAGGTGCGCGAGGCCGCCGCCCGGGCCAAGTGCCAGAACAACCTCAAGCAGCAGGGGCTGGCCCTGCACAACTACCACGACGCCAACGACGTGTTCCCGCCGGCCCTGTTGCTCGGCCCGGCCATGTCCCCCGGCTACCAGAAGGAGCCGGCCCCCGGCGGGGTGGCCGCGAAGGGGGCTGACTCCGAGGGGTATCCGAACCGGGGGCCGTACTGGAGTTGGACGGCCCGGGTGGCCCCGTACATCGAACTCGGGAACGAGATGGCCTACGCCCGCATGACCTCGAAGTACGCCGACTGGCCGTGGTGGCAGTACTCGCCCGGGGTGACGCCCGCGAACGGCAAAGAGGTCAACGCCTACAAGGCCAAGATCATGCAGTGCCCATCCGACGGCCGGGCCGACCTGGCCTGGACGGACGGGTCACACACGGCCGCCCTGACCTCGTACTTCGGGGTGGCCGGCCGGGACCAGTTCAAGGAGACGGCCCCCGGCAAGCTGCCCGGCCAGGACGGCCTGCTGTACGTCAACTCGGCCGTCAAATTGACCGGCGTGGCGGACGGGACGAGCAACACGGTCATGGTCGGCGAGCGGCCGCCGTCGAGTACGCTGTTGTACGGGTGGATGTGGGCCGGGGCCGGCGACCTGCCGGAGTTCGGCACCACCGACGTGGTCCTCGGCGTCCGGGAGCGGGCGCGTAAGCCGGCGGCCGACCCCAACGTCTACCGCCCCGGCACGATCCTCGACCCGGACGACCAGCACCGCTACCACTTCTGGAGCCTGCACCCCGGCGGCGGGATGTGGCTGTTCGCCGACGGCCACGTCGCCTTCATCACCTACGCGGCCGGGACGGCGACCGTCGCCACCGTCAACGGCGTCGACGTGACGCTGCTGGAGGCGCTCGCGTCCCGGGCCGGGGGCGAGACGGCGGCGGGGCCGTAGGGGAACGTGGTCCGCTCGAACCGAGTCGGTTCCGTTGAAGGAGTCCGCCCCCGTGCCCCGCATCCTGTGCCTGCTGATCGTCGCCGCCGGCTGCTCCAAGTCCGACGACGCCCGGCCGAACCCGGCGCTGCAAGTCCCGGACGTGCCGAAGGGGCGGGCGGCCGGGGAAGGCGTGCCGGCCCAGCCGGGGCCGCCGCGGCGGTGAGCCGGCCGGCTTGCCAAGGGCCGGCCGGCTGCTATCATACCGACTCAATGAACCGCCCCGGGGTGTCGAGTCATGGCCAAGACGTGCATATTCACCGGCCGGACCACGGGGTACGGCAACCGCAAGACCTACCGCGGCAAGGCCAAGTACCTGGGCGGGGTCGGTAAGAAGATCACCGGCATCAACCGCCGTAAGGTGAAGGCCAACCTGCAGAAGGTCAAGTGCGTCATCGACGGCGAGGTGGTGCGCGTCTGGGTGTCGGCCGCCGCCATCCGCAGCGGCATGGTCGTCAAGCCGCTGAAGCGGGCCGCGTTCTCCATGCAGTCGGTCTAAAGGGGCCGCCGATGTCGCTCGACCGGGACGAAGTCCGGAAGGTGGCGAAGCTCGCCCGCCTCGACCTGTCCGACGCCGACCTGACACGGATGGCCGACCAGTTGAACCGCATCCTGGTCTACATCGACGCCCTCCAGGAAGTCGACACCGACGGCGTCGAGCCGCTGGCCCACCCGCTGCCGCTGCGGAACGTGTTCCGGGCCGACGTGCCGGTGCCGTCGCTGGCCGTCGCGGACGCGCTCAAAAACGCCCCGGCCCGGCAGGGGGACTACTTCGCCGTGCCGGCGGTGTTCGACAGCGACGAGGGGTAGCGGCGAAGGCAACCTCACCCCCCGGCCCTCTCTCCGAAACGGAGAGGGGGAGCCAGCACGGGCGGGCCTACGATCGGACTCGGTGCCCGGATACGACCCCGATTTCCTCCCCCTCTCCGCATCGGAGAGGGGGCCGGGGGGTGAGGTTGCCTTTTCTCATGCCCGACGCCCCCCTCACCTCCCGCACCGCCACCGAACTCCTCGCCCTCCAAGCGGCCGGCGCGGTGACGGCCGCCGCCATCGCCGACGCCTTCCTCGCCAACATCCGCGACCGCGAGCCGCGGGTGAAGGCGTTCCTCCACGTCGACGAACCGGCCGTCCGCGCGCAGGCCGCCGCCGTCGACGCCCGGCGGGCCAGGGGCGAACCGCTCGGCGCGTTGGCCGGCGTGCCCGTGGCCGTCAAGGACGTGCTGTGTACCAAGGGCGTGCCGACGACCTGCGCCAGCAAGATGCTCGAACACTTCGTCCCCCCCTACGACGCCCACGTCGTTGAGAAGATCAAAGCCGCCGACGCGGTGCTGATCGGCAAGACGAACATGGACGAGTTCGCGATGGGGTCGTCGACCGAGAACAGCGCCTACCAAACCACCCGCAACCCGTGGGACACGACCCGCATCCCCGGCGGGTCGTCGGGCGGGAGTGCCGCGGCGGTGGCGGCCTGCGAGACCCCCGTGTCCCTCGGGACCGACACCGGCGGGTCGATCCGCCAGCCGGCCGCGCTGTGCGGCATCGTCGGCGTCAAGCCGACCTACGGCCGGGTGTCGCGCTATGGCCTGATCGCTTTCGCGTCGAGTCTCGACCAGGTCGGCCCGTTCGCCCACGACGTGACCGACGCCGCGCTCCTGATGGAAGTCATCGCCGGCCACGACCCGCGCGACTCGACCAGTGTTGATACCCCGGTCCCGGCGTACACGCAAACCTTGAACCGGCCGGTGGCGGGCCTGCGTATCGGCGTCCCGGCCGAGTTCTTCGACGCCGGCCTCGACGCCGAAGTGGAAGCCGCCATCCGCGCCGCCCTCGCGGTCTACGAGGCCCACGGGGCGACGCTGGTGCCGGTGTCGCTGCCGCACAGCGCCAAGCACGCGGTGGCCGTCTATTACATCGTCGCCACGGCCGAGTGTTCGAGCAACCTGGCCCGGTTCGACGGGATGCACTACGGCCACCGGACCAGGACGAAAGCCGACCTGATCGGGACGTATGCGAAGTCCCGCGGCGAGGGGTTCGGCCCGGAGGTCCAGCGGCGGATCATGCTCGGCACGTATGCCCTGTCGAGCGGGTACAAGGATGCGTACTACCTGAAGGCTCTCAAAGTCCGGCGGGTGATCCTCGACGAGTTCACGGCCGCGTTCGACAAGTGCGACGTGATCATGGGGCCGACCGCCCCGAGTGCGGCGTTCCCGATCGGCGAGAAGACGGCCGACCCGCTGGCGATGTACCTGAGTGACATTTACACCATCTCGTGCAACCTGGCCGGCATCGCCGGGCTGAGCCTGCCGTGCGGGTTCACGGCCGGCGGCCTGCCGGTCGGGTTGCAACTGCTGAGTCCGCCGTTCGACGAGGAGCGGATGTTCCGGACGGCGCGGATGTACGAAGCGGCCACCGCCTGGCACACGCGCCGGCCGAAGTTCTAGCCCGGGACGGTTGCGGCGGCCGGGGCCGGCGTGCGATAATGACCCGTGGCGCGGCCCCCGTCGGGCCGGCCGCTACTCCCACCGCACGAGGTTCCCGTCATGACGTTGCCGAAGTTGGCCCGCACCGTGGCCCTGATGACCGCCCTGACCGGGCTGAGCGCGACCGCCCTGTCCGTGTCGACCGCCCAGGACAAGGGGACTGCAAAGAAGACCGACAAGAAGGCGACCGGCACGATCGACATCGGCGAAGGCAAAGACGGCAAGTTCCGGTTCTTCATCCACGACGCCGACGGCAAGTCGCTGGCCATGAGCAACCACGGGTACGAGACCCGGGCCGACGCGGTCAAGGCGGTCGGCGAGTTGAAGGACATCGTCGCCGGGGCGACCAAGATCGGGACGGCGAAGAAGAAGCTGGACGACGACCACGACTCGTCGAAGAAGGGGAAGGACAAGGACAAGTAGCTGGTGGCCAGTCCGTCGGAGCCGCGCCCGTCAGGAAGCGGCCGCTCGCGGAGCGGGAGGCCTACGTTGTTCACAAGCACCGGGAGCCGGGGGCGTTCGCCTCCAGGTTCTTCGTCCA
>JAABUN010006387.1_pt1 | contig 13631 bp, 10 predicted proteins | sample 5559311 | NCBI WGS metagenome assembly JAABUN01 (sample SAMN10711877, study PRJNA513370) | rock metagenome | isolation source: Antarctica rocks | place: Antarctica: Victoria Land, Siegfried Peak sud | reverse complement strand
GAAGTGCCCTGAGATACGGCTATGGAGGTTATCGAGTTCTGCTAACCAAGCTTTGACAGCAGGAAGCTTACCGCTGGAGAAAGTCATAGCTCAACTTACTCCTGCTAACTGCGGCTGTAATACTAGTTCCAAAGCTGCTCGACCAGGGTTTCGTCGCTAGGACGAACCGTCGCCCATAAGGGCCTAGAAGAGACGTAACGATCCCCTAATTGGTCAACGCCGTTGGGTGTACCGCGAACCTCTCGGTGTGTGAAAGCACCAACTAGGATTTTTTCGTGTTTTGTTGAAGTGGGAGAAAAACCGAGTAACACTACTGAGCAAAACCGTCTAGTTCTGCCCGCATCTTAGGTTGAACGTCTGCGGGTATATTTAACCAGGCGTCCGTGGTTTTAGCGTAGGCGTAGAGGTCGCCCAAAGGTGCGGGGTAGCTTAAAAGTCTCAGTTCGACCATACAATCGGCGCAGGCTTTTTCAAATATTGGGCCTGTCATCTGTTGCTGCTCGAGCTGTTTGTATAAAAACGGCTTAAGGTGCAGGCGTAGGTAGTCAAGGACAAAAGGCCGATCACTTTCGGGAAGCTCAGACCATACCTGGTTCGCGTAACCCGCTCGAGCTTCAAGCCAAGCGTCGTAGAGCGCTTCGGCCTGCTCACGCAGATTTTGGGTCGGGGTTTGCTGAGCTGGTGTGGGCGCTTTACCCACGCCATTTTGGAGCATACTGTTGATGAGGCCACCGAGGTTACGAATGGGTTTTTGGCTCTGCGCGGCGCGGCGTTGGGCGGTGTAAGCGGCTTCGAGGGCACGTTCGATCTCGTCAACCGGATAGGTGGTAAGCGCAGTTCGAATGTCTTGCGTGTAGCCCGCCTGTCGTAGGCGCGTTGCTACAGCGCTTTCGCGCTCAGTAACGGGTGATTCGCCCCGTGGTTGTTCTAAGTCGGTCACAGCCCAGATTTCAAAGTGAAGATGTTGCCAAGAACGACCAACTTTGCTGCCACGATAGGTAAAGCGGAGAGGAATTTTCTGTTCAAATTCGGCTTTGGCTGCGTCGAGAACGCGGCAGAAGTCGCGGAAGCGGGCGTACTTACCCCCGAGATTCATACGGGCTTTAAGATCCTCAACCGTGTAGCTGAGCTGGGCGCGTTGACCGGCGAACGAGTCGTGCCAGAGGATATCGACGAGGCGCTGGCTGTGGGTGCTGCTAAGTGCGAGGAGCGCGTCGAGGGGAATACTATTGTACTTTTCACGCAGGTGCAAAAGGTGGGGGGCAAGGTCTTCGTGGAGTTTAATCTCGAGATAGCCACTAGGATTGTTAGGCTTCCCACCAGGCACATATTCAGCACTCGTAACCCAACTCAAAACCTTCCAACCACCATGTTCACGCTCTAAAGAGAGAGGTTGCCGGACAAGGTCAGTGACGGCCTCACGAAGTTCGGGGTAGAAGCTGCCGTAGCTAATATTGAGGCGTTCGCGAATATCGGCAATTGGAATGCGCTGGGTGAGAAGCTGATCTTCGTTACGTTGGATACGCGAGAACAAAAGGTACATGAGGCGGTTTTGTAAAAGCCCCAGTTGGTGCTTAGAGCGGGCAAGTGCATTAGACCGTGTGACTTTGGCTTGTTGTTTGAGTACCTCCAGCACGTCGGTTTCCATATACGCTAATGTACCCGAAATGGGAATGCAGCTGCAAGTTTTTCCCATCTCGACTCAGCGCTATTCCCAGTTCGGACTTAAGGCAGCATACCTCAACTCGGTATTTCTCCCATTTCGACTCGGTATTTCTCCCACCTAAGCTTCGTCAGTCGGTTCAGAACCTGACGCGATAACGTCTGGCGGTCTCTAACTACGCTGCTATCTGCTGCTATGAGCTTGGATCTGTGTAACTCGGTATTTCTCCCACATAGGCTCATATAGGCTCGGTTTTTCTCCCACTTCAGCTCGCAATCTCTCCCACATAGGCTCGGTATTTCTCCCACATGAACTCGGTATTTCTCCCATTTCGACTGAATTATCGACGTCCAGCACGTCACTTGTGTCGTGCCAAAGGGTATAATTCTTGTAACTACAATAACAACAGAGCAAGCTGTTGCCGGGTCTAGAAAACGACCAGGGCAAAAATCAGTATCTAAGTACATGAACAATCTCCCTATCTTTCTCTCTCCCCGTTTATTCCGGATTCCCTGTACTCGCTCGAGCCTTCCTTTATTTCCTTATTCTCCGATTTTGTATTTGGCTTTCCCGGCGGGTTAGCCACTTAGTTAACCCACCGGTCTGACAAAACTCAAGTTATCCGGGAACCTTTGGGGGAATCCGGAATATATTAAGGTATGGACACACTGAAACGGCAGTACGCTTATTTTCACCGGATCTTGCTCGAGCTGCTCACTGAACTGGTCGCAGAAAGCACAACATACTGGTTGAGCAACAAGCAAGGTCATCTCCCTAGAGCTGAAGGGGAAGCCAACTCATACCGCAAAGCCTTGTACGTCGTTGAAGAGCTCGAGCCCTATAGAAAGCGTTTGACGGAGTTGGAGACCATTCAGCAGGCGGTTATGAATCTTGCTATCGCCAAGCCTGTTGGTGTGCTCTTGCCACTAACTTTCGAGGCTATAGGTAAAGTCGTTTTGAGTCAAGCCGTCTCCTGGTCGTCGCACGCTTACCCCAAAGAAAAGGTGCTCGCCAAACTTACCGGGGCGCTGGGAATTGCCAAAAAGAACCTGCGGGCGTTCGATACCTACGCCATGACCGACGACCCGTACCGAGAAGCGGTCATGGCGGAGATTCTCGAACTCGAAAGGGGGCTTGAGCAGCTCAGGCAGTTTCCTGAAGCCACCCTGAGGGAGCGGGCCAGGAGCGAGAAGCATACCGCCCGGCTCTATCCTTTAGCAGACAGGGGAGAGGTCAGGATGGTCTACATCAGGGACGTAGGGCTCATCGTGGCAGGGCCGGGGTTGACGCAAGCGGAATGTGTGCATTTTCGGAACCCACGGGAGCGGCGGAGCGACCGGATGGAAGGCAGGCTCGAGCCGCTCTTGGTCTACGGTAACTATGAGATTTATTCAGAGCGTGGGTGGCAGCATAAGAAGAACGAAGTTTGAGTCAAGTTGCCCGCCAGAATATTGCGGACGCGGAGAACGAAGTCTACATCAGCTACTCAGAGTACGAGTAAAAACGCCTTGACATCGGAAGACTTATGACCCACGAAATCAAACTGCGTGAAGGCTGAAGTAGCCAAGTACCGCTTTTTAGTCCTCAAAAGCAACCCATCTCACTTGACAAACGTTGATGGGGACGACTATCTTTAAGTTACCCTTATTAAATGAGGGTATAGGAGTAGAGATGCGTCACCTGACCCCTACGCAAGCCAAAGTTTTCGCCGCGTTGGAAGAGCAGATCGCGGCGGATGAACTGAACTTTGCTGCGCTAGCTTTGAGGCTGGGCATCAACGCTGTGACCCTACGCGAGTATCTAGACGCCATCGCCCGCAAAGGCCACATCGAGATCAAGAGTCGCGGCAGAGGTCGAAATCCAAGTGTAAAGCTCCTCCGCGCGGGGGTTCCTATTGTCGGACAAATTACGGCAGGGCCTTTGTCCGAAGCTCTAGAACAGCCCGAAGGATATCTCAAACTCTCCACCTATCCCGGACGGTTTGGCTTAAGGGTCCAGGGGGACTCGATGGCCGACGCCGTACAACATGGCGATGTGGTCTTACTCAAGAAGCGTCCGCACAAGAGTGGTGAGATTTGCGCGGTGCGTGTAGATCGCAGCGACGCGACCCTCAAATATTTAGATATGTACGTTAACCATCCAGAGACGGTGCTTTTACGACCCCATAACCCGACGTATCCGGACGTTGAAGTCGAAGCGGAACGGGTGGCGGTCGATGGCGTATTCTCAGGACTTTTGAGGGGTGACGTAATAGCTGAACTTATGCAAGGAAACAGTGAAATGAACTAGCTTGGTTTGACAAAAAGAGTGGGACACACGTTGTTCTTTGGTCGGAAACCGTGTGCCCCAAAAGCGAGCTTAGAAACACCTCAGGAGGTGCTTTATGCCCTGGTCTAATTATAGCACAAAACGGTGGTTTACGCCGTCCCACACGACGTTAGGGCTATGCTAGTGGCGGCCCTTTTTGAACCTTTCCCCCTTTGGCTAGCCACCTGGGAGACGCCTTCGCTTATAGGTATTCCATTGGTTTCTTTAGCCAAGGGACGCGTCGTTCACGCTTCTAAGACCGCAAAGCAAGTGGGCATCACTGCAGGCTCGAGCTTAGCTACCGCACTTGCCAAAGCACCTGACCTGGAAGTCGTTGAAGCGGCAAGCCCTTACCTCGAGGCGAGCTGGGAACGGCTTGTTGAGGAACTCTCAGGACTCACTTTTGACTTAGAGTCACCTAAACAGGGCCGTCTCTTGATGGTGCTCGAGCCTGCTGACGCTATGCAGCTCGCCGAGAGCTATCACATACGCGTAGGTCTAGCCGAAACTGTCGAAGCTGCCGTCGTTGCCGCCCTGATCGCGTCGCCGGGGAAAGTCAGGCGCATTGACGCAGACTACCAGGATGTACTTTTAGACGCCTTGCCCCTTTACCTTCTCAGGGGGCTCGGTCTAAGCGCTAGTACCAGCGAGCGGCTCAAGTGGCTCGGCATCGAGCAGGTCGGGCAGCTCAGGGCATGGAAAAAGGCGCAAGTCTCGGCCTATCTTGGGGCTGAGGCCAAAGAACTCATGCCCTACCTGTTTGGCCCCTATCGCACGAGCCTCGAGCGTTACGTTCCTGCTCCACACATCAGCGCCCAACTTGTTTTTGATGAACCGATGTCTGAACCGCACGCGCTCTATCCGGCGCTTGAGGCGTTGGCAGCTCAGCTTGTGGAAAAACTCAAAGGCCGTGCCGCCTCGCGCTTAACCGTTCGAGCGGTAAGTCAAGGACTCGAGTTCAAAGCTACCCGCATATCGAAGATACCCCTTCGGCAGCTAGGGGAGACGAACCGCTTGGCGCTCCTGACTTTAGATGATACGCACGCGCAGCCGCTCGGCATTGACACCTTGACCCTCGAGCTGAGCGGACTCAGCCGCCCTGCGAAACAGGGAGCCTTGTGGCCGCAAAAAGAACGTATCGAGCAGGCTGTCGCTGCTGTAGAAGCCCGCTATCCCAAGGCGCTGCTCAAGATCACCGAAGCTGACCCTTACGCCTTGGCAAGTGAGCACACCGTCCACTTCGTCGTCCGTTCAACAGGGGAGGAGGTGAGCCGTGAAACAGTTGCACCGGATCGTGAACGTGTTGACGAGCCCGCAGGGACATCCCTGCGGGCTTAACGGCCCGCAAAAACCTGTAGCAGTAAGACGGATTCTCGACTTCTGGCGTTACGGGGGCCGCTGGTGGCTTAGTGAGCCACCGCGTGACTACTACCGACTCGAGCTTGAAACGGGTCACGTCGTTGAGGTCTATCACGCCGCTGACACTTGGGTACTCGCCCGGATCAGTGACTAATGCGCCTGTTGGCTTTACTCGACTGCCACTCCTACTTCTCATTCGGTCAGGGAGCCTCGAGTCCAAGTCGGCTTGTCGAACGGGCTGCTGAACTTGGTTACACCGCGATTGCCCTAGTAGACGACAACGGTGTTTACGGCGCGGTCGAGGCGCAGCAGGCAGGTCGTCGGTATGGTGTCAAGGTGCTTGTGGGGGCGACCGTACAGCTGGTGGTCGAGAATGAAGTTTATCCCCTCAGCTTGATTGCTCAGAACCGTAACGGCTATGAAGTGCTTTGCAACCTTTTGACGACTGTCCATACTGATGCTGATAAACAGGTTACGCTGCCCGTGCTGCTCGCCCATACCGAGAACCTGATTTGTGTCACCGGCGGTAGAAACGGCTTTTTGACCTGTCTTTTAGCCAAGCGTAAGGTCATCCAAGCCGAGCAGCTCTTCGCCACGCTTAAGGGGGCGTTCCCCGAGCGCCTCTACGTTCAACTCTATTTTGGTGCCTATCCTGACGATCTATTACGCGCTCGCAAACTACGCGACTTCGCTCGTAATCAGAGTGTCCCGGTCGTTGCTGCTCCTGAAGTGCGTTACGCATCGCCCGATCTGCACGCGCTCTACGACACGCTCGTCTGTGCCCGGCTCGGCATTACAGTTCGTGATCCGCACCGTTCAAGGCCACAAAACGACTGTCTGGCCATCCCTGACCCGTGTACGTGGGCAACCTTACCTCAACAGCCGTTGCCCTTTCCCGAAGGGATAGAGAATGCTCAAACTATTGTCGAGAGCTGCACGCTCGAGCTACTCGCCGAGCGCTTGACCCCACCCACAGCACGTATTCCGATAGGGACGACACTCGAGCAACATCTCGATGAACGTCTCTATGGTGCGCTAACTGAGAAATACAGCGGTGACACCTTTACGGTTGCCAAAGGCAGGCTCGAGCAAGAACTTGTAACGATGAAAGCTCTTAGTCTAAGTGAGTTCTTTCTGATCGCTGCCGAGGTCACGGATTTCTGCCGCTCACGGGGCATCGTCGCTTCGGGCCGGGGCAGCGCCGCCGCATCGGTGGTGTGCTATTTGCTGGGGATCACCGGCACCGACCCGGTTAAACACAACCTCCTATTTGAACGCTTTTTACATACCGGACGAACTTCACTCCCCGACGTCGATATCGACATCGGCTCATCCAGGCGTGACGAGGTTTTGGCCTGGGTCGAGCAGCGGTTTGGGGCGACGACTGAAGCGATGGTCTGTAACAGAATCACCTACCGGTTGCCCTTAGCCGTGCAGGACTTAGGCCGGGGCCTCGGGATACCGCCGGTGTTGCGAAACGTCTTAAGCAAAACCCTTGGCCGAGATTACCGACATTTGCGTCCACACCGCGCACGAGAAGCACAGGCAGTATTCGACGCCGTACTCAAAGATGCACCGGTTAAAAAGGTTCTTCTAGACCTACTCGAGCTTATGAAAAAGGGCTTTGTACGCCACATCGCCCCGCATTCAGGTGGTGTCGTGCTGTCGCGTAAGCCGCTCGCCTACTACACGCCGCTCGAGCGCTCGTCGGGCGGCATCCGCTTGCTGCAATTCGACAAAGACGACGCTGAAGCGCTGGGGCTCATCAAGCTCGATCTGCTGGGTCTCAGAATGCTCGGCGTGTTCGAGCGGTGCCGGGAAGAGGTCTTACGCACCGAAGGTAAATGGCTCACCCTTACCAACTTGCCCGACGACCCCGAGGTGTGGCGTGAGATTCGAAATGGCGATACGATGGGGCTTTTTCAGATCGAGTCCCCGGCTCAAACCCGCATTACGGTTGATGTGCAGCCCCAGAGTTTTCTCGACTTAGCGCATCAAGTCGCACTGATCAGGCCAGGGCCGATTCAAAGCGGAACTGTTCACCCTTACGTTCGGAGGAAAAAGGGGCTCGAGCCCGTGTCTTACCTGCACCCTTGCCTCGAGCCTATCCTTGAGAAATCTTATGGCGTCCTCTTGTTTCAAGAAGACGTAATGCGCATCGCCGTCGAGATAGCAGGCTTTTCGTGGAACGACGCTGAACGCTTTCGTAAAGCGGTGAGTAGTTACGAAGAAGAAGCCGAAGTCGCCGACGACAAAGAACGCTTCATCGAGGGGGCACGCCGTAAAAGCGACCTTGATGAAGCGACGGCACAGAAGCTTTTTGACCTCTGCTCGAGCTTCAGAGGTTATGGCTTTGCCGAGTCACACGCCTGGGCCTTTGGAACGCACGCTTATACCTCAGCTTGGCTACGGCATCACTATTCAGCCGAATACTTTGCCGCCCTCTTGACCGAAGACCCTGGCATGTGGCCACGGGCAACCATTGTGCAAGAGGCGCGGCGCAAAGGCGTCGGTTTCTCCAAAGTCCATATCAACCTCTCCGGACTCACCTATCAAGTGGGACGAAATGAGGATGGCAGTAAATCGGTTCGTGTGCCGCTGACAAGCATCAGAGCGGTATCGGCGAAGGTTGCCAGGGCTGTGGTGTTGGAGCGCCTCGCCCACGGCCCTTACAGTGGCGTCAAAGACCTCTACGAACGTAGAGAAGAAAATAGATACACTTCACAGCTCGAGGTCGCCCTCATCGACCGTTGAGATCGAGTCCCGCAGGTCACTCACTTCACGTTGCCGCGCATCGGTCGCGTCGAAGTCCACGGCGTAGCGCAGCTCGCCATCGAGTTCGTTCTCGGGAAGTTCGACAAGCACGTCACCTTCTTTTGCTTCAGAAGGAACCTGGGCGCGGGGTACGTCTTGGGTCGTGCCGTCGTCGGTTTCTAAAACCGCTAGGTCGTTGTCCTCGAAACGGTCGAGTATGTAGGGCATAGCTCAGTTTAGCCGGTAGAAATCAAATGAATAAAACGAACTCTTTTTGAATCTAATATTGACAAAAACTGGAAACATGCTAGACTTCCGGAAACGATACCGGAAACGATACCGATGTTAGATTTGAGAGGTCACTGTGCAAGCAGCCCGTCCGACGATTCAAGATGTCGCACGTCACGCAGACGTAAAAGTCAGTACGGTTTCAAGGGTACTGAACGGTTACCCAGACGTGGCGAAGGCTACGCGAGAGCGCGTGTTGGGTATCATCGAACAGCTCAACTATGTGCCGAGTCGCGCTGCAAGAAGTTTCCGCACAGGCCGTACGCAAGCGGTGTCGATCATGTTACCAATGATCGGCACCGAGTTTTACAACCGGCTCATCGCATCAGTCGATAAAGTTCTAGCTGATCACGACTACGACGCTGCCCTTTTTCCCATGCTCAACGAGAAGCGGCTCGAGCGATACTTAAAGCCGAACGCGCTCCCTTATCAGACCGATGGGATGCTCTTTGCCTCACTGAATCCAGACTGGCTATTTCCTCAAGCTCAGGTGCCCAGTTCGCATCCTGCTGTCCTTATTGATGCCTATCACGCTGCCTACGACACCGTGACAGTAGACAACTTCGGTGGCGCTTATGAAGCTACCCGCCACCTTTTAGAACGTCCAGCGAAGACGTTCGCTGTCATGGTCGAAGAACGCTATGACACCCCATTTTCGAGCGGCGTGTTCCTCGAGCGTCTAAAGGGATTCAAAAAAGCACTGGCGGATACGGATACACCTTTTGAAGCAAAAACTGTAGTAACCGTTAAATTTGAACGGGATGGCGCTCGGCAGGCATTTTCGGACATTCTCGAGACTACGCCTTTGCCTATCAATATCTTTGCAAGTTGTGACTTGCTGGCGAGGGGCATTCTCGATGAGCTTAGTCGAAGAGGTCTCTCCCTAGGTCACGACGTTCGTTTGGTGGGCTTCGATGATCAGCCTTGGGCCGAAGCTGCAGGTTTGACAACGGTCAGGCAACCTATCGAAGAGCTAGGAACGACTGCTGTTGAGTTTTTACTTCAGCGTTTAGACCACCCCGAACAGGAGGTACGGCATCGAGAGTTAAAAACGCGTCTCATTATCCGACATTCAACCAAACCTAGTTAGACCCTCCAAGGAGTTCATCCGTGAAACGATTTATACTTATCATTACCTCTATATTCGCGTTATGCACCACGGTGTCAGCCCAAAAGCTAACCTTTTGGCATTACTGGGACGGGGCCAACGGTCAAGTCTTACAAGGGCTTATCGACCAGTACAAAGAAGCTAACCCCGGCGTCACTATCGAGTCTGTCTTTACCCCGGGCGCTGAACTAACCGCTAAATTGCAAACGTCGATTGCAGGCAAGCAGACGCCGACGATGGCAATCGCCGATCTTATCGCTATGCCGCTACTAACGAGCAGCGGCGTACTCGCCCCACTCGACGATTTCATCAGCACATCCAACGTCGACATGAGCGATTATTTTCAAGAACCGCTCGTTTACGGGATGTACAAGGATCAGCGTTACAGCTTGCCGGTGAGCGCATCGAACCTGGGGCTTTTCTGGAACAAAGCACTTTTTGAAGAAGCCGGCCTCGATCCCAACACGCCACCTAAAACTTGGGACGAAATGGTGTCATTTTCTAAACAGATCAAAGAGGCCACTGGCAAATGGGGTATGGAGCTTTATACCGAAGGCGGCGAGGGGACGAGCTGGCAGTGGCAGGTCTACCTTTGGGAAAAGGGTGGAAACATCCTCTCTGAAGACCTGAGTACGCCCGCCTTTAATTCGGCGGCAGGCACGGAGGCCCTGCAGTTCTGGGTCGACCTAGTAAATAAAGAACAGGTAAGCGCTCTCGAGCCTTGGGGTCTATTTGGTCGTGGTGAGGCAGCAATGGTGATGGACGGTTCGTGGATGACCCAGTTTTACCCCCTTCAGGTCAATTTCGAGCTGGGCAGCGCGGCGTTTCCTACGCCAACCGGTGGTGAGGGTGCCACAAACATGGGCGGCGAGCAGATGTTCATCTTCGAAGGTGACGATGCGACCAAACAGGCAGCATGGGACTTTATGACCTGGTTTAGCTCGCCCGAGGTGCAGGTCGAGTGGGACAAAGGCACCGGCTTTATGCCGATTAAAGCGTCTGTAGCCAACGACCCTGGTTACATCGCCTGGGTCAAGAATGCTCGCCCACTGCTCTTACCGTTCGTCGAATCGATGCAGGTGGCCCACGCCCGCCCACCTATCGCACGCTATCCCCAGGTTTCCGACACGCTTGGGAAGTACATCGTCGAGGCGCTCTATGGGCGGATGGAGCCCCAGGCCGCACTAGAGGCTGCAGCCAGCGAAATAGAACCGCTCCTTCGTTAAACCCAAATGTCCCTAGTCCACCCCTTAGCAAACCGGGAGGGCGGCACAAACCGCCCCCCCTTTTTACGTCGGCTTAAAGATTTACCAACCGCCCTCGTATTTTTGCTGCCTGCGATTGCAATTTTAGGTACCTTCAACTTTTACCCAGCCCTCTACTCGCTCTACTTGAGCTTCTTCGAATGGAACGGCACTGCACCCACAAAAACGGCCGTAGGGCTCCAAAACTACAGTCGCCTGTTAAGCTCAGGCGAGTTCTGGAACTCGCTGCGTGTCACTGCTATTTATGCGGGCGGAATGACAGTCGTTTCGCTGGCTTTAGGGATGCTGGTCGCGTCGCTGCTCAATCAACCGATCCGTGGGCAAGCCGTCTACCGTGCCCTTTATTTTCTGCCTGTCGTGACACCTACCGTGGCGACAGGGGTGGTGTGGAAATATCTCTTCGACCCGTCCCAAGGGGTAATCAACCGTTTCATCGAAACCTTCGGTATTAGCGGCCCAAACTGGCTCAGCGATCCGAAATGGGCACTCCTAGCCGTTATCATGGTGGGCATCTGGAAACGTGTCGGGTTCAATATGGTGGTGTATCTGGCCGCTCTGCAAGGCATTCCCCGCAGCTATTATGAAGCCTCGAGGCTAGACGGAGCCAATACCTGGCAGGTGTTCCGCTTTATTACCCTGCCGCTCTTGGGGCCGAGTACCTTTTTCTTGTCGGTTACGGCGCTGATCGACGCTTTTCAGGTCTTCGACCTCGTTTACGTCATGACCTCAGGTGGGCCACTAGGGAGTACCGATGTGATCGGCTTTTACCTCTACCGCTACGGCTTTCGCTACTACGAGCTGGGATTCGCCTCGGCGATTGCTTATGTGATGTTCTTGCTGATTTTTGTGGTGACCGTCGTGCAGTTCCGTCTGAGCCGGGGAGGTGGGTCTGATGTCCAAACCGTTTAAGCGTGTCGTGACGCATCTCGTCTTAATTATCGGAGCATTTGTATCGGCGATGCCTTTTTTGTGGATGGTGACGACTTCACTCAAACCTGCCGGAGCGCTTTATGACCCACCTCTGTTGATCCCGACCCACTTCGAGTGGTCGAACTACGTTCAGGCGTGGCAAGCCGCACCGTTCTTACGGTTTTTCCTCAATAGCGCGATCATGACGGTGGGTATCGTGACCTTACAGACAACCTTCTCGGCAATGGCCGGGTACGCCTTTGCGCGGCTTACATTTCCAGGACGTAATATTCTGTTCTTTCTTGTTCTGGGCACCATGATGATTCCTTTTCCGGTCACGCTTATTCCCAACTTCCTTATCGTCGCCAACCTTGGCTGGCTCGATACCTATCAGGCGCTAATTGTGCCGAGGGCGGTAAGTGCATTCGCCATCTTTTTGTTTCGGCAGTTTTTCCTCTCGATCCCCCGTGAACTCGAGGAGGCGGCGCTGATCGACGGAGCAAACCGCGCCATTATCTTTTTGCGGATCATTTTGCCATTATCGAAGCCGGTGATTGCGGCAAGTGCCATCTTTTCGTTCCTGTTCGCCTGGAACGACTTTCTGTGGCCGCTCATCGTTACCAATTCGACGGAAATGCGTCCTATCCAGCTGGGCCTGGCAACTTTTCAGGGGCAGTACGGCACCTTCTGGACGCTACTTATGGCTGCTACGGTACTCGCTACACTGCCCGCTATCGCCGCCTTTCTCGCTGCTCAGAGTCGGTTTATCGAAGGCGTCACCTCGAGCGGGATCAAATGATTCCCGACTGGGTTCCTGACGCGGTGTTCTACCAAATCTTTCCTGAGCGCTTTTGTAACGGCGACCCGAGTAACGACCCGTCTGGTACCGAGAACTGGGGCGGTGTGCCAATGAGGGAGAACTTCTTCGGGGGCGACTTGGCGGGCATCATCCAGAAGCTCGACTACATCCAGGATTTAGGCTGTAACGCGCTGTATCTCAACCCGATCTTCAAAGCAGGGACGAACCACAAGTACGACACGCACGACTACTTTCAGATCGATCCGGCGTTCGGCGACGACGAAACATTCGATACGCTGATCCGGGAAGCCCACGAGCGGAATATCCGGGTCGTGCTCGATGGGGTGTTTAACCATTGCGGCGACGGATTTGCCCCTTTTCAAGATGTCATGCAGAATGGCCCGAACTCGAAATACAGGGACTGGTTTGATGTCTACAGCTATCCGGTCACGCGAACGCCCGCGCCGAATTACGCCACCTGTGGCGGGGCGGACTACCTGCCACGACTTAATACGAACCATCCCGAGGTCGAGGCGTTCATCCATAAGGTCGCGCTTTACTGGCTCGCCCGCGGTATCGATGGCTGGCGGCTCGATGTGCCCTATGAAATCGACACCGACTTCTGGCGGCGTTTCCGGACGGTGGTAAAAGCGGGCTATCCAAACGCCTATTTAGTCGCTGAAGAGTGGCGTGAGCCGGCAGTGTTTTTGCAAGGGGACACCTTTGACGGAACGACTCACTACTTATTGAGGAATCTCGTATTTGACTTTTTGCTAACGAACGCCTTGACCGGCGACGCCTTCACAAGAGGGCTCGAGGCGCTTCTGGGTCGGCTTCCGCAGAACATGAACCAGGGGATGCTCACACTGCTTGGCAGCCACGACACCGAGCGCATCTTGACAGCCTGCCGGGGTGATGTTGAAACCCTCTTACTCCTCTATACGTTCTTGCTGACCATGCCGGGTGCTCCCCTCATCTATTACGGCGACGAAAACGGGATGACCGGTGAAAACGACCCTGGGTGTAGGAAGCCGATGGTGTGGGACTCAGCGTTATGGGATAGTCGGATTCGCAAGTCACTTAAGATACTGCTTGCAGCGAGGTGCAATTCTGCTCTATTACGACGAGGTGAGGTAGAACTCGCTTTTAGCAATGACCGGGTAGTGGCGTATTACCGGA
>JAABUN010006386.1_pt1 | contig 13632 bp, 10 predicted proteins | sample 5559311 | NCBI WGS metagenome assembly JAABUN01 (sample SAMN10711877, study PRJNA513370) | rock metagenome | isolation source: Antarctica rocks | place: Antarctica: Victoria Land, Siegfried Peak sud | reverse complement strand
ATCTGCGTCTCCGTCCGTCCCGGCGGGGACGAGGGGCCGTCCGCGCCGCAGCCTGACCGTATCCGAGCGGTCACCCCAGGCGGCTGAGCACAGCGTCACCCACCTGCGACGTGGATCTCGTCGCGCCGCCGCGGCTGCGCAGGTCATCGGCCACCGCGCTCTCCACCCGACGGGTTGCGTCGGCGTGACCGAGGTGCTCGAGTAGGAGCGCGACCGACAGCACAGTGGCGGTCGGGTCGGCCTTCTGCTGACCGGCGATGTCGGGGGCGCTGCCGTGCACCGGCTCGAACATCGACGGGTTCGCGCCCGTCGCGTCGATGTTGCCGCTGGCCGCGAGCCCGATGCCGCCGGCGATGGCAGCCCCGATGTCGGTGAGGATGTCGCCGAAAAGGTTGTCGGTTACGACGACGTCGAAGCGCTCGGGCTGCGTCACGAAGAACATCGCGGCGGCGTCGACGTGCACGTAGTCGGTGGTGACGTCGGGGTAATGCGTTGCCACGGAGTTGAACACGCGCGTCCAGAGCCCACCGGCGTGCACCAGCACGTTGGTCTTGTGCACCAGTGTGAGGTGCTTGCGATCGCGCGCCTGCGCCCGCGCGAAGGCGTTCCGCACCACCCGCTCCACGCCGTACGCCGTGTTGAGGCTGGTCTCCGTAGCCACCTCGTGCGGGGTGCCCCGGCGCAGGGTTCCGCCGTTTCCGACGTACGGTCCCTCAGTCCCCTCGCGGACCACCACCATGTCGACGGTCTTGTCGCCGACCGGGCTGGCGACACCCGGGAACAGCCGCACCGGCCGCAGGTTGACGTGGTGGTCGAGCGCGAAGCGCAGCCGGAGCAGCAGCCCGCGCTCGAGCACGCCGGGCGGCACGCTCGGGTCGCCGATCGCGCCGAGCAGGATCGCGTCGTGCCCGCGCAGCTCCTCCAGCACGCTGTCCGGCAGCGCCTCGCCCGTGCGGGCGTAGGCCTTCGCACCCAGGTCGTAGGGCGTCTGCTCGACCCCGGGAAGCACCGCCTCGAGGACCCTCAGACCCTCGGCCACCACCTCCGGGCCGATGCCGTCTCCCGCGATGACCGCCAGCCGGATGCTCATGCGGCCCAGGCTAGCGACGGTGAGACGGCACTCTCACGTCATGAGACGCGGTTGACGGCGCTGACGATGGCGCGCAGCGAGCTCGTGACGATGCTCGGGTGCACGCCGCAGCCCCACAGGACACGGCCGGCGACGGCAACCTCGAGGTAGGAGGCCGCCTGCGCCTCCTCGCCGGCTCCGGTGGCGTGCTCAACGTAGTCGAGAACCCGGACGTCGAGGTCGAGCGCCGACAGCGCGTGCACGAAGGCCGCGATGGGACCGTTGCCCTCGCCGCGCACCGTCCTGGTCTCGCCCTGCCACTCGACGACCGCCTCGATCCGGTCACTCCCCCCGGTGGCGGAGGTGAACGACACCAGCCGCATTGGCTCGTCGTGCTGGAGGTAGGTCGAGGTGAACAGCTCCCAGATGCGGCTGCCGGAGATCTCGCCGCCGGCGTCGTCAGCGATCTCCTGCACGACCTGCGAGAACTCGATCTGCATACGCCGCGGCAGGTCCAGGTGGTGCTCGTTCTTCAGGACGTAGGCGACGCCGCCCTTGCCCGACTGGGAGTTCACCCGAATGACCGCTTCGTAGGACCGGCCGACGTCGAGCGGGTCGATCGGCAGGTACGGCACCCCCCACGTGAAGTCGCGCACCGGCACCCCGGCCGCGGCAGCGTCCTTCTCGAGCGCCTCGAAGCCCTTCTTGATGGCGTCCTGGTGCGAGCCGGAGAAGGCGGTGTAGACGAGATCGCCGGCATAGGGGTGGCGCGGGTGCACGGGCAGCTGGTTGCAGTGCTCGACCGTCCGCCGCACCTCGTCGATGTCACTGAAGTCGATGCCCGGATCGACGCCCTGGCTGAACAGGTTGAGCCCCAGCGTCACCAGGCAGACGTTGCCGGTGCGCTCGCCGTTGCCGAACAGGCACCCCTCGACGCGGTCGGCGCCGGCCATGACACCGAGCTCCGCAGCCGCCACCGCCGTACCCCGGTCGTTGTGCGGGTGCAGACTGAGGATGACGCTCGAGCGGCGCCCGCCCAGTGCGCGGCTGAACCACTCGACCTGGTCGGCGTACGTGCTGGGAACCGACATCTCGACCGTGGCAGGCAGATTCAGCACGACGGGGTTATCTGGCGTCGGCTGCCACACGTCCATGACCGCCTCGCACACCTCGAGGGCGTAATCGAGCTCGGTGCCGGTGAACGACTCTGGGCTGTACTGCCAGCGGACCGTGGTGCCCTCGAGCAGTTGTTCCGTGTACTTCTGGCACCACTGCGCGCCGCGCACGGCGATGTCCTGAATGCCGTCCTTGTCCAGCCCGAAGACCACCCGACGCTGCAGCGTAGAGGTCGAGTTGTAGAGGTGGATCAGTGCGCTGCCACCAAAGCCGACCAGCGACTGCACCGTGCGCTCGATGAGCTCTTCGCGCGCCTGGGTGAGCACCTGAACCGTCACGCCGGCGGGCACGAGGTCCTGCTCGACCAGCGCGCGGATGAAGTCGAAGTCGGTCGCACTGGCGGCCGGGAAGCCGACCTCGATCTCCTTGTAACCCATCTCAACGAGCAGCCGGAACATAGCCAACTTGCGGTCGGCGTCCATCGGGTCGATGAGGGCCTGGTTGCCGTCGCGCAGGTCGACGCTGCACCACTGCGGCGAGCGGTCGAGGGTGCGGGTGGGCCAGGTGCGGTCGGCGAGATCGACCGGCGGGAATGCGCTGTAGCGCTGGAAGGGCATCGAGCTGGTCATGCGGTGCTCCCTGGGGGCGGGGCGGAAGACGGCCAGCGCTCGATCCCGCGGCAGGAAGCCGGCCTAGGAGAAGGCCCCGCCGCGGCAGGTAAGCAGGAGGCTCAGCCGCATCATGGCGTCGACCCTACGCGCATGCCTGCTGTCATCGCGACAGGAAGGCTGTCAGGACAGGAAGGCTGCCACCTCGGCGCGGAACGCCGCGGGCTCGTCGACCCACGGAAAGTGACCCGCGCGCGGCAGCACGACCGTCGCCGCTCGCGTGAACGACGCTGCCACCGCGTGCACCGCCTCCACTCCGGTGGCTGCGTCGCGCTCGCCACCGAGGACCAGGACAGGCGCGTCGAGACGTCCGAGGGCCGCGACGAGCGCGGGAACATCGACCTCCTCGGCTCCGGCGCCGAAGCCGAGCTCCGCCCGCTTGTTCATCTGCCGGTCCGCGGACGCGGCGTGCGCCTGCGTCCGGTCGTCCCACCGGCCGTAGAAGAAGGGCCGGATCGCGCGCATCAGCGCCTGCTGCTGCGCCGGCGGCGCGTCGGCCAGGGCAGCGGCAGCCTCCGCCGCCTCCGGGTACCAGGGCTCGTCGGCCCGTAGCTCTCGGATGGCCGGCACGTCGGAGCGCATCCCATCCGACCCGCTCTGCAAGCGGTTCGTCGGCGTGACGAGCACGAGCGACCGGATCCGCTCGGGATGGGCGGCGGCGTAGGCCTGCGCCACGACCGTGCCGGCCGAGTGGCCGAGCAGGTCGATCTGCTCGCATCGATCGTCGTCAGCGGCCAGGTGCGCCCGCAGCGCCTCCACGTCGGCAACGAGCCGGTCGAAGCGCAACGTCGACGGGTCGGCCGGCACCTCGCTGTGGCCGGTGGCGCGGGCGTCCAACAGGACCAGGGTGCGCTCCGCGCCCAGCCCGCCGAGATCCTCCAGGTAGGCGCTGGCCCGCCCCGGACCGCCCGGCAGGCAGATCAGCCGCGGCCCGGTGCCGACCTCGGTGTAGGCCAGCCGCGTCCCGTCGTAGGAGGAAAAGGAGCTCACGAGAGGTCCGCCGACCGCACCGAGTGGGCGCCGATCTCGCGAGCGAGCTGCTCGAGAACCTCGGCCGGCACCGCGCTGTCGACGGTCAGCGCCATGAGCGCATCGCCACCCTGTGCAGTGCGGCTCACCTGTGCCCCGGCGATGTTCACACCGGCGTCACCGAGGCGTGCCCCCACTGTGCCGACGATGCCCGGCTGGTCGTGGTAGCGGAAGAACAGCAGGTGCTTGTCGGCGACCAGCTCGATGTCGAAACCGTTGACCTCGACCAGCTTCTCGACCTGTCGTGGCCCAGTGAGGGTGCCGGATACCGAGACCAGCTCGCCGGTCGGCAGCACGCCGTGCACGCGCACCACGTTGCGGTAGTCCGGGCTCTCCCGGTCGGTCGCCAGCATCACCTCCAAGCCGCGTTCGGCGGCCAGCGACGGCGCGTTGACGAAGGTGACCTGCTCCTCGACCACGTCGGCGAAGACGCCCTTCAGTGCCGCGAGCTGGAGCACCGAGACGTCGAGCTCGGCCACCTCACCGCGAACCAGCACCTCCAGGCTCGCAGCGACACCACCCGCCAGGGCCGTGAAGACCCGGCCCAGCTTCTCCACGAGCGGCAGCGCCGGGCGCAGCTCCTCCGGGACGGCGCCGGCGGCCCGCACGTTCACGGCGTCGGGGACGAAGTCGCCCTCCAGCGCGAGCCGCACCGAGCGGGCGACCGCGACGCCGGCCTTGTCCTGCGCCTCGACCGTGGAGGCGCCCAGGTGCGGCGCCACCACGACGGAGTCGAACGCGAACAGCGGCGAGTCGGTGCACGGCTCGGTGGCGTAGACGTCGAGGCCGGCGCCGGCGACGGTGCCGGCCTCGAGCGCCTTGGCCAGCGCCACCTCGTCGAGCAGCCCGCCGCGCGCGGCATTGATGAGGCGCACCGTCGGCTTGCACAGCGCCAGCTCGCGCTCGCCGATCAGCCCGACCGTCTCCGGCGTCTTGGGCAGGTGGATCGAGATGAAGTCGCTCTCGCGCAGCAGGTCCTCGAGGCTGACCAGCCGGACTCCGATCTGCGCCGCGCGCGTCGGCGCGACGTAGGGGTCGTAGGCGATCAGGGAGGTGCCGAAGGCCGACATCCGTTGGGCGAACAGCACCCCGATCCGGCCCAGACCGATGACGCCGACGACCTTGTCGGCCACCTCCACCCCCGTCCAGCGGCTGCGCTCCCAGCGGCCGGACTTCAGCGCGGCGTTGGCGGGAGCGGTGTTGCGGGCGCAGGCCAGGAGCAGCGCAACCGCCTGCTCCGCCGCGCTGACGATGTTGCTCTGCGGCGCGTTGACGACCATGACCCCGCGGGCAGTGGCCGCCGGCACGTCGACGTTGTCCAGGCCGATGCCGGCACGGGCCACGACCTTCAGCCGGGGCGCTGCGGCCAGGGCCTCTGCGTCGACCTGCGTGGCACTGCGGATGAGCACGGCATCGGCGTCGGCCAGAGCCGGAAGCAGTGCCGCCCGGTCGGCGCCATCCACGTGCCGCACGTCGAAGCCGTCCCCCAGCACGCCGAGCACGGACGGCGCCAGCTCCTCGGCGATGAGCACGACGGGGCGAGCGGGGTCTGCGGAGGTCACCTGCGGGAGGCTACCGGCGAGGGGGCGAGACCCGGCGCCCGATTTCGCCAGGTCCGCCTCGCAGCAGCGTCGGACCTGACACGATTAACGCCTCCCCCTCGAAGATCCTGGAGTGCCCGTGCCCGCACCGCCCCGCCGACGACCCCTGGTGGTCGGCGCCGTCCTCACGGTCCTGTCAGCCGGGGCCCTTGCCGGGCCCCTGCCGTCTGCTGCGGCCGGCTCGGACTCGCTGCGCGCCGCACCTACCAGCCTGCGCGCCGCCATCGCCTCCGGTGACAGCGGCTACACCGCCCTCCCTCGTGGCATCGTGCGACGTGCGGAGGTGGCGCCCGGGAGCCTGCGCACCAGCAGCTCGGCCGAGAGCTCCGGCCCGGCCGCGCGCGGCAACCTCACCACGAGCGCCGTCTCGGTCATCAACGTGACCTATCGGGAGGACGGCGCGGCCTGGACTCCCGACGCCAAGGCGGCCTTCGAGTCGGCCGTGCAGGTCTGGGAGCGCACCCTCGAGTCAGCGGTGCCGATCGAGATCGAGGCGACCGCGACGACCTTCTTCGACCCGTCGATCCTCGGCGGCGCCGGCCCGTACGACTTTCGTCGCAACGGCAAGGGAACTCCCTCGGTGGCCGACGACGTCTTCGAGCCGGTGGCGCTGGCCAACGCCCGGACCGGCGCCGACCTGCTGCCCGGCGAGCCCGACATCCTGGCGGACTTCAACCCCGGGCTCGGCGGCCTCTACTTCGGCACCGACGGCAACCCGCCGGCCGACAAGATCGACTTCCGGACTGTGGTCCTGCACGAGATCGGGCACGGCCTGGGTCTGGTCGGCACCGCCTCCGTCGACGGCAACGGGGTCGCGACCGTCGGCGACCGCTCCGTCAACGGCGACACCGGCGTACGCAGCGGCGTCTCCTATGACGCCTTCACCTACGCGGCGGGCGACGGAGCCGGTAACGGCGGCCAGCGCGTCCTGTCGATGGCGGACGGCTCCAGCGAGCTCGAAGCCGCGCTCACCGGCGACCGGCTCTACTGGGCGGGGCAGCTGGCCCGTACTGCGGCCGGCGGCGGCAAGGTTCGCCTCTACGCACCGCCGCAGTTCTTCGCGGGCACGTCGTACGGCCACCTCAACGAGAACACCTTCCCGGGACAGGACGCCAACGGCCTGATGACCCCGTTCCTCGAGCCGGGCGAGGCGTTCACGGAGGTCAGCCAGATCGCGATGGGAATGCTGGCCGACATGGGCTACCCGGTGCCCGCGCTGCGGGGCGCGCGGTACACCGCGCTCGACCCGGTGCGGCTGCTCGACACGCGCTCGGGCGTCGGTGCACCCCAGAACTTCGTGCCGGCCGCGGGCGTCCTCGACCTGCGGGTCGCCGGCGCCTACGGCGTGCCCGCCGACGCGACCGCGGTCGTCCTGAACGTCACAGCGGTCAACCCGTCCGCGGCAACCGACATCCGCGTCTACCCGACCCCGGTGGTGCCTGGCCCGGTGCCGGTCGTGTCCAACCTCAACCTCGTGCGGGGCGCCACCCGGGCCAACCTGGTGACCGTCCCGGTCGGCAACAACGGCCGGGTGCGGTTGCGCAACAACGCCGGCGGGGTGCAGCTGCTGGCCGACCTGGCCGGCTACTACGCACCGGCGGCGGCCGCGACCTTCACCCCGGCCGACCCGGTGCGCATCCTGGACACACGTTCGCAGGTCGGCACGGCCCGCACGCTCCCTCTCGGACCGGGTGAGTCCCTCGACCTGATGGTCTCCGGCGAGGGCAGCCCGGTGCCGGCCGACGCCTCGGCGGTCGCGCTGACCGTGACCGCCGTCAACGCCTCCAGCGCCACGGACGTGCGCGTCTACCCGACGCCGGTCGAGGAGGCCGCTCCACCGCGGATCAGCAACATCAACCTGGACCGGGGAGGCGTGGTCCCCAACGTCGTCGTGGTCAAGGTCGGAGCGGACGGCATGGTGCGGCTGCGCAACTCGTCCGGCAGCGTCCACCTGCTCGCCGACGTCGCCGGCTGGTACGACGGGGACCTGGCCGGCTCGCTGTTCCGGCCGGTCGAGCCGGCGCGGATCCTGGACACCCGTACCCGGCTCGGGACCTCGTCCTCGTCACCGACCACCGTCGGCGCCGGCCAGTCGATCCTGCTCCGCGTGGGCGGGATCTCGCAGGTACCCAGCCTGGCCCGTGCGGCGGTGCTCAACGTGACCGGCGTCGGGGCCAGCGCGAGCACCGACGTGCGCGTCTACCCGGCCGACGCGCCCGCCGTCCCGAAGGTCTCCAACCTCAACCTGGCCAGGGGGCAGACCGCGGCCGACCTCGTCATGGCCAAGCTCGGCGACCGCTCGTTGCGCCTGCGCAACAGCTCCGGATCGGTGGCTCTGGTCGCCGATGTGGCCGGCTGGTTCGGCCCGGTCAGCTAGCCGGCTACTCGCCGGCGTCGTCGATCCAGGCCATCATCGGCCGCAGCTGCGCACCGACCGTCTCGATCGGGTGGTCGGCGCCGGTCTTGCGGAACGCCGCCATCTCGGCGCCGCCGTTCTCGTCGTCGGCGATGAGGCGCTGGGTGAACGTGCCGTCCTGGATCTCAGCCAGCACCTGCTGCATGGCCTTCTTGGTGTCGGCCGTGATGATGCGAGGGCCGGTGACGTAGTCGCCGAACTCGGCCGTGTCGGAGATCGACCAGCGCATCTTGCCGATGCCGCCCTCGTACATCAGGTCGACGATCAGCTTGAGCTCGTGCAGGCACTCGAAGTAGGCGACCTCGGGCTGGTAGCCCGCCTCGATCAGCACCTCGAAGCCGGTCTGGACCAGCGCTGCGGCGCCGCCGCAGAGCACCGCCTGCTCACCGAACAGGTCGGTCTCGGTCTCCTCGGTGAACGTCGTGCGCAGCACCCCCGCCTTCGTGCCGCCGATGCCCTTGGCGTACGACAGGGCCAGCTGCAGGGCCGAGCCGGACGCGTCCTGCTCGACAGCCACCAGGCACGGCACGCCGCGGCCGTCGACGAACTGGCGGCGGACCAGGTGACCGGGACCCTTGGGCGCGACCATGGCCACGTCGACCCCGGCGGGCGGGGTGATCAGGCCGAAGCGGATGTTGAGCCCGTGGCCGAAGAACAGGGCGTTGCCGTCCTCGAGGTTCGGGGCGACGTCGGTCTCGTAGAGCTTGCGCTGCACGGTGTCCGGCGCCAGGATCATGATCACGTCGGCCTCGGCAGCGGCCTCGGCGGGAGTGACGACGCGCAGTCCCTCCTGCTCGGCCTTGGCGCGACTCTTGCTGCCCTCGGGCAGGCCGACGCGGACGTCGACGCCGGAGTCCCGCAGGGACAGCGCGTGGGCGTGGCCCTGGCTGCCGTAGCCGAGGACGGCCACCTTCTTGGACGTGATGAGGCCGAGGTCGGCGTCGTCGTCGTAGTAGATCTCGGCCATGGTGCGGAGCTGCTCCTTGTGTCGGGTCGGTACGGGGAGGTCAGGGTCGCCGAAGCGCTTGCGCTGCGTGGGCGCCGCCTCAGGAAGCACTGCGCAGTCGGGGCTCGGCACCGGTCATCGACCGGGAGCCGCGGCCGACAGCGACCATGCCGGACTGCACGAGCTCGCGGATGCCGAACGGCTCGAGCACACGGATCAGTGCGTCGAGCTTGTCGCTGGTGCCGGTCGCCTCGATGGTGACAGCGTCGGCAGCGACGTCGACGACCTTGGCACGGAAGAGCTGCACCGTCTCGAGGACGTGGCTGCGGGTGGCCAGGTCGGCCTTGACCTTCACGAGCAGCAGCTCGCGCTGCACGCTCGCCGCAGGGTCCAGCTCGACGATCTTCAGCACGTTGATGAGCTTGTTGAGCTGCTTGGTCACCTGCTCGAGCGGCAGCCCCTCGACGGTGACGACGATCGTCATACGGCTCACGGTCGGATGCTCGGTCGGCCCGACGGCGAGCGACTCGATATTGAAGCCGCGGCGGCTGAACAACGCGGCGACGCGGGCAAGGACACCGGGCTTGTCCTCCACGAGGACCGACAGGGTGTGGCGGGTGAGGGCCATGGTCAGGGCTCCAGGATCGCGGGCGGGAGGCGGCGGCAGGACTCAGACATCGTTGGCGTCCCACACCGGGCGGGTGTCGCGTGCCGCGAGGATCTCGTCGTTGCTCGTGCCGGCCGGCACCATCGGCCAGACCATCGCGTCCTCACCGACGACGAAATCGACGACGACCGGTGCGTCGTCTACGGCCATGGCCTTCTCGATCGTGGCGTCCACATCGTCCTGGGTGTCGCAGCGCAGCCCGACGCAGCCCATCGCCTCAGCGAGCTTGACGAAGTCCGGGATGCGCTTGGACTGCAGCCCGGTGTGGGAGTAGCGCCCCTCGTAGAACAGCGTCTGCCACTGGCGGACCATACCGAGGTTGCCGTTGTTGATGATGGCGACCTTGATCGGGATGCCCTCGATCGCGCAGGTGACGAGCTCCTGGTTGGTCATCTGGAAGCAGCCGTCGCCGTCGATGGCCCAGACCGTCGCGTCCGGCCGGCCCACCTTGGCGCCCATCGCGGCGGGGACCGCGTAGCCCATCGTCCCGGCGCCCCCGGAATTGAGCCAGGTGTAGGGGTTCTCGTAGGAGATGAACTGGCTGGCCCACATCTGGTGCTGGCCCACGCCGCTGACGTAGATGGCCTCCGGCCCGGCGATCTGGCCGATGCGGGTGATGACGTGCTGGGGCGCCAACGAGCCGTCGGTGGGCTCGGCGTAGCCCAACGGGTAGCGCTCGCGCCACCCGTCAAGCTCGGCCCACCAGCCCGTGAGGTCAGCGCGGGTGCCGGCCGCGAACAGCTCGCGCACAGCGACCACGAGGTCGGCGATCGTCTCGCGGCAGTCGCCGACGATCGGGATGTCGGCAACGCGGTTCTTGCCGATCTCCGCGGGGTCGATGTCGGCGTGGATGACGGCGGCGCCGGGAGCGAAGGAGTCGAGCTTGCCGGTGACGCGGTCGTCGAACCGGGCGCCGAAGCAGATCAGCAGGTCACTCTTCTGCAGGGCGGTGACGGCAGAGACCGTGCCGTGCATGCCGGGCATGCCGACGTGCTGCGGATGGCTGTCGGGGAACGCGCCGCGGGCCATCAGCGTGGTGACGACGGGGATGCCGGTGAGCTCCGCGAGCGCCCGCAGCTCGGCGGCGGCGCGGGCCTTGAGGACCCCGCCGCCGACGTAGAGCACCGGGCGCTTCGCCGCCGCGATGAGCTTGGCGGCCTCGCGGATCTGCTTGGCGTGCGGCTTGGTCGTCGGGTGGTAGCCGGGCAGGTCGAGCTGTGGCGGCCAGGCGAAGGTGCCCTGGGTCTGCAGGATGTCCTTGGGCAGGTCGACGAGCACCGGCCCCGGCCGCCCGGTGCTGGCCAGGTGGAAGGCCTCGGCGATGGTGCGCGGGATGTCGTCGACGTGCTGGACGAGGAAGTTGTGCTTGGTGATCGGCATGGTGATGCCGACGATGTCGGCCTCCTGAAAGGCGTCGGTGCCGATCGCGGCGCTGGGCACCTGGCCGGTGATGGCCACCAGCGGCACGCTGTCCATGTAGGCGTCTGCGATCGGCGTCACGAGGTTGGTCGCACCGGGTCCGCTGGTCGCCATGCAGACGCCGACCTTGCCGGTCGCCTGCGCGTAACCCTCGGCCGCGTGGCCGCCGCCCTGCTCGTGCCGCACCAGGATGTGCCGGAGCTTCTGGCTGTCGAAGATCGGGTCGTAGACGGGCAGGATCGCACCGCCGGGGATGCCGAACACAACCTCCGCGCCGACGCTCTCGAGCGAGCGTACGAGCGACTGTGCTCCGGTGAGGCTCTCAGCGGGGTGGGCGGTCATCGGCGGGCCTTCCAAAACGGTGTGCGGGCAAAAAAGAACCCCTCGTGCCGGGGCACGGAGGGGTAAGCGCGTCTGCCGGTCGGCAGGCGCGCTAGGGAACTACGCGGGTGCTGAGCACGGCACAAGGGTGCGTCAGCAGCGAGCAGGTGTCAACCCAGCTGGGACGGCCGTACCAGTATGTGGGACAACCCGGTTCCGGTCGTCCCTGGCCGGAGCGGCGGCAGTCAGCCGGTGATGGCCCCCTGCGCGGCGGAGCCGACGAGCTTGGCGTACTTGCCGAGAACCCCGGTGGTGTAGCGCGGCTCCAGCGGCTTCCAGCCGGCGCGGCGGCGATCGAGCTCCTCGCCGTCGACGAGCAGGTCCAGGGTGCCGGCGTCCAGGTCGAGCCGGATGCGGTCGCCGTCGGCCACCAGCGCGATTGACCCGCCGTCGGCGGCCTCAGGGGCGACGTGGCCCACACACAAGCCGGTGGTGCCGCCGGAGAAGCGGCCATCGGTGAGCAGCAGCACGTCCTTGCCGAGGCCCGCGCCCTTGATGGCGCCGGTGACCATGAGCATCTCGCGCATGCCCGGCCCGCCCCTGGGACCTTCGTACCGGATCACGCAGACGTCGCCGGTCTTCAGCGTGCCGTCGACCACGGCGTCCATGCAGCCCTGCTCGCCGTCGAAGACGCGGGCGGTGCCCTCGAAGACCTGCGCCTCGAAGCCGGCGCTCTTGACGACGGCGCCGTCGGGGGCGAGTGAGCCGTGCAGGATCGTGATGCCGCCGGTGCGGTGGATCGGGTTCTCCAGCGCTCGCAGCACCTCGCCGTCCAGCGGCGGGATGTCGAGCGCGTCGAGGTTCTCGCGCATCGTCCTGCCCGTGACGGTGAGGACGTCGCCGTGCAGCAGGTCGACGTCGAGCAGCGCCTTCATGACGACCGGGATGCCGCCGATGCGGTCGATGTCGGTCATGACGTACCGACCGAAGGGCTTGACGTCGGCGAGGTGCGGGACGCGCTGGGCGATGCGGGTGAAGTCGTCGTACGACAGCTCGACGCGGGCCTCGTGCGCGATAGCGAGCAGGTGCAGCACCGCGTTGGTCGAGCCGCCGAGCGCCATGACGACGGTGATGGCGTTCTCGAACGCCTCCTTGGTCATGATCTGGCGGGCGGTGATGCCGGCGTCCACGAGGCGGACGACGGCCTGGCCGGACGCGACCGCGAAGGCGTCGCGGCGCTTGTCGACGGCGGGCGGGGCAGCGCTGCCGGGCAGCGACATGCCGAGCGCCTCGGCGGCGCTGGCCATCGTGTTGGCGGTGTACATGCCGCCGCAGGCGCCCTCCCCCGGGCAGGTCGCCCGCTCGATCGCGTCGAGCTCCGACCGAGTGATGAGACCGCGGGCGAGCGCACCAACGCCCTCGAACACGTCGATGATCGTGAGGTCGCGGTCGACGCCGTTCAGGCCGACCAGCTTGCCGGGCAGGGTGGAGCCGGCGTAGAGGAAGACGGCTGCGAGGTCCAGACGTGCGGCGGCCATGAGCATTCCGGGCAGCGACTTGTCACAGCCGGCGAGCAGCACCGAGCCGTCGAGCCGCTCGGCGAACATGACGGTCTCGACCGAATCGGCGATGACCTCGCGGGACACCAGCGACGCGCGCATGCCCTCGTGGCCCATCGAGATCCCGTCGGAGACGGAGATGGTCCCGAACTCCATCGGGAAGCCGCCGGCCTGCCGCACACCGACCTTGGCCGCCTTGGCCAGCCGGTCCAGCGAGAGGTTGCACGGGGTGATCTCGTTCCAGGACGAGGCGACGCCGATCTGCGGCTTGTCCATGTCCTCGTCGGTCATGCCGACGGCGCGCAGCATGGCGCGGGCGGGCGCGCGGTGGTCGCCTTCGGTCACGTCGGTGCTGCGCGGCTTCCTGCTCTGCGTGCTCACGTCAGCAGCGTAGGCGAGCGGGGCGGACCGATGAGAGGCTCGCAGGCGTGGCAGAGGACTCCCCGGCCGAGGTCCCGGACCGGGTCCGGTTCGGGCCGGACCGGATCGCGCTGATCCCCGTGCTGGTGTTCTTCTTCGGCAGCCTGCCGATCGCGACCTCGACTCTTGCTCTCGGCTGGGTGGCGCTGCTCCCGGCGCTGTGCGCTGTCTGGGTCGTCCGCGCCCGGGTCGTGGCCATCGCCGCGCCGGCACCCCCACTGCCTAGAGTCGGTCTGCGTGGCCACCACCTTCGAGTTCTCCAGCCCTGACGGCACGGTGCTGCGTGGCTGGGCCGGCGGCGGCGAGGGCCTGCCGCTGGTCATCAGCAACGGGCTGGGCACCATCCCGCAGGCCTGGCCGGCGCTCGTCGCCCCGGACAGCGGATACGACGCCGTCACCTG
>JAABUN010006385.1_pt1 | contig 13633 bp, 11 predicted proteins | sample 5559311 | NCBI WGS metagenome assembly JAABUN01 (sample SAMN10711877, study PRJNA513370) | rock metagenome | isolation source: Antarctica rocks | place: Antarctica: Victoria Land, Siegfried Peak sud | reverse complement strand
AGCGGGAATCGTACCCTGAGCCCGATCGGGCTCGCAAACGGACGGCCGGGGCGCTTCGCCTCGGCCGTTGTCGTGTGGACGCTCGGCTTGGGAGCGCTCTGGACGGCGACCGTGGCCCCGGCTCAGCAGGTGCTTCAACAGCCGCCCGCGTCCGTCATGCCGGTGCCCGGTGAACTCGAACTCTCGAAGCTGATCTGGAGCACAATGAGCGCGGTCGATCACGCCAACCAGGCGGGCAATTATTCCGTCCTGCGCGATCTGTCCGCGCCCGGGTTCCAGATCAACAACGACGCCGCCAAGCTGGCGGAGATCTTCTCGCCCATCCGCTCGACAGGGGTCGATCTGTCGAACACGCTGCTGCTGGCCCCGTCCTATACGGCCGCGCCCGCGATCGTGGCCGAGAACGTGCTGCGGGTGCAGGGCTTCTTCGGCTTGCGGCCGACCGCAATCGACTTCGACCTGTATTACCAGTGGGTGCAGGGCAAATGGCGGCTGTTCGGCGTCTCGCTGAGGCCACGCCAGATTCCGAGCGAGCAGTCGCCCGCCTCGCCTCCTCCCCGTCGCTGAGAGGCTTGTCTTGCCGTGCCCGCCTCGCTCGTGTCCGCTACGGTCGCGCAGTTCGCTAGCGAGCGACCGCCGGTGACGCGGCCCCCATGTTGAGTGTGTCGCCCAGCCGCCGGTTCGCGGCCACGGCGGCGTCCAGCAGCGTCCAGTCGTCGGCACCTTCGACCGCCGACCAAATGCGCTCGACCTCTTCGATGAGCAGGCCGCCATCCTCCGGCAGCGCCACCACGCCCCCGGTTGCCGTGCACAAGCCGGCCAGTCGGTCGAACGCCTCGCCCTCATAACCCGCGCGGACCGCCGGTGCGCCGCCGCACCAGTCGCGCCAGAAGCGGTCGAGCGGCACCCGGCTCTCCACAAGCGCACTCTCCAGCGCCTCGCCGAACACGGCGCCCCCCTCGGCCGGCACCTCCACGCCCAACCGCCAGGCCGCCTGAGCGCCGAGCGCGGTCCGATAAGTGGCCGCGAAGGCGTCCAGCCGCTCGGCCAGCGCCTCGACCGGTTCGAGCGGCATCAGCGAGCGGGCGAGCTGGGCCACGTCCCACAGGATTGCCTCCGCCTGCCGACCGAACGCATACAGCCCGCCCTCGTCGAAATAGGCGGCGGTGAAGCCCGGCTCCCAGGTCGGCGCGAACCGCCAGGGGCCATAGTCGAAGCTTTCGCCGGTCACGTTGATGTTGTCGCTGTTGAGCACCCCGTGCACGAACCCCGCCACCATGTAGGAGGCGGCGAGCCAGGCCGTTCGCTCCACCACGCGTTCAAGCAGGTTCAACGCCGGATGAGCGCCGGGGGTGATGTCGTACAGCCGCCGCAGTGAATAGTCGGTCAGCGCGCGCAGCCCCGCCTCGTCGCCGATCGTCGCCAGCCGCTGAAAACTGCCGATGCGGATGTGCCCGTGGCTGAGCCGCACGAGCACGGCGGAGCGCGTGGGCGAGGGCTCGTCGCCGCGCATCAGCGCCTCGCCGGTCTCCACCACCGACAGGGTTCTGGACGTGGGCACGCCAAGCGCCTCCAGCCGCTCGGTCGCCAGGATCTCGCGCACCGCGCCCTTCAGCGTCAATCGTCCGTCGCCCGAGCGGCTGAACGGCGTGCGCCCCGACCCCTTGGTGCCGAGGTCCATGAGGCGGCCATCGCGCGCCGTGCCCTGGGCCAAGAGAAAGCCGCGCCCGTCGCCGATCTGCGGGTTGTACACCCGGAACTGGTGGCCGTGATAGGCGAGCGCGAGCGGGCGGGCGAGGCTGTCGGGCAGCGGCTCGAAGCGGGCGAAGTGCGCCACCCACGCCTCGTCCGACAGCCCGGCCAGCCCGACCGTGTCTGCGGCCCGGTCGTTGCGCCAGCGAAGCTCCGTGCTCGGAAAGTGGGCCGCGTCCACCGGCTGATAGAAGCCGGAGCCGAGTGTCTCGATCGCGGTCGAACCGCGCCAGTGGGGGAGAGTGGTCACGCGCCACCTTCCGCCAGCCGCCGCCATCCGGCAAGGGGAACCGCGATGCGACCGCACATCCTGCACCTTCACTCGACCTTCGCGCATGGCGGCAAGGAGGCGCGCGCGGTGCGGCTGATGAACGCGTTCGGCCCCCGCCTGCGTCACACGGTGGTGAGCGCGATGCCGGAGCAGATGGGCGCGGCCGAAGCGATCGCGGCGGACGTGTCCGTCGCCTTCCCGAAGGACGCGCCGCCGCTTGCCGGCCGGCCGGCGCCCGCGCGGTTCCGGGCGCTCGCTCGCTATCAGCGCGGCTTCGACCTGGTGCTCACCTACAATTGGGGCGCCCTGGACGCGGTGATGGCGCACCGGCGGTGGGGGCGAGGCGGACCGCCGCTCATCCATCACGAGGACGGGTTCGGCGCGGACGAGGCGGTGCGGACGCGACCCTCGCGCGACCTCTATCGCCGGGTCGCGTTGACGGCCGCGCGCGCGCTCGTGGTGCCGTCCGAGACGCTGGAACGGATCGCACGAACCCGGTGGGGGGTGCGGCCGGTGCGAATCGCCAACGGCATCGCGCTCGACCGCTTCGCCGCGCCGAGCGCTGATCCGTGGCCGTCCCCGCGCGGACACGGGGTGCGGGTGGCGACGGTGGCGGGCTTGCGCGAGGTCAAGAACCTGCCCCGCCTGGTGCGCGCCCTCGCCGGGCTGAACGTGGACCTGGTGATCGCCGGCGAAGGGCCTGAGCGCGGTGCGATCGAGGCGGAGGCGGCCCGGCTCGGGCTCGGCGACCGGCTGGCGCTGCCCGGCTTCCTCGCCGACCCCGCGCGGCTGCTCACCCACGCCGACCTGTTCGCGCTCTCGTCCGACAGCGAGCAGTTCCCGATCAGCGTGGTCGAGGCGATGGCCGCGGGGCTCCCCGTGGCCGCGACCGACGTGGGCGACGTGCGCGCGATGGTGGCCGACGCGAACCGGCCGTTCGTGGTCACGGGCGAGGCCGCGCTCGCCCGCGCGATCGGGTCGCTCGCCGCCGACCCTGAGCTGCGTGCCACGGTGGGTGCCGCGAACCGGGCGGTGGCGCGCGAGCGCTATGACGAGCGGAGCATGATCGCGGCCTACGAGTCGCTGTACGCGGGCGTTCTGGGTCCCCTTTGGCCGATGGACGGCCCGGCGCGCGCGCGTCTATAATCGCGGCGTCGCCCACGGAAAGGATCGCCGCGCTTGTCTGCCTTCTTGAAGCCGATCGTGTACAACGGACGCGAGGTCTGGCCGTTGATCGAGGGCGGCAAGGGGGTCGCCGCCACCAACGGCGAGAGCTCGGGGGCCTGGGCCGCGGCGGGCGGCGTCGGCACGGTGTCGGCGGTGAACGCCGACAGCTACGATCCGACCGGCCGGATCGTCCCCCAGGTCTATGACGGCCTGACCCGGCGCGAACGCCACGAGGAGCTGATCCGCTACGCCATCGACGGCGCGGTGGCGCAGGTCGAACGCGCCTATGAGGTCGCGGATGGCCGTGGAGCGATCAACATCAACGTGTTGTGGGAGATGGGCGGCGCTCAGCGGGTGCTCAACGGCGTCCTGGAGCGCACGCGCGGGCTGGTCGCCGGCGTCACCTGCGGCGCGGGGATGCCCTACAAGCTGTCCGAGATCGCGGCGTCCCACGAGGTCCATTACCTGCCGATCATCTCGTCGGGCCGCGCCTTTCGCGCGCTGTGGAAGCGCGCCTATCACAAGGTCGCCGAACTGATGGCCGCCGTGGTGTACGAGGACCCGTGGCTGGCCGGCGGGCACAACGGGCTGTCGAACGCGGAGGACCCGCGCTCGCCGCAGGACCCGTACCCGCGCGTGCGCGACCTGCGCCAGGTGATGCGCGAGTGCGGCATCGCCGACTCGGTGCCGATCGTGATGGCCGGCGGCGTCTGGGCGCTGTCCGAGTGGACCGACTGGATCGACAATCCGGAGCTTGGCCAGGTCGCCTTTCAGTTCGGCACCCGGCCGTTGCTGACCGAAGAGTCGCCGATCCCGCAGGACTGGAAGGACCGGCTGCGCGAGTTGAAGGACGGCGACATCCTGCTGCACAAATTCTCCCCCACCGGCTTCTACTCCTCGGCCGTGCGCAACCCGTTCCTGCGTGAGCTGGAAGCGCGGTCGGAGCGCCAGATCGCCTATTCGAAGGAGCAGGCGGGCGACCACCAGAAACAGCTCGACGCCGGTGTGCGCGGCCGCAATTACTGGGTGACGACCGGCGACCTGCTGCGCGCGCGCGGCTGGGTCGAGGCGGGGTACACCGATGCGCTGAAGACGCCCGACAACACGCTGATCTATGTGGCACCGCCCGAGCGCGCGACCATCCGCAAGGACCAGCAGGACTGCATGGGCTGCCTGTCCCACTGCTCCTTCTCATCCTGGAAGGACACGGAGACGAACTCGACCGGGCGGCTGGCCGATCCGCGCTCCTTCTGCATCCAGAAGACGCTGCAGGACATCGCGCATGGTGGGCCGATCGACGAGAACCTGATGTTCGCCGGTCACTCCGCCTTCCGCTTCGGGACCGACCCGTTCTACTCCAACGGCTTCACGCCGACGGTTCGTCAGCTGGTCGATCGGATCCTGACGGGAGGGTGATCGCCTCCTTCTCCCGCCGGCTCAGGGTGGCCGGCACGACGGCGGACACGATCAGGCCGGCGATGCCGCTGACCACCGCCGTCCAGAGCACGGTCACGAGCACGCCGATCGTCTGCGCGCCCAGCGTGTAGGCGAGCCCCGGCCCGCTCGACAGGAACCCCGGGCCGCCGAACGCCGGCAGCACCAGCAGCGGAGCGGCGAGGGCGCCCAGCGCGGCCCCTCCTCCGAGCGTCACCGCGACGGCGATGCCGAGGGTCGGCCGTGCGAGCAGGCGCAGCACCGCCAGCGCCGCCCCCGCCGCCAACGCGCCCAGCACAAGCGCGGCGACGGTGCCCATCGCCCCCGCCCCCGCGCCGACGGCGGCGAGCCCGGCCAGTCCGCCCACCAGCGGCGGCGGTGCGCGCTCGTCCCCCAGGCCGAGCCCGGCCGCCGCCCAGACGAGCGCGCCCGCCATCGCGCCGGCCAACGCGGTGATGAGCGCGGTGGCCGCGTCGTCGGTGGCGGTCAGCTGCGAGCCCGCGACCAGCGCCAGCGCGGCCACGAGCGGGGCCGCCGCCCAGCGGCCGTCGGCGGCGACCAGCCGTGGCTCGCCCACGAAGCGGGTGAGGACAAGCGCGGTCACGCCGGCCACCAGCAGCACCGACAGCCCGCCGCCCGCGTCGAGCACCCCGCGCGCCGCCAGCCAGCCGTCGGCTCGGATCCAGTGGGCGATCGGCGCGGCCACCATCAGCAGCCACAGGGCGGCAAAGGCGAGCAGCCAGCCGCTCCGCGCGCGGCCGGCGACCGCGATCGTGGCGAGCGCGAAGGCGAACAGCGCCACCAGTCCCTCCCACAGCACGAAGGCGCTCTCGGGCACGGCGGTGTTCGCGCGCACGTCCGACAGCCCGCCGAGTGCCAGCGCGCCCGCCCCGCCGATCAACGGCGTGCCGGGCGCGAACGCGACGGAGTAGCCGACCAGCAGCCAGAGCACTCCGATCAGCGAGGCGACGGCCACCGCCGTGCGCGAGCCGGCGCGCAGCAGCACAGCCAACGTGGCGACCGAAAGGAGCGCGGTGACGCTCAACAGCCAGGCTGTGTCCCCGCTGTCGGCGGCGAGCAGCACGCGCAGCTCGTCCGTCGGCACCCGGGGCAGCGCGGCCATTGCCGCCCGGGGTGTCAGCACCGCCAGTCCGGCCACGCCACCGCTGAGCAAGCCGTGCCTGATCTGGTGTCTCTTCATGCGGAACTCCCTAGTCCGAAAAGGCTTAACAGGCGGTGGTCACCGACGGCCGCGAACAGTGGCCGAACCGCGACCTTTCGGCTAGCGTTCCTGAGCCGCCCGCCCGATGGAGTCCGCCGCCCCGTGACCGTTCGCCGAACCGTCCTCCTTCTCGCCAGTCTGGTCCTCGTCGCCACGGCCGGGTCGGGAGCCACCGCTCCGACCGACGTGCCCTACTGGGCGTCGATCCGCGCCGGCGAGGCGAAGATGCGCGCCGGTCCCGCTCGCCGCTATCCCTCGACGTGGATCTATCGCCGCGCCGACCTGCCGGTGAAGGTCATGCAGAGGCACGAGGACTGGCGCCGGGTCGAGGATCCGGACGGCACGCAAGGGTGGATCCTGCGCACGCTGCTGTCGGAGCGGCGCACGGTCATGGTCCGCGCGCTCACGACCGTCCACGACCAGCCCTCGGGCAGCGCGCACGTGAACTGGCGCGTGGAGCCCGGCGTGGTCGCGCGGCTCGACGAGTGCGACGCCGGCTGGTGCCGCGTGGATCTGGCGCAGGGACGGGCCGGACACATCCGCGAGGCGGCGCTCTGGGGGGCGGGAGAGCCTTAGTCCGACGAGTGGCTGGTCGTGGGCGAATCTCGACGGTTTGCGTCGCCCTGGGCTCGACCGGGAGCCCAGCTGTCGTCCCGATCCTCTCGGCTCAACTCTGGACCAGCCGCTGGACCCCGGCTCCCGGTCGGGGTGACGAGGGTTCAGGAGGCCCGCTGTTGGGTGGAAAGGTGCCACTCTCTTTCAAACCGTCGCCCCGGGCTTCAGCCGGGGCCCAGCTCCGCGTGTGGCGATCGGCCTCAGGCCATCAGCTGGACCCCGGCTCAAGGCCGGGGTGACGACGATTATAAACGCCCGCGTCTGGTCGAGAGCGGACCCTTGATCTCACCCCACCATCTCCACCGCCAGTGCCGTCGCCTCCCCGCCGCCAATGCAAAGGCTCGCCACGCCCTTGCGACCACCCGTCTTTTCCAGCGCACCCAGCAGTGTCGCGATGATCCGTGCTCCGCTCGCGCCGATCGGGTGGCCGAGCGAGGTGCCGCCGCCGTGGATGTTGAGCTTGTCCTCGTCGATGCCCAGCTCACGGACCGCGATCATCGGCACGCAGGCGAAGGCCTCGTTGATCTCGAACAGGTCCACGTCGTCCACGCTCCACCCCGCCTTGTCGAGCAGCTTGCGGATGGCGTTGACCGGGGCGGTGGTGAAGTCCTTGGGCGCGTGGGCGTGGGCTGCATGGGCGACGATCCGTGCGACGGCCTTGCCGCCCGAACTCTCGCGCGCCAGCACCAGCGCCGCCGCCCCGTCGCTGATCGACGACGCGTTGGCCGCCGTGATCGTGCCCTCCTTGGCGAACGCGGCCTTCAGCGTCGGGATCTTGGCGACGTCGCCCTTCGCCGGCTGCTCATCCCTGTCGACCGTCACCGTGCCTTTGCGGGTGGTGACCTCGACGGCCACGATCTCGCGATCGAACGAGCCGTCCGCCTGCGCGGCCTGCGCCCGGGTCAGCGAGCGCACGGCGTAGTCGTCCTGGCCCGCCCGCGTGAACTGATACTCGCGCGCCGTGTCCTCGGCAAAGGTGCCCATCGCGCGGCCGGGCTCGTAGGCGTCCTCCAGCCCGTCCAGGAACATATGGTCGTAGGCCGTGTCGTGGCCGAGACGCGCGCCGCCGCGGTGCTTCTTGAGCAGATAGGGCGCGTTGGTCATCGACTCCATGCCGCCGGCGACGACCAGATCGACGGACCCGGCGGCGAGCGCCTCGGCCCCCATGATCGCCGCCTGCATACCCGATCCGCAGACCTTGTTGACGGTGGTCGCCTCCACGCTGGTCGGCAGCCCGGCACCGATCGCGGCCTGGCGCGCGGGAGCCTGGCCGAGACCGGCGGGCAGGACGCAGCCCATATAGACGCGGTCCACGTCCTCGCCGTTCACTCCGGCGCGCTCGACCGCCGCCCGGACCGCCGTGGCCCCGAGCTCGGTGGCCGACGCGCCGGACAGCGCCCCCTGAAAGCTGCCGATCGGCGTGCGGGCGTAGGACAGGATGACGATCGGGTCGGCGGCGGAAAAGGTCATGGGGATCGGGCCTCGCTGGACGTGTGCTGCGGTGCGATATACGCGGAACGGCGACGGTCTTCAAACGAGAGGCGGGCGGATGGCGGGGCGATGGTTCGAGGAGTGGGTGGTGGGCGACCGGATCGACCACCCGATCCGCCGCACGGTGACGGAGACCGACAACCTGCTGTTCTCCACCCTCACCCACAACCCGCAGCCGCTCCACTTGGACGCTGAGGCGGCGAAGGCGAGCGAGTTCGGGCAGATCCTGGTCAACGGCACCTTCACATTTGCGCTGATGGTCGGGCTCTCCGTGGGCGAGACCACGCTGGGCACGTTGGTGGCGAACCTGGGCTACAGGGATGTCGTGATGCCCAAGCCGGTGTTCATCGGCGACACCATGCGCGCCACGAGCGAGGTGACGGCGGTGAAGGAGAGCCGGTCGCGGCCGAACGCGGGCGTGGTGACCTGGGTCCACGAGCTCATCAACCAGCGCGACGAGGTGGTGTGCCGCTGCTCACGCTCGGCGCTGATGCGACGGCGGGAGGCGTGAGACTGCGCTCGCTCCTGTTCGTGCCCGGCGACCGGCCGGAGCGCTTCGCCAAGGCGGCGGCGAGCGGCGCGGACGCGGTGATCCTGGACCTGGAGGACTCGGTCGTGCCGAGCGCGAAGCCGGCCGCGCGCGAGGCCGTCGCGCTGGCCGTGGGCGAGGGGCTGGGCGTCACGGTCTTGGTGCGGGTGAACCCGCTCGGTTCGCCGGAGCACGCGCTCGATCTGGCGGCGCTGGCGGGCCTCGCCCCGGCGGGCGTGCTGCTGCCCAAGGCGGAGGGGTCGGATGATGTGGCTCGTCTGCACGACTCGCTCGCCGCGCCCGTGCTGCCGATCGCGACTGAGACGCCGCGCGGGGTGTTCGCGCTGGGCGAGTATGGGCGGGTCGCGGACCGGATGCTGGCGCTGACCTGGGGGGCGGAGGACCTGCCCGCCGCCATCGGAGCGAGTGCTTCGCGGGACGACACCGGTGCTCTGCTGCCTCCATACCAGATGGTCCGCTCGCTCGCCCTGTTCGCGGCTCACGCGGCCGGGGTCGCGGCGATCGAGACGGTGTTCCCGGTGCTCGACGACGCGGACGGTCTGGCGCGGGTCGTGGCCGAGGCGAGCCGCGACGGCTTCACCGGCATGATGGCAATCCACCCGCGCCAGGTCGCCACGATCAACGCCGGCTTGACGCCGAGCGAGGCGGAGCTGGCCCGCGCGCGCGCGATCGTGGCGGCGTTCGCGGCCGAGCCGGGGGCGGGGGCGCTGAGGCTCGACGGCCGGATGATCGACCGGCCGCATCTGGTGCAGGCGGAGCGGGTGCTGGCGCGAGACGGCGTTTAGTGGCCTTGCTCCTGCGAAAGCAGGAGCCCCGCTGGCGTCTTGCACCTGTTCTCCGCTCCGTGCTCTCTCCGGATCGGGGCTCCTGCTTTCGCAGAAGCGAGGGAGGGGGCGATGCCACTGCACCGCCGCTGTGCTAAGCCTCCCTCCAAAGGAGCCCCGCCCATGACCGTCCACGCCGCCGTCACGCCTGCAACCCTCAACGACCTCCTCGCCGCCCAGCGCGCCGCGTTCAACCGCGAGCTGCCGGTCACGCTCGAGTCGCGGCGCGACCGGCTCCAGCGGGTGGCGCGGTTGCTCACCGACGAGGGTGAGCGGTTCTGCACGGCGATGAGCGAGGATTTCGGCCACCGCTCGCGCGAGCAGTCGATGATGACCGACATCGTGCCCTCGATCACGACCGCGAAGGAGACCTTCAAGGCACTGCCCAAGTGGATGAAGGCGGACAAGCGCTCGCCGATCTTCCCCTTGGGCCTGCTCGGCGGCTCGGCGCGGGTCGAGTATCAGCCCAAGGGCGTGGTCGGCATCATCGTGCCGTGGAACTTCCCGGTCGGGCTGACCGCCGGGCCGCTGATCGGCGCGCTGGCGGCCGGCAATCGCGCGATGATCAAAATGAGCGAGTTCACGCCCGCCACCTCCGAGCTGATGGCCGAGGTCGTCGCGCGCTATTTCGACCCCACGGAGGTGACGGTGGTGACCGGCGGGCCGGATGTCGGCGCCGAATTCTCCAGGCTCGACTTCGACCATCTGCTGTTCACGGGGGCGACCGCGATTGGCAAGCACATCCTGCACGCCGCCGCCGACACGCTGACGCCGGTGACACTGGAGCTGGGCGGCAAGTCGCCGGTGATCGTCGGCCGCTCCGCCGCTGTCGAGCAGGCGGCCGAACGCGTGGCACTCGGCAAGATGCTGAACGCCGGGCAGATCTGCCTGGCCCCTGACTACCTGCTGGTGCCCGACGAGATGGAGGAGGAGATCGTGTCGGCGCTGAAGGCGGGCGCGGCGTCGCTCTACCCGTCGCTGCTGAAGAACCCGGACTACACGGCCGTCGTGAACGACCGCCATCACGAGCGGCTGCACGAATTGGTGGCGGACGCGAAGGCGAAGGGCGCGCGGGTCGACGTCGTCAACCCGGCGCGCGAGGACTTTGCGGCGTCCAACAGCCGCAAGATGCCGCTCCACATCATCCGCGACACCACGCCGGACATGCGCGTGATGCAGGAGGAGATCTTCGGCCCCGTGCTGCCGGTCGCCACCTACCGCACGATCGACGACGCCATCGCCCGGGTGAACGCCGGCGACCGGCCGCTCGGGCTGTACTATTTCGGGACCGACAAGGGCGAGGAGGAGCAGGTGCTTGATTGCACGATCTCGGGCGGAGTGACGGTGAACGACGTGGTGTTCCACAACGCGATGGACGACCTGCCGTTCGGCGGTGTCGGCCCGTCCGGCATGGGCAGCTATCACGGCCAGGATGGCTTCCGCACCTTTTCCCATGCGAAGGCGGTGTACCGCCAGCCGAAGCTGGACGTGGCGAAACTCGCGGGGTTCAAGCCGCCCTATGGCGCGGCGACGACGAAGGCGATCACCAAGGGGTTTGGAGGCTAACGTCTCCCCTCTCTGCAAGGGAGGGGATTAAGGGGTGGGTGCGAGGCGGAGCCGAGCTGCGGTGCTGGGTATAGCAAGGGTTCGCTGCGCTCGCACCAACCCCCAGCCCCTCGCTTGCAGGAAGGGGAGTTTCTGCTGCTACACCTCTGGAGGCCCGAGCCGGAATCGAACCGGCGTGCGAGGATTTGCAGTCCTCTACGTAACCACTCCGCCATCGGGCCTCGGGGTGGGCCGCCGCTTTGGCGCGGGACGCCCGAACGAGTCAACGGCGCGCGGCGTGTCGAGCGGGCGCTAGACGGTTGCGCGCGGCGGTTGTCGCGTTAGAGGCAGGCGCAGCGCCCACACGCCCGTGCTCGCGACGCGGCGGGACGTTGAGGACACAGGATCGCACGATGATGGACGGGGAGGGCGGCGTCGGCTTCGACTGGGCGACGGCGCGCCACAGGATGGTCGAGAGCCAGCTGCGCCCGGTCGGCGTCAGCGACCTGCGCCTGCTCGCCCGCTTCGCCCGGGTCGAGCGTGAGCGCTATGTGCCGGCCGACGTCCGCGCGCTCGCCTACGCCGACGCGCTGGTCCCGCTCGGCGGTGGACGTGCGATGAACCCCCCGATGGCGACCGCGCTGCTCATACAGGCGGGCGAGCCCCGGCAGTCGGACCGGACCCTGCTGATCGGAGCGGGGACGGGCTATGCCGCCGCGATCCTCGCCCCGCTCGTCGGAACGCTGGTGGCATTGGAGGACGGCGAGCTCAAAATGCCGCAGCTCGAGAGAGAGAACACGGCGGCCACTCAGCACGTCGTTGGGCGGTTGACCGACGGCCATGCGGCGGGCGCGCCCTATGACCTGGTCGTGATCGACGGCGCGGTGGATGCGGTGCCCGCCGCGATCGTGGCCCAGATGGCACCGGGAGGCCGGCTGGTCACGGGCGTGTTCGAGAACGGCGTCGGACGCCTGTGCGCCGGACGGCGAGTGGGCGCCGGGTTGTCGCTCCGCCCGATGATGGAGGCGACGGTGGCCGAGCTGCCGTCCTTTGCCATTCCCGCCGGCTTCGTGTTCTGAGCGCGCGCGCCGCCCTGTTGGCCGCCCTGATGACCGGGGTGCTGAGCGGAGCCCTGGCGGCCCCGGCCCATGCCGACACGCTGCGCGAGGCTCTGCTCGCCGCCTACCGCAACAACCCGGACCTGAACGCCGCGCGCGCCGACTTGAGGGTGACAGACGAGGGCGTGGCGATCGCGGAGGCCGCGCGCCTGCCGAACGTCGGCCTGACGTCGGCCTACAACGAGAATGTGGTGCAGAGCGCCAGCGGCTTCGGCTCGCCCGACCGGCAGACGAGCATCGGCACCACGGTCAGCGTGCCGATCTACTCGGGCGGACGGTTGCGCGCCAGCCGGCTCGCGACCGAAGCGCGGGTGACCGCCGGCCGCGCCGACCTGCGCGGCACCGAGTCCGCGCTCTTCAGCCGCGCCGTGGCCGCCTATCTGGACGTGCAGCGCGACGAGGCGATCGTCGGGTTGAACGCCGCCAACGTGCGCATCCTGTCGGTCAATGTGCAGGCGACCTCCGACCGCTTCGAGATCGGCGACCTGACCCGCACCGACGTGGCGCAGAGCCAGTCCCGCCTCGCGCTGGCGCAGGCCCAGCTGCAGCTGTCGCAAGCGCGCCTGATCACCAGTCGGGAGCGCTACCTGCAGATCGTCGGCGAGCCGCCGGTCGACCTCGCCCCGCCGCCGCCGCTGCCTCAGCTGCCCGCCGCCGTCGCGACGGCCGTGGAGCTGGCGCTGGCCAACAACCCGGACCTGATCGCCGCGCAATTGGCGACCGACGCGGGCCGGGCCGACGCGCGGGTCGCTCGTGCCGCGCGGCTGCCGCAGGTGAGCGCCAACGTGGCCGCCGGCTATGTGAACTTCCTGGGTTCGATCGCTTCGCCCAGCATCAACGTGCCGATCAACCAGTCGACCTTCACCGTGCAGGGCGGCCTGTCGCTCAGCTTGCCGCTGTTCTCGGGCGGGTTGAACAACGCGCGCATCCGGCAGGCCGAGGCGCGCACCACCGCGACCGGCGAGCGCCAGATCGCGGTCGAGCGCGACGTCATCGCCCAAACCCGCTCAGCCTATGCCAGCTTGCGCGCCAGCGTGGCGGCGATCGGCTCGAACGACACGGCCGTCTCGGCCGCCACCCTGTCGCTGGAGGGCGTGCGGGCCGAGAACACGGTCGGCAACCGAACCGTGCTCGACATCCTCAACGCGGAGCAGGAGCTGTTGACCGCGCAAGTGAATCTGGTGAGCGCGCGGCGCGATGCGTATGTGGCCGGCTTCACGCTGTTGGCCGCCATGGGCTTGGCGGAGGCGGAGGACCTGGGGCTGCAGGATGCGGGCCTCTACGATCCGCTGCCGCTGCCGCTCAGCCGGACGCAGCGCTTGTTCGACTTCGGTCGGATCGCGCCGGTGGCGCCCGTGTCCACCCGCACCGTTGACACGCCCGCCCAGTCCGCCGACGCTGCGCCCGTGGACGAGGAACCGGTGTTGAGGGAACCCATGCGATGAACGACGCCGCGCCCGCCCAGTCGATGGAGGACGTGCTCGCCTCCATCAAGCGGGTGATGTCGCGCGACACCGAGCCGTCCGATCCCGCCGCCAGCCGCCGCGCGCCAGTTCCGATGCCCGTGCCGGTCGCGGACGACGTGCTCGAACTGCGCACCGAGGATCAGGAAGCCGGTGGTCTGTCCTCACCGGCGACCGTCCA
>JAABUN010006384.1_pt1 | contig 13633 bp, 14 predicted proteins | sample 5559311 | NCBI WGS metagenome assembly JAABUN01 (sample SAMN10711877, study PRJNA513370) | rock metagenome | isolation source: Antarctica rocks | place: Antarctica: Victoria Land, Siegfried Peak sud | reverse complement strand
GGACCAGGGATTCGTGCCGGCAGGCCCCAGGATCCAACGAACCGTGGCCGCGGCCGGGAGTGTCGCGCGCCGCAACTGAATCACCGCTCCGCCGAGCAGCGCAGACGCGCCGGCCAGAGCGCCCTCACCAGAACCCCAAGGAGTCACAGTGGGCAAGAACGTCGCCGTCTTCGTAGACGTGGCGAACATCTTTTATGCGGCCAAGGCCGCAGGCGTGGACATTGATTACGTCACGCTCCTCAAGTCGGCCTCGGCCGGACGAGATCTCGTCCGTGCCTATGCCTATACGGGTCTGGACCCGGATAACGAGAACCAGCGCAACTTCCACGACTTCCTGCGTCGCAGCAACTACAAGGTCGTGAGCAAGGACATTCGCAAGTACGGCGATGGCAAGGTCAAGGCGAACCTCGATATCGAGCTCGTGGTCGACATGATGAAGACCGCTCGCAACCTGGACATCGCGATCATCGTGTCCGGCGACGGCGACTTCGCGCCGGCCATCCGGGCGGTCCAGGAACAGGGCGTGCGGGTCGAGGTCATCAGCTTCCGCGGCAACACCAGCTCGGACCTGATCGAGGCAGCCGACCTGTTCACGGACATCATCCAACTGGCCCGGGTCGAGAAGGGCTCGCGCTCCGGTCGGCGCATCGCGGATGACGAAGCCGACCTGTCCATGACCGAGGTCCCGGACAAGATGACCGAGGGCACCGGTTTCAGTCGTGGTGGACGCGGACGAGGCAGGAGTCGCGGTAGAAGCGGTGAGCCGGAGCCGGTCAGCCTGGCTTCGCGAGGCCGTGGGCGCGGACGCCTGGCCCCGATGGCGACGACCAACGGGACCGCGAGCGGTTCCCGCGATGCCGGCTTGTTGGCCATGCCGGGCGAACGCCTGTCGAAGGCGACCGGCAGCCTGACCGAGGCCGATCTCGCCGCTGCCGAGGTCTTCACCCTGGACGGGCCGGACGACGTCCTGCAGCCCACCCCATCGGACGATGCGGCCGACCGAAGCATCGAGGCGGAGGACGGCGAGGATGGAGCGCGTCGCCGTCGCCGTCGGGGCGGTCGAGGGCGTGGTCGCGGCCGCGGCCGCGAAGACGGCCAGCCCGTGGTCGAAGCCATGGTGCCGCCGCTGATGGCCGATATGGAAGATGACCTGGACGAGGAGCCGGAGGAGGACGAGGCCGACGATCGAGAGCCCGTCGCGGAACCGGTGTCGGCGCTGCCGCGCGGCCCGCGGACGACGCCCTTCGGGTCTGTCTGGGATTCGCAGCTGGGCACGCCGAGTGCGCCATCTGCGGCTGCTCGGCCGCCGCTGGTCGACGATGACGAAGACTTCGACGAGCCGGAGATCCCGGAATACCTGATCGCCGAACAACGGCGTGGCGCGACATCCGGTCGCGGACAGGGGGGAGGAGGCGTCCGAGGTGGCGCCCGTGGCGGGCGGTCCGCGTATCAGTCGGCGATGGAGCGTGAACGCTTCGGCCGGGGCGGCGGAGGCGGCATCAACCGCTATCCCGACGTGAGTGCGCGCGTCCGGCCAGAGCCGCCGCGCGACGACCGATCGGCCGGGGGCGGCGAAATGGGTCGAGGTCGAGATGATCGACCGCGACGCGACGATCGACCGCGCGAGGCCGCGCCGCGCCAGACTTCCTCTTCGAACGAGCCCTGGAGTGAGGTCCCGGCCGAGCTCGAGGCGATGCTTCGAGCGCAGGTCTCCCCGAGACCCGCGCGCGGCCGAGAACCGAGTCGGGACACGGGTCGTGACATGGGCAGGGACCTGACGTCGGAGATGACGCCGGGCGATTCCGAACCTATCGTGGAAGCGGGTTCGGACGGGGTCAAGGCGCCGGCTCCCCGCCGCCGAGCACCGCGCACGACCGCCGTCTCCACGAACGCGGCCCCGAACGACGAAGGATCGGATCCGCCGGAAGGTGCAGCCGCCGCGGCATCAGCCGTCGAGGCCGTCGCTCCCAAGCGGCGAGCCCCGCGTAAGGTGGCCGCCGCCGCAGGCGCGGCTCCGTCGCCGAGCGCGACGGACGGTCCGCCGGCCGACCCCGCGGCCGGTGCGGCCGCGATCCAGGCGCCGGCACCGAAGCGACGGGCGGCGCGGAAGTCGGCCCCGGTGGCCGGCGTCAGTGCGGACGACGCATCGAAGCCCGGGAACGTGTCGGCGGAGACGCCGACGGACGCGCCGGCTCCGAAGCGGCGCGCTCCGCGGAAGCGCGTCGCGCCGACCGAATAGCGCCGCTCGGCGATGGACGGCGCGCGCACGCGAGGGCACCCAGCGGCCCTCGCGGCGGTCGTCCGGATGATCCGGGACGGGGCGGCGCACGCCATCTTGCTCACGGGACCTGAAGGCGTCGGCAAGACCACGCTGGCCCAGGACCTCGCGGCAGGACTGTGCTGCACGGCTGACGACCCGGCCGCCCGACCCTGCGGCGATTGCCGGGCGTGCCGCCTCGTCTTTGCCGATCGGCATCCGGACGTCCATCAGCTCGGTCCCGAGGGGGTCGGACGGCAGATCGTCATCGGGGGCCCGGGGGCCAGGACGCGGGGGATCCGCGACCTCGTCGCCGACCTCGCATTCGCGCCGGTCGAGGGCGGCGCTCGGGTGGCCATCGTGGCTTCGGCCGACCGGATGAACGAGGACGCCCAGGGCGCCCTGCTCAAGACCCTGGAGGAGCCGCCGGCCGGCGTCGTCATCGTCCTGTGCGCGGATGCCGAGGAGCCGATCCTGCCGACGATCCGGTCGCGCTGCCGCCGGATCCGCCTGGGCCCGCTCGCGACCCGCGAGATCGAGATGATCCTGGCGGAGCACGGCGCGGCCGATCCGCCGCTCGCGGCCCGTCTCGCGCGCGTCACGGCCGGGCGCCCGGGCCTCGCCATCCGCTGGGCCAGCGAACCGGACGCACTTCGAACCCGGAACGAACTGCATCGGAGCTTGCTGGACCTGACCGACGCGCGACCCGCCGAGCGCCTGGCATCCGTCCGGGCTGCTGCCGGCGCCGTGTCGGCGCTGACCGCCGTGGGGGAGCGGACCGGTCCATCCCGGGCGAACTCAGCGGTCGAACCCGATCCGGGCGCGAGCGATGACAGCTCGATGGGATCCCAGGCGGAAGGCGGCGGCGCGGGCACGTCCCGGACGCCGGCTGCGGAACGTCGACGCGCCGCGGAGGCACTCGTCGGCCTGTGGAGCGACGTCGCCCGCGACATCTCCCTGTGTCGACTGGGCCTGGCGTCCGACGTCCGTGGACTGGACCTGCTCGATGAGAGCACGGTCCTCGCGGCCGCGCTGGAGACACACGTCGTGACGGCCTTCATCGAGCGCCTGGGTCGCGCCGGATTGTTGCTCGCCGGCAACGTTTCGCCGGAGCTGGTCCTCGATGACCTCGCCCTTGCCTGGCCGCGCCGCGTCGCGGTGGCATGACCGAACAGGGTGGCAGCGGGGATCGACCCGCCCGCCTGGACGCCGTGGTTCGAGGTCGGGTGCAGGGCGTCGGGTTTCGATACTTCGTGGCGCACCGGGCGTTCGCCGCGGGGTTGCTCGGCTGGGTGGCGAACGAGCCCGACGGCTCATTGCGATGCGTGGCGGAGGGCCCGCGGGAGGTCCTGGAAGGCCTGCTTGCCGAGCTGCGCCAGGGGCCGCCGGGGGCGGACGTCCGGTCGGTCGATGTCCGATGGGGGCCGCCTTCCGGCACCGTTACGACCTTTGGCATCCGAGGCGGTGGCCATCGCGGGGATTGATGGGCCTTATCCCATCGCCGCAGGTCCCCCGGACCGCTGGGCTATTCCGGACGGAGGCTCGGTCCGGCATCGTTTCCGATGATGGAGCCAAATTCGCCCGCCGAAGATCTCCCTGCGCTCTACCGCGCCATCCTCGATCGGGTCGCGGAACTCGAGGCGTCGGGTGAGCGCGGCGCCGCGGCGCAGGTGCGGACGACCGCGATCCGGGCCTACTCCCGCGCCTGGGACGATCGGGCTCGACGCGAACTCGAGCAGCTCCTGCGGCGTGCGGCGAAGCCGACGGCGGTGGAACGGCTGCTGAAACGAGGCACCGGCAGCCGTCGCCCGGGATCTCCGATGGTGCGTCGGCGCTTGAGAGCCCCGGTCGAGCCGCAGCGCTGAAGTCCGACTCGGGTCCGGCCACGGCGGGTAGGCTTTCGCCCGTGACCGACGACAGCTCCATCGCTCAAGCGATCGGCGATGCCTTGGCGGCCTATGACGCCCTGACCGCGCTCGGCGAGGAGATCGAGGACGAATGGGGATACGTCAACGACCTCGCCGCGGCCTGGCGGGAGCGGCTGGAGACGGTCGTTGCGAAGCGGGGTGGCGAGGCGATGTCGGCGGCGCCGGCGGCGGCCCTTGACCGTCTGATCGCGGAGATCGAGGCGATCGATGACCCACACCGCGCGATCGACTGGCTCTCCACCTTCCCGCAGGTGGCGCTCATCGCGCTCGGGGAAGCGCCATGAGGTTCCAGGATGCCGCACGTGATGGCCGCGCGGTGGTCTACGCCGGTATCCAGGCCGACCCACTCGTGGCGCGCGCGGCGGCCTTGCTGGCGGAGGCGTCCCACGCCCAGCGCCTGCTGGCGCGAGCGGTCATGAACGGCGAGACGACCGACCCGGCAGGCTGGCGGACCATGTTCCCGACGCTCTTCGAGGAGGGTGGCGCGAGCGGTGCCAGCGAGGATGATCGGGCACGATCCGAGGCGATCCTCGCGGCATCACTGGCCGTGGCGGAGCGGGGCGAACAGGTCCGGAGCCAGTTCCGGGGTGCGATCGTCGAGGCACTGACCGCCGACCTGCTGGCGCGTCGGGTCGGGGCGGCGTCCGTTCGACGGGAGCGTCGGATCCTGTTCGACGGTGTCCGCGCGGAGATCCATCCGTACGACGTGACCGTGGAGCGGGACGGCGCCGCGGAGGCCCACGACTGTAAATGGGGCGCGCGAGGCATCAACGCCGACGTGCTGCACCAGCTCGACGACGCTCGAACCCACGCGGCCGACGAGGACAAGCACCTGAGCGTCGGATTGGTCGTCTTCGACGCCGAGCGGTCGTGCCGCGTCCGACTGGATCGCCAGAGCGCGCCGAACGGATCGACGGCGATCATCGGCCTGGAGTCGCTGGACGCGCTTGCCACTGGCGTCCCGCGATCGTGAGTGGTCACGAACCGGACTGCTGTTCCTCACCGTTCCGGGTGCGCTTCGATGAAGCCGGCCCGGATGGCCTCCTCCGGACCAGTGCCCTGCTTCGCTACGCGCAGGACCTGGCGGGGCATCATTCGGCCGAGCGCGGATTCACGCGGGCGTGGTATGCGGAGCGCGGCCTGGTCTGGCTCGCCCGTGCAGCCGAGGTGGGCGTGCTCGGGTCGATGCGGGTCGGTGACGAGATCGTCGGGACCACGCGGGTCGTCGGCTGGCGTCGCGTCTGGGCTCGGCGACGCACGGACTTCGTTGACGGGTCGGGACGCCTCGCGGCGTGGACACACGTCGACTGGGTCCTCCTGGACGGTCGTGGATCGCCGACCCGCATCCCGCCCGAGTTCGACGCGGTGTTCGGGGCACCGAAGGCGGACTTTCCCTTGGGTCGGGTGCCGCTCGATGGCGCTCCGGCCGACGCGCGGACCACACGGTTTCGGGTCCGGCCGCAGGAGCTAGATCCGATGGACCACGCGAACAACGCGGTCTACGCGGATTGGCTCGAGGAGAGCGTGATCGGTGCTGGGGGAGTCGACGCGACCCGGGCCATCCCCCGGACGGCACGGCTGGAGTACGCCCGGGCCGCAGAGAGGGGGAGTGAGCTGGTCGCGCTGACCTGGCCGGATGCACTCGGATGGTCGTGCCGGATCCGTGGCGAGGACGGAACGGAATTGCTTCGTGCCCGGTTGGCCCCATCCGACTGACCAGATCCGACTGGCCAGGGCTCGAGGCCCACCGGGCGCGGCCCCACCGGCCCCGACCCACCGGCCCCGACCCACCGCCCACCGGCCCCGCGACCCGGCCGCCGGCGAGGCGTCCGTGGAGCCACAGGCGTTCCAACGGACGGCGGAAGGCGGGCTCAGCGCCGTTTGGAACGACCCACGTCCCCGAACGACGGCGGAACCGTGCCCGCGGTGGGCTTCCGGTGTCCGTTGGAACGGTCCTGGCGCCAGCAATGCGCGGCGACCCGGACAGCGGACCCATGCGGGTCCACGGACCGCGAATCCGTCAGGGACGCCGACCGGGCAGCCCGAACGAGACGACGGCGACCCCGACGGCGACGACCCCGAGCAGTACGAACCCCAGCGACACTCCACTGCCCGTTACGACATCGCCAAGGACCCAGCCCGCGAGGCTCGCGCCGGCGACTCCGCCCAGATATCGGCCCGTGTAATACGTGCCGGCGGCCATCCCCACCCGACCCGCCTCGATCGGATCGAGCGCGGCAGCCTGTCGAGGTGAGCCGGACAGGCCCATCCTGAAACCGACGATGGCGAGCATCCCCGCCAACAGGATTGCCGAAGCGCCGGGCGCCAACTGCCACAGCAGGGCGAGCCCGACGGCCATCGCCACTGTCCCGGCGACCGCCGGCCGCCGCCGCCCGAGTCGATCGGAGATTCGCCCGCCGTACGGCGCCGCGACTGCCCCGAGGGCCGAGATGCCCAGCAGCACGAGGCCACTCGTCTCGGCGCTTCCGGCTTGCAGCCGTTCGACCAGCAGGGGCACCAACAGGAAGCACCCGTGCAGCACGACCATGGTCCCGAACACCCCAACGATGGCTGCGCTGAAGGAGCGCGAACGGAACAGGCGTGGGTCCACGGCCGGCTGCCGGCTTCGCGCCTCTACGACCACGAACGCCAGTGCGAGCGGAACGACGGCGAGGCCGGCGAAGCTCCCGACGTCGCCCGCGCCCTCACCGCGGATCGCGAACAGGAGCGCGATCAGGGTCGCTGCCAGGAGGGCCAGCACGGGCAGGTCGATCGGTCGCGTGACCGGCCCGTCGCGCCCCCGATCCGTGGGCCAACGAGCGAAGGACAGACGCCCTGGCTGCGTTTGGAACGCTCCACGTCCCCCGAATGACGCCGGAACGTCACTGATCGTGGGCTCCCAGTGTCGATTGGAACGGTACTGGCGCCAAACGCATCAGTGCCGCCCCGCTCCACCCTTTGGTCGACCGTGGAAACTCGTCACCTCCCTTCCGACCCCCGGGGTCCGTGGACTGCCGGACGTACCTCATCGAACGTAGCCGCGCCGCGTGGACTGCCGTTCCGACCGGAGGCAGATGCCTACGGGGTAGCCCGAATGACCTATGGAATATGGGACTGACCGACCTATCGTTGTGAGATGCCCGTGATCTGCCGCGCAGCTCGGCCCGCTTCGGCACTAACGCGGATGTCGATGCCCGTCGGGGAGCGATCCCGCCCCCGCCGCCTTGGGCCGATGCTCGCGGCGGTGGGTCTGCTCAGCACCCTCGTCGCCCTGTCCGCGCTGGATGTGGCGCCTCGCGCCCTCGTCTGGGAGCAGGCACATCGCCTGCTGGCGGCCCTGATCGGACTCGTCGTGTCGTTCCGGAGCTGGCAGGTCGCCCGCGATCGTGTCCGCGCGGTGCGAGGCTGGATCGCCCTGGGCTTCGTGATCTGGGCCGGCGCGGAGGGCCTGCGTCTAGGCAGCCTGGCTACCCCTGACTCGCCACTCCTCACGTTGTCCACGGTGCTTGCGGCGTGCGTCACGGTCGGAGCGGCGGGTGCGTACGTCGCAAACCTGCGGGGCAAGCTCAGTGACCGCGAACAGCTTGCGGTCTATCTCGAGGCGGCCACCGTCTGCGCCGCCATCACCGGCGTCCTCATCGCGCTCGTGGGCGAGCGTGCCCTGGCGCAGCCGGCATCGCTGCCGCCGCTGATCCAGGGCGCGCTGTTCCTGAACATCCTGGGCGCCACACTGATCCTGGACCTGGCGGTGCGTGCCGAGCTTCGGCTGCGCGGTGCCTACGTGATCCTGCTTGGCCTGGCGCTCGTCGGTGGCGGGTTCGTGGGGAGTTCCGTGATCGCCGCTGGGACGTCGATCGCCGGTGGGACATGGATGTTCGGCGCGCTCATCTCGGCCGGTGTCCTGGTCGTCGCGGCGGGAACCGCGACGTGGACGGACCGCGAGGACGACCGTTCTGGCTACATGCAGGTGGGCCAGGGTGTACGCGGCCTCCTGCCTCTGACGACGGTCGCATTGTCGCCCCTGCTCCTCTTCGCAGCCCAGGACGATGTGGGGCACACGTTGGTGCGACTGGCGCTCAACCTGGTCGTGGGCGCGATGATGCTCACCGCGATCGCCAGTCAGACCGTGCTCCTCAGCGAGCGAGGCATGGTGGTCCGGAGCCTCCGGAACGCCCTGGCCTATGCCGAGCGACGGACCCAGCAGATCGCTGGCATGGGACGGGCCGGTCGGATCCTCGCGCGAGCCGGGCCCACCGATCGGGCGCTCAAGGCCATCGTGGACCTGCTTCACGAGCGGTTCGGCTACGAGCACGTCGCGGTCTACACGTCCGATGGTGTCGACCTGCGTCGCGGTGCCAGCCGAGGCTTCGCCGATCCGGACGGCGCCTTCGACGGTGCAGGCGGGATCGTCGGTCGCGTGGTGCGAACGCGCCGCCCCGAGCTGGTCCCGGACGTCCGGTCCGATCCCGACTACCGCCTGGGCGCACCCGGCGTTCGCAGTGAGATCTGCGTGCCGCTCATCGCCGACGGCGAGTTCCTGGGCATCCTCGACGTCGAGTCGACCGCCGACATCCCGCTCGACGATACCGACCTCGCCGCGGTCGTCGCGGTGGCCGACCAGCTGTCGGGTGCGATCGCGCTCGGGACCGAGCGACTTCGACTGGTCCAGGAGAAGGATTTCACCTCGGCCGTCCTCGATACCGTCGGGGCACTCGTGATCGTGTGTGATCCCGACGACCGCATCGTCCGCTACAACCAGGCCTGCGCCGATACCAGTGGCTACACCATGGCCGAACTGGCCACCCATCCGAGCTTCGACTTTCTGGTCCCCCCCGAGGCCGTGGATCTCGTGAGGACCGCCCGCCAGGACCTCCTGCACGGGCGCTCCACCGCGATCGAGAACGACTGGGTCTGCCGGGACGGGAGTCGACGACGGATCTCGTGGTCGAATACGGCCGTCCTCGACGAGGTGGGCGCCCTCCGGTACTCCATCGCGTCCGGTGTCGACATCACCGAGCGCCAGCGACTCGCGGAGCAACTGGCCCATCGGGCGCTGCACGACCCGCTGACCGGCCTCGCGAATCGAACGCTGCTGATGGACCGCGTCGCCCACGCGCTCATGCCCAGCCGGAAGGCGAACCTGATCGCGCTTCTGTTCCTGGACCTCGACGACTTCAAGGCGGTGAACGACACCCTCGGCCACGTCGTGGGCGACCGCGTCCTGATCGAGGTCGGGGCCCGGCTCCAAGCCGTCCTTCGAGCCCGGGACACCGCCGCGCGGATCGGTGGCGACGAGTTCGCCGTCCTCCTTGAGGACCTCGATGATGTCGAGGGCGCTCGCATCGTGGCCGATCGGATCGCTGTCGCACTCACGGAGCCGCTGCGTCTGAAGTCTGGTGACCTGAACGTGACCGCCAGCGTGGGGATCGCCACCTCACTGGACGAGCTTGGAGGTGCGGAAGACCTCCTGCGCAACGCCGACCTCGCGATGTACTGGGACAAGAGCCACGGATCTGGCCACTCCACGGTCTTCGAGCCCGCGATGTTCGAAACGGCGGTCGCCCGGCGTGACCTGGAGCAGGGGCTGTGGCGAGCGCTGGAGCTTGATCAGTTCGTCGTCCTGTTCCAACCGGTGGTAGACCTGGCGACGGGGCAGCACGTCGGCGCTGAGGCGCTCGTGCGCTGGCAGCATCCCGAGCGCGGCCTGCTGGGTCCCTGCGAGTTCGTGACCCTGGCGGAAGAGACGGGGCAGATCATCCAGATCGGCCAGTTCGTCCTGGAGGAGTCGTGCCGCCGCGCAGCATCGTGGCGACTGGCGAGTGACGCGCCGGGCTGGGTCAGCGTGAACTTATCCGGCCGCCAGTTCCAGGATGAGCGCCTGGTGGAAGCGATCGAGCGCGCCCTGCGAGCGTCCGGCCTGCCGCCGGAGCGGCTCGTCCTCGAGTTGACCGAAAGCATCCTGATGCACGACACGCCCCAGACGATGGACCAGCTGCACCGGATCAACGGCCTCGGCGTGCGTATCGCGATCGACGACTTCGGGACGGGCTACTCGTCGCTCAGCTACCTGCGCCAGTTCCCGGTCGACATCCTCAAGATCGACGGGTCATTCGTGGAAACGATCGCCATCGACCCCACGCAGACCGCCTTCGTCAGCGCCATCGTGGCGCTCGGCGAGAGCCTGGACCTCGAGATGATCGCGGAGGGCATCGAGACCGAGGATCAGGCCCGGGCACTGCGGGGGATCGGCTGCAAGACCGGTCAGGGGTACTTCTACGCTCGACCGATGCCCGTCAGCGAGCTGGATCAGTGCGTTTCAAGCGCCGCCGTTCCGGCGGGGGCCGGTCTGCCCAGATAGAAGCCCTGCCCGAGGGTGACGCCCAGCGTGCACAGGGTGGTCAGTTCGGCGTCCGTCTCGATACCCTCGGCGATGAGCAGGCAGCCGGTCGTCACTCGGCGTCGTCCCAGACATCGGCACGGGCCCCGAAGCCGGTGAACCGCCCGGTCCCGCCCGTGAACGCCGAGCACTCCTTGATGACCTGGAGATCGCCGCTGCGCGTCATGGCGCCACCATTCCATCGCGTGATCCATCGGGAGCCCCAAGGAGCAACAAGCGTACCCCTTCGCTCCGTCGTCGCCGGAGCCTCGGCCGGGCGCGGACCGAGCGCCGGATCGCGGTGGCTACGGTATCGTGACGAGCCATCGCATTCGACGAGCGTCGCGCTTCCTGGAGCATCGGACGGTGAAACGCATGACCCTCCCTGCCGCTCCGCCTCCCGGCCGAGACAACCTGCGCCTCGCCTTCCTGCTTCTCGGCGCCGTCTTCTTCGGACTCGCCGTGCTGGACCGGGCCCTCGCCATCGTGTCCGTGTTCGGCCCGTTGCTGGCGACGATCTTCCTGACCTGGTTGCTGTCGTTCCTGATCAGCCCACTCGTCAGCAGCCTCGAGCGCCGGCTGGGCCTGCGTCGCGGGCTGGCCGTGGCCGTGGCCTACGGGGCGGTCATCGGCGGCATCGCGCTGTTCCTTGCGGCGATCGTCCAGATCGGTGCGCCAGAGGCGGCCGACCTCGTCGGCCGAACGGATGAGGTCACGGCTTCGATCGCGAAGCTCGCTGGCGATCTCCAGCGCTCGATCGGGATCGATCGCTCCACCGTGGATCTCGCGGCGCTGGTGGAGGGTGTCCAGCGCCAGACCCTGCCGTCCCTGATCCGACAGCTCGCCGATCAGACCCAGTTGATCGCCGCCGGCGTGCTATCCGTCCTCGGGACGCTGTTCATCGTCGTCGTCCTGTCGCTCTACGCCGTCGCGGATCCAGAGGCGATCACGGGGGCCATCCGCCGGGCGGTTCCCAACCGCCATACGGACTCGCTGCTCCTCGTCCAGCGCACCGTCGGGCGCGCGTTTCGAGGCTTTCTGCGGACCCAGGTGGTGCTGGTCCTGATCCAGATCGGACTGACCCTGCTCATCGGGCTGGTCTTCGGCCTGCCCTACCTCTTCCTGCTGACCGTCAGCACCGCGGTCCTCATGTTCATCCCGTTCTTCGGGCCGCCCCTCGCGCTGATCCCGATCGTCTTCGTGGCCTTGGCCTTCCGCCCGGAGGTGGCCATCTTCGTGATCGTCATCCTGGTGGTCAGCCAGACGATCCTCGTCAATGCGATCCAGCCGCGACTGCTCCGGGAAGGCGTGGGCCTTCACCCCATCCTGGTCATCCTGGCCTTGTTGGCGGGATCCCAGGTCGCCGGGCTGTGGGGCGCGATCTTCGGGATCCCGTTCGTCGCGGTGGTCAACCTGCTCCTGCGTTACATCATCGATACGCGGGCGGTGAAGGAGACGGAAGGGATCGACCTCGAGGAGGAGGTGGCGGAGATCCAGGCCGCGAACCCCGAGGTCGAGGTCGAGGATGCCGTGGCGATCGCCGCCGAGCGAGCCGAGGCGATCATGGAGGGAGACGAAGCTGACCAGGGGAGCGAGACCTATCAGGCGACGGAGGCCGCTGCGGGCGCGCCGGCCGCCGACGCCGCAGATCCCGGGAACCGCGCGAATCCCGGGAACCCCGCCAAGTAGGATCCCGGCGCGCGACTGAAGCCACGCCTTCTGGCGGCCTGGGCGCGGCGCCCTCGGCCGGCGAGGACTCGTCGAGGCTCCGATGCGACCTACAGGCGGCTGCGTCCGACTCCAGGTCGCTGGCGGAGTTCCCTCCAGTGCTCAGGTCCCAGCCGTAGGTCTTCCGAGGACGGTCTATCGGGCCGCAAGGCGCTCGAGGGTGATGACCGGGATGACCCGCGTGGTCCGCGCCTCGTAGTCCTTGAAGCTCGGATGCAGGTCGGCGTGCTGGTCATAAAGGCGCCGGCGCTCAGGCTCGGGAACCTCGCTCGCGCGGGCCCGGAAGGTCTCACCACCAGCCTCGACGGTGACGATCGGGTTCCTGACCAGGTTGTGATACCAGGCTGGGTTGGTCGGAGCGCCGTTCATCGACGCCCCGATCACGTACCGCTCGCCATCCATCGAGTACACCACCGGATTCGTGTGAGTCGCGCCGGACCGCGCGCCGGTGGTGGTCAGGATCATGACCTGTCTGCCAGTGAACGGGCCGGCCGTGACCTGACCGTGATTCGTGCGGATGTCCGCGATCAACCTTTGCGTCATCGCGTGCCAGTCCATGCCCACCGAGCGTCTCCAGGTAATTCGGGTACCGAACGATATGGGAACGCTATCATTGGCCGATGAGGTCGTCAATCCGGACCGTATCCCGACCGGCGTACCTGATCGTCAAGCTCGGAGAGTGGACGGCGGCCCGTTTCACGGAGCGCCTGGCCCCATTGGGCCTCCGACCACGCCACCTCGGCGTCCTGCACCTGCTCAGCGAGGCGCCCCGCTCCCAGTTCGAGCTGGCGGGCAAGATCGGCGTCGCGGCCAGCGTGGTCGTGGACATGATCGATGAGCTGGAAGCGTTGGGGGCCGTCCGTCGCGATCCTGACCAGTGCGATCGACGCCGCCATTCGCTCACCCTGACGGTCCTTGGTCGGGATCTGCTGGAGCGGGCCGACGATATCTCGCGACAAGTCGAGGGGGACCTCCTGGCCGGTCTCGACCCAACCCTCAGGACGCCACTCAGCCGTGGGCTCCGCGAGCTCGGGCGGAGCCGCGGGATCCTCACCAGCCCGACGAGCGGTCGCACGTCCGTCCGACCGGATGGCGATGCACCGCCGACCGAGGCACAGGGTTGACCTCCGCTCGCGGCGACAAGGCCCGGCGATCCGACACTCGGGCTACCAGCCAGACACCCCGTGGACCTGGAAGCCGATCGCCCGTGCGGCGATGCCGAGTTCCTCGTCGTGCGTCGCAAACGGCCGCACGGTGTGTCGTTGGATAGAATCGGCCGATGCAGGTGACGGTGCTGGGAGGGACGGGCAGCATCGGGCGGCTGGTCGTCGACCAGGCGCTTGC
>JAABUN010006383.1_pt1 | contig 13634 bp, 12 predicted proteins | sample 5559311 | NCBI WGS metagenome assembly JAABUN01 (sample SAMN10711877, study PRJNA513370) | rock metagenome | isolation source: Antarctica rocks | place: Antarctica: Victoria Land, Siegfried Peak sud | reverse complement strand
CTTGCCGTACTGCTTGTTGCAATTTTTTTGTTTGCTCCTCGTTGAGGAATCCTTTCGCAGGCATCGTCCTTGTACTTTGAAGATTTCAGACTTTAATTTTATACTATTTAGAAGTCTATTAGCTTACGACAAGTGCAGGAGCGCTTGACGCAGATGTATTAAATGCGGAGCTAAGTTTAAATTCGCATCGTGGGAAGTGTATTGAGGCAAAAGACTAACGGAATAATTCTAGATAATGCCTAGATAAAAGCGCTATACAAAATAGCTCTAATTTCTATCCCGATAAGCTAGTTATATAATCACTAGTTGAGCAGGCAGCAATTCTACTTTTTCAATACACTAAAGGAACAAATTGAGGCGCATAGTTGTGAACAATGTTGCACTAGTTCTGGCTTTGATAATGATTCTGGGTGCTGGCATCGCTTTAGCCAGTACTACGAGCTACACCACCTCTGTTACCAGAGTTTACGCTACTGATCCTTTCATTGGGGGCTTCATTAAGCAAGCTAATGGTAGTACTACTGAAACTATCCAACTAGAAGAGGTTGGCATTCCCCTAGAAAAAGTTAGCAATCGGCGCTTAAACACTGAAGTAAAGCTAAAGGTTGATCGGGGTACTGTTTGTCTGGAATTGCTAGATAACAAAGAGCAACCTACAACTTCAGTAGTATCAACACCTGGAAAGCCAGCTTTAGTTAGAGGAGATTGGTTCGCTGATGCTTCTGGTGTCATGAAATATCGCATAATTGCAACCGAAGCAGAAAACATTGAATATTCATTTACAGTAAGTCACAGAGATGGTTGGTCAAGTGAGAAAATCTACTAGCGGCGGGTGAACGGGGACATTAAATTTCGCTCGTTAGCAGGCAACCTCAATTCTATTATTCAGAGAGTTATATAAAATGATCGCTAGTTTAGCTCAAGGATGAAAATAGAGCAGTAAGTAGCATTGCAATCCCTGCTGACACAAATAAACCCGTTAAGTTTATTGCCATTAACACCCCTGAAAGTGCTTAAGAAAATGGATTGAGTGCGATCGCACAAACATGACTAGACTCAATTGTCGATCTTGGAGTAGCGTTTTGAGCGAAAAATCTAGGGTAATACGAATTCTTGCTATTTCAGGTAGCCTTCGCTCTGTTTCCTCAAACAAGGCTTTACTCCGCGCCGCGATCGCTTTAGCACCAAAAGGTTGTGCGATCGCTATGTATGATGGACTCGGCGACTTACCCCACTTTAACCCTGATATCGAAGCATCGAATCCGCCGTCAGTAATGGACTTTCGCACTCAATTACAGAGGACTGATGGTGTATTAATTTCAAGTCCAGAATACGCGCATGGCGTACCAGGTGTATTGAAAAACGCCCTCGATTGGGTAGTTGGCAGTGGTGAATTTGTCAGTAAGCCTGTTGCGCTGCTGAATGTGTCGCCACGAGCGACTTATGCACAGGAATCTTTAATTGAAACGATTTCTACAATGGATGGTCGGATCACTGCAGAAGCTTCAGTTACATTACCACTTTTAGGTAGAGGACTTGATGAGGCGGGAATTATAGCCGATGTTGATATTTCTCGCTCCTTGCAATCTAGCTTAGTAGCATTCGTTGCAGCAATTATGGCATTGAATAACGTGTAAGTCCTGAATATGCCTCCAAATCCGTCTGTAGGCATTACTGCACCTAGAAATAAAATATTAAAATTAACTAAAAATGTGATCGCCATGACCTATCTCGAAACCGCCGCCCAGTTTTATAGTCAAGTAGCCGAAACCCCCCAAGTCGGGCTGTGTTGCGTTCAAAGTACCCCTTTGCAACTACCAGGGTTGAATGTTCCAACCCAGATGCAGGAAATGAATTACGGCTGCGGTACTACCGTCCACGCGGCAGAACTTGCGAGCCAACCTACGGTGCTTTATGTAGGCGTTGGTGGCGGCTTGGAAGCCTTGCAATTTGCCTATTTTTCTCGCCGTGCGGGGGCAGTTATTGCCGTAGATCCAGTCCCTGCGATGCGCGAAGCCGCCGCCCGTAATTTGCACCTCGCCGCTCAGGAAAACCCCTGGTTTGAAACAAATTTTGTTGAAATTCGAGCCGGGGATGCTTTTAAATTGCCCGCCAGTGATGCTTCGGTAGATGTAGTTGCTCAAAATTGCTTGTTTAATATTTTTGAGCCTGCGGATTTGTCAATTGCCCTGCAAGAAGCTTATAGAGTCTTGAAACCAGGCGGACGCTTGCAAATGAGCGATCCTATTGCCACTCGTCCTATTCCCGCTCATCTGCAACAAGACGAGCAATTAAGGGCAATGTGTCTATCGGGCGCGCTTACTTATGAGGAATATACCACAAGAATTATTGATGCAGGCTTTGGACAAGTAGAAGTGCGATCGCGTCGTCCTTATCGGCTTTTAGATAGTCATACCTACAAGTTGGACGATCATTTACTTTTAGAAAGTCTTGATTCTGTCTCTTTTAAAGTCCCAATTCCCGAAGATGGTGCTTGTATTTTTACGGGAAAAACTGCTATTTACACCGGAAAGCAACCAATTTTTGATGATAATGCTGGGCATATACTTGGGCGTGGTATTCCTGCCGCCGTATGCGATAAAACTGCGGCAAAACTTGCATCTATTATGCCAGAAGATGTAATTGTCACTAATTCTACTTGGTACTACGATGGTGGTGGTTGCTGTTAAGCAATAGATAGAAAGAAGTGCAATAGTTTGGATTGATATATCTAAACTATTGCTTATTTTTTGCAGGTTTTTTATTCAATATATGTTAGCAATTATGATTCAAACACTAATAACACCATTCAAAGATAAATTAAATTCACCTTTAACTAAGAAAGAAATAACTACATTACAAATCAATCTTGGTAAACGCTGCAACCTTGCTTGCAGTCACTGTCATGTAGAAGCAAGTCCAAAAAGAACTGAAGAACTTAGTCCAGATATTTGCAATCAACTAATTGAACTTATTAATAAATTTCCGCAAATTACAACAGTAGACCTCACTGGTGGTGCGCCGGAGATGAATTATGGATTTAAAGCTTTAGTAGAAGCAGCAAGAAAGGCAGAAAAACAAGTAATTGTCCGCTCTAATTTGACTATTTATTTTGTACCAGGATTTGAAGACTTGCCAGAATATTGTGCTAGATATCAAACCCAAATCGTTGCTTCGTTACCCTGCTATTTAGAAGATAATGTTGATAAAATGCGTGGTAAAGGTGTTTATAATGATTCAATTGCTGCGTTGCAACGTCTCAACCAATTAGGTTATGGAAAAGAGCCTAATTTAATTTTAGACTTGGTGTATAATCCGCCCACACCAACATCAGACAAATTTAGTTTAACTCCAGAGCAAGCTAAGTTAGAGCAAGATTACAAAATATATTTGCAGCAACATTTTAATATTGTTTTTAATAACTTATATACTATTACAAACTTACCAATTGGGCGAACTAAACTTCAATTGGAAAACAAGAGACTGCATAAGCCTTATATACACTTTCTAGAGTCAAACTTTAATCTTAGTACCGTTGAACATTTAATGTGTAGAAACGAGCTTTCAGTTGACTATTTGGGTAATGTGTACGACTGCGACTTCAATCAGATGGAAAATTTACCTGCTAAAACTCGTAAGGGTGAAATATTGACTGTTGCTAAGTTGCTAGAATCGGGAAGTTTAGACTTAATTGAAGAAATTAAAACTGCACCTTATTGTTACGGCTGTACGGCGGGGAGTGGTTCTAGTTGTGGTGGTGCTTTGGTATAATTATCCTAAAACTAAGGCAAACTCTACTATAGATAGACTAATATCGCGCAACATGAATGTTATTTCTATACTATTGATACTTAATAACAACGCAAAAATCAATGGACGAGCGCCAAGATCATATTAAGAAGCTGCACGACATGATTAAAGATATCAAGTTTGCCATGCTGACTACAGTCGAGGAAGATGGTACTCTACGCAGCCGCCCAATGGCAACTCAAGAATTTGAATTTGATGGCGATTTATGGTTTTTTACTAGCGCCGATGCGACTAAAGTTAATGAAGTACAGCACGAAAGCCACGTTAATGTTAGCTATTCTGAACCAAAAGATCAAAAGTACGTTTCGGTGTCGGGTACAGCCCAATTGATCCGCGACAAATCAAAAATAGAAGAACTATGGAATCCCTTATTCAAAGCTTGGTTTCCTGAGGGTTTGCACGATCCTCAACTTGCGCTCCTAAAAATTAGCGTAGATAAAGCTGAATATTGGGACTCTCCATCTAGTAAAGTAGTCCGCCTGTTGGGATTTGCCAAAGCGCTGGCTACAGGAAAGCAAATTGGTAATCCTGGCGACAATGCCAAAATTGAAGCTCTTTAGAAGTCGCAATTACATTAACAATTAGATGAAGTCCACAGTTATTACTTCAATATTTAGAGCAATAACTGTGGCATTTTTGACTTCAAATCTGTCAGACATATTAGCTGGGATGTCTCCTAATAAATAGCCCAATTAACCTATTGTGCATAACTGACGCAGAAATCATAATTTTTATATAAAATTCTTAGATTATCTGTCAGTATTTTTGTTATTCAACATAGGAGTAAATAGGCGCAATTTAAAGATGTTTTTAGTAATTTTCGATGATTTATTCAAAGCAGATGTATTTATGAAATAATAGCAACATCCTCAAGCCAACCAGAGATATTCAAATTATGTTGAGATGGTTTTGCTTAATTACTAGCCTAACTGTATCCTTTACGATTGCTGCAACTTCAGCTACTTTTAGCGCTCCACTGTCCCCAAATTCACGATATCCAAAAGTAGAAAATTCTCAAGTTGATAAACCACTTTGCTATATGCAAGTAGTTGATGGTACGATTTTAGACTTACAAAAATTGTGTGGCAAAAATTCGCCTGTAAAGACTAATTTAGGTAGCCGTGTTGCCAAATCTCAGTTTAGACAGGGAACAGGTAAAGCCTACGTTACAGATAGTCAATAGCTTTGAAAAAATGACAGGTAAGCTTAGAAACATCTTCTAAGCTTACTTGTCAAAAATTGGTCTATCTATTTAGAGTTAGTAGAAACGCGATCGCTCGCACCCCATTTTTCTAACAATTGAGCGCGATTTTGGCGCAAATCTTTCCGACTACGCTCCGTTGGGTAAGGTACATTATCGCCCTTAATTCCTGCCCACAACACGCGATTAAAAGCCTCGCTATCAAGTTTGTCCTCTACTTCAAAATTGAAGCCTACTGTTGCTTTTGTCCACCACTGGCGATCGCGTAACAAAGGCATTGCTGCGGTTTTCACAGCTTGAGGATCTTTGCAAGCTGGGACGAGATTAGGGTCTACAGGTGTAGTACACAAATTTCCAGGGATAACAGCTTTGTAAGGCTTAAAGTTAGGGACTTTTGTAAAAGCATCTACCATTGGCTCGGCATTAGCGTCATTCATCCCCACATAGTTTATCCCTAACAAATCTTCCATAGTTCTCAAAACGCTAACAGTGTTGTAGTTAGTGCTAATTAGTGCGCCTCGCTTGCTGTAAGGGGAAATTATGTAAGCCAAAGAACGGTGGGAATCTACATGATCTGGCCCATTTTGAGAGTCATCTTCAATGACAACAATCGCTGTCTCTTTCCACTGCGGAGACTTAGAGATTTTTTCTACCAGCAATCCTAAAGCATAATCATTATCAGCCATTTGTAATTCGGCAGTATTTAACCCAGCTACAGCATTATTGAAATTGCCAAAGTGGTCGTGGTGCAGTCTTAACAACGTTAAGCTAGGCAATCCTTTTTCAGCGTAATCGCGCAGCCATTCGTTGAATAAGTAGATATCTGGGTGCTTCTGGTCGTATCCCCGGAAGAAGATATCGGTTTTATCGAGCAACACTTTTTTAGTAACGGGTGCTTGAGGAATTTTTGAGAAGAAAGGTGTAGGTGAAATGGGGATGTATAGAGGATTAGTTGGGTCAGGCTGAGTTGGATCGGCTTGCGTCGTATCGTAGTAAGCAAGATCGATAAAGAAACCATAATTTCTTACCGTCTTACCAGCGCGTAACGCTGAATCCCAAAGATAACCACCGATCGCATTTTGGTCTAATTCACCGTCTCCTTCAGGAGCATCAACATCTTTATCTCCAGGCAGAATTGAAGAACTGCCAGAAGGATCTAATAGCCCAGTTAAGCGTGTATTTATCTGGGATGGCGTACTAGAAGTTTGCGCTAATGCCGGGTTAATATTGCGGTTAGTTCCCTCGTAGTCGTAAGTTAAGCCGTTAAAATTAGCATTTCCATAAAGCACTGATTGAGTTTTTTCAGCATATTCGGTAGTACGACCATAGGTAGACCAATTCCAACCAACTCCGCTAGATTCGCCACTGTTATAAAAGTTGTCAAAAATGCCAAATTCTGAAGCAAGTTTGTGATGATTGGGTGAAATCCGCTCTGGAAACAAAGTAAGTGCCGGATCTCCATTACCGCGATCTAAGTCGCCTAAAACTTGGTCATAGGTACGATTTTCTTTGACTACATAGATAACGTGCTTGATCTTATTGCGTAGAAAATTCATCATTGGGTATTGACGGCGGTTGGCAAACCCATTATTTTTGTCTACTTGCTGAGATAAGCTAGCTAGGGTTTCACGACTAGGAACGGGAATTACTGAAATTCCGGCTTTTTCTAAAGCCCAAGTGTAATCATTTCTAAAATTAGTGTTCCGTGCTGTCCCCGCTGCCGTAGTGCGGTTATTAGAAGGGTTAGGTCCAGAATTACTCTTAGCATTAACTACATACAGTCTGCTGCCATCTTGACTTACACTAACTGAGTTGGGATACCAACCTGTGGGGATGCGTCCGACTACTCTCCCACTTCTCAAATCGACGACAGCTACGGCATTTTCGCCACCTAAAGTCACAAAAAGAGTCCGCCCTTGAGGACTGAAAGCTAGAGAATTAGGATTAGCGCCTTTGTATTTATCGCGCGGCCTGGATAAAGAGATAATTTGCACCACTTTATTTAAGTTGGTGTCAATGACCGAAATTGAGTCGCTGTTGCCGTTCGCTACATACAAACGGCTTTGATCTAATGAAAGCAAAATTTTGTTGGGTTGACCGCCTACCGATATGCGAGTGACGGCTTGGCTTGCTAGGTCAACAGCTAATACTTCATCATCGCGCTGACTGCTAACAAAGGCTTTGGCGGCTGCACCAGTGTTAGTGTTTTTGATCGCAACGTCAAAAGGAAATTCCCCGGTTGCTACTTTGCCCCCAGCTACGAAAAATTTGATTTCTTTGAGGACTTGGCGAGTTGCGGTATCGATTACGGAGAGTGAATCGTTCTCAAAGTTAGCCGCTACTAAAGTTTTACCATCACGACTAACAGCAACACCTGCTACAACGGCTCCGGTTGATGCGGCTTCGGCTTCGCTATCTTTTAATAGACCGCCATCATATTTAGGAAAGGGTGCAGTTTGGTCGGAGTTGTGACCTAAGAGAATAAATGGAGCTTGAGGAACGTACTGATTAGCTTGGCGAGTATAAACATAAATGCGATCGTCGATGCCACCGGATACATAGAAGTTTTGGCTATCTGACGACCATGCTAAACCATTGTAAGTATTAGGAATATTAATTTGTTGCTGTTTGACTAAGCTCCCGCTACTAACATCGTACACAAACACCCATTCGGCTTTGCGGGTTGTAATCGGCTGATTAGTCAATGGGTCTATGGCACTGCTCGGCAGACCAGTTACTGGATCTAAAACTGGGTATGTGATGTTTGCGCCAGTTGTTTCATTTCTAAAATTCTGGTTGTAGCCGCTAGTTAGAACCAGTAAAGTTTTACCATCAGGGCTAAGAGCGGTTGATACGGCTTCGGCAGCATCGGCGGTACCATCCGATCGCAAACCCGTAGCTAAAGGGGCAAAAGTTGAGCCTGGAGCGGCGGCGGGTGTAATTACTTGTCCTGTAGGTAGTAAAGCGGAACCATCGGCTAAGTTTCCTACTGGCTCAGTTGTACCAGCTTGGACAGATGACAAAGGTGCGATCGCACTCAAAGCCGTTGCTGCTACTAAACTTAACAACTGCTTTCTGCTTTTGCTATTTTTTAGCATTAAAGTTTCTCAAAACGAACATCGCAATTACTATATATAATAAATCGCTGTTTATCGGTTAAGCGATCCCTAAGACAAGGGTAAGTTTGGTTCTTAATTCGAGTCAAATAACATCAAAAACTTACATATCTTCTGACAACTAAATTGATTATTTATTATTAATAAATATTTGAAAACTTAAATAAACTTGCTACTTACTATAGTTGTTTTACTAGCTCAACAGAAAATCAAGGGTACAGTAAAAACAAATTGATTAAAATTAAAATAATTATCCTGGTATTATACAAAATTTCCCTATGAAAAACATCACCAATTCACTATTACTAGCTTTAAATGTAGCGTTTCTATTACAACCAGTTGCGAATTCTCAAAAAATTAACACTACTAATAACTTGGTAGTACAACTTGAAACAACTGCTGCCCAAGAAACACCAAATAAGGATAAAACAGCCCAAAAGCTGCAAATTAAATTGGCAGAACTTAATCGAAATCGCCAACTCATTGAAGCGGATAGCTTATATTTGGGCGGACAATTCGCTGCGGCAGAAAAAATCTATCGCCAAGTCAAAACACCACTTGCTCAAAGTATCGAGCCAAAACGCCCCGAACCAATACTAGATCCAGCTAATTTATCCCCCGCAGGTAAAGTGTATTGGCGCGAAGCTCAAGCCGGGAAAGCGCAAAATCTCCAAACAAGAATACTCGTCCCTTTAAGACTATTAGTCGAACAATATCCTGAATTTATCCCTGGTCATCTACGCCTAGCTGAAACTCTAAAAAAATACGATCACCCCAAAGATGCCTTAGCGGTTTTAGAACAAGCAAGCGCTATCTACCCCGCCCAACCGGATTTAGCTTTAGCTAAAATCACCACCTTAGCAGAAGCAAAAAAATGGATGGAAGCCTCGCTAACGGCGCGTCAATTTGCTTTGCTTAACTACAATCACCCCCAGCAAGCAGAATTTACACTCATAGCAGACGAAAACTTAAAACGCTACAAGTCCCATTTGCGATCGCAACTGCGGGGAAATGCGATCGCAAATGTAATTACGGGCGCTTTGGGTTACGCTATTACTGGAAGTATTTTTGGTCCAATTTCTGCTGTGCAAACAACCGCCATGCTGTTGCAAGGCGAATCATCTGTTGGTAAATCTGTTTCTAAGCAAGCTCGTAAACAGTTGGAGCTAGTAGAAGATCCGGAAGTTGTGGCATATGTCAACGAAATCGGACAAAAGCTTGCGGTTGTAGCTGGACGCAATGACTTTGAGTACGAATTTTATGTTGTCATGGACGACAATCTTAACGCCTTTGCTTTACCTGGAGGTAAAGTATTCGTAAATGCCGGAGCAATTGCTAAAACTAATTCGGAAGCGGAGCTTGCGGGATTACTCGCCCATGAATTATCTCATGCTGTTTTATCCCACGGCTTTCAATTAGTAGCAGAAGGCAATTTGGTTGCTAATGTGACGCAGTACGTCCCTTTAGGCAATACTGTTGCTAATTTATTTGTCCTCAACTACAGTCGGGATATGGAAAGGCAAGCAGACACTTTAGGAACGCGGCTGCTATCTTCTACAGGCTATGCTGCTGATGGCTTGCTTAACTTGATGATTACCCTAGGACAACAAGAAAAAAATAACCCGCCTAGCTGGTTATCCTCCCATCCAGCCACCGATGACCGTGTAGAGTATTTAGAAAAGCTGCTCGTGCGTAACCAATACAATCGCTATGCCTATGAGGGAGTAGGGCGACACGCCGAAATTAAAGCAAAAGTAAAAAAACTTTTGGTCGAGCAGAAACAGCGAGACGAAAAAAAGCGTCACAGATAAACAATGGTTGCAAAACTAAAAAAAGAGTCGTTTAACGAAATTAACAGGGGTTTTATGTCACCAAAAACTTTTAAGTTCCCAGTAAAAAGTTTGAGTTTAGTTCTCGGTGCGGCTTTTATGCTCGGACAAAATAGTCTGATTGCGGTTTCTCAAACTCCAGCAGATGTTGTTGTTGATACTGGCTCAAATAGCGGCTCAAATAGCGGTTCAAGTAGCGGCTCGAATCCTATTTACGATCGCAATACTCGCTTTGCGTGTCAGTCTAACAGTGGTCAATATACTGTCATGTACTTTCCTGAAAGCCAACCAAATCAAGCTTTTGCTTGGGCAACTCCTTCAGCATTAGGTGGTGGTTGGAATCCCCAAAAACGTTGCAGCGAAATTGCAAGAAGACTAGAACAGTACCGACCAGACGGCTTAATTGAGCTAACTACTGATGTCGAAAATGGCTACAATACCGTTTGCGTTACCACCGAGAAAGTTCCTAGTTGTCGGATTGTACTTACTGTACCCCCCGGACAAGATCCTTTAACTACACGCGATCGCGTTTTTGAAAATTTGACGGTTGCCGATAGCGGACAGCAAACTCAAGGCGTTTACACCTACAGCGCCGGACGAGGTAATGGTCAAGTAGATCAATTAATAAATAAAGGCAGATCGATTTTAGGTGGTTCAAATAATAACCAACCTAGCAATGCTATCAATCTCCGACCTTTCTTAGATCGCGCTGATGGCGGAACTGGTGCAATGCTCAATAATGGCGTACCAGTAAAAAATAAACGTCAGCTAAATCCAGGTAGTTTCCGCTAATACAATGTTTATGTAAGCAGCTAGAGTAAGTTTGATTAATTCAAACTTACTCTAGCTCAACTCAAAACAATAGCTGTAACTATAAATGTTTAACCTGCACCGCCAAGAACCACAGCCCGGTCAAGAATCTGTCTGGGATTACCCGCGTCCGCCTCGCCTAGAAGATACAAATAAACATATTCAGGTTGTATTTAATAATCTTGCGATCGCAGATACTTACGGGGCCAAGCGAGTATTAGAAACAAGTCACCCGCCAGTTTATTACATTCCTCCCAGCGACCTATTAATTGAGCATCTAGTATTAATGCCTCATTCTAGTTGGTGTGAGTGGAAAGGCAGAGCCGCCTACTATACTGTATTAGTTGGAGAAAAGCAAGCACAAAATGCTGCTTGGTTCTATCCAGATCCGACAACGGATTTTGCCGCAATCAAAGATTATGTAGCTTTTTATCCCCACTTAATGGACGCTTGTTATATTGATGGGGAAAAGGTGCAGCCCCAACCAGGGGATTTTTACGGTGGCTGGATTACCAGCGATATTGTTGGACCTTTTAAGGGCGCAGTCGGGACTTGGGGCTGGTAGATTAGTTATGGTTTAGCGATCTTTTCTGAGCAAATTTTAGCTAGGCGATCGCCTTTCATTAACTAAAAATTACTTATAACAAATAGCTTCTATTAAATATTTGTGGCGTTGCCCATTTTGCTAGTGTAAAAGCTACTAGCTAATTGCTTTTATATGGCTATCCGAGGTAGGCGATGCTTGAAGGAGCAAAGAATTTCCCAGGAAATTGTATTTAGTTGCTTTGCCCAATCATCTGCGGAGATTTGTTCTTTACCATCAATTCCAAGTATTGTTACTATTTCTCCTGGTTGCAGATCGGGAATAGCACTAACATCTAACATCAATTGATCCATTGTAATTGCGCCAATTTGGGGTATTTTTTTACCTCGAATTATTACCATCATCTGATTAGATAAATTACGCGGAACTCCATCGGCGTAACCAATCCCAACAACAGCAAGCAGAGTAACGCGATCGCTAATAAATTTATAACCGTAACTTACACCAGTTTGAGGGGCAATAGTTTTTACTTGCGTCACCCTTGCTTTTACTTGCAAAACTGGCTTGAGGTTAACTGCTGCTTGCAGGTGAGGTGCGGGGTAAAGACCATAAACCGCCAAACCTACCCGTACCAAGTCGTAATGTAGTCCAATCTCAGTCAAAGTAGCTGCAGAATTTGATAGATGCAAGCAAGGTAGAGGTATATTGATGTCTGCAAGTTGAGAAATTGCCCACTCAAAGCGTTGTTGTTGCTGTCTCATCATTGTACGATCCATACTCTCCGCCGTTGCCAAATGAGAGTAGACACTAGCAATCTGGAGATTGGGCAGATTATGTACCAATTGCACAAATTCTACTGCTTGTTGCCAAGATGCGCCCAAGCGCGACATTCCTGTATCTAACTTGATATGTACGGGTAGCTCGTCCTTTAAAGTTTGAGAATATAATTTAGCGGCTTCTACGCTACCTAAAGTAGGTTGCAAGTGCCAATGAGCAATAGCCTCAATTTGCTCAACGGTGTAAGTTGCTCCTAAGATCAAAATTGGTGCTTTAATCCCACTAGAGCGCAATTCAATTCCTTCTGGTACTGTCGCCACACCCAACCAGTTAGCGCCAGCTTCTATAACCGTCTTAGCAATAGTAACTGCTCCATGACCATAAGCGTCAGCTTTAACCACCGCCATTAAAGCAGTTTGGGAAGATAAAATGCTTTTTAATTCCCTGATATTATGTTTTATGGCACTTAGATCGATCTCCACCCAGGCTCGTTGACGAGAGCCAAGCCCAGAATCGCCACCAATGGAGATAACTTTTTGGACTTGTTTTTGATTTCCCATTAGTCCTCTATTCTCACACTCAATAAAATCGTTAGCTTTAACTAATAGCAAAAAAGAAGAGAAGTTTTCTTACTCTTAGCCGCTACAAGTAGTTTTTAAGTGCGATCGCCCCTCTAACTGTAAGTAAATTAGCAAAAGCAGCAGATAAGTCTTGCGCTCTTCTGTCTATATGTAGCTAAACTGTGTTAACATCTGTAAAAAATGTTGGCGATTTGCTATTAATCGATGGCAAAGGTTTTAGTTCTCAACGCCTCCTACGAACCGCTCAACATCACAAGTTGGCGACGAGCGGCTGTTTTGTTAATAAAAGGCAAAGCAGAGCAAGTAGAACATAACGGTAAGTTTATTTATACTGGGTTCCCTTTGCCCACCGTTATTCGTCTACGTCATTTCGTGCGCGTACCTTACAAAGAAATTCCCCTCACTCGTCGCAACATCCTCCACCGTGACGGTCATAGCTGTCAGTACTGCGGTTACACAGGCGACGATCTAACTTTAGATCATGTCATTCCGCGATCGCGTGGTGGTGGCGATACTTGGGAAAATATGGTCACAGCTTGCGTCCGTTGTAACGTGAGAAAAGGCAGTCGCACCCCTCAAGAAGCAAAAATGCCGTTATTTCACCAACCCCGCAAACCTTATAGCAGTCTTTACTTTGAAGTCAGCAAGCATCTAAAAAGCGGACTGCATCAAGAGTGGCAAAAATACATTATTGGGCTTTAGTAATCTAATTCACCTGCGATCGCACTTTGCTGAGTCATTTATGGCTACAAAGTGTTGTGTCTAGGCATTAGCAGAGATATTACCCTTGAAGCAACTATGCCTAAATGAAGATTATCAAAAAAAATTATAAAAATTGCTTTACAAAAGTAAATATTGGGATTAAGGTAATAAATAAGGAAGCAAAAGCTTTCAATTATCCCCAAATCAAGCACTCATAAGAAAATGACAGCAACATTACAAAGACGCGAAAGCGCCAACCTATGG
>JAABUN010006382.1_pt1 | contig 13636 bp, 14 predicted proteins | sample 5559311 | NCBI WGS metagenome assembly JAABUN01 (sample SAMN10711877, study PRJNA513370) | rock metagenome | isolation source: Antarctica rocks | place: Antarctica: Victoria Land, Siegfried Peak sud | reverse complement strand
CGTCCGCGGAGCCGCTCATCACCGAGGTGATGAAGCGAGCCCACCTGGTCTCTCCCGCCTTGGTGACGAACGACCGCTCGAGGTCGTACCCCGTTCCCTGACCATCCGAGAGCTCTTGAGCCAGCTTCTCGTCGGCAGGTAGCGAGTCGGATCCGACGATGTCGCCGAGCGTTCGCCGTTCGAGCTCCGATCGCGTGTACCCGAACATGCGGCACAGCGCGTTGTTGACGCGGGCGAAGCGCGACTCGTCGTCAAGGACGGCCAGCCCGATAGGGCTCTGCTCGAAGACGGCCCGGAAGCGCTCCTCGCTGTCGGCCAGCCTCCGCACGGCACGCTTGCGCAGCCCGGCGTCGGTGAGTGCGATCACGTAAGCGCGCTCGTTCTCCCAGTTCGTCGCGGTGACCTGCATGTCGACAGTCCGGACGCTTTCTGCTCCCCCCACCACGTCGATCTCCGAGACGCCGGAGGGTGTCAGCGGAAAGCCGAGGACCGCGCCGACCAGCTCCTCGCCGGTGCGGTCGAGCAGCACTTGAGCCACCTCGTTGGAAAGCAGGACCGTGCCGGTGTCATCCACCACCAGCACACCGGCGCCAGCCGCCGACGCGAAAGCTCGAAGCGTCTCGCCCCCCGGGATCGCCGGCGCGATCACGACTGGATCATGGGCTGGACGAGTGCGCGCCGGCCCTGCTGCGGCTCGCCGCGACGGACGGGAGGATCACGCCGTTGGCCCCGGCCAGGGGCTCGCCGATCTGCATGCCCTGGTCGTCGATCGTGTACTCCCGGATCGCCCGCTCGTGCGACGAGCCTCGCATCTTGAGCACCGTGAGCGAGCGCCGCATCTCGGCGTCGAGCTCCACGTAGCGGAGCAGGACGATCACGTCCGTGAGCGTCGACAGGTGCGACTCGGTGATCGAGGACCCGCCGAGCAGGTCGCTGCTCGCGGTGAACAGGGTGGTGACGCGGTGCTGCTTGACGTACGCGCCCAGGCCGATGGCGGTGTCGCGCATCCCGCGGGCGGTGGCCACGCGCTCGAGCGCGGAGATGTTGTCCACCGCCAGCCGGTCCGGCTTGAGGTCGTCGATCGCCTTCTTCAGGGAGAGGAAATGGTCTTCGAGCGAAGCCAGCTCCGGGTACTCGCAGACGATCCGCAGCCTGCCGGTGGCTTCCATGGCCTCGAGGTCGAGATCCCAGCTGGCGGTGTTGCGGAACAGCTGCTCGCGGCTGTCCTCGAAGGTGTAGAGCAGGCACCGCTCCCCCGCTTCGACGCCGGCCGCGACGAAGTGCGTGGCCAGCAGTGTCTTGCCAGTGCCGGTCGGACCGGCGACGAGGGCGACCGTGTCGCGGTAGAGGCCGCCGTCGAACATCTCGTCGAGTTCGGCGATGCCGGAAGTGACGCGCTGGATCGAAGCGGGTTGCTGCGAGACGAGGACCGAGAGGGGGAGCACGACCAGACCGTCCTCGGAGTCGATCGTGAACACCCACTCCCCGGTTCGGTGTGGAGAGCCGCGAAGCTTGAGCACCTCGACGGTCCGCCGGCGCTTCTCGTGCTCGAGCACGTTGCGGAGGAGGATCACGTTGTCAGCCACGAACTCCTCGACGTTGAAGCGGGAGATCGAGCCGTATTCCTCGGTGCGCTCGGCGGTCAGGATCGAGGTCACGCGCATCTCTCTGAGGGCGGTGGCCGCCCTTTGCAGCTCGAATCGCACGACCGCGGCGTCGGCGAAGCGGCTGAAGACCGCTCCGAGCGAGTCAAAGCACACGCGGGTGGCCGACACGCGCTGGACGGCGTCACCGACCCGGCTGATGAGCCCGCCCAGGTCGTAGCCTCCGACCACGACGTCGGGCTCCGCCCCCGGATCGGAGGCGTCCACGAAGGCCCACTTGCCCGAGGCCTCCCAGCTTGCGATGTCGATGCCGAACGACGCGGCGTTGCGTCTGATGTCTTCGGGCCGCTCCTCGAACGTGACGAAGACTCCCGCCTGGTCGTGCTGCTCGATGCCGCGGACCAGGAATTCGAGGGCGAGCTGCGTCATGCCCGTGCCGGTCGAGCCGGCGACGAGCGTCGTCCGGCCCTGGGGAAGCCCGCCCAGCGTAATCTGGTCAAGCCCGGCGATTCCGGTCTCGAGCTTCGGGACGGGGTGGAAGTTCTCAGACTCGGTCATCGCCATGTCCGTCGGTCGGCGGTGGGCCAGAACGCTGAAGCCCCAGGGCGGCGGCGGCCAGGTGGAAATCCGCCAGATCGCCGATGACCCTGCGCGCCGGTGCAGGCGACAGCCGCAGGACGGTCGGCGTGGCGATCACCTTCTCCTGCTCGGCCCGTTCAGGACTGATCAGCACATCGACCACCTCGATGTCGGCGGCGCCGCCGACCACGGCGGCGCAGAGCCCGCGTAAGTTGTCTATCGCCCGCTGCGATCGCAGCGACTCCCCCGTCACGAAGATCCGGAATGCGTAGATCTCCGTTGACTCCATCGTCCACCGTTTCGCTCACGGGATTGGTCTCCTGGCGCCGCCGGCCGGTCGCAGCTCACAGTGTAACCATACTGACCTAACCGAAATCCGGTAGGCAAGGCGCCTGTCTCAGGTGGTTCCTTGGCACCGATGACCATGCGGACCGTCACCGCCACGCGGTACGTCACGCCGTCGCGCGACACGGTTCCCGGCGGCGTGGGCCACCGAGCCGTCGAGCGCCTACGCCGAGTACCTGCACGACCGCCTGGCGGCGCCGCGCTCCTTCGTCGAGGAAGCCGAGCGTGCCCGCGCTCGCCCTTGTCCTGGCGACCCGGGTCGGGCTTGATCGCCGCCGCCTGACGGCACTGGCTCCAGAGGTCGACCCGCTCGCCAGAGAGCAACACCTCACAGCGCTCGAGCTGATCGAGGTGGGCGCCGCGGGAGGTGGTCCGGTCTTCGTCCGGCTTGTGGCTTGAGCGCTCGAGGCGGTTGGTGTCCTGCCCTCGAGGGGAGGAGGAGGGCATGGACCAGACGAACGAAGATGCGATCACCCGCTCCGAAGAGGAGCTTGGATTCCACGTCCACACGCGGGTGGTGGGCCGGGTACGTTTGCGCAAGCGCATCGTCTCCGAGACGGTCCAGCTGAGCGTCGAAGTTCGGCGCGAAGAACTGGAGCTCGTGCATGAGGAGGCCGGCGAGGAGTTCGACGACGGTTCCCCGCTCGCCGAGGACGTCCACACCGTGGTGCTGTCCGCCGAAGAGCCGGTCGTGAGCATGGGCGTGAAGCCGGTGGAACGCGTCCACGTGCACAAGGAGCTCGTGACCGAACAGCACGAGATGGTCGCCGACGTGCGACGCGAGCAGGTCGAAGTCGAGCGGGTCCCGCCGACCGCCGGGTAGGGTTCGGCTGTGCCGATCGGCGTCGAGGAGCTGCGCCGCGTCGAGCTCTTCGCCGAGCTCGACGATGCGGTGTTGGCTCGGCTCGCCCAGCGCACGCGCGAGGTCCGCCACGCCGAAGGCGAGGACCTGGTCAGCGCCGGTGCTCCGGCCTCCCATTTCCTCCTGCTGCTCGAAGGGGAGGCGCAACCCATCCAACCGCACCGGGGCGTCGACCTCTCCGAGCGTCGAAACGTCGCTCCGACTTATATGGGCGCGATCTCCCTGCTCACAGAACGAGACTGGACGGTGAGCATGCGCGCAACGACACCGTGCGTGGTCGGCGAGCTTCCGGCCGCCGACTTCCTCGAGCTCGTCCACACCGAACGGTCGGTCGAGCGCGGGGCCGTTCGCGCGATGCTCGACACCATCCAGCGAGTCGAGGCGCTCGTGCAGCGCCAGGACAAGCTCGCGGCTCTCGGGACCCTCTCGGCGGGTCTCGCGCATGAGCTCAACAACCCCGCCGCGGCCGCGCGACGGACGGTCGAGTCACTCGCGGAGGCTCTCGAGACGGTGCAGAGCACCCTCGGCGCCTTCGTCGAGTCCGGCGTGGAGCGACTTCAAGCCGAGCGGCTCGTCGCCCTCCAGCGCGAGGCGGTCGCCCGAGCGGCTCAGGCCGAGGTCCTCGATGTGCTCGACGCCTCTGCGCGCGAGGACGCGATGACGGAACGCCTGGAGGCCTTGGGGGTCCAGGAGCCGTGGACCGTGGCCGAGCCGCTTGCCGCCGCCTGCCTCGACGCGGCCTGGCTCGACGAGGTCGCCGCCTCGGCCGGCCCGGCGAGCGAGGCGGCGCTGCGTTGGGTCGCCGCCTCGCTGACCGCCCAAGGGTTGGCCGACGAGCTGCGCGAGAGCACGGAGCGGATCTCCGCTCTCGTCGGCGCGGTCAAGGAGTACTCCTACATGGATCAGGGCGCCGAGCAGGAGGTCGACGTGCACCTGGGGCTCGAGTCCACGCTCACCATCCTCGGTCACAAGCTCGACACGGGGACCCTGGAGGTCATCCGCGACTACGATCGCGACCTACCGCGCCTCAGCGCTCACGGGTCAGAGCTCAACCAGGTCTGGACGAATCTGCTCGACAACGCCGTCGACGCCCTGGCCGGATCGGGCACGCTGACCATCACCACCCGGACGGGTCGGGAGGGCCGAGTCGAGGTCGAGATCGCCGACACGGGCCCGGGTATCCCCGACGAGATCCGCTCCCGCGTCTTCGACCCGTTCTTCACCACCAAGGGGGTCGGTGAGGGCACGGGACTGGGCCTTGAGTCGGCGCGGCGCATAGTCGTCGATCGTCACCGGGGCACTCTCGAGCTCGACTCGGACTCCTCGGGCACCCGGGCGCGCGTGAGTCTGCCCAGCTCGGGCTAGCTGGCGAGCGCCAGGGGCTGCCGGCGCCGGCTGTAGTCGCGCGAGACGTCTTGCAGGATGGTCACCATCGCGGCGGTCGCCGGAGAGCGATAACCACCGGTGGGAACGGCGGCGTAGACCCTGCGGTCGTCGATCTGGCGCCCGAGGTCGCGGATCACGATGTCGTCGCGCACGGTCGTCGTGCCGAGCTCCGCGATGAGCGCCACGCCGACTCCCGCCGCCACCAGCCCCTGGACCGCGGTCCAGTCCGAGGACTCGAACGCCACACGCGGCTCGAATCCGGCCGCCTGGCAGGCCCGCAGCGCAAGTCGGTTGCAGGCGCAGGTGGACCCGGCCTGGCCCTGGATCCACGCGTCGTCCGCCAGGTCTGAGAGCTTGAGCCTCGGCTTGTTCGCGAGAGGGTGGTCGGTCGGCAGCGCGAGGTACATCGGATCGTCGAGAAGGTGTACGAGCTCGACGCCCTCGGGCACGGCCGGCCGCTCGACAGCACCCTCGGCGAGCGCCAGGTCGAGGTCGCCCGACCGCAGCCGCGCGATGGCATCGTCGGCCTCCTCGAGCGCCAGTGAGAGCTCCACCCCGGCGTGACACCTGCGGAACTGCGCGATGGCGAGCGGCATGATGCTCGCGCCCGCGGACTCAAAAGCGGCCATCCGTAGCCGTCCGCCACGGAGCCCCGCAATGGCTTCGAGCTCGGCTTCGGCTTCTGAGAGCCGGGCGAGGATCGCCTCGGCATGGCGCACGACCGCCTCACCCGCCTCCGTCAGCCGCACCCCTCGGGCGCTGCGCTCGACCAGCACGGTACCGGCTTCGCGCTCGAGGGCCGCGATCTGCTGTGAGACGGCGGACTGGGTGAAGGACAGGGACTCGGCGGCTGCGGAGAACGAGCCCCGGGTGGCCACCTCTCGAAGGACCTTCATGCGGCGGACGTCAAGCATCAGAAGAACTTATACCACGAGACGGAAAAGGTCGTTTGTGCTGATGCTCCTGAGCCGTCAACGTACTGGTCACAGACCAAGCGCAACCACCGTTGGAAGGAGCATGACCGTGTCCTCGCACCCCACTCATCCATCCGTCGTCATCCGCGCGGCCCGCGGCTCGGACGCTTCCGCCCTCGCCCGGCTGGCCGAGCTCGATTCCGCGCCGGCGCTGGCCGGCCCGGCGCTTGTGGCCGAAGTCGAAGGCCGGATCGTCGCCGCGCTCGAGACTGGCTCTGGAGCCCGGATCGCCGATCCGTTCGTGCGGACCTCCTCGCTCCTCGACCTGCTCGAGCTACGAGCGCGCCCGGCGCGCGAGCCACGGCATCGCGTTGCCTGGGCCCATCCCCGAGCCCGAGTCGCCTGACCCCCGAACCTCCTCCCCAGCCCACGGGGCGGCCGGCGCGCCCGCGTCGAGCCGGAAGTAAGCTCAAGCGAGTGTCGCTCCGCCGCCGCCAGGGTGCCGTCCTGATCGCCGGCGGCGCCGTGCTCTATCTGCTCGTCGAAGTGGGCGATCTCCGGTTCTACTGGACTCCGCTCCTGGTCGGGCTCGCGTACCTGGTTGCAGCCGTGGTGGGCGGGAAGCCCGGCTCGTATTGGGCCACCGCGTGCGTGGTCACCGCTTGGGGCGCGGGAGTGGTCTTGCGCTCAAAGGGCTCGATCGACGTGAGCCCGGAGGGCGCCTACCTGCTCGCGGCCGGCGTCGGAGCCACCGTGGCGGCGCTGCTGGGGCGCGGTGGCTACGCGGTCGATGGCCTGGGGATCGCGGCCTCGATCCTGATGGCCGGGCTGTTCCTCGCGCTCGTGACTCGGGTGGACGCCCTCGGGCGGGCGTCGACGTACGCCGCGGCCCTCGCGGTGATCGGGCTGATCCGCCTGGCGGCGCCAGAGGGCGCGTCAGGCGGCCGTTAGATCGCGAATGGTCGCTCGAAGAGCGTCGAGAGCACGATCTGCGTCTGGGCCCGCGCGCTGGCCTCCCCCGCCACGGTGTAGGCCGCCACGACTTCGGGATGATGCTCGATGCGCAACCGTATACAGGATGAGCACCCAACCGATGACCTTGCCGTCCGGCGTCGCAAGCCCCGCGTCCGGGCGACGTGACTTCATGCCGCTCAACGGCGTCGACCACCTCGAGCTCTACGACGCCTTCTCGTGGAACGAAGCCGAGGATCCGCAACCGACAAGGGTGACCTGGTGAACGGCTTCACGTGGCAGGACGGCGAGCGCACCCTGCGGTTCGGGCGCGGCTGCGCGGCCGAGGCGGTCGAGCTGCTCGGTGGGCCGGGATACACGCTGCTGACCACGGAGCGGGCCGGCGAGATGGCTCCCGCGGTCCTGGACGGTGCCGGCACGCTTCATCAGGTGCGCGGCGGCCGGGTGGACGAGATCGCAGCCGAGCTGCTGGAGGATGACCCCGGCGAGCGCATAGTGGCGCTGGGGGGAGGGCGCGTGACCGATACCGCCAAAGCGATGGCGGCGGCGCGCGGCGGGCGAGCCATGGCAGTGCCCACGACCTTGTCGGGCGCCGAGATGACGCGGATCCACCGGCTGCCGACCGGCGTCCAAGCAGAGCGGGTGCGCTGCGCTGTGGTGGTCAACGATCCGGCGCTGTGTGCTTCACAGCCCGCCGCATCGCTCGCGGCTTCCGCCCTCAACGCCCTCGGGCACGCGGCGGAGGCGCCCTGCACGCCCAGGGCGAGCCCGGTCCCCACGCTTGCCGCGCACCGTGCCGCGCACCTGCTCGTGCACGCCTTCGATGGGCCGGAGCCCGACCGTGACGCGCTCGCTCTCGGCGCCCTGCTGGCCGGCTACGCAATCGACTCGAGCGGCTACGGGCTGCATCACATCCTCTCCCAGACGCTCGTCCGCCTCGCTGGAGCCGGCCATGGCCCGGCCAACGCGATCCTGCTTCCCCACACGCTCGGCGCCCTGGCCTGGCGCTTCACTGCCCAGGACTCGGAGCTGAGGGACGCCATCGGCGAGGATCCGGCCGAGGCTGCGACGCGACTCCGCGCGCTGACCGGCGCCACGAGGCTGTCAGAGCTCGGCATCGGGCATGAGCAGCTCGCGGCCTGCGCGGACGCCGCGGCTCAGCGCCCCGAGCTCGACCTGACCCCGCCGCGCGCGGAGCGGTCCGAGCTCCTCGCGATCTACGAGCTGGCGCTCTAGGCGCTCACCAGAGGCGCTTGGAGTAGGCCTCGCTGAGCTCGTGCTCCATCTCCGCGACCGTGCTGGTCGACCCGACGTGATCGCGAAGGATCTCGGCGGGTGACGGCAGCTCTTCGCTCGCGGGCCAGGTCTCCGGCTCCCACAGCTCCGAGCGGATGAGGGCCTTGGCGCAGTGCAGGAACGCGGTCTCGACGATGACGCCGAAGGCGACATCGGCGGTGCGGCTGGGGACGTCGCACACGCGCAGGATGTCGGGATCGCGCGTGAGGTAGGCGCGGCCGTTGACTCGCAGCGTCTCCTTGAGACCTGGAATCAGGAAAACCAGCCCGACCTGCGGGTTCTCCAGCACATTCCGAAACGCGTCGAGCCGCCGATTGCCCGTGAGGTCGGCGAAGGCCAGACGGTCCGGGCCGAGCACGCGAGCGAAGCCCGGTGGGCCACCGCGCGGGGTGACGTCGCAGCGGCCGTGCGCGTCGCTGGTGCCGAGGAACGCGATCGGCGAGCGCTCGATGAAGTCGCGGCAATGCTCGTCGAGGTGATCGATCTCCTTCGCCCAGGCCTTGGCCGGCGGCTCCGGATACAGCTCCTCGCGAAGCTCTTCCACGGTCGTCACGAGGTGTTCGAAGGGGGCTTGCATCCGCTGGAGGCTAGCCTCTGCGCCCTGTGAGGCCGGCCCCGCCCCCAACCGAGGCCGAGCTGCTGGCCCTCGCCGAGCTGGCGCTCAGCCACGTGAGCGGCGAGGGGCAGGTCACGGCGTGGTGGGAGCGATCGCTGCAGGCATCAGCCGGTGCTCAACTGGCACGATCGCTCATGAGCGTCGAAGTGCTCGTCCTCGTCGACGGGCGGTCGGGCTTCGCCACGACCAGCGATCTCGGAGAAGCCGCCTTGCACCTGGCGGCCGGTCGGGCGCGGGAGGCCGCCATGCGCCCAGGAAGGCCGAACCGTCCGCTAGCCGCGCCGGTGGCCGGCCGCGCGCACGCCGGCTATGACCCTGCCGTGACTCGGCTGGCGCCGACCGACCTGGTGGCCGACGGGCAACGCTGGCGCGCCGGCGCCGCGAAGACGGCGATCGTCTCGACGCGCGGCGTGTCGGCCTACGAGCAGCGGAGCTTCGCGGCTCTGACCATCGACGTCGGCGCCACGTCGGAGCTCTCCGCGGCGGGACTCTCGCCCGCCGGCATCGACGCCGAGGCACTGATCGCTGAAGCCGGTTCATTGGCGGTGACGGGCGAGCCCGCGAGCGTTCCGCCCGGCGAGCTTCCCGTCGTCCTCGGCCCCGACGCAGTCGCCGCGGTCCTCGACCTCCTACGGCCTGAGCTGGTGCCGGGCGGTCGACTAGACGCCAGCCGCGGGACGCGCGTCGTCGCGTCGTGCGTCAATCTCTCGGACTCCCCGCGCTTCGCGGCCACGCTGCCCCGCTCCTACGACGTCATGGGCACCCCCCGACAACCCGTCCCGCTCATCCAAGACGGAGTGGCCCACCGCGTCGTCTCGCTCGAGACAGGTCATGCGACGCAGCCGGGTGGTGATCGCGCGCTTCCGGAGCACCTGGTGCTCGTGGGCGGCGGCGCCGCCGCCGTTGAGGAGCTCATGGCGCCCATCGAGCGAGGTCTGTATCTGCCGACCCTCGAGCTCGGCTTCGAGATCATGGACGGGCGACGGGGGCGACGGCTCGCCCCGGCGCGAGCGCGGGTCGACGCTCTCCGGGTCCTGGCCAGGACGCAGGCCTTGACCGCCGGCCATCGCACGATCGCTTCTCAAGGCTCGGCTCGGTCAGTGGGCGCCACGGTTTGCCCCGCGCTGCGCGCCATGAGCGGAATCGAACTCCACGCGTGACGTGAAGGGCCGGCTCGCGGGCCGTCGGCGGCGCGCCAAGGGCCTCCGGATCACCGGCACGCTTCGTGAGTGTCATCCGAAGATCGCTAGCCGGTGATAGCCGCTCGCTACCACCCACTAGCGATTTCGCAAGAAACACCCCGACGCACGAACCGAAGAACCGACTCGGCCCGCGGCGGGAACTAGGACTTCCGGAACAGCGCGCGCTTGAGCGGCGGGCGCGCCGTCTGACGACGGGTCTGGACTGCGTTGACCGCCACGAGGGCGATACCCGTGACGATGTTCACGTTGCCGAGGACGCCGAGTGACTTCTGGATCTTCGCGGCAGCTGGAGGAGTCTCGGGCGCCGGTGTGGTCCCGTCCTCGATCGGCACCGCGCCGTCCGGGGCCTGCTTGGCCAGGCGGGCGCCCTGGATGCCGTTGGCGACGCCGGTGCCGACGGCCGTGATCATCAGTGCATCCTGGACGCGATAGAGCGTGCGCTCGGAGTTCGTGATCTTCCCGTCGCCGATCTCCGTGCTGCGAGCCGCCAGATAGCCGACCGCCGCCGAGCCGAGACCCAGGGAGTTGACGAGGTTGTAGCCGTTCCACGCGAGGTTGGCGACCTTGCCGCGCTCCTTCTTGTCGGAGATGCCGGCGACCGCGGGGTTGAGCGCGAACTTGCCGAACATGGAACCGCCGAGCCAAGCGGCGAGTCCGACGTCGTGTATGGCGCGAGTGGCGTTCTGCAGGGAATCGTTGACCATCAATGGCCTCCTTCAGGGATTTGGTCGCGGTGGAACTCTCCCTACCCATACTCCGCCCTGGCGCCCGACGATTAAGCCAGGCCGCGACTGTCGTCGGCACGCCGGGCCCGATACGAGCAGCCAGCCAGCGGATGCTTCGATCGGAAAGGCGCACGCAGCCGTGGGAATACCGCGCTGCCCAGAGTGCCGCCGAGTCGCTCGACACCGTGTATGGCGATCTGGCCGGGACCGCCTCGAACTCCTGGAGCACGTTCGAGCGGGCGGTCAAGGCAAGCGCGAACGGCCCGCCGACGCTGCCGGACAGCATGTCCACGCTCTCCTCGACCGAGAGCACCCTGTGCGACGTGAGCAGCTCGGCAAGCGGTTGGCGCCGGCTCGGTCCAGGTGCGGAGGTATCGGCAGCGAGCGCCGAGCCCTCGACCTGCGTCGGCGACTCAGGTATCGAGGCGCAGCAGTGCGACCGTGTTCAAGACGAACAGGATCGCGAAACCGACCGTCCACCGGTCCAGGTTTCTTTCCATGAGCGAGCCCCCGACGTTCCCGCCGCCACCACCGACACCGAAGGCGCCGGACATGCCCGCGTCCTTCCCGGAGTGCAGCAGCACCAGAAAGATCAGGACGGCGGCGATGACGAACTGGACGATGGAGAGGACCGTGAACACGCGCACCTCAGGATAGTGGACCCCCTCCGCCCTCCTCACGACCCTCCAGGGCGTCGAGCCGCCGCAGGATGACGATCGCCTCGGCTCGCAGCGTCCGATCCTGTGCCTTCCAATCGGCGGCAGAGAGCTTGCCCGTCCGGAAGTCGAGCTCGGCATCGCGGATCTCCGAGTACTTCGCATCGCGCGCGGCCGTCCACTCGGCGTGCTCCGCGGTCTCCTCCGCCTCGCGGCGTCCAGCCCGCCCGCCGCGCAGGGGTGCGCTGACCACGTACGCGATCACCGCGGCGAGCGCGAGCACGAGCACGAGCTCCACGCTGTAGGTCAGGCGCGGCCGAGCTCGCGCGCCACACGGGCGGCGTACGCGGCGCTGACCCGGCGCGTCGCTCCGCTCGGTGCCGGCCACACAGCGGTGAGACCGCCCAGGAAGACGACGATCGCGCCAAGCCAGATCCAAGTCACCAGAGGTGAGACGATCAGGCGGAAGGTGGCCGCCGGCGGGTCGGAGGCGTAGGAGGCGGCGAGCCCACGCAGCGCTTGGACGAGCAGGACGTCCATCTCGGCCCGGCCGAGCTTCCCGCCCTTGCGGGCGGCGGCGAAGACACGGTCGCCTTCCTTCACGCTCGGCAGAAGCCCGCGCACGTCGGGCGAGACGACGGTCCAGACGTCCTCACGCAGCCCAGCCTTCAGGGCCACCTCGCTGGTCGCCTCGCCCTCGAAGAAACGCGAGACCGGGCCGAACTCCGGTGCCTGGGAGGGGAAGAAGGACCGCCGGCTCCGCATCGTCGCCACCGGCTCACCGTCCTTGGAGACCTTGAGGACCGCGCCGAGGTCGATGCGCTCCAGCCGGCCGTTGGAAGCGGCTACCACTTCGCCGGTCGGCTTGACGTAGGTGACGTCATAGGAGCCGATGCGGGCGCTCTGACCCGGGCGCAGATCGACGTCCCGAGCCTGCTGGAAGGCCGACGACGCGGCGATTCCCGTGAACAGCAGCGCGATCCCCAGGTGCACGATGTAGCCCCCGTAGCGCCGGCGGTTGCGGCGCACGAGCGAGACGACGGCCATCGGCACCGAGTCGTCGGACATCGCCCGCCGGGCCTTGACTCCGCGCCACAGCTCCTGGAACACGGTCCCGGCCACGAAGGTTGCGAAGACGAACATCGCCAGGGCCAGCGGCTTGTCCGCGACGCCGGCTCCCACAAGGAGGGCGACGAGCACCGCGAGCGCGAAGAGCGCCGGGCCGAGCATCGTGCGCCGAACGTTGGCCCAAGTCGCCCGGCGCCAGGCGATTGCGGGGCCGATCCCGCTCAACAAGACCAGGACGATCGCCAGCGGCGTGATGTAGCGGTTGAACCACGGCGGGCCGACGGAGGCCTTGGAGCCCGATATGGCCTCGGAGATCAGCGGGAAGAAGGTGCCCCAGAACACCACGAAGCAGATGCCGACGAGCACGAGGTTGTTGAGCAGGAAGGCCGACTCGCGCGAGAACACCGAGTCCAGTCGGTGCTCGGACCGCAGGTCCTTCGAGCGCCAGACCACCAACCCGATCGAGCCCGCGATCAGCACCCCGATCAGCACGAGGAAGGGCACACCGAGCGTCGAGGCGCCGAAGGCATGGATCGAGTCGAGGATCCCCGACCGCACCAGGAACGTGCCCAGGATGGCCAGCACCCCGGTCGCCAGGACGAGTGAGACGTTCCAGACCTTCAGCATCCCGCGCTTCTCCTGGATCATCACGGAGTGCAGGAACGCGGTGCCGGTCAGCCACGGCATCAGCGAGGCGTTCTCCACGGGATCCCAGGCCCAGTACCCCCCCCAGCCGAGCTCCGTGTACGACCAGCGGGAGCCCAGGATGACTCCGATCCCCAGGAAGAGCCACGCGGCCAGGGTGAACGGCCGCGTGGAGCGGATCCACTCCGCCCCGAGGCGCCGGGTGACGAGGGCGCCGATCGCGAAGGCGAAGGGGATCGTGAAGAGCGTGTACCCCGAGTAGAGCATCGGGGGGTGGATCATCATGCTCGGGTGCCGCAGCAGGGGATTCAGTCCGACGCCCTCGGCCGGGACGGGGCCGAGCGTGCGGCCGAAGGGCGTCTCGAGGAAGACCATGAGCGAGACGAAGAACGCCGCGAAGGCCAGGAGCACCGCGGCCGCGTACGGCGCCACCTCGCGCAGCTTGTTGCGGGTGAGGAAGAGGATCAGCGAGGACCACAGGCCCAGGAGCGTCGCCCAGAGCAGAAGCGATCCCTCCTGTGAGGACCACATGGCGGTGAAGCGGTAGAAGAGAGGAGTGGTGGTCGACGAGTGACCGGCCACTAGGTCGAAGGAGAAATCGGAGCGCAGGAACGCGGCTTCGAGCACCCCGAACGCCACAAGAAGCGATCCAGCGACGGCGTAGACCGCTCGTCGACCCGACGCCACCCACGCACGGTTGCCCCGCCTGGCCCCGTGGAGCGATGCACCCACGCCGTAGACCGAGACGGCGAGAGCCAGGATCAGG
>JAABUN010006381.1_pt1 | contig 13637 bp, 11 predicted proteins | sample 5559311 | NCBI WGS metagenome assembly JAABUN01 (sample SAMN10711877, study PRJNA513370) | rock metagenome | isolation source: Antarctica rocks | place: Antarctica: Victoria Land, Siegfried Peak sud | reverse complement strand
CGGGCGAGGCACCCGTGAACAGCACCGGCTACGCACTGCTCGGGCTCAACGCGGTCGGCGAGCCGGGCGGCGCTGCGGCCACGTGGCTGTCGGGGCAGCAGAACGCCGACGGCGGCCTCGGCAAGGGTGACGGCTCGGCGAGCGACCTGTTCGCCACGGCGCAGGCCCTGCCGGGCTGGGCCGGGAAGACCTTCGTCGGCGCGGCCCGGCCGGTGGCGCGGGCCGGGGCGGTGCCGACCGACCCCACCGACCCCACCGACCCGGTCGACCCCGTCGACCCCGTTGACCCCGTCGACCCCGTCGACCCGACCGACCCCGTCGACCCCGTCGACCCCGTCGACCCGACCGACCCCGTCGACCCCGTCGACCCCGTCGACCCGACCGACCCGACCGACCCGACCGACCCGACCGACCCGACCGACCCCGTCGACCCGACCGACCCCGTCGACCCCGTCGACCCCGTCGACCCGGCGACGCCGAACCCCACCACGGACGAGCCGGCCCCCTCGGCCGGGGCGCCGGTGGCGGGCTCTGGGGCTGACGGTGGCGGCCGCACGGCCGGCTCCGGCACGTCCTCCGGGAGCGGGCTGCCCCGCACCGGTGCCGACACCGGCACCCTCGTCAGCGGCGGACTCGCCCTGCTGGCCGCCGGTGCGGGTCTGCTCGTCGTGGCTGCGAGCCGCCGGCGCAGCCGGTCCCAGGCGTCACGGTGACGCTGCGCCGGGCGGCAGCCGCCGTCGCCGGCGCAGTGCTCGTCGTCGCGCCGGTGCTGGTCGCCACGGCGCCGCCCGCCGCGGCTGCGGGATGCAGCACGTCGGAGGTCACCGTCGTCGTCGACTTCGCGTCGCTCGGCGGCGGCGCCCAGACCCGGTGCACCGGCGGTGACCCGGGCACAGGGGTGCAGGCGCTGCAGGCCGCCGGGTTCCCGCCCACGAGGGCGGCGGCGGAGCGGTCCGGCTACTTCGTCTGCCGCATCTCCGGCAAGCCTGCGGAGGACCCCTGCCAGCGCGCTTCTCCCGCCGGCGCCAGCTGGTCGTACTGGCACGCGAAGGCAGGTGGCAGCTGGTCGTACAGCTCGAGCGCAGCCAGTGCCTACGACCCCGCTCCGGGGACGGTCGAGGGCTGGTCCTTCGGGTCCGGCGCCCCGCCCTCCGTGCCCCCGCCGGCGAGCGCCCCGCCGCCGGCAGCGGCAGCTCCCGCGGACCCGCCGCCGCCGGCGCAGCCCGCACCGGCGACGCAGGCTCCGGCCAGGCCAGCGCCGGCGCAGCCCGCACCGGCACGTGCACCGGTGGCGGCTGCCGGCCCGCCGACCCAGGCCGGCCCGCCCGCCGGGGCACGTTCGGGGGCGCCGGCTCCCCCGGCGATCGGCGGCGCGGTCCCCGCACCGGGAGCCCCACCACCGGGAGCCCCCGCCCCGGGAGCCCCCGCCCCAGGAGCCCCCGCCCCGGGAGCCCCTGCACCGGAAGCCCCCGCCCCGGGAGCCCCCGCCCCGGGAGCCCCTGCACCGGAAGTCCCCGCCCCGGGAGCAGAGCCAACGCCCGCGGCGGCGGGGTCGGAGCCGCCGGCCGCTGCCGGGACCCCGGGTACGGTCCCGGCGGCGTCCCCGGACGCCACGGCGGACGGCGCTGCGTCCGACGGGGCGACCGGCACCACCGAGGTCGCCGCCGAGGAGTCGTCGTCGTCCGGCAGCGCGCTCGGCGTGCTGGCCGCCGCCGTCGTCGTGGCTGCCCTCGCGGGCGGCGCCGTGCACCAGAGCCGCCGCCGCCGCGACTCGGCATGAGGGCGGCCGCCCTGCCCCGGGCCCTGCACCCCGTCGCGTGGTGGGTGTGGGCCCTGGGCATGGCGGCCGTCGCGAGCTCCACCACCAACCCGCTGCTGCTCGGTGTGCTCCTCGCCGTGGTCGGCTACGTCGTCGTCGCCCGCCGCGGCGACGCCCCGTGGGCCAGGTCGTTCCGCACCTACCTGCTGCTCGGCCTGGTCGTCGTCGCCATCCGCGTCGTGTTCAACGCGCTGCTGGGCGCCGGCTCGGACGGCCACGTGCTCGTCGTCCTGCCGCAGGTCGGCCTGCCGCAGTGGGCCGCCGGCATCGAGCTGGGCGGGCCGGTGACGGCCGAGGACGTCCTCGCTGCGGTCTACGACGGGCTGCGGCTCGCGGTCCTGCTGTGCTGCGTGGGCGCCGCCAACACCCTCGCCAACCCCAAGCGGGCGCTGCGCTCACTCCCCGCCGCCCTCTACGAGCTCGGCGTGGCCGTGGTGGTGGCGCTGACCGTGGCGCCCCAGCTCGTGGAGAGCGTCCAGCGGGTGCGGCGGGCCCGGCGGCTGCGGGGGGCTCCGGGCAAGGGGGTCCGGTCTGTGCGGGCCATCGCGGTGCCCGTGCTGGAGGACGCGCTCTCGCGGTCCTTGCTGCTCGCCGCCTCCATGGACGCCCGCGGCTACGGGCGGTCGACCGACGTGCCGGCGCTGCGACGGCACGCCACCTCGGCGCTGCTCCTCGTCGGGCTGCTGGCGCTGTGCGTCGGGACCTACGGGCTGCTCGACGGGACCGCGCCGGCCGCGATGGGTCCGGCCGGCACCGCGACCGGTCTGGTCCTGGCCGCGGCGGGGCTGCGCCTCGGTGGTCGCCGGGTCCGCCGCACCAGCCACCGGCCGGACCCGTGGCGCCGCCCCGAATGGGTCGTCGCCGGCACCGGAGTGCTCTGCGCGGCAGCGATGCTCGTCGTCGCTGCCCGCGACCCGCTGCTGCTGCACCCGTCGCTCGACCCGCTCCGCTGGCCGCCGCTGCCCGTCCTGCCCCTCCTGGTGGTGGCCCTCGGCGTGCTGCCGGCCTGGGCGGCTCCGCCCCCGTGGCGGGCGCCGACGCCGGTCCGCCCGCGCAGCGTCGCGGTCCGGCAGGAGGTGGCCGCGTGATCCGCTTCGAGAGCGTCAGCGTCACCTACGCCGGAGCCGACCGGCCGGTGCTGCGGGACGTCGAGCTGGTGGTGCCGGAGGGCGAGCTCGCCTTGGTGGTCGGCCGGACCGGCGCCGGCAAGTCGACGCTGCTCGGGGCGGTCAACGGCCTCGTCCCCCACTTCACCGGCGGTCTGCTGACCGGGCGGGTGACCGTCGACGGGCGGGACACCCGGACCTCGCGACCTCGCGACCTCGCAGACGTGGTGGGCGTCGTGGGCCAGGACCCGCTGGCCGGCTTCGTGACCGACACGGTCGAGGAGGAGCTGGCGTACGGCATGGAGCAGCTGGCCCTGCCGCCCGCCGTCATGCGCAAGCGGGTCGAGGAGACCCTCGACCTGCTCGGTCTCGCCGAGCTGCGCCACGCCGCCCTCCGGGAGCTGTCCGGCGGGCAGCAGCAGCGCGTCGCCCTGGGCGCGGTCCTCACCTGCCACCCCCGGGTGCTCGTGCTCGACGAGCCCACCTCGGCGCTCGACCCCACGGCCGCCGAGGGGGTGCTGGCCGCCATCACCCGGCTCGTGCACGACCTCGGCGTCACGGTGCTCATGGCCGAGCACCGGCTGGAGCGCGTGCTCCACTACGCCGACCGCCTGGTGCAGCTCCGCGGTGACGGCACCGTCGTGAGCGGCGATCCGGCTCGCGTGCTCGCGACCGGCGGGCTCGCCCCACCGGTCGTCGAGCTCGGGCGGGCTGCCGGCTGGGACCCCCTGCCGCTGTCGGTGCGGGACGCCCGCCGCGGCGCCGCCGACCTGCGGGTCCGCCTCGGGACGACTGCGCCCCGGCAGACCCGGCGCGTCCGGCAGGGAGCGCCCGCCCTGGTCGCGTGCGGCGTCACGGTCCGCTTCGGCGACCTCGTCGCGGTCCGCGAGGTGGACCTCGACCTGCACGCAGGGGATGTCTGCGCCCTGATGGGCCGCAACGGCGCGGGGAAGTCGACCCTGCTCTGGGCGCTCCAGGGCTCCGGGACGCGGACGGCCGGCAGCGTCGACGTCGGCGGTGCCGACCCGGGCGAGCTGCCGCCGGCCGCCGCCCGCGCGCGCGTCGGGCTGGTCCCCCAGACGCCCGCCGACCTGCTGTACCTCGACACCGTCGGCCGCGAGCTGGCGCAGGCCGACCGGGAGTCCGACCGGCCGTCCGGCACCGCCGACGCCCTGCTCGAGCGGCTGCTCCCCGGGGTCGATCGGAGCACGCACCCGAGGGACCTGTCCGAGGGTCAGCGGCTGGCGCTCGTGCTCGCCGTCCAGCTGGTGGCCGGACCCGCGGTGGTGCTGCTGGACGAGCCGACCCGCGGCCTCGACTACGAGGCCAAGACGCGTCTGGCGGCGGTCCTGCGGGACCTCGCCGACGACGGTCGGGCGGTCGTCGTCTCGACGCACGACGTGGAGTTCGTCGCCCTGGCCTGCGACCGGGTCGTCGTCCTCGCCGACGGCGACGTCGTGGCGGACGGACCGACCGTCGAGGTCGTGCTGGCCTCGCCGACGTTCGCGCCGCAGGTCGCCAAGGTGCTCTCCCCGCAGCCGTGGCTGACCGCGCAGGACGTCGCCTCGGCGCTCGCCCTGTCCGGGAGCGGGGTCGAACGATCATGACCGCGCTCACCACCGCCACCCCGTCCGACCGCAGGACCCGGCACCGCGCGGTCCGCCTCCGGCCACGCGCCACGCTCGCCCTGCTGCTCGCCTCGACGCTCGGCCTCGCGGCCTTCCTGTGGCCGCTGCTCGTACGGGGCGACGCCGCGCTCGGCGGCGCCGACGCTCCGCTGGTCTTCGCCCTGCTGCTGCCGCTCGTCGTCGGCGTCGTCATCGCGGAGCTCTCCGAGGGCGGCCTCGACGTCAAGGCGCTGGCCCTGCTCGGCGTGCTGTCCGCCGTCGGCGCTGCGCTCAGACCGCTCGGCGCCGGCACGGCCGGGCTCGAGACGGTCTTCTTCCTGCTGATCCTCGGCGGCCGGGTCTTCGGACCCGGCTTCGGCTTCGTGCTGGGCACCACCACGATGTTCGCCTCGGCGCTGCTCACCGCCGGGGTTGGGCCGTGGCTGCCGTTCCAGATGCTCGGCGCGGCCTGGGTGGGTCTCGGAGCCGGGCTGCTGCCGTACGCCCGAGGACGGGCCGAGCTGGCCCTGCTCGGCGCCTACGGTGCAGTCGCCTCGCTGCTCTACGGTCTCGCTCTCAACCTGACCTTCTGGCCCTACGCCCTCGGTGACCGCACCCAGCTGTCGTTCGACCCCCTCGCGGGCACGCTCGACAACCTGCACGCCTTCCTGCTGTTCACCTTCGCCACCTCGCTGGGCTGGGACGTCGGGCGCGCGATCACCACGGTGGCCCTGACCCTGCTGGCCGGGCCGGCGGTGCTCGCGGCGCTCCGCCGCGCCGCCCGCCGGGCCGCCTTCGACGCAGCGCCCGCCTTCGAGCCCGCCTTCGAGCCCGCCTTCGAGCCCGCCTTCGAGCCGACGCCACCGCGCTGACCGAGCCGGTCCGCACGGTCACTCGCCGGCGACCACCGCCAGGACCCCCTCGCCGTACTTCGCGAGCTTGCCGGCGCCGATGCCGCTGATCGTCCCCAGCTCCGCCGAGGTGGTCGGCGCAGTGGTCGCGATCTCGCGCAGCGTCGCGTCGTGGAAGACGACGTACGCCGGGACGCCCTGCTCCTTGGCCGTCGTCGCGCGCCACGCGCGCAGCTGCTCGAACACCGCCGCTGCACCGGCGGGCAGGTCCGACGGTGCGCTCGCGGCGGAGCGGGAGCGGGTCCGCGCCTGCTTCGGCGGGTCCTTGCGCAGCAGCACCTGCTGCGTCCCGCCGAGGACCGGCCGACTGGCGTCGGCGAGGGCCAGGACCTGGTAGGCGCCCGCCACCACGAGCAGGCCCTGGGCGAGCAGCTGCCGGACGACACCGCGCCACTCCCCCTCGCTCAGCTCGGTGCCGATGCCGAACACCGACAGCTCGTCGTGCGCGTGCTGCTCCACCTTGGTGGTCCGCTTGCCGAGCAGGACGTCGACGACCTGTCCGGCGCCGAAGCGCTGGCCGCGCTCACGGTCGAGCCGGAGCACCGTCGACAGGACCTTCTGCGCGGCGACCGTCCCGTCCCAGGTCTCCGGCGGCACGAGGCAGGTGTCGCAGTTGCCGCACGGCTCGCTGGCCTGCCCGAAGTAGGCGAGCAGCTGCACCCGGCGACACGAGACCGTCTCGCACAGGGCGAGCATCGCGTCGAGGTGCTGGGCGAGCCGCCGCCGGTGGGCGAGGTCTCCGTCGGAGTCGTTGATCATCTTGCGCTGCTGCACGACGTCGGCAAGCCCGTACGCCAGCCACGCCGTCGACGGCATCCCGTCCCGGCCGGCGCGGCCGGTCTCCTGGTAGTAGCCCTCGACCGACTTCGGCAGGTCGAGGTGCGCGACGAAGCGCACGTCGGGCTTGTCGATCCCCATGCCGAACGCGATCGTCGCCACCATCACGACGCCGTCCTCGCGCAGGAAGCGGGACTGGTTCTGCGCGCGCACCGACGCGTCCAGCCCGGCGTGGTAGGGCAGGGCGCCGACCCCCTGGGTCGTCAGCCACGTCGCGGTCTGCTCGACCGACTTGCGGGACAGGCAGTAGACGATGCCCGCGTCGCCGGGGTGCTCGTCACGCAGCAGCTGCAGCAGCTGCTTGCGAGGCTCGTCCTTGGCCGCGATGCGGTACTGGATGTTCGGCCGGTCGAAGCTCGCCACGACGTGCAGCGCGCCGCCGAGGTCGAGCCGCTCGGCGATCTCCCGGTGCGTCGCCTCGGTCGCAGTGGCGGTCAGGGCGATCCGCGGCACGTCGGGCCAGCGCCGGTGCAGCTCAGACAGCAGCAGGTAGTCGGGACGGAAGTCATGGCCCCACTGCGCGACGCAGTGCGCCTCGTCGATCGCGAACAGCGCGATCGTCCCGCGGTCGAGCAGCGAGAGCGTCGACGGCACCTTGAGCCGCTCGGGGGCCAGGTAGAGGAGGTCGAGCTCGCCGGCGAGGACGTTGCGCTCGACCGCCCGCCGCTGGTCGAGGTCCTGGGTGGAGTTGAGGAAGCCGGCCCGCACGCCCAGCGCCCGGAGGGCGTCGACCTGGTCCTGCATCAGCGCGATGAGCGGCGACACGACCACGCCGACGCCCGGGCGCACCAACGACGGCACCTGGTAGCAGAGGGACTTGCCGGCACCGGTCGGCATGAGCACCAGGGCGTCGCCGCCGGCGATGACGTGGTCGACGACGGCCGCCTGCTCGCCGCGGAAGGCGTCGTAGCCGAAGACCCGGGCGAGGACCTCGAGGGCGGGCTCCGAACCGGGGCTCGTCATCCCGTGGATCGTAGGCGTCCCGGCCGGGCTCAGCGGGGCGCCGGGTCCACCTGTGCGAGGAGCAGGTCCGCGATCAGGTCAGGAGCCGCGTACGCCACACCGTGGTCCCCAGGGACCCGCACGACGCGCACGTCCTCGGACCGCGGGAGGTCCAGCACGTCGCTGGCGCGCACGGTCCGGTCGTCCTGCGCGAGCACCACGGTGACGGGGCACGGCGGGTCCCGCAGCAGCGGCCCGACGGGGTTGCCGGCCCACATGCTGCCCAGCGCGTCGGAGTAGGCGGCGTAGGAGTGCTGGACGCCGCCCCGGGCGACCTGGGCGGGGAGGTCCCTCGCCATGCTGGGCGCGAGGCGGACGAGCAGGGGTCGGGACAGGCACATGAGACCGCAGACGAACCCGCCGACCGGGGACCCCGAGAGCGTCAGGCTCGCGAGGCGGGACCGCTCGCCGAGCCTGTCCCGGGCAGCACTGCCGTCGGCGAAGACAGCGGGCGCCACCATCGTCATCACCGCCACCCGTTCCGGCGCGCGGTCCGCCACGGCAGCCGCGACGGTGCTGCCCCAGCTGTGGGCGACGAGGTGGGCGACGTCGATGCGGTGGTGGTCGAGCAGGCGCAGCACGGCGGCAGGCTGGTCGTCGAGGCCGAACTCGGTCCCGAGGCGCATCGAGGACCCGAAGCCGAGCAGGTCCGGCAGCAGGGACGTGCGGCCGGCGCCGGCGAGGCGCTGGGCGACCGGGAGCCACAGGCTCCGGTGCCACCGAGTCCGTGCAGGAGCACGAAGGGCAGGCCGTCAGCCCGCTCCCGGGGCGGACCCACCACCTGGTGTCCGAGCGCGACGTCGTGCGGGTCGTGCTGCGGACGCAGGACCGCGGCGCCGCCGATCTCGACTGCCGGGGCCATGCCTGCGGCCATCTCGGCGTGCCGGGCCTGGAGCCACCGCGCCAGCAGAAGGGCGTAGGCGCCGGCCGTGGCCAGCGCGAGCACCAGCCACGTGGTGTCCCCACCGGGCACGTAGTGGCTGCTGATGTGGCCGAGCGCGGCGAGGTCCATCCACGGGTAGTGGGCGACGCCTGGCGCCCGGAAGACGAGATCCGGCCACATGGCCCACAGGTGGAAGCCGAGGATCTGCAGCAGCTGCAGTCGAGCCGGGCGGGCCGCGACGAGCAGGAACGCCGCCTGCCAGAGCGACGCGACGGTCAGTCCTACCAGGAAGTGCGTCGCCCAATGGAAGCGGGCATCGTGCGCGGAGTAGCTTGCGTACAAGGCGATCTCGGCGACAACGAGTACGGCGAGCTGCCACGCGAGGGTGCGGAGCCGCAAGGGTGCGAAGGCCCGCGACCGACCCGGTTCGCTCATCGGAGCGCCCCCACGATGGTGGTGACCTCGAACCCGTTCTGCTGCCAGCTCGGGTCCAGCGTGGCGTAGCGGACCGCGCGGCTGCTGTCGACGACGGCGTAGCCGATCGGTCGACCGCCGTCCACCGGCCGGGGCAGCTGCACCGCGTCGGCGAGGGCACCGGAGGGGTCGACCACCACGGGCAGCGGCAGCACCGTCGCCGCCGGCTCGGGCAGCACCACGTAGGCGTCGGCCTCGTCCGGGACGCTGCTCGCCCAGCCGGCGAGCGCCTCCGGCGACGGCGCCTGACGCAGGTGCAGGAGCACCACCGGCCGCTCCCCGAACCGCACGCCCTGGACCGCGGCCTCGAGGACCGGGCCGTCGACCAGCAGCCCGTCCCGCTGGTAGGCCTGCTGCGGGTCGTCCAGCGCGCCCGGGGGGCCCCCGAGCCCGGCCACGACGAAGGTCAGCAGCGCCGCCAGCACGGCGACGAACGCGAGCGGCACCCGCGCCGCGGGGAGCGGGGACCGGTCCGCGTGGTGACCGGCCGGACGTTCCTCGCGCTGAGCGGTCACGGCGCCTCCTGCCTCGACTGTGCCCTGCCGGGCACCTCCTGCGCCATGCGGCATCAGTCGCGGCGGCGGCGGCGTCCGGGCGGAGCGGGCGAGCTGCCGGCCGGTCGGCTCACCGCAGTGACCAGCACCGGCGCCGCGGCGATCGCGAGCGACTCCGGCTCGAACGACTCGGGCTCGAGGTAGGCCTGGTTCAGCCCGCCCTCGTGCAGGGCGACGAGCCAGCGGACCACGACGGGCAGCTCGACGCTGCTCTCCAGCCCGAGCTGCGCCATGCCCGCCCGCAGCACCTCCTCCACCCCGCGAAGGACCCGCGCCCGCTGCGCGACCAGCGCTGCGCCGGCCGCGGGGTGGCGGACCGCGTGCAGGACGAACTCGGAGTTGACGAGGAACCAGCGGCGGTCCTGCGGGACGGCGCGGAGGACGGCGACGACCAGCTGCTCGAGGGTCAGGTCACCCGCGCGCTCCGCCTGCTCGGCGACCGCGTCGGCGAGCGCCGAGAGCAGCCGGCTCGACTGCTGGTCGTACAGCGCCAGGAGGAGCTCGTCGCGGCTCGAGTAGTTGCTGTAGTACGCGCCTCGGGTCAGCCCGGCCCTCTCGCAGATGCCCTCGATGGCAGCGCCGTTCACGCCGCGCTCCGCGAACACGTCGAGGGCGGCGGCCAGCAGGCGTTCGCGCGTCTGCGTCCGCTTGCGGCTGAGCGGCCGGGCAGGACTGGGGTCGGGACTCGGGTCGGCCACGGCTCAGAGGGAACGGGCGACGGCGCGCCCGGCCGTCCGGCCGCTGAACAGGCACCCCCCGAGGAAGGTGCCCTCGAGGGAGCGGTAGCCGTGCATGCCGCCGCCGCCGAAGCCGGAGGCCTCACCGGCGGCGTACAGCCCCTCGAACGGCTGACCGTCCGCGCGCAGGACGCGCCCGGACAGGTCGGTCTCCAGCCCACCCAGCGACTTGCGGGTCAGCACGTGCAGGCGCACCGCGATGAGCGGGCCCGCGTCGGGGTCAAGCAGCTTGTGGGGGGACGCGACCCGGATCAGCCGGTCGCCGCGGTAGGTGCGGGCCTGGCGCAGTGCGGCGACCTGCAGGTCCTTGGTGAACTCGTTGTCCATCTCCCGGTCACGGGCCACGACCTCCGCCTCCACCGTCTCGTACGGGATGGTCGCCTCGGGCGTCAGCGCGTTCATGCCCTCGACCAGCTCGCGGAGGGTGTCCCGGACGACGAAGTCGGCGCCCTTGTCCATGAACGCCTGGACGGGCGGCGCCGCACCGGGACGCGCCCGGGACAGCACCTTGCGCAGCGACTTGCCGGTCAGGTCGGGGTTCTGCTCGGAGCCCGACAGCGCGAACTCCTTCTCGATGATCTTCTGGGTGAGGATGAACCAGGAGTGGTCGTGGCCGGTCGTGCGCAGGTGCGCCAGGGTCCCGAGCGTGTCGAAGCCGGGGAACAGCGGCACCGGCAGGCGCGCGCCGTTGCCGTCGAGCCACAACGACGAGGGCCCGGGCAGGATGCGGATCGCGTGCTTCGGCCAGATCGGGTCCCAGTTCTCGACGCCCTCGACGTAGGCCCACAGGCGGTCGGGGTGGATGCTGTGCGCGCCGACGTCCGCCGCGATCTGCAGCATCCGCCCGTCGACGTGCGCCGGGACGCCCGAGAGCATGTGCGTGGGCGGGGTGCCGAGCCGCGCGGGCCAGACCGAGCGCACCAGGTCGTGGTTGCCCCCGATGCCACCGGTCGTCAGCACGACGGCCTGCGCCGACAGGTCGAAGTACCCGACCTCGACGCGGGACGTCGGCTCGCCGCGGGCCGCCGTCGTCGGCTCGAGCAGGGCGCCGGTGACGCCGGTGACCGCGCCGCCCGTGACGGTGAGGCCGTCGACGCGGTGGCGCATGCGCAGCACGACCTGGCCACGGGCGACGGCCTCGCGGACCTTCCAGAGGAAGGGCGCCACGACCCCTGGACCGGTGCCCCAGGTGACGTGGAACCGCGGTACGGAGTTGCCGTGCCCGATGGCGCCGTAGCCGCCGCGCTCGGCCCAGCCGACCACGGGGAACCACCGGACCCCCTGTGCGTGCAGCCATGCGCGCTTCTCCCCGGCGGCGAAGTCGACGTACGCCTCACCCCACTGGCGCGGCCAGTGGTCCTCGGGCCGGTCGTAGCCGGCGGTGCCGAGCCAGTCCTGCAGCGCCAGCTCGCGCGAGTCGCGGATGCCCATGCGGCGCTGCTCCGGGCTGTCGACGAGGAACAGCCCGCCGAAGCTCCAGTGGGCCTGGCCGCCGAGGTTCTGCTCGCCCTCCTGGTCGACCAGCAGCACGCGCTTGCCGGCGTCGGCGAGCTCGGCGGTGGCCACGAGCCCGGCGAGGCCCGCGCCGACCACGATCACGTCGGCGTCGTTCGGGCCGTTGGCTCCCAGGACGGTCATTCCGATACGGTAGTGCATCCGGTACGACACCGTCTTCGACGGGCCGGCGGGCCGGTCCCGGTCGGACCGGTCGGACCGGTCGCAAGGCTGGGGGCGGGCTGCCGCCCGACCGGTCAGGCGGAGGGCCAGGCAGGTCGAGCGCGGCCAGCGGCGGCCAGGATGGGAGTGGCGTCCACGTCCTGGACGTGGACGTCGATGTCCTGGTCCAGCCACTGACACACCACGCGGAGGGGGCCGCCAGGCGGCAGCGGCCACAGCCAGTAGTCCCTGTCCACGGAGCGGCTGCCGCCACCGCCGCCACCGCCCATCAGCACCGGGCGGTCGGGCTCCCAGCGCCAGTCGTCCGGGTGGTGCGGGCGGCTGTGGTCCTGGTTCGGCTGCTGCGGCCAGGGATCGACGTTCGTGACCCGCCGACCGTCTGACAGCTCGAACCCCCACTTCAAGCGTCGCGCTTGCCAATGGGCGTCCATGTCGTGGTGGTAGGGCCCGTCGAAGACCTCGCTGTGCAGATCGCGGCGAGCGGCCTTGCCGCGGACCCGTACGGCGAGGTTCATGTGCAGGCCGGTCGGGAAGGCGCGCATGCCGGTCAGCATGATCACCGTGCTGGTCGATCGACCCAGTACCAGTTCCACCGGGACGACCCCTGGCAGCACGTCCTCCGGCGGGCTCATCCAGACCGGTTGTGGTTGCTCCGGCGACTCGTCCGTGTCGGGCGGATCAGGAGGTCCTGGGAAGAAGTCCATGCTGCTCTCCTCGAACGTCGTCGACCACAGCAGCATGGCGCAGCCTGGCATCACCCCGCGCCAGCACCGCGCGAGCGCCCAGTCCGGACCAGCACGCCTTCGGGGCGCTCTGCCGGCGCCTTGAGCAGCGCGAGGCGGTTCCCCTCCAGCCACCATCGAGACGCTCTGCACGACGGCGCGCCGGCACGTCTGCTCGGTCGCTCAACCCGCAGACGAGGATCGCTGCTCCACCGCCGCCAGGTCATCGCCGAGACGGGTCCGCGCGTAGTAGACGGATCTTCCTCGCCGGACCCTCGTCACCAGTCCGGCACGATGAAGGATCTGCAGGTGGGCGCTCATCGTCGGGGCGGCGATCGCGAGCGAGATGGCGAGCTGGGTGGTCGTCATCGGGATGTCCAACCTGGCCAGGGAGTCGGCTCGCGTCCGCCCGACCAGCTCGACGAGCGCGCGATCGGACGCCGACGACCCCTCCCACAGCCTCGCCACGCCACGCCACGTGGCGCGTAGCTCAGGACCGGGGTCTGCCTGGGGACCGTCAGGCACAGCACCTCCGGCCAGGCGAAGGCGCACGGCACCAGCACCAGTCCCGACCCGGGCTCGGTCGTCTCGACGTCCGAGCACGAGGTGCGCACCGACAGCTCGGTCCCGGCGACGCGCACGCGTGGGTGCAGGGTCTCGAGCACCCGTCGCGAGCCGGCGTCCGCGATCTGCTCGAGCCGCCACGAGACGTCGGCCTCCGCGACTGCTCGCAGGCGGTCCCAGAGCGGCGCGATGGTGGTGGCCCAGTGGGCCTGGAGCTCGTCGACCACGCGTCGTAGGAGCAATACGGTGTCGCGGCGCCCCTCCTCGAGGAGTCGTCGTGCTCCGGGGTCTGGGCTCCCGGCGAGCAGGTGGTCCAGGTCGGCCAGCACCGCGGACCCGTCCGACCCCGCCACCGTCGCGAGCTCCTCGGCGAACGTCAGGTGTCGCCGTCGTGGGGTGGGGGTCAGGAAGTCGGCCAGGTGCCCAGTGGGTGGGATCAGAGCTCGCAGCGCGGGCAGGTCGACCGACGCTGCACGTCCGGCGTGGCGGGTGGCCGGATGGCGTGTGTGCCCGGCGCGGACGGCGGCCACCGCCTCCCACACGGGCGAGACCGCGAACCGGATGCTGCCGAGGTCGATCTCGCGGAACACGAGCTCGGCCACGTCCTTCACGCTATCCGCGACGGTCGGACGATGAGCCCACACCCTCATCGTGGACTCGATGCGGGACGCGCCAGACCATCGCGGCGTGACTGACACACGTTCGGTGCTCGTCTACGGCGCCTACGGGCTGACCGGGCGGTTC
>JAABUN010006380.1_pt1 | contig 13637 bp, 11 predicted proteins | sample 5559311 | NCBI WGS metagenome assembly JAABUN01 (sample SAMN10711877, study PRJNA513370) | rock metagenome | isolation source: Antarctica rocks | place: Antarctica: Victoria Land, Siegfried Peak sud | reverse complement strand
GCTGCCGCATCAACCGCCGGGCCACACGGCCGCCTGCCCAACGCTGAACTGGTTGCCGGCCATGCGGCACCGCGCCTAAACCTCGATTGCGACGACAGCGGATCGAGGCTGCACCGGATGAGCGAAGACATTCTCCTCACGACCCGCGAAACCAGGCGGTCCTTCGGGATAGGCCGCGGCCTGGTGGCGATCCTGCTGCTCGGGCTGCCCTTCCTCGGCCGCCAGCGCATCACCCTCAGCAACGAGCGCATCGTCATCGAGGCCGGATTCTGGACCAAGACCCGCGACGACGTTGAGGTGTTCCGCATCCGCGACGTAATTTCCAACCGCTCGGTCTACCAACGCCTGGTGGGCATCGGCGACGTCGTCGTCAAAAGCCTCGAAGGCCGCGGCCCGGAGGAGGTGCACACGCTGCGCGGCATCCCCGACCCGGTCGCCGTCAGCGAGCAGATCCGCGGGGTGTGGAACCGCAGCGCCCGCCCGCGCGGCCCGGCGACCAGCCTCGACTGACGGCGGCACCGCCACGCCGCGCGCCTGGTCACCACAGGGAGAATTCGGTGCCGAAATCGGTGGTCGCCAGCCCCTTGCAGCGCAACGGCTCCGCCCCGCAGCCGGGACCCGGCACGGCGGCGATCCGGCCATCGCCGGCGACCTCGAGAACCAGCGGGATCGGCGGTTCCGACAGCTTCGAATACGACAGGCCGACCAGGAACCGGATGGAGTCGAACCTGGTACGGTCGGCGTAGAAGATCAGGTCGCGAGAGACCGCCTCGCCGGGGTTCAGGTCGGACCGGTTGCCCGGCAGCGGGGTGGCGCCCTCGAACAGGATGCCACTGCGCAGGATCACCTCGGCGGGACCGGCCTCGTTGTAGTAGCGCGCTTCCGCGACGGTGCGCTGCCCGGCCGGTACCTCCGGCGGCAGTTCCGCCGCGGGCGCCCCGGTGAAGCGCTGCCTGACCCCGACGAGGTTGTAGGTGAGGCCCAGGACCCGCACGCCGGTCTGCCCGACATTGGTCCTGGTGACCGTGGAGCGGATGGGCACCAAATCCTCCCGCTGGCCCACCTTCTCGAGCCTGCTGGTGACGGACACGCTTGGTGGCGCCAGGCCGGGCGCGATCCTGGCTTCGTAGATGAAACGTAGACCCCCATGCCCCGGCCCCGAGGATGGCCAGCGTCTGGACCACGCCGTTTAGCGTTTCCACGCCGAACCTCGGGGGCGTGGGTTCCGGTCCGGCTGCCTTGCTCATGAAGCTCCTCCACGCTGGCAGGCGGTCCCTGGCCGCCACATCGCCAAACCAGGCCTGGCGGGCGCTGCCTGGTTCCTCAGGTGTACATCGCCGCCAAGGCAGTCCCGGCAGCACCCGCCTTGCGTCACGCCGGAGCAACACCGGACGGCACCCCGCCGCCCGCCAGGTCGCGCAGGATCGGGCATTCCGGCCGATGGTCGAGGTGGCACGCTTCGGCGAGGTCCCGCAACGAATCCCGCATCGCCGTCATCTCGTCGAGCTTCGCCTCAAGTTCGGCGACATGCTGCAGGGCGATGCGCTTCACCTCGCGGCTCGGCCGCTGGCGGTCGTGCCAAAGGCCGACCAGCAGCTTGATGCGCCCGATCGACAACCCGAGGTCGCGCGCCCGCCGGATGAAGCGCAGCGTGTTCACGTCGGCCACCGAATAGACCCGGTAGCCCGCCGCCGTCCGGCCGGCCCGCGGGATGAGGCCGATGCCCTCGTAGTACCGCAGCATCTTGGCCGAGACGCCCGATGCGCGGCCCGCTTCCCCGATGTTCATCCTGGCCTCCGTTCCGGACCGTCCCGCAGTGCCGTCCGCTCGGGAGGCGGGCTTGCCATCATGGGAAGGTCAAGGGCCGGATCGGCTATGCCCCTGCCAGATGCCCTTGCCCCTCCCATCGCGGGAAGCCCCATATTGCGGCCATCATCAGGCATCGCCCAGGCGCGGGCGAACCACTCCGGAGAGGGTACCATGAGCGGCCAGACCACTAGCCACGGACCCGGTTGCGGGCATCGCCACGGTCAGGGGGCCGCCATGGCCGACGCTGCGCTGGCCGTTGATCCCGTCTGCGGCATGAAGGTGGACCAGGCGACCTCGAAGCACCGCCTGGAACACGGCGGCAAGACCTTCCACTTCTGCTCGGCCGGATGCCGGACGAAGTTCCAGGCGGACCCCGCGCAATATTTGAAGCCGAAGGCGGCAACCCCGCCCACGGCGGCGCAGCGGGGCGCCACCTACACCTGCCCCATGCACCCCGAGATCCGCCAACAGGGACCCGGCAGTTGCCCCATCTGCGGCATGGCGCTGGAGCCACTGGAGATCACCGCCGAGGCCGCCCCCAACCACGAACTGGCCGACATGACCCGGCGGTTCCGGATCGGGCTGGCGCTGTCGCTTCCCATCATCGTCCTGGAGATGGGCAGCCACATCCCCGGCCTTGGCTTGCACGATTTGGTGCCGCCCGCGGTCTCGACCTGGGTCCAGTTCATCCTGGCCACCCCGGTCGTGCTCTGGGCCGGGTGGCCGTTCTTCCTGCGCGGCTGGCAGTCGGTGGTCAACCGCAGCCTGAACATGTTCACCCTCATCGCGCTCGGGACCGGCGCGGCCTACGTCTACAGCGTGGTCGCCACCCTGGCGCCCGGCGTCTTCCCGGCAGGCTTCCGCGGCATGGGCGGCACGGTCGCCGTCTACTTCGAGGCCGCCGCCGTCATCACCGTGCTGGTCCTGCTCGGCCAGGCGCTGGAACTGCGGGCGCGGGAGCAGACCGGCGGCGCCCTCCGCGCCCTGCTGAACATGGCGCCGAAGACCGCGCGGCGGCTCCGCGACAGCGCCGAGGACGAGGAGATCGCCCTGGCCGAGGTGCAGGTCGGCGACCGCCTGCGGGTCCGCCCGGGCGACGGCGTCCCGGTGGACGGCGTGGTGCAGGAGGGTCTCGGCGCGGTGGACGAATCCATGGTCACCGGCGAAGCCATGCCGATAGGCAAGCAGCCGGGGGACCAGGTCATCGGCGGCACCGTCAACGGCACCGGCGCGCTGGTCATGCGGGCCGACAAGGTCGGCGCCGACACCGTGCTGTCGCGCATCGTCGCCATGGTGGCCGAGGCGCAGCGCAGCCGGGCGCCCATCCAGCGCCTGGCCGACACCGTCGCGGGCTGGTTCGTCCCGGCGGTCCTCGCGGCGGCGGCCCTGGCCTTCGTCGCCTGGGCGGCCTGGGGACCCGAGCCGGCGCTGTCCTACGCGCTGGTCGCGGCGGTCTCGGTGGTCATCATCGCCTGCCCCTGCGCGCTCGGCCTGGCGACGCCGATGTCGATCATGGTCGGCGTCGGCAAGGGCGCCGGCGCGGGCGTGCTCATCAAGTCTGCCGAGGCGCTGGAGCACCTGGAGAAGGTCGACACGCTGGTGGTCGACAAGACCGGCACCCTGACCGAGGGCAGGCCCAAGGTGGTGGCCGTGGTCCCGGCGCCGGGCCTCACCGAGGCCGAGTTGCTGCCGCTGGCCGCCAGCCTGGAGCGGTCCAGCGAACACCCGCTGGCCGCTGCCATCGTCGCCGCGGCGCGGGCGCAGGGGGTGGCGCTGCAGGAGCCTGCCGAGTTCGCTTCGGTCACCGGCAAAGGGGTGACCGGCACGGTTGGCGGGCGCCGGGTCGCGCTCGGCAACGCCCGGCTGATGGCGGAACTCGGCATCGCGCTGGGCGGGCTTGCCGCCACGGCCGAGGGGTTGCGGCGCGATGGCGGCACGGCGCTGTTCCTGGCGGTGGACGGCAGGGCTGGCGGCGTCATCGCGGTGGCCGACCCGATCAAGCCGACCACGCAAGGTGCCCTGGCCGCGCTGCGGGCCACGGGAATCCGGGTCATAATGCTGACCGGCGACAACCGCACCACCGCCGAGGCGGTCGCCCGCACCCTGGGCATCGACGAGGTCGAGGCCGACGTAATGCCGGAGGACAAGCTGCGGATCGTCCGCCGCCTGCAGGCCGAGGGCCGTGTCGTCGCCATGGCGGGCGACGGGGTGAACGACGCCCCGGCGCTGGCGGCGGCCGATGTCGGCATCGCCATGGGGACCGGCACCGACGTCGCCATGCAGAGCGCCGGTGTGACGCTGGTGAAGGGCGACCTGGCAGGCATCGCGCGGGCGCGGACGCTGAGCCGGGCGACCATGCGCAACATCCGGCAGAACCTGTTCTTCGCCTTCGTCTACAACGCGCTGGGCGTGCCGCTGGCGGCAGGGGTGCTGTACCCGTTCCTCGGCATCCTGCTCAGCCCGGTCGTCGCGGCGCTGGCGATGGCGCTGAGTTCGGTCTCGGTCATCGGCAACGCGCTGCGGCTGCGGGCGGTGCGGCTGTAGGCAACGCGGTCCCCATGGGCGGGAGCAGCTTGGGCCGCTCTCGGTCCCGCGGGTCAATGGCCGGGACAGCCGGCCGCTCCGGAGTCATGGTCGCCCCCGGCCAATAGCCACACCGCTGCGCCATCCCCTGCCGGGCGTTCCGGCGGCGCGGCCTATTCCGCTGCGACGGCCGCCGCGGCGAACTGCGCGGTCTCCTGTCCCAGCTGCTGCGCCGGCCGCAGCGCCGCCGGCCGTTGCCGTCCAAGCGCCAGCCAGGCGATTCCGGCGAACACCAGCACGCCCGCTGCCGCCGCGCTCGGCAACGCGATCATCGGTGGCAGCCGCAGCCCCGTTTGCAACGCCAGCACCGCCAGGCTCATGCAGCCGGTCGCGGCCAGGGCCGGCGCCAGCCGCCGCAGCAGCCACCAGAACGACCGTCGCAACTCGCGCAGCACCAGCCAGGTCACCCAGGGCGCGTTGATGAGGGTGCTGGCCGCCCAGCAGGCCGCGACGCCGGAGGGGGTGGCGGGCCGGACCAGCAGCAGCAGGATGATCGGCACCGCCATCGACGCCGTGGCGATGCCGAGGTTCCGCCGGGTCCGCCCCAGCGCCACGAACAGGCTTCCCGGATCGCCCGAGGCGAAGGAAAACACCGCGACCCAGGCCACCACCTGCGCCGCCGCCGCCGCCGGCGCCCAAGCCGGGCCGAGCAGCGCGGCGACCAGGTCCGGGGCGGTCAGCGCGATCCCGGCGGCGATCGGCATGCCCATCAGCGCCTGCAGTTCGGCGATGTCGCCATAGGCCTCGGCCAGCGCCGCGCGGTCCTGCTGCACCGCCGAGAAGCGCGGCAGCGCCAGCCGGGAGGTGGTGCCCCAGACCACGCCGAGGCCGGACTCGACCAGCCGGAAGGCGACGTTGCAGACCGCCACCACCGCCTCCGCGGTGACGACACCCAGCGCCAGCACGAACAGCCGGTAGCGCCCCGCCAGCACGACGATCGCCAGGATCTGCGGCCCGGCGATCGGCCAGAGATCGCCGATAGCCCTACCGGAAAAGCGCGGCCTGAGGCCCAGCCGGCCGAAGGCCAGCAGCAGCAGGAAGGTGCCGAGCGTGGCGCCGGCCTGCTGTGCCACCATCGCCCAGGCGCCGCCCCCGGCATCCGCCGTCAGCAGCCCCGCCAACAGCCCCAGCGGCTGGCCGATCAGCACCCGCAGCGCCAGCAGCCGGTAGCGCTGGCCGCGCAGCACCAGCCCGGCGCTGGCTCCCGAGAAGGCCGAGAACGGCAGCAGCGCCGCCAGCGCCAGGGTCAGCGGCAGGATCTCCGGCGATTCGGTGCCGGCAGCCAGGCTCGGCGCCAGCAGCGCCAGCAGCCCGGCGCCCAGCAGCCCGGCCAGCACCTGCACCGTCACCGCGCTGCGGGCATGGCGCGGCGACAGCTCCCGCCGCTGCACCAGCGCATCGGTGAACAGCGAGGCCGAGGCCAGGTCCGCCAGCAGGAAGCCGGCGATCGCCACGGCGCCGATGCCGGCCGCCTCCGGGCCGATGACCCGGGCGATCAGCACCAGGCTGAACAGGGAAAAGATCGCGGAGGTCCCGGTCTCGGCGATCACCCAGGCGGCGGAGGTGGCGCCGGGCAGGCGGCGGCGGAGGCTGGAGATCACCGGTATTGGGTATCCTGCTGGGGCGCCGTGCGGAGGTCGCGCCGCCGTGATCGTACGGTGCGGTGCGTTGGAGAGAAGCCGGCAGGCGGCATTCCGTTCCCGTCGCCCCGCCGGCCATTGCGAAGGTGAACCGGCAATGCCAAGGGAACCGCCGCTGGTCTGTTGCTCTAAGCATTCTGGTTGCCCGGAGATCGGCCGGCCAACGCCCGAATACGGCGGCCGGTGGCAACAAGGGACCAGGACCGCAGATGAATGTCATCGATTTCCGCATCAGGCCCGCCCCCAGTGAGTCGGTCGCGCACCGCTTCGCCGTCGTGCGCGCCTGGACCGAAGCGCTGGCGGCACCGCTTTCGGCCGAGGACCAGACGGTGCAATCCATGCCGGATGCCAGCCCGGCCAAGTGGCACCGTGCCCACACCACCTGGTTCTTCGAAACCTTCCTGCTGGTGCCGCACCAGCCGGGCTACCGCCGGTTCCGCGAGGAATTCGCCTTCCTGTTCAACTCGTACTACGTGGCCGCCGGGCCGCGGCACGCCCGGCCTTCCCGTGGGTTGGTGACCCGGCCGGCGGCGGCGGAGATCGCGGAGTACCGGGCGCATGTGGACGGCGCCATGGCGGCGCTGCTGCCGGGAGCGACCGCGGGATTGATGGCGCTGCTGGAACTCGGCTTGCAGCACGAGCAGCAGCACCAGGAATTGCTGCTGACCGACATCCTGCACGCGTTGGCGCAGAACCCGCTGCTGCCGGCTTACGATTCCGGCTGGCGCGAACCGGCGGCGGCGGCCGGCCCGGTGCGCTACCTGGCGGGGCCGGCCGGCGTGGCGGAGATCGGCCATGCCGGCCCAGGCGTCGCATCCGACTTCACGTTCGACAGCGAAACCCCCAGCCACCGGGTGTTCCTGGCGCCCTACCGCATCGCCGACCGGCTGGTCCGCAACGCCGAATGGCAGGAGTTCATCGCGGCCGGCGGCTACCGCGACCCGCTGCTGTGGATGAGCGATGGTTGGGCCGCCTGCCAGGCGGAGGGTTGGGAGGCGCCGCTGCACTGGCACCGGCGCGACGGCGACTGGCACCAGTTCGGCCTGGGCGGGCTGCGGCCGCTCGACCCCGAAGCGCCGGTCCGCCACGTCTCGTGGTACGAGGCCGAGGCGTTCGCGCGCTGGGCCGGCCGGCGGCTGCCGACCGAGGCCGAGTGGGAGGCCGCTTCCGGCCTGCCCGGCTTCAAGGACGCCGAGGGCATCGCCTGGCAATGGACCGGCAGCGCCTACCGGCCCTATCCGGGCTTCCGCCCGTGGGAAGGCCCGATAGGCGAATACAACGGCAAGTTCATGGTGGGCCAGATGGTGCTGCGCGGCGGTTCCCTGGCGACCCCGCCCGGCCACACGCGGCCGACCTACCGGAACTTCTTCCCGCCCGGCGCGCGCTGGCAATTCGCCGGGCTGCGGCTGGCGGAGGACGCGGCATGAGCCTCGCTCTGCAAGCCGATGCCGCGCCCGATGCCGCCGCCGGGCAGCGCGCCGCGCTGGTGGCCGATGCGCTGGCCGGCTTGTCGGCGCCGCGCAAGACGCTGCCGTGCAAGTGGCTGTACGATGCCGCCGGGGCCAAGCTGTTCGAGGCGATCACTCGGCTGCCGGAATACTACCCGACGCGGACAGAAGTGAAGATCCTGGGCGAGCAGGCGCCGGCCATCGCCGCCGCCATCGGGCCGCACGCCGCGGTGGTGGAATTCGGCCCCGGCGACGGTAGCAAGGCGGCGCTGCTGCTGGCCGGGCTGGACCGGCCCGCCGCCTACGTCCCGGTCGAGATCGCCCCGGAATGGCTGGAAGGCGCCGCCGCCCGGGTCGCCGCGGCGCTGCCGGGGCTGACGGTGCTGCCGGTGGTGGCCGACTTCACCCTGCCCTTCGCCCTGCCGAAGGGGCTGGGCACGGCGCCACGCCTCGGCTTCTTCCCCGGCTCCACCATCGGCAATTTCGAGCCGGAGGAGGCGGCGGCATTCCTCCGCCGGGCGCGCACCACGCTGGGCACGGGGGCCAGGCTGCTGCTCGGCGCCGACCTGGTGAAGGACGCCGCGGTGCTGGAGGCCGCGTACGACGATGCCGCCGGCGTCACCGCCGCCTTCAACCTCAACCTGCTGCACCGGCTGAACCGCGAGGCGGGCGCGGATTTCGATATCGCGGCGTTCCGCCACCGGGCGGTCTGGAACGCCGCGCAGGAGCGGGTGGAGATGCACCTGGTCTCGCAACGGGCGCAGCGGGCGCACCTGGCCGGCCGTGAAATCAGCTTCGCTGCCGGCGAGACCATCCACACCGAAAGCAGCCACAAGTACCGCCCGGACCGCCTGCGCGCCCTGGCCGCAGCCGCCGGCTGGCGCGAGGCCGCCATGTGGAGCGACCCCAGGGCGTTGTTCTCCGTCTGGCTGCTGGAGACCTGCTGACCGGAGATGCTTCGGCCGCCGCCATCGGAATTCCACGACGACGCAGTCCGCCTTCACGAAAACCGGGAAGGTCTCCACCACGAAGTCATGTCCTGAACCGCCAGGGAGGCCCGATGCACCGCACCGCCATCGCCAGCCATCGGGGCGGCGCATTCCTCTGGCCCGAGAACAGCCCGACGGCATTCCGCCACGCCCTGGCGCTGCCGGCCGAGCAACTGGAACTGGACGTCCACCTGTCCGCCGACGACCACCCCGTGGTGATGCACGACGTGACGCTCGACCGGACCACCGATGCGGCCGGTCCGGTCCGGGCGCGCAGCCTGGCCGAATTGCGCCAGGTGCGGCTGCGCGGCACCAACGGCGAGACGGTGCCGACGTTGCGCGAAGCCGCGGCGATGGTGCGGGCCGCCGGCCGGGTGCTGCGGCTGGAGGTCAAGGCGGATGCCGCCGGCCGGCCCTATCCCGGACTCTTCGGGTGCTGCCTGAAGGCGCTGGACGCCGAGGGCCTGCGTGGCCGCACCATGCTGCTGGGGTTCGAGCCGCTGACGGTGGCCGAGGCGGCCGCCGCCGGCGGCCTTGCCCAGGTGGTGCTGCTGCTCGAGGCGCGGCCATGGCGCGGCATGGGCGCCGCAGGTGCCGTGGCGCTGGCCCGGGCCTGTCGCGCCGGCGAGGTCGGCCTGCCCATCGCCGAACTCGACGCCGCCGCGGTCGCGGCGCTGCGCGGGGGGGGGCTGGCGGTGAGCGCCTGGGGTGCCAACCATCCGCCCGGCATCGGCCAGGCGCTGGCGCTCGGCCTGGACGCCATGGCCAGCGACGACCCGGTGCTGGCGCTGCGGCTGCGCGGCTGAACCTGGTGCCCGTTGCCGTGGCCGGTCGGCCAACGATATAACGTGCCATGGGTCGCTGCCATGGCGGGCAGCCATCGGCGTGGGCCGCAACAGGGAGGAAAGCCGGGTGGTGGAAGCGGTGCCCATCCTCGAGGCGCCCATGCTTGAAGCGCCGATGCTTGAAGCATTGGGGGTCTCGCTCCGCTTCGGCGGCGTGCGGGCGCTGACCGACGTGTCGTTCGACGTGCGGCCGGGCGAGATCTTCTCCATCATCGGTCCGAACGGTGCCGGCAAGACCTCGATGGTCAACTGCATCTCCGGCCGCTACCGCCCGACCGAGGGGCGCATCCGGTTCGCCGGCCAGGACATCACCCGCCTGCGGCCGAGCCGCCGGGCCGGGCTTGGCCTCGGCCGCACCTTCCAGAACCTGGCGCTGTTCGGCCACATGAGCGTGCTCGACAACATCATGGTCGGCCGCCACCACCTGCTGCGGCACGGCTTCGCCACCGGCATGGCGTGGTGGCTCGGCGGCGCCGCGGCCGAGGAGATCAGGCACCGGCGCGAGGTCGAGGAGATCATCGACTTCCTGGAAATCCAGCACGTCCGCAAGGCCATGGCGGGGACGCTGCCCTACGGGTTGCGCAAGCGGGTGGAGCTGGCCCGCGCGGTGGCGCTGCGGCCGAAGTTGATCCTGCTGGACGAGCCGATGGCGGGGATGAACCTGGAAGAAAAGGAGGACATGGCCCGCTTCATCGTCGACCTGAACGAGGAATGGGGCATGACCGTGCTGATGATCGAGCACGACATGGGCGTGGTGATGGACATCTCGAACCGCGTCATGGTGCTGGATTTCGGCCGCCGCATCGCCGCCGGCACGCCCGCCGAGGTGCTGGCGGACCCGCAGGTGCGGCGCGCCTATCTGGGTGAAGCGGAGGAGGCACCGGCGCGCGAGCCGGAGGCGGTGGCCTCGTGAGTGGCGCCGCTGGTCAGGGCGGCGCGGAGCAAGGCGGCGCGGCGGAGGGCCAGCGCGCCGAGACGCAGCGAGAGGCAGCCGACACGCTGCCGAAGCTGCTGGCCCGCAACGCGCGCGAGCACGGCGCGGAGGTCGCGCTGCGCGAGAAAGAATTCGGCATCTGGCGCAGCATCACCTGGGCGGATTACGAGGCGCGGACGCGGGCCTTCGCGCTGGGTCTGCGTGGTCTCGGCCTCGGCGCCGGCGACGTGATCGGGCTGATTGGCGACAACCGGCCGGACTGGGTGATGGGCGAAATCGCGGCGCACGCCATCGGCGCCCGCAGCCTCGGCATCTACCGCGACTCGCTGGACGACGAGGTGGCCTACCTGCTGGAGCACAGCGGCGCGCAGGCGGTGATCGCCGAGGACGAGGAACAGGTCGACAAGCTGCTGGCCATCGCCGACCGTGCGCCGGCCCTGCGGCACATCGTCTACTCCGACCCGCGTGGGATGCGGAAGTACGACGACCCGCGCCTGCTGGCCGCCGCCGAACTGGTCCGCCTGGGTGAGGCCGCGCACGCCGCCGACCCGGCCGCCTGGGAGGGCCTGGTGCAAGCGACGCGCGGCGAGGACATCGCCATCCTGTGCACCACCTCGGGCACCACCGCGCGGCCGAAGCTTGCCATGCTGACCGGCGGCGCCGTGGTGCGGCACTGCGAGAGCTACCTCAAGGCCGACCCCAAGGGACCGCAGGACGACTACGTCTCGGTGCTGCCGCTGCCGTGGATCATGGAGCAGATCTATGTGCTCGGCTGGGGCCTGATCGCCCGCATGAAGGTCAACTTCGTCGAGGAACCCGAGACGATGATGGCCGACCTCCGCGAGATCGGCCCGACCTTCGTGCTGTTCGCGCCACGCGTCTGGGAATCGCTGGCCGCCGAGGTGCGCGCCAAGGTGATGGACGCGTCGCCGCTGAAACGCCGGATGTTCGACCTCGGCATGAGGCTGGGCCTCGCCGCGCTGGACAAGGGCGGCACATCGGCCCTCGCCGACCAGGTGCTGTTCCGCGCGCTGCGCGACCGGCTGGGCTTCACCCGGTTGACCTCGGCCGCAACCGGCGGCGCCGCGCTCGGCCCCGACACCTTCCGCTTCTTCAAGGCCATGGGTGTGCCGATGCGGCAACTGTACGGCCAGACCGAGCTGCTCGGCGCCTACACCGTCCACCGCCCCAGCGACGTCGACTTCGACAGCGTGGGCGTCCCCTTCGACGACACGGTCGAATTGCGGATCGACGCGCCGGACCACAACGGCGTCGGCGAGATCGTGACCCGCCACCCCAACATGTTCTCCGGCTACCTCGGTGCTGCCGAGGCCGCCGACCTCCGCGACGGCTGGCTGCACACCGGCGACGCCGGCTGGTTCAACCCGGCCGGCCACCTGGTGGTGATCGACCGCATCAAGGACATCGCCACCACCAGCCAGGGCGACCGCTTCTCGCCGCAGTACATCGAGAACAAGCTGAAATTCTCGCCCTACGTGGCCGAGGCCGTGGTGCTCGGCGACGGCCGGCCGCATCTGGCGGCGCTGGTCTGCATCCGCTTCCCCATCGTCGGCAAGTGGGCGGAGCGCAACCGCATCCCCTTCACCACCTACACCGACCTCTCGGCCCGCCCGCAGGTGCTGGAACTGCTGCGCACCGAAGTCGCCAAGGTCAACGCCACCCTGCCCGAGCCGCAGCGCATCCGCGACTTCGTGCTGCTGTACAAGGAACTCGACGCCGACGACGAGGAACTGACCCGCACCCGCAAGGTCCGCCGCGGCGTCATCAACGCCAAGTACGGCGACATCATCGCGGCGCTGTACCGTGGCGACGAAGCGATCCCGGTCGACACCACCATCGCCTTCCAGGACGGCACGAAGCAGCGCATCCGCACCACGCTGACCGTGGTGGCGATGCAGGGCGCGCCCCTCAAGCTGGCCGCGGAGTAGCGCGATGGACTGGTCGCTACTGCTGCAGCTCACGTTGAACGGCCTGATCGTCGGCGCCCTCTACGGCGTCGTCGCGATGAGTTTTGTTCTCATCTACAAGGCGTCGCAGGTGGTGAACTTCGCCCAGGGGGAGTTCCTGCTGGTCGGCGCCTGGGTCTGCTGGTGGTTCCTCACCGATTGGCAACTGCCGTTCTGGGCCGGCTTCCTGTTCACCCTGGTCTTCATGACGCTGTTCGGCATGGTCCTGCAGATGGTCGTCCTCCGCCCGCTGATCGGCGAGCCGGTCATCAGCGTCATCATGGCGACGATCGGCCTCGGCATCTTCTTCCAGGCGCTGATGAAGTGGATCTTCGGCGTCTTCGCCAAGCCCTTCCCGCCGATCTTCACCACCGAGCGCATCAACATCCTCGGCCTGGAAGTCCAGACCGTCTACCTGATGTCGCTCGGCATCAGCGTCCTCATCATGGTCGCCTTCGCCTGGTTCTTCAGCGCCTCCAAGCACGGCCTGGCGATGCGCGCCACCGCCTTCGACCAGCAGGTGGCGCAGTCCCTCGGCATCTCGGTGCCGCGGGTCTTCGCGATGTCCTGGGCGATCTCCGCCGTGGTCTCCGCCGTCGCCGGCGTGGTGGTGGGCGTGGTCAACGGCGTCTCCTCGGCGCTGTCCTTCTACGGCATCAAGGTGTTCCCCGCGGTCATCCTCGGGGGCCTCGACAGCATCGTCGGCGCGGTGCTCGGCGGCCTCATCGTCGGCGTGCTGGAGAACCTGGCGCAATACGTCGATGGCGAATGGCTGCATTGGGGCAACATGTACGCCATCGCGCCCTTCTACGCGCTCATCCTGATCCTGCTGATAAAACCCTACGGCCTGCTCGGCACCCGCAACATCGAGCGGGTCTGACGACATGAGCCTGATGCAGCCGGCCGGCGACCACCGCGCCACCTACCGCGCCGACATGACCATCTTCCCGACCCGCAACAGCCTGTACGCGTTGTGGCTCGGCATCGCGCTGCTCTGCGCCGCTCCGCTGTTCCTCGGCCGCTACGAGCTCGGCCTGCTCATTACCATCGGCTTCTCCGGCATCGCCGCGCTCGGCCTCAACATCCTGGTCGGCTTCACCGGCCAGATCAGCATCGGCCATGCCGCCTTCTTCGGCTTCGGCGCCTTCGCCAGCGCCTGGCTGCACGCCAAAGGCGTCCCGGTCTTCTTCTGCATCCCGCTCGCCGGGCTGATGACGGCGGCGGTGGGCCTGGTCTTCGGCCTGCCCGCCGCCCGCCTCAAGGGCCTGTACCTCGCGATCGCCACGCTGGCCGCGCAGTTCATCCTGGAAGACTTCTTCGCCCGTGCCCCCTGGTTCACCGGCGGCGTCGCCGGCCGCATCACCGAACCGTTCAAGCTGTTCGGCTGGGTCGCCGACCGCGAGGAATCCTTCTTCTACGTCG
>JAABUN010006379.1_pt1 | contig 13642 bp, 16 predicted proteins | sample 5559311 | NCBI WGS metagenome assembly JAABUN01 (sample SAMN10711877, study PRJNA513370) | rock metagenome | isolation source: Antarctica rocks | place: Antarctica: Victoria Land, Siegfried Peak sud | reverse complement strand
AGCGGCGGCTCAAGGCGCGGCTGACCGGCCTACGCGCCGACCCGCCGGCACCGGACCAGGGCCTGACCGAGCGGCTGCTCGCGCTGTCGGCGGCCAGCTCCGATGTGGTCAGCTCCGACGTCGTGCGGTCCTCGCCCGTCGGATCGACGCATCCGCGCGGTGCGCGGTCCGTCCCGCTGCCGCCCGCGGGGGTCCGGCCTCGCGGCCGACGCCTGCGTCGTCGGGCCGGCGCCGGCGCGGGCCTGCTGGCGCTCGGGCTCACCGCCGCCTTCGTGCTCGGCGGGCCGCAGCCGCAGCGGCCCTCCACCCCGGTCGACCCAGCTACCGATCTGTTCGTGACCGAGTTCGTGAGCACCACCAGCGACACCCCGTCCGCCCGTTCGGCCTCCTTCACCAGCGGGGGCGTCGGGAGCGGACGGTGAGACGCCGCGTCGTCCTCGTGGTGGCGGTCGGGGCCGGTGTGGCTCTCGGACCGGCGCAGGTCCTCGCGTCGCCCGCGGCATCGACATCGGCGGCGGCGCCTGCGTCGGCGCGGTCGGAGCAGGAGGCGATCGCCCTGCTCGAGGCCGCAGCCCTCGCCGGCCGGTCCCTGACCTACACCGGCACGCAGTACGTCGCGACGTGGAGCGGCAGGGACTCCGATTCGGCGCTGGCCGAGGTCGCCCACGATGCCGAAGGGGGTTCGGTCGTCACCACGCCGGCGTCCGCCGCCGCCCCGCCCGTCCCCATGACCGCGACGGTCGACCGGCGGCTGCTCGGGCTGCTGGCCGCGTCGTACGAGCTGGTCGTGGCTGCACCCGGTCGCTGCGCGGGGCGCACCGCCGACGTCGTGGAGGCCCACCGGCCGGAGGGGACGCTCGCCGGCCGGTTCTGGCTCGACAAGGACAGCGGTCTGCTGCTGCGCCGCGAGGTGTTCGACGAGGCGGGCCGACGGATCCGCAGCAGCGCTTTTCTGGATCTGCAGGTGACGGGCGCTGGGTCACCGACGCCGGCACCACCGGGCCCGGCGGGGAAGGTCTCGCCGTCCCCCGAGCAGCTGCGCGCCAACGGCTGGCAGGTGCCACCGGACCTGCCGGCTGGGTTCGAGCTGTTCGACGCCAGGCTGAGCGTCCCGGTGCCCGGCGAGCAGGTGCTGCACCTCGCCTACTCCGACGGCCTGTCGACGCTGTCGCTGTTCGCCCAGGGTGGCCGCCTCGGCACCGAGCCACCAGCGGGATTCACGGCTGAGCAGGTCGACAGCCGCCCGGTCTGGGTGCGCTCCGGGGCGCCCGAGCGGGTTGTCTGGAGCGGTGGTGGCCGGGTCTGGACGTTGGTCTCCGACGCCTCGCCGCAAACGGTCCGGGCCGCGGTTGAAGCGCTGCCTCGTGACCCCGCCCCGCAGCAGGGCCTGGTGCCCCGGCTGGGGCGCGGCGCGTCCCGCATGCTCGAGATGCTGAACCCGTTCGGCTAACTGACGGGAACTTCACACCCGAGGGGTAAGACTGGTCGTACGAGGACGTGCGCCGTCCGCCGCTCCCATCCCGGAGGACCTCTCATGACCGACCCCCGTCGCAACCAGGGTGCTGGCACCTCGGCCCCGCCGCCCGGCCCGTGGTGGTCGCGTCCGGACGACCAGTGGGGAGCCCCCGCGGCGCCAGGCGCCGATCAGGGGTACGGCCGCGCTCCCCAACCGCCCTATGGCGGTTCGGCCCCCCAGGAGGGCCCGCGGGACGCGACCGGGCAGCCCCCGGTCGCCGATCCCCCGGTCGCTGATCCGTGGAGCCGGCCGACGACGCGGGCGACCTTCCCCTCCGGGGCACCGACCTGGGGAGCTCCTCGGACCGACACCATCGGCCTGGCCGAGCCTGCCCCGAAGGGTCGCAGGGGTGGGCTCGGCATGGCAGCCGCCGTGCTGGCCACCGCGCTGGTCGCTGGCTCGGCAGGCGGGGTGCTCGGCGCCCGCAGTCAGGACGGTGGGGAGCTGCTCGACCCCGGCGCGAGCCTGGGCAGCAGCAGCACGCCTGCGTCTGTCGACCGCGCACCGGAGTCGGTGGCGGGCATTGCGGCCAAGGTCCTGCAGAGCACGGTCAGCATCGCGGTCGCCGGCCGCGGTGGTCGGGGCACCGGCTCGGGGGTGGTGATCCGCAGCGACGGCTACATCCTCACCAACAACCACGTGGTCGAGTCCGCCGCCGCCGGCGGCGAGATCACCGTCACCTTCGACGACGCCGAGCAGGAGCTGCCGGCGCAGATCGTCGGGCTGGACCCGGTGACCGACCTCGCCGTCATCCAGGTCAAGACCGGCGAGCCGCTTCCCGCGGCCACGCTCGGTCAGTCTCGGGCACTGGTGGTGGGGGACCCCGTCATCGCGATCGGCTCGCCGCTCGGCCTGTCCGGGACGGTCACGACGGGCATCGTCAGCGCGCTCAACCGTACGGTCAACACACCCAGCAAGGACGGCACCTCCAACCCCCTGTTCAACGCCATCCAGACCGACGCGGCCATCAACCCCGGCAACTCCGGCGGTGCGCTGGTCAACGCGCGCGGCGAAGTCATCGGCATCAACTCGGCCATCGCGACGCTGGGTGGCGGCGGACCCTTCGGCGGCGAGCAGGGCGGCGGCAGCATCGGCGTCGGCTTCGCCATCCCGATCGATGAGGCCCGCTCGGTCGCCGAGGAGATCATCCGCAGCGGCAAGGCGACGCACCCGAGCATCGGCATCTCCGCGACCACCGTCTCGAGTGACGCCGACCGCAAGGGGGCGCTGGTGCGTGGCCTCACCCCCGGAGGCTCCGCCGCCGGCGCAGGCCTGCAGGTCAACGACCTGATCGTCCGACTCGACGACACCGAGGTCACCAGTGTCGACGAGCTGATCCTTGCGACCCGGGCGAACAAGGTGGGCGACAAGGTGACGATCAACTACGTGCGCGACGGTCAGAACCGGAAGGTCGAACTCGTCCTGAAGGACCTGAGTCGCTGAGCTCGCGCCTGAACGCTGGGTGAACAGCCGCTCGCCCCGCCCCTGCGAGCGGCTCACCCCCTCCCAGCGGCCGTAGGCTGGACCAGGGACCACGGGAGGTCGGCGTGCTTTCGAGCCTTGGCTGGGGCGAGGTGGCGGTGCTGCTGGTGCTCGGGCTGTTCGTCTTCGGCCCGGAGCGCCTGCCCGGCATGGCCGCCGACGCCGGCAAGACACTGCGCAAGGTCCGGCTCTATGTGAAGGGCATGAGCGAGGACCTCAAGAGCGAGCTGGGTCCGGAACTCGGCGACGTCGATCTGCGGTCGCTGCACCCGCGTACGTTCGTGCAGAAGCACCTGTTCTCCGACGACGACGACGAGCCGGCGGCGCCGATGCCGCGCGGCGGCGTGTCGCTGCGCAAGGACGAGCCCGCCCCCTGGGATCCCGACGCCACCTGAGCGGGACCCCCGACCGCCTCGACCGAGGGAACCGCGTGACCGAGGCCGAGGCCCGCATCCTCGTCGTCGACGACGAGCCGAACATCGTCGAGCTGCTCTCGGTCAGCCTGCGCTTCGCCGGCTTCGAGGTCCGCACTGCAGGCGACGGCGTGACCGCACTCGAGGCGGCCCGCAGCTTCAGGCCCGACCTGATCGTGCTGGACGTCATGATGCCCGGGCTCGACGGGTTCGGCGTCCTGCGGTCGCTGCGGTCTGCAGGTTCGCGCACGCCGGTGCTCTTCCTGACCGCTCGCGACGCCGCCGAGGACAAGGTCAGCGGCCTGACGCTCGGTGCGGACGACTACGTCACCAAGCCGTTCTCGCTCGAGGAGGTCGTCGCCCGCATCCGGGCGGTCCTGCGGCGTTCCGGCAGCGGTGACGGAACGGGTGCGCGCAGCTCGCGGCTGTCCTTCGCCGATCTCGAGCTCGACGAGGACAGTCACGAGGCGTGCAAGGCCGGGAAGCCGGTGGAGCTCTCGCCGACCGAGTTTGCGCTGCTCCGCTACTTCCTGCAGAACCCTGGCCGGGTGCTGTCGAAGGCGCAGATCCTGGACCACGTGTGGCAGTACGACTTCGGCGGTGACGCCAATGTGGTGGAGTCGTACGTCTCCTACCTGCGGCGCAAGCTGGACAGCAGCGAGCCGCGGCTGCTGCACACGCTGCGCGGCGTCGGTTACGTCCTGCGCCTGCCTCGGTGAACGCCGTGGGTCTCGACCGGCTGCCGCTGCGGGTCCGCCTGGTCGCCGGTCTGGTCGTACTCGTCGCTGTCGGTCTGCTCGTGGCCGGGCTCGCCGCGACGTCCGCCTTCCGCGGTTATCAGCTCGACCGCGTGGACGCGCAGCTGGCCGAGTCCGTGGCTCCGGCGCTGCGCGACGGCAACGGTCGCCGCGGCGGACCCGGCGAGGCTCGTCGCGGCCCTCGGAACCGGCTACCCGGGGAGCGGTACGTCGCAGTTCTCGACGCCGACGGGACCGTGCTCCGGTCGGACACCGGTGACACCGGCCCGCGACTGCCGTCCCTGACCGCGGCCCAGGTGAGAGAGCGCGGTACGCGCCCGTTCACCGTCCCGGCCGCGAACGGGAACGGGAGCTGGCGGGTCGTTGCTGTGCCCGCACGCGGGATGAGCGTCGTGGTCGCCACCGACCTCCGCGAGGTCGACCTCACCGTCCAGCGGCTGACCGTGCTGCAGGCGGTGATCGGCACCGTGGTGCTGCTCGGGGTCAGCGGCTTGGGCTACCTCGTCGTCCGGTCGAGCCTGCGCGGGCTGGTCGACGTCGAGGAGGCCGCCGCCGCCGTCGCTGCGGGTGACCTGTCGCGACGCGTCCCCGAACGCGACCCGCGCACTGAGATCGGCAGCTTGGCGGCGTCTTTCAATCGGATGATCAGCCAGGTGCAGAGCGCCTTCGCGATCCGGGCGGCAGCTGAGGACCGGCTCCGCCGCTTCGTGGCCGATGCCAGCCACGAGCTGCGCACCCCACTGACCTCGATCCGGGGCTTCGCCGAGTTGCATCAGCAAGGCGCCGTGACCGCCCCCGAGGACGTCGGCCGGCTGATGCGCCGCATCGAGGACGAGGCCACCCGGATGGGCCTGCTCGTCGAGGACCTGCTCGCCCTCGCGCGCCTGGACGAGCAGCGGCCGTTGCAGCTGTCCGACCTCGAGCTCCCGGCCGTGGCGGCCGACGCCGTCCACGACATCCGAGGTCTCGAGCCGGACCGGCCAGTGACGATAGCCGTCGACGGGGTCGTGCCACTCGTCTGGGCTGACGAGGCGCGGGTGCGGCAGGTGCTGGCGAACCTGCTCGGCAACGCCCTGCAGCACACCCCCGCGGGGACGCCGGTCGAGGTGCGCCTGGCGGCCCGCGACGGGTGGGCCGTCGTCGAGGTCGTCGACCACGGCCCGGGCATGACCGACGACGTTGCGGCGCGGGTCTTCGAGCGGTTCTACCGGGCCGACGCGTCGCGCACCCGCGGCAGCGGCGGCTCGGGGCTGGGGCTGGCCATCGTCGCGGCGCTCGTCGAGGCGCACGGCGGTCGGCTCGAGCTGGACACCGCGCCGGGGCGCGGAGCCACGTTCCGCGTGCTGCTACCGCTCACCGGCCCGCGCGGGTGAGAAAGAATGTCGGCGAGGCTGTCGATTTCGGCAGTCGCCGTTCGTGGACAGGGTGAGGACCGGCGCCGGGCCGGTCACGACAACGCGGAGAACGCCATGAAGCAGTACCTGCTGTCCGTCCACCACGTCGGCGACTTCCGGGCGCCTGCACCCGAGGTGATGCAGGAGATGTTCGCGCAGGTGGAGGAGTTCAACGAGCAGCTGCGTCAGAGCGGTGCATGGGTGTTCGCCGGCGGGCTGCAGCCGCGGGAGAGCTCGACCACGGTGCGCTACAAGCAGGGCCAGACGCTGGTGACCGACGGCCCGTTCGCGGAGACCAAGGAGCAGCTCGGCGGCTTCTGGGTCGTCCAGGCAGCGGACCTCGACGCGGCGCTCGAGCTGGCCAAGCGCGGCGCCGCGGCGTGCCAGGGCGACGTCGAGGTGCGCCCGTTCCAGGACGAGTGACGCCGTACCACCTCACCCGGGCGGAGCTGCTGGTGTGGACCGGACGCACCGACGGGACGAGACTGGAAGCGGACGTCATGGGCACGCTTCACGGATGTGAGATCGCCGCTGCCGGCCGTCGGATCGGTCCTTGCTAATGGACGGGCTGCAGACCGCAGACGGCCTGGAACGGCGTATGCCGGACTACATGGGCAGAGCACGGGGAAACTGTCAGCATGGCTACCGAGGCGCGCATCCGTCGAGCGTTCACCGATCTGGTTGACTCCGCCGAGCTCGACGAGACGGCGCCGACCCAGCCGCGTGACGAGCGGATCGCCTTCTCACACGAACGAATGAAAGCAGCCTGGCGGCTGTTGGAGGGGCCGGCCGACCGTGCCTGGGGCATGCAGGTCTGCGAGCAGTTGATGCACGACGCGATCGACCAACGCGACAGCCGGCGTAGGCTGGCCGCGCACAAGCTCATTGGGAAACTCGAGACCATGGGGGTGCGCCGGGTGGACCGAGAGACCGAGGAGGGCTTGTGGCCGCTGCCCTGACGGGCAGGCGGGAAGCTTCCAGCGGACCGCGCGCTCCGACGCGCCGACGTGACGCGTGCGCGAACGTCACGCCCCCCGACGTCAGTGTCCGCTCATCGTGCCGAGGGTCGGGTTATGACCAACTCAGCGAGCGGGTCATAACCCGACCACCGACGGAGCCGCCCCGGGTGGCTACCAGCCGCGTGCGCGATACTGCTGTTTGCCCTTGCGCGCAGTACCACTGCTGCTCGCCGCTGTGCTGCTCGCAGCGTGTGCCCCCAGTGCGAAGGAGGTCGAAGAATTCACGGCGTCGCTCACTCTGGGTCCGACGCTGGAAGCCTCCCTCCAGCCAGGCCCCGCGACCGTCACGAGCCCGGATGCCTACAACCCGCAGCAGCTGTCTGCCGAGCGGGAGGTGCGCATTGACGTCCGGATCGTCCCGGGTCTGTTTGAGCCCACCCGTCCGTTAGGGCTGAGGGACCGCAATCGCCCGCAGTCTGCGTTCGACCTCGCCACATGCCAGGAGGCGGTGCGCGTCTTCGCGGCCGCTGGCTACCAGCTCGTGGACGCCAGCTTCCTGCTTGACCCGATCAGCTGCCCGGTGTCCGACCTGAGCGACCTCAAGGCGGTTGCCGACCAGGACCGGCGGGGCCACGACGATACGCAGGCGCCCCATCAGCAGGACGAGGTCTACGTCGTTGTTGGCGGTGCTGCCGTGCTGGACATCGCTGGCCAGCGTTCCGCTGTCGCCGCTGGCTCAGTTACGTACGTTCCAGCGCTCGTACCGCACCGCTTCGTCGAGATCACGGACGACCTCCGCGTCATCGTCGTCTTCTCTCCTCCGCTGACGAACCAGGAGTAGCACACCAGCGGTCGTGCACTGACCCGTGCCGACAGGCCCCAGCGTGCCGTCTCCGGATGACCCTGCACCACCCGATCGGTCGGGCCCTCACGGGCCCGACCGATCACCGGCATATCACGCATGAGCGGTCGCACCGGTAAAAAGCGAGCCGCTCTGCTCTGCGCGATCCTCTCTCCAACCTGAACGGCTTGGCTTGGGACCCTCCGCTCGGGGATGACCCAGACGACACGGAGACGACTGAAGTCGTAGAAGCTGCGGCGGCCGGGGTCCTACCTTTCGGCGCCCTCACCGCGTGGGTGGAGGACCACCGCGCCGTCTCGGCCGCACCACCGGAGGCCGACGTCGAGCCTGGGCCGCCGCCCCCGGACGCCGCTCTGGTCTCCACGCTGCCGAGTTCATAGGGAACCTGCCCTACGAGAACAACAAGCGGCCCGTTACCCCCTGGGACCGAAGGAGTATTGGCGCGGGCGCATGGTCGGCAAGTACACCTACGGCGCCGACGGCCACTTGATGACCAACGAGGACTTCGAAGCCGATTGGGCGGAGTAGGCGGCCGAGGCGCGTGTTCAACCCGCGCGTGCTTCATCGGCGCAGGTACGGCTTCCGCCGGCGACGGCAGGCCGTCCAGAAGCCGGTTCTGCGCTACCCGCGCCGCGCCGGCGACAGTCCGAGGGACATCCCGGCCAACCCCCGCGGCTTCCCGGTCAAGGCAGCGGTGATGTCGAGCAGCGCCCTGCTTGCAGGCGCATCCGGGTCGGACAGCACGAGCGGTCGACCGCTGTCACCGCCTTCGCGCAGCCGCACGTCGATAGGCACCTGACCCAGCAGTGGCACGTCCGCCCCGAGCCGGGTGCTCAGCGAGCTCGCGACCGCAGCACCGCCACCCGAGCCGAACACGTCGATCTTCTCCTCGCAGTGCGGGCAGGCAAGATAGCTCATGTTCTCGACTACGCCGGCGATGCGCTGGTGGGTCTGCAGTGCGATCGAGCCGGCCCGTTCGGCGACCTCCTGCGCCGCGAGCTGCGGCGTGGTCACCACCAGGATCTCGGCACTGGGGACGAGCTGCGCCACCGAGATGGCGACGTCCCCCGTACCCGGTGGAAGGTCCATCAGCAGCACGTCCAGGTCGCCCCAGTAGACGTCGGCGAGGAACTGCTGCAAGGCGCGGTGCAGCATCGGCCCACGCCACACGACAGGCGTGTTGTCCTTGGTGAACATCCCGATCGAAATGACCTTCACGCCGTACGCCGACGGAGGCATGATCATGGACTCGACCTGCGTCGGGCGGTGCTGCACACCGAGCATGCGGGGGATCGAGAAGCCGTAGATGTCGGCGTCGAGCACGCCGACGGACAGGCCTTGCTGCGCCATCGCGACGGCGAGGTTGACGGTGACGCTGGACTTCCCGACACCGCCCTTGCCCGAGGCCACCGCGAAGACGCGGGTCAGGCTGCCGGGCAGGGCGAACGGGATGTCGCGCACCGGGTTGTCCCCGCGCAGCAGCGTCTGCAGCGCCTGGCGCTGCTCGGCCGACATCACGTCGAGCTCGACCTCGACACGCGCCACCCCGGCGAGCTGACCCACCGCGGCGGTGATGTCCTTGGTCAGCGTCTCCTTCATCGGGCAGCCGCTGACGGTCAGGAAGATGGCGATCCGGGCGGTGCCGTCGGCGCCGACCGCGGCGGACTTGACCATCCCGAGCTCGGTCAGCGGACGGCGGATCTCCGGGTCGATCACGGTCGACAGCGCTGCGGTCAGCTGGTCGTCCGTGGGCAGGGCAGTGGTCAACGCAGTCCTTTTCGGTGGGCCATCGGCGGCGTCGCCGAGCCCCTCCATGTTACGTCGCGGCAGCGATGGCCTCGGCGGTCGCGAGGGTCCGCCGGGCGCTGTCGACGTGCAGGTTCTCGACCATCCGCCCGTCGACAGTGACGACGCCCTGACTGCCGGCCGTCGCCTGCTCGAAGGCCTCGATGACGCGCCTGGCGTGCTCCACCTCAGCGGAACCCGGCGCCCACACGCGGTTGGCGACCTCGACCTGCGACGGGTGCACGAGCGTCTTGCCGTCGAAGCCGAGCTCCGCCCCCTGTCGGCACTCCGCCTCGAACCCGGTCAGGTCGCGCACGTCGTTGTAGACGCCGTCGAGGATGACCTTGCCGGCCTCGCGGGCGCCGAGCAGTGCGGTCGCGAGGTGGGGGACCAGGGCCGCCCGACCGGGAACCAACGCTGCCCGAAGCTCCTTGGCGAGGTCGTTGGTGCCGAGCACCAGCACCTCGACCTGGTCGAAGCCGGCGATCGCCCGGATGTCGAACACCGCCACCGGCGTCTCGACCATGGCCCAGATCGGGATGCCGCCGATCAGCGCCGCCACCGCGCGAAGGTGTCCGACGCCTGACACCTTCGGCACGACGACAGCGGCCGGCGCTGCCGCGACGGCCGCGCGCAGGTCCGCTTCCCCCCAGGGCGTGTCCAGGCCGTTGCAGCGGATCGTCAGCTCGCGCCCGCCGTACTCCCCTGATTGCACGGCCTCGCAGGCCTGCCTGCGGGCCAGCTCCTTGGCGTCCGGGGCGACAGCGTCCTCGAGGTCCAGGATGACCGCGTCGGCCGGGATCGTTTTGGCCTTCTCGAGCGCGCGGGGGTTGGAGGACGGCATGTAGAGGACCGACCGGCGCACCCTCACAGGTCGTACGCCGCTGCCAGCTCGGGGTCGCGTGCCGCCAGCTGGGTGGCGAGCTGCAGCACGACGGTGCACTGCTTGTACGTCGCGTCGTCCTGCATCTTCCCGTCGATCATCACGGCGCCGCGACCGTCCTCGCCCATCTCTGCGACGACCCGCCGGGCCCAGGCGACCTCCTCGGGGTCGGGCGAGAAGACCTTGCGGGCGATGTCGATCTGCACCGGATGCAGCGACCAAGCGCCGACGCAGCCCAGCAGGTAGGCGTTGCGGAACTGGTCCTCGCAGGCCTGCACGTCCGAGATGTCGCCGAATGGGCCGTAGTACGGGTAGATGCCGTGCATCGCGCAGGCGTCGACCATGCGCGCGACGGTGTAGTGCCAGAGGTCCTGCTGGGAGGTCGCGCGAGGCTCCGCGCCGGGGTCCTCGCGCACGAGGTAGCCGGGGTGCCCGCCGCCGACCCGGGTGGTCTTCATCCGGCGGTTGGCCGCGAGGTCGGCCGGGCCGAGGGACACGCCCTGCATCCGCGGGGAGGCTCCGCAGATCCCTTCCACCGAGGCCATTCCGCGTGCCGTCTCGAGGATGGCGTGGACCTGGATCGGACGGGAAAGTCCGGCTCTCGCCTCGAGCTGCGCGAGCAGGCGGTCGACGTAGTGAATGTCCTCGGGCCCCTCGACCTTCGGGACCATGATCACGTCGAGCCGCTCACCGGCCTGCGTGACGAGCGTCGTCAGGTCGTCCAGCACCCATGGGCTGCCGAGGTCGTTGACCCGGGTCCACAGCTGCGCGTCTGCGAGCTCGGCCGTCCGCGCCACCTCGACCAGCCCGGCCCGGGCGGCCTCCTTGTTGTCGGCCCGCACGGCGTCCTCGAGGTTGCCGAGCAGGACGTCGACCTTGGTCGCGAGAGCCGGGAGCTTCGCCACCATCTTGCGGTTCGACGGATCGAAGAAGTGAATCATGCGCGACGGCCGCCACGGCACCTCCCGCAGCGGCTCGGGAGCACCGACGGCGAGCGGGCGAAAGAAGTCCTTGGCACTGCGCACGCAGGACAGGTTATGCGGCGCAGGAGCGTGCACGTGCAACTAGAATCGGCCCGATGACGTCGGCCCTGACCCCTGCGGATCTGACGGCCTGGCGGACATTCTTGCGCGCACACGCCACCGTCGTGCGCCGGCTCGAAGCGGAGCTGGTGGCCGAGCACGACCTGCCGCTCGCGTCGTACGACGTGCTGGTGCAGCTGTCCGAGGCGACCGACCGGCGCCTGCGGATGACCGAGCTTGCCGACCGCGTGCTGTTGTCGCGGTCCGGGCTGACCCGGCTGGCCGACCGGCTCGAGCGTGAGGGTCTGATCGAGCGGAAGGCCTGTCCGAGCGACGCCCGCGGCACCCTCGCCGTCCTCACGCCGGCGGGCCTGGCCCGGCTGCGGGCGGCATGGCCGACGCACCGGCGCGGGGTCGCCGAGCACGTGACCGGCCGGCTGTCCCCGGCCGAGTTGGTCCAGCTCTCCGAGCTGTTGGACAAGCTTCTGGACGAGCCGGACCGTCCCGGAGACCTGCCCTGAGCGAAGTCGAGGCGGCGCGGCGGGCCGTCGTCCGCGACGGGGTCGGGATCGCCATCGCCGTCGGGGCGTACGGCCTGTCCTTCGGGGCTGCGGCGATCACCGCCGGCCTGACCACCCTCCAGGCCTGCGCGCTGTCCCTGCTGCTGTTCACCGGCGCCTCGCAGTTCGCCCTCGTCGGCGTGCTGGGGGCGGGCGGCAGTGCTGTCGCGGCGGTGGCCGGCGCGGTGCTGCTCGGCACCCGGAACACCCTCTACGCCGTACGCCTGTCCTCGCTCCTGCCGGTGCGCGGACTGCGCCGGGCCGTCGCGGCGCAGCTCACCATCGACGAGTCCACCGCCGTCGCGACCGCGGCACCGGACGGCTTGGCCCCGACGGGTTTCTGGGTCACCGGCATCAGCGTCTACGTGCTGTGGAACCTCGCGACCCTGCTCGGGGCCCTCGGTGCGGCCCGGCTCGGCGACCCCGGCGTGCTCGGGCTCGACGCCGCGGTGCCCGCTGCCTTTCTGGCGCTGCTCGCCCCGCAGGTGCGAGACCGGCAGCGACTCGCCGTCGCGGTGGCGGGCGCGCTGGTGGCCCTGCTCGCCGTACCGCTCACTCCGGCCGGTGTCCCGGTGCTGCTCGCCGGGCTCGCGGTCGTCCCGCTGCTGGTGCGCCGGTGATCTGGGCAGCGGTGCTGGCCGCCTCGCTGGGCTGCTTCCTGCTCAAGCTGCTCGGCTGGTCGGTGCCCGCCTCGTGGCTCGAGCGCGAGCGGCTGCAGCGTGCCGCGGTGCTGCTGCCGGTGCCACTGCTCGCCGGGCTCGTCATCGTGCAGGCGTTCGCCGGTGACCGGGAGCTGGTCGTGGACGCACGCGCGGCCGGGCTCGGTGTTGCAGCAATGCTCGTGCTGCTCCGGGCGCCGTTCCTGCTGGTCGTCGTCGCAGCCGCGGCGACGGCGGCCCTGCTCCGGGCGGTCTAGCTGCCCGCCGCTAGGTCAGCTCGTCCTCACCGACGAATGGCTCGCTCAGGCCCTTCGCGGCGGCCGACTCCTCGACCCGCTGCCCGGCCCGCCTCTTCTTGCGCTCTGCCCGCCGCTCGCGGTCCTCGCGCTTTCGGGTGGCGGCGTGGTCGTGCTGCGCCTGTTCCGCACCCATCGAGGTCTCGCGGGAGCGAGCGACCACCTCCTCGGTGACCTCGCGCAGCTGGTCGCGCAGGAAGTCGCGGGTCGGCACCTCACCCAGCGCCTGTCGCAGACCGGCCACCTCCCGGCTGAGATAGGCGACGTCTGCCTGAAGCCGGTCGTTCTCGGCCCGGTCCTCCTCCTGCCGGATCCGGTCCCGGTCGGCCTGCCGGTTCTGCGCGAGCAGGATGAGCGGGGCGGCGTACGACGCCTGCAGCGACAGGATCAGCGTCAGCAGCGTGTAGTTGAGCGCACGCGGGTCGAACTGGAAGCGCTCGGGAGCGAAGGTGTTGAAGGTCAGCCAGAGAATGACGAGCGCAGTCAGGTAAACGAGAAACCTTGCTGTGCCGAGGAAGCGGGCGATCTGCTCTGACACCCGTCCGAAAGCGTCCGGGTCGTAGTGCGGCCGCGGCACCCCGCGGCGTGGAGTCACGGGGGTGTCGAGCCGGACCTTCCGCGGCACGCGCTCAGCCATGCTGCGACCTCGTGTCCCGCCACCCCTGCGGCAGCCCGTGGTCGAGGACGTCGTCGACGGTCACCGCACCGAGCAGGCGCTGCTCGGAGTCGACCACCGGGACGGCGAGCAGGTTGTACGACGCGAGGTGGCGCGTCACGACGCCGAGTGGGCAGTCGGGCGCGAGTGGATCGATGTCGGTGTCGACGACCGCTGAGATCAGCGCCGACGGCGGCTCGCGCAGCATCCGCTGGAAGTGCGCCGTCCCGAGGTAGCGGCCGGTCGGTGTCTCGTACGGCGGGCGGACGACGAAGACCTGAGCGGCGAGCGCCGGCGTCAGGTCGGCGTTGCGGATCCGGGCGAGCGCCTCGGCGACGGTGGCGTTGGGCGGCAGGATCACCGGCTCCGGTGTCATCAGGCCCCCTGCCGTGTCGTCG
>JAABUN010006377.1_pt1 | contig 13645 bp, 13 predicted proteins | sample 5559311 | NCBI WGS metagenome assembly JAABUN01 (sample SAMN10711877, study PRJNA513370) | rock metagenome | isolation source: Antarctica rocks | place: Antarctica: Victoria Land, Siegfried Peak sud | reverse complement strand
GCTACGCGCCGCGCTCGAACGCGAGGTCACCAGAAATGTCGGACCAGTCGTGCAAGATGACCTCGTGAACGTCGCCTGACCTCAACAGGCCGCCATCGAAGTTCCACGTACTTCGGGACAACCTCCCTAGAAGCAGCCGGCCCGCCCTCCGGGCGCGGCCCGTCTGCCCGTCCCGTCCGCCCTTCCTCTCCTCCAGGAGCACCCAGACATGCCCTCATCCGCACCTTCCTGCCCGACGCCCGGGACACCCGCCCAGCCACCCGACGCCTCGCGGCCACAGCGGCGGCCGCCACCCTCGCGTTCACGCTGGCCGCCTGCGGCAACAGCTCCACGACGAGCAGCGCCAGCCACGACGGCCACAGCACCGACCCGAGCACCGCGGCGGCACCCACCAGCGGCACTCATGCCGGCTGGGTCGACCTGTTCGAACACCCATTCGTAGAACTCCCAGATCACCGCGACTGTGACCCCGACCGTCGTGATCCAGACGAGCGGAGCCCAGGATCGCAGCGCAGCTGGCTGCTACGGGCGATGCTGTCCGCAGCAGCCGCACCAGCACCGTGCACGGCACGGCGGCGCGGCAGCCGCCATGCGTCACCGTCGTGGACCGGTCGCCAGCCACCGCTCGAGCTGCTCCACCCCGCGCGTCGCCTCGGCGGCGAGCAGCTGATCGAGGCGCCGGCGCGCTCGCGCCCTGAGGCAGAGCCACAGCAGTAGGAAGGTGCTCGCCACGAGCAGGGCTGCCGTCAGAGGGAGAGCGGCGGGCTCGAGCAGGGTGAGGACGGCCAGCACAACGAGCAGCACGAGATCACTCGCCGCCACCGCCCGCTCCGCACGGCTGCTGTGGTGCCACAGGGCGCTCCTGCCCGCTGTGCCCCGTGACGCCCGACGGCTACCCCTCATGGTCGACCCCTCCTCAGCACCGCTGCCAGGATGACGACGGTGTGCCACCTGCAGCGGCCCCCGTCACCTCGCGGCACCTTGCACTCGTCTTGCGCGCGGCCCCGAGCGGTGACCCTCGCCGGGGGCGTGGCCGCTGGGCGCTGATGCTGCCCGCCCACGCCGCGATCTGACGTCAGCGGGGCTGCAGTGCGGCGCGCCGCAGCGGCAGCGGGCCGACTGCGGCTGGGCGGGCTGCTCCGGGCAGGGCGACGCGCGTGGCCAGCACCTGGTTGACCCCGACCCGGCGTGACTCGAAGGCGAGCGCCGAGCCGGCGAGGTACAGCCGCCACACCCGTGCCCGTCCCGGGGTCGAGAGCCGCACCGCCTCGTCCCACTGCTGCTCGAGCGCTGCGACCCATGCCCGGCAGGTCAGGGCGTAATGCTCGCGCAGCCCCTCGACATCGCGGACCTCGAAGCCCGCCTCCTCGAGCACCCCCACGTGGGTGGCCAGCGGCTGGAGCTCGCCGTCCGGGAAGACGTAGCGCAGCAGGAACGAGTGCGGGTCCGGGCGGTCCGGTCCGGCAGCGGGGCCCCTCGCAATCGCATGATGCAGGAGCCGGCCGCCGGGTGCGAGCAGCGCGTGCAGACCGGCCGCGTACGTCGGCAGCTGCTCGCGGCCCACGTGCTCGGCCATCCCGACCGACGCGATGGCGTCGTACGGCCCGTCGTCCACCTCCCGGTAGTCCTGCAGCCGAATCTCCACCGAGTCCTCGAGCCCTGCGTCGGCGACCCGGCGCCTGGCGAGGGCGGCCTGCTCCTCCGAGATCGTCACGCCGACGACCTGGGCGCCGTGGCGCGCGGCCTGGATTGCGAGGGAGCCCCATCCGCACCCCACGTCGAGCAGGCGCGTCCCGCGCCGCAGGCCGAGCTTGCGGCAGACCAGCTCCAGCTTGGCCTGCTGCGCGTCCTGCAGGGCGGTGTCGGGGGAGTCGTAGTAGGCGCAGCTGTAGACCAGGGACGGCCCGAGCAGCAAGGCGTAGAAGTTGTTGCCGACGTCGTAGTGGTGCGAGATGGCGGACCGGTCACGGCCCCGGCTGTGCCGGCGCCCGGTCAGTCGCGACTCCTCCTGGGGCGGCTGCGGCGGCGGTCCGAGCACTCCCAGCCGGGCCAGCCGGCCGAGCAGCGGCACCAGCGTGCGGCGATCGAGCCGCAGGTCCGGCCGGGCCGGGAGGGCGTCGGGCAGGCCGAGGGCGGCGTACACGTCGCCCTCCAGGTCCAGGTCGCCGCTGACGTACGCCCGGGCCAGGCCCAGCTCGTCCGGCGACCACAGGAACCTGCGCAGCGCGCGAGGCGTGCTCAGCACCAGCGTCGGAGCGCCCGGCGGCGCGGGCAGGAAGGAGCCGTCCCAGCAACGCAGGCCCAGCGGCAGGTCCGCTGCGAACAGGGCGCGCAGCACGGCGCCGACGACGTCAGCGGCAGCGGGACGAGGCACCTGAGCAACCTCGCACCGGCGCACTGAATCGACCTCGCGCACGGTCAGGCGGGCAGCGAGTAGCCGCTCGCGACGTTGAACACCGTTCCGACGGTGAGCCACATCAGCCAGAGCCCGGTGGCCAGGTGGAACAGGCCCAGGACGCGTTCGAAGGGGTGGCTGCCGACGGCCACGAAGAACTCGGCGACGTAGATCCCGGTCAGCCCCGTGAACAGGACCCCGACCGGCCAGGCGCCGGCGCCGTAGAAGACAACGGCTCCGAGGACGGACAGGACGGTGAAGGCGACCGACATCCCGGCGTTCGGACGCGGGTCATCACCGCGGTAGCGGTTCCAGCCAATCGCGAACCAGTGGATGCCGTAGGCGGTGAACGCGACCGCAGCCATGTACAGCGCCGGGTCCGAGAACACCTGGAACCAGGTCAGCCCGACGAACAGCAGGACGCCGGTCACGAGCTGGCAGAGCCCGGGCAGGAAGATGCCCCACACGCCGAGCGAGCGGTCCACGGCCGCATCGCGCGGCGGGAAGTCCAGCAGCTCCTGCGGCCCCCAGATCAGGTAGCCGGTCCCGAGGCCGAAGAACCCCAGCGCGACGGGGACGAACTCCGAGCTCATCAGCTCAACGGCCATCTGGACCACCCCGCTCCCCTGGGCTGTGTCGCGTCGATGCGGTGCCGCACCCACGTTGGACGAGGTCCTGTCCGAGCGTTGCGGAGTGCAAACGTTGCTGCGCCTGATCCTGGGCCTGGACCGGCCTGGACCGGCCCGTGCCGACGGGCTCACGCCGACGACCTCGAGGTAGCCGACCTCGGCGAAGGTGTCGTCGGTTGCTGGTCGTGGCTGTCGAAGACCAGCTCGTCCTGGTCGGAGCAACCGCCCGGGCCTTGCCGTCCGCTACCTGTCAGCCGTCTTACGAAGCCGCCTTGCGAGAGGGGCTCGTCGACGTGGACGCGGGGCTCGCGGTGACCGTCACCGCGGCCACCCGGACCTGCTGCTAGGGAGCATCGGTCCCGGACGACTGGCGCCGGGCGGTGCGGTCACGGCTGCGCATGTCGTGTCGCAGGCGCAGGTAGCGCTGCAGGCGCCACGCCCAGGAGCCTGCGGCGCCCCAGCGGTCGCGGCGCTTGGCCGCGTCCAGGACGTACACGGCTCGGGCGAGCTCGGCGCGGCTCCAGACCAGCGGGGTGTTCCCGAGCAGCTGACCGCCGATCGGGTCGACCTCCTCGCTCAGCAGCCGGGGCAGCGCCCGCACAGCCGGTCCAGGCGCTGCTCGGCGTCCTGGTGCGGCCGAGGCGCGCCAACGCGGTGACAGCGAGGAAGGACATCGGCAGGAACGCGCCCTCGACGCCGTGGAAGCCGTCGTCCTGACCGAGCGGGTACCGGGTACGGTCCGGCGCCGAGCCGGGTGAGCAGGGCGTCGACGAGCCGGCCGGCCCGAGGGTCCTCGGCGGACAGGAGACCGAAGGCCACGGCCATCAGCGCCGAGGCGTCCGGCCGCGATGGGGTTGGCCGTACGCCTGCGGCAGCAGGCCGTCGCCGTCGATCGCGGACAGGACCCGGTTGCGGATGGTGTCGCGTGCCCGCTTCCAGTGGCTGCGCCGGGTCCAGGGCCGCCAGCCGCGCGATCCACAGCGCCCGTTCGAGCAGGAGCCAGCGGCCGATGTCCCCGTCGACCAGCGGTTGAGCCGTCCGCATCTCCCAGATGCCGTTGCTTTGCTTGACGTGGCCCGGATCGTCCGCCGTGATCTGGTCGGCGAGGCGGCGCACGAGCGACCACGTCCGCTCGTCGAGCCTGCCCCCGACCTGGACGTAGACCGACACGGCCTCGGCGAACAGCCCGAGCGAGTCGGTACTGCGGCTGCTCGTTCGCACCGTTGCCGACGCGGACAGGCCAGGACCCGGCCCACCCGGCCCACCCGGCGATGCCGGCGATCTCGCGCTCGTCGGGTGCCGGGCCGCCGCGTACGGTGCGCAGGGGCTGCGTGAGGAGGTCCCTGGCCCAGCTGGCCCGCGGATCGATGCGCGGCGGCCACGACCGACAGCTTGATCTGCGTGCAGGTCCGCCAAGGCGTCGCCAGCTACCTGATCATCGCCGTCGTCAAAGTGCTCGTCCGGCCGGTCCTGAAGCTGACCGCCTCGTGCACGTCGTAGGCCCTGATCATGCACCTGCAGCCCCTCGCTGGGCGCCGAGCGGACCCCGACTGTTGTCAGCGCAGGCACATCCCCGCCTCATGCGGGCAGGCAGCGATGACGCATTTGATGACGTTCTCGATGATGTGCCCGGGGCGGACCCGCCTCGTGACAGGAGGAGCTGTACCGGGACGTCCACCGGTACCCCGAGCTCTCGCACCAGGAGCACCGGACGGGGCCCTGGTCGCCGAGCGGCTGCGCGCCGGCAGCCGGCGCGACGGGCACGTCGAGGTCGCCGTGCTGACCGGCAGCCTGCTCGCCGCGGCCTGGCCACCGCGGTGCTGACCGACCGCAACCGCCGGTACCGCCGGCTGCACCACCTGGAGACCGCGGACAGCAACGCCGACGGTGTCGCGACGTTTACCAGCCCGCCTAGCTCACCTGACCTGGGCGACCACCCCCCAGGGCTCCCGGGGCAGAGTGAGGCGGTGACAACGTGGTGGGCCCGCCTGCGTTCGAGCTTTCTGTTCCTGCCGGGCGCGCTGTGCCTGCTGGCTGTCGTGCTGGCCGAGGCCTTAATCTTCCTGGACCGTCGGCTGGGCGACGTCGAGCTCGGCTGGTTCGGTGTCGTGCTCACCCGGGTCGGCGAGTCGGGCAGCCGCGACCTGCTCGAGGCGATCGCCGGGTCGATGCTGACGGTGGCGTCGACGACGTTCTCGATCACCGTCGCGGTCCTGGCGCTGTCCTCCTCGACCTACGGGCCGCGGTTGGTCCGCAACTTCATGGCCGACCGCGGGAACCAGTTCGTGCTCGGGGTCTTCGTCGCCACCTTCCTCTACAGCCTGCTGGTGCTGCGGTCGATCCGGGTGATCGGCGGCAGCGGGCAGGACGGCAGCAGCGGGCAGGACATCGACGACTACTTCGTTCCGCACCTGGCCGTGAACGCCGCTGTGCTGCTGGCGGTCCTCGCCATCGGCGTGCTGGTCTACTTCATCCACCACATCAGCGACTCGGTGCAGGTGTCGACCCTGGCCCGGCAGGTCCGCACCGACCTGCTCGACGCGGTCGACCGGCTCTACCCGCAGCAGATCGGCGACGGCGCCAACCCGCTCGCCGATGCGAACGGCAAGGTCAGCGTGGAAACGCTGGGAGCCGGCGGCGTCGCCGTCCCGGCGCGGGCGATCGGATACGTCCAGGCCGTCGACCACGACGAGCTGCTCGCCCTGGCCGTCAAGGCTGACCTGGTGGTGTCGCTGCCGGTGCGCCCCGGCAGCCACACCCTGGACGGCACACCCCTTGCCGTCGTGTCGCCGGCCGCCCGGGTGGACGAGCAGGTGTGCGCCGGGCTGCGCAAGGCGTTCCGGATCGGGCAGGCCCGCACGCCGGACCAGGACGTGGAGTTCACGGTCCTGGTGCTGGAGGAGATGGCGGTGCGGGCGCTGTCGCCGAGCACCAACGACCCCTACACCGCCCTGAACGCCCTGGACGACCTGTCGGCCGGCCTGGTGCGCCTTGCCGGTCGACCTGAGCCCTCGCCCTACCGCTACGACCAGCAGGGGTGCCTGCGGGTCGTCGCGCCGGCGATCACGCTGACCGAGCTGCTGGGCCATGTGCTCGACGCGATGCGCCTGTACGCGCTCGAGCACCCGACTGTGCTGCACCGCACCCTCGAGCTGGTCGAACAGGTCGGCCAGGCCAGCCACCAGCCGGCCCTCCGCCGCCGCCTGGACGTGCAGGTCCAGCGGCTGCTCGAGGCGTTCGCAGGCAGCTCACCGCAGCGGTGCGACGCCGAGGCGCTGAACCGCCACGCCGACCAGGTCAGGCGGTCACTATCGGGCGGGGTCGTCAGCGATCACCCGGAGCGGCGGTAGCCCGACGACCTCGAAGGTCACCGACGCCAGCCCGATGCCGACCTCGTCGAGCCGGTCGAGCACCTCCCGGGACATCTCGTCCTTGACGTCCCGCACCCCGTACACGCCGGTGAGGAAGCGCACCGTCAGCTCCAGCCAGTTGTCGGTCAGCCGGGCGTAGACCTTGGGCTCGAGGTCCGTCTCGGCGATGATCACGTCGGCGAACGCGTTGGCTCCCACCAACTCGGCGACCTCGCCGTCGAGGGCGATAAACTCGCCGATCCGCTCGTCGACGGCCTCCTGAGCAGCGCCACCCTGGCCGGTGTCCTCGGGCTCGGTGACCCCGCGGGCGGGCTCCGCGCGACCTCCTCCTGGCGCAGGCGGCGGTGGACGGACAACCGCAAGGGCGAGACCGAGGGCCAGCTGGCTGGTTCGGGAGGTGCGTGTCATGTGGTGCGCCTCCTCAACGGTGCTGAATGTGCAGGCAGGAACTGCCCCGCTTCGGCGGCGGCTGTCGTGCCGGCTCGTGCTGCAAGGCAACCGACAGATAGGTATGCGGCTGACGACGGAGCACGCTGACGGTGCTTCGGTGGGCGGCCGACCACCACGTTCGGCTCTTGTCGCTGCTTCTGCCGGCAGTGGGTGGGGCGTCTGGGCCTCGGCACGTCGCCGGGGCGCCGGCGCGAGGTAGTCCTGCGGCGAGGGTGACCGCACTGCTGGTGATGCCCAGGACGAAGGTGGGCAGGGACGCCGCCAGGACGTGCCAGCAAGGCGGCGGGGTGGGTCAGCGGTGCCCGCGAAGGCGTCGGTCTTGGAGGGCTGTCCACGCGCACTTGCGTTCCACCATGACCAGCCTGGGCGCCGTCGGGGAGGGAGGCGTCAGCAGTCGCTGCCGAGCGGCCTGGCGCAGCACGGTCGGGCTGGGCCCTGAGACTGGTTCACCTCGGACCCTCGATCATCTCGATTCGTGACCTTGCGGTCGGCTTGCGGACAAGCGGGGGTGAGTGTCGCGTCCCTGCGTGAAGAACAGGACGTCGGTAGATCCGGACGTGCTGGTCGCTCACCCCCTACCTGGTGGACCAGCGCGACGCTGCCGTCGCCGTCGCCGTGAAGGAGCGTGGCATGCTGGTCCTGACTCCCCCGCCCGCGGGTCCGCTCGTTCCCCCGGTGGCGAACTGGCCGGACGCGGGTCGCCGCCTCCGCACGGCGTCGCCCTGGCTGTCGCGCCGCTTCCCGCTCGCCTCCGTCGTCCGGGCCGACGCTCGTGACGTTCGGCGCGTCCGATCCAGCGCGGGCGTTCTGCCCGGTGCCGCCGCGGCTACCACCCTTTGGTGGTCGAGAAGCAGCTCGACGCACCCGCGCAGGCTATTGCCGCTGACACCGTGACCGACCGTGCTGGACCAGACGTCTCGGCCTCTGCCCACTCCGAGTCGTCGCGTGGGGTGCGGCACCGCACCTTCCCGTGGTCCCGACTGGGTAGGAGCAGGACCGGCGCCGGCGGTCTGGTCGTGCTGCTGCTGGCACTGCTGGTGTTCCTCCTGCCGCTGCCGCTGCCGCTGATCGTGGTCGGGGCAGGCGCCGCGCTGCCGGTCGCCGAGCGCGTCCGGTTCCCCACGGCTGAGCAGGACCCGGTCTCCGGCGAGCTGCTGCTGACCACGGTCAGCCTGGACGACGCCACCCCGGCCCGGGCGCTGGCCGCGTGGGTCGACCCGCAGTCCTCGGTCCTGCCCCGCGACCAGGTCATCGCCGACGACACCCCCAGCGAGCAGTACTTCGCCGCGCAGCGCGAGCTGTTCCGGCAGACCGGGCAGGTCGCTGCCGCCGTGGGGCTGCGGGCGGCGGGTCTGCCGGTGCAGGTCAGTGGCCGCGGTGGCGCCCGGATCGTGGAGGTCCTGCCCGGCGCCCCCGCCGAGGGCCGGTTGCAGGTCGGGGACGTTATCGTCGAGGCCGCCGGCGCCCCTGTCGCCACCGTCGCTGACCTGGTCGCGCTGGTCAGCGCCAGCCCGGCCGGTCAGCCGGTGAGGCTGACCGTGACCCGGTTCGGCCGGGCGGTGGAGGTGCTCGTGGTCCCCGCCCGTTACCCGGGCGCAACCCAGCCCGGCCTGGGGGTGCGGGCGCAGGCCCGCGACCTGCAGATCGACCTGCCCTACCCGGTGCAGGTCGACGCCGGGCAGATCGGCGGCCCCTCCGCGGGCATGATGATCGCACTGGCGGTGTACGACCTGGCCGACCCGCAGGACCTGACCCGCGGGCGGGTGGTCGCCGGGACCGGCACCATCGACCCGGACGGCACGGTGGGGCCGGTCGGCGGTGTGCCGCTGAAGGTGCAGGCGGCCATCGACGCCGGCGCCGAGCTGTTCCTGGCTCCGCCGGCCGAGGTCGCCGTGGCGCGGGCAGCTGCCGATGACCGGATCGCGGTGGCGCAGGTCGCCACCCTGCAGGAGGCGATCCAGGTGCTGCAGGCGGGCGAGGAGCGCAGCTCGTGACCGCCACCGGTCCTCGACCGGCCTCGCTCTCGATGCGCAGAAGGCAGGCGTCGATGTCGTGGTGACCGCTTCGCTGGCCCGGTTGACGTCCCGCCCGCGGTCCGAGCGCGAGCGGTTCGCCGAGCAGCTGTTGAACCGGCTCACCCCGGTGATGAGCGCCCTGGGGGTGCTGTTCCTGCTCCTGGTGCTCGGGGAACGCGCTGCGCGCCCGGGCAGCGGGCTCAGTACCGCGTTCACCGTCGCCGGCTGGTTGCTGTGGGCGGTGTTCGTCACCGAGTTCCTGGCCCGACTGGTGGTGGCCCCCGACACGGCAGGCTTCCTGCGCCGGCACGGCTGGCAGGTGCTGTTCCTGGCATTGCCGTTCCTGCGGGTGCTGCGGTTGGTCCGTGCGGTCCGGGTGCTGCGCGCCGGCCGGCTGCTGTCCGGCGCGGTGCGCGGGTCACGCTCGGCCGGTCGGGCGTTGGGCAGCCGGCTGGGCTGGCTGGCGGTCAGCTCCGCGATCCTGGTGCTCGCGGTCAGCCAGCTGCTGCTCGAGCTGGGCTCCTACCAGCGGTACGGCGACGCGCTGCACGACACCGCGCTGGCCGCGATCAGCGGCGAGCCGCTGGGCCGCCCGGACACTCTTGCCCGGATTGTGGAGGTGCTGCTGGCCGGCTACTCGGTGGTGGTGTTCGCGACCTTGGCCGGCACAGTCGGCGCCTACTTCCTTCAGGCCCGACACCCCGGCCCGACGACCGACGCCGAGCGGGAGGGGCAGCGGTAGCCGCCACCTGAACACCCCGGCCCCGGTCACCAGGTGCCGCTGGTCTCGTCTGCGGGGCGACGCGCCGGTCCAGCCGCATGTCGACCGAGGCACAGGACAGCGGCCATCACCGCAGCGGCGGTGCTGCCGGTGAGCAGCCCGCCGGCTGCGTAGGCCGCCAGCAGCACCGCGGTGTTCCGGCTGGTGGGCGCAGCGATCAGCAGTGCGCCGGCCAGCAGTGCACCGCAGGCGAGCAGGGCGGCGAGCGATCGGGTTCCGCCGCCTGCGGCCGGTCGCGCCGACGCGCCGTCCCGGGTCTGGATGGCCGGCAGCACCGCCGCGGTCCAGAGGCCGACGACGAGGCAGGCGGCGATCGCGTCGCTAGCCCGGTGCCAACCGGCCGTCATGGTCGCGATACTGGTGGCCAGTGTCAGCAGCACCCCGGCGGTCGCCGCCGGGACCCGCAGCGCCGCCGGCAGCACGAGCACCAGCGCCACCGCGACGGAGAACACCACGGTGACGTGGCCGCTGGGCAGGCTGTTGGCGGTGGCCGCTGCCGGCTCGATCAGCCCGAGGGACGGCCGGGACAGCACGATGTGCTTGAGCAGCTGGGTGGTGATGTTGGCCCCGGCTAGCAGGACCACGGCGGCCACGCCCAGTGTGCGGCGACGCCGGACGAGCGCGACCCCAAGGACCACACCGACGGCGGCCAGGATCGAGCTGACCGACACCACGTCAAGGACCTGCTCGACGGCCCGGGTCGACCGGGAGCCGGTCAACTGCGCCCCGCGCAGCGACCGGCCGTCCAGGACCCGCCCGCGGACGGTGTGGACGGCGAACCAGTCCAGGGCCACCAGCGCCGCCAGGCAGGTCAGCCCCAGGGCGGCCGCCGGCATGAGCTTCCGGCTGGAGGCCTTGCCTGCCCTCCCGTGCCCACGGTCCGCGGGCGTCAGCTCGGGCTGCTGGGCCAGGATGCTGCGCCCGGCCGGGTCCGGCCGGAGCTCACCGCTGGTCCCGAGGGGTGACCTGCAGAGCGAGCAGGGCGACGTCGTCGTCGTGCCCGGCGTCGACGAGCTGGCCGATGACGTGCTCACACAGCACCTCGGGGTGGGTGTCGGCGGGCAGGCCGACCACAACCTGGCTGAGCCGGTCGATGCTCTCGTCCAGGTCCTGGCGGCGACCGTCGACGCGGCCTTCGATCAGCCCGTCGGTGTAGAGCAGCAGGGTGGAGCCGGCCGGCAGGTGGACCGCGGCTTCCGCGCGCACCGGGAGCCCAGTGCTCGGGGCGCCGATCACGTACGAGGCGGCGCCGGTCAGCCGGGACACCGTCCCGTCCGGGTGGCGCAGCAGCGGTGGCGGGTGGCCGGCGTTGCCGTACCTCAGCAGCGCCCCGGCCTGGTCGAGGATGAGCCGTCCGTACAGGACGGTCGCGAGGGGCGCCAGGTCCAGGCCCTGCACCAGCTCGTCGAGCTGGTCGAGCACCTGTGCGGGCCGGGCCCCGAGGTAGGCGTAGGCGCGCTGCGCAACTGCCCCATCTGGGCGGCGGCCGCCGCGTCGTGGCCCATGACGTCGCCGATGGTCACCGCGAAGGCGCCGTCGGGGAGCGCGAACAGGTCGTACCAGTCGCCGCTGACCGATCCGGCCTGGCCGCTGGGCAGGTACCTGGCGGCGCAGCCCAGGCCGGGCACGGACGGCAGTGCGCGCGGCAGCAGACTGTTGTGGCAGGTCTGAGCAAAGCGCAGTTCCCCCGCCCGGTCCGGCGGCCGGCCCTGTCCGGTCGGCTGGGTGAGCGTCTCGCGGTCGATCAGGGCCGGCCGAGTGCGGCTCGGCTCGTCGGGCCACCGCTGCTCGGTGGGGTAGTTCGGACAGACCATGACCTGGTCGGTGGGCAGTGCGGTCAGGCACGGACCGTCCCCGAATCGGTACTGCGCTTGGTGCACAGTGGGCGCTGACTGGCCGGTGTGGGCGACGGTGAACAGTGCTCCTGCCCCGGCCAGGGTGACAGCGGCGCCGTTGCAGCCGGGCACGGTGGCGACCGGGAGCGCGGCGAGGCGGGCTAGCGCCTCGGGCGCCGGGTCAGAGCCGGCTGGGTCGGCCTCTGCCGGCGGGTAGTCCGCCGTTGTGGGTGGGGCTGAGGAGCTCACTGCATCGTCCGTTCTGCCGGACACCTGATCAGCCATCGCTGTCGCGCAAGACCGCGAGCAGATGGCTGCCCGCCCGACGCGGGGCCGGCTCACCGTGCGCTGCAGCTCGTCGCCGGTCAACCGCCGCGCCTGAACGTTGGCTGACGATGCGAGGGCGCTGCGCCGCGTCTGTCCTGTCGATCGGTGGGACGGGCCCCGGCGCGCCCTGGCCTGGTGACTTCGTAAGACGTCAGCGGTGCACTTTGCGTTCAGGAGGCAAGGTCGGCTGCCGGCCTGGTGATGGTCGGGAACGCGCGTTCCCGGCGGTTGCTGGCGGCGAGGGTCACCGGCCAGGAGGTGAGCGTGGCGGCCCGGTTGCGGTAGCCGCTGAGGAAGGCCAAGTGCTGCCAGAACGCAACGGTGTCGGTCAGCGCGTCCTCGGCGTCGACCGCACGGGGCCGGGGCAGGTGCCCGGCCGCCCAGGTCAGCACGAACGGCACCCGGTCGCCGGCGGCGACGGCGAACTCGGCCACCGTCGACCAGTCCTGGCCGTTCACCGGCACCGGCGTGTGCAGGTAGGCCGCGTCCGGTCCGGCAACCGCGCTCATCCCCTGCCTGGTGTGCCGCACCCACGGCATCACGGCGCCGTCGGCGAAGCGCAGCCGTAGGTCGCTGCGCATCCGCACGGTTCCGCTGACACCCTCCACGATCCGCACGACGTCCGCGGCCTGCCCGCGAGGCGGCATCAGGTCCAGCACCCGCACCTCGCCGTCGGCCGTGCGCCAGGTGGTCTCCAGCACGAGGGTGGCCGGCAGGTAGCGCCGGCGCGTGCACTCCTCAGCCCCTTCAGCGGCCAGCCGCCAGCGCCCGGCGCCTTCGTCGTCGAGCAGCGCCGCGAAGCAGGCCGGCGAGTCGAACCGGGGCAGGCACAGCCAGTCGACCGAACCTGCGGTGGAGACCAGCGCAGCGGTGTGCAGGTCCCCGATCATGGCGTAGTCCTCGATCCGCGCCATCAGCCCTGCCCGGCGCCCTGCAGGTCCAGGACCACCTTCACGTCGCCGTCGCCGCGCTCGAACGCCTCCCGGTAGTCCGCCAGAGGGACGGAGCGGCTGATCAGCCCGCTCAGCCAGGCCGGGTCGGCGTCGGCCAGCGCCTCGGCAGCAGCCTGGTAGTGCCGTCGGTTGGCGTTGACGCTGCCGAACACCACCTCGTTGCTCAGCACAGCGTCCCGGTTCAGCGTCCCCACGTCGACCGGCAACGTCTTGCCGGTGCCCGACACCCCGGTCAAGCAGGTGATGCTGCCGGCGGCGTTCGAGCCCAGGACGTCCAGCACGACCGACGGCACGCCGGTGCACTCCAGGAGTACGTCGCCGCGCACCCCGGAGTCCGGCAGCGGCCCGGCATGGTAGGTCGCTCCGAGCGCCCGTACCAGGTCGGGCTTCGGGCCGTCCTCGACCAGGTCGAACACGTGGACCTGCAGGCCGCGCCGCACCCCGAGCAGCGCGGCCAGCAGCCCCACCGGCCCGGCGCCGGTGACCACCGCGACGTGCGGGTCGAACCAGGCCCGCGCCCCGATCCGCTCGATCTGCTCCCACGCCTTGGCGACAATGGTGGTGGGTTCCAGGAGCACCCCCAGGCGGCCGAGCCCGGGAGCGAGCGCGACGACCGCGTCCGGTTGCGCGCGCCACCGCTCCTGGGCGAAGCCGTGCAGGCCTTTGATGCCGTGCTCGGTGTACCGGCCGTTGCGGCACATGTCCCACTCCCCCGCCGCGCAGGCCGGGCACGGCACCGGATCGGGGCGACGAACGATGCCGACCCCGAGTTCCGCAGTTGATGGGCACATGGGCGCCCTCGGTTGACTGTTGGCGCAGGTCAGGGCCTTGCCGGGTTCGCTGGAGGGCGTTCCGGCGTGGGCACACGACTTGTCGTGTCGCGGTTGAC
>JAABUN010006376.1_pt1 | contig 13646 bp, 12 predicted proteins | sample 5559311 | NCBI WGS metagenome assembly JAABUN01 (sample SAMN10711877, study PRJNA513370) | rock metagenome | isolation source: Antarctica rocks | place: Antarctica: Victoria Land, Siegfried Peak sud | reverse complement strand
AGCGCAGGAGTTTCTGGGCTGGGTTTTGGACGCCCTCGAGCGTCATCAGGCTCCGAAAATCTTATACACCATAGACGGCGAACTGCCCCCACCCGAAACGATTGACGAGGCGCTGAGCGGCTACCGGGGCTCCGCGCCGGTGCGCTGGTTTAACGGGGCCGCCGAGCAGACGCAGCACGACGTTTACGGTGAGATTCTCGACTGCGCCTACTTGTGGGCGCTCGGCGGCGGTCATCTCGACGCGCCCCTGTGGGAGCAACTGCACGCCCTCGTCGAACGCGCTCGCGTAGCGTGGCGCGAACCCGACCAGGGTATCTGGGAGGTGCGCTCGGAAGGTCGGCCCTTTACCTATTCGGTGGCGATGTGTCACGTCGCGCTCGACCGGGGGGCGAAGCTCGCCGAGCGTTTCGGACTCCCCGGCGACGCGGTGGGCTGGCGCGCCGAGGCCGAGCTGATTCGGGAAGCCATCTTGGAGAAGTCGTGGAGCGACGAACTCGGCTCACTGACCGAACATATCGGCGCGGGCGGGGGTCTTGACGCGAGCTTGCTGACGCTGCCGCTACGCCGTGTGATCGACGCGGAGCATCCGAAGATGAAAGCGACCACCGAGGCGGTCGTCAAACACCTGAGCGCCAAGGGAGCCGAGGCCGACGGCCTGCTGTACCGGTATCTGCCCGAACGGTCGCCGGACGGGATCAACGGTGAGGAGGGCGCGTTTGTGCTCTGTTCGTTCTGGCTGGTCGATATTTTGGCCGATCAGGGGCGTTTAGACGAGGCTGAAGCACTGTTCGATACGCTCTGCGACCGCGTCAACCCGCTGGGGCTTTTTTCTGAGCAGATCGACCCGGAGACCGGCACGTTTTTGGGCAATTTTCCGCAGGCGTTTTCGCATATCGGGATCATCATCAGCGCGACCAATCTGGTCAAGCGCAGAAAGGAAAGGGGCTAACGATGCTTAAACGCTTTGCCATTCTGGGCGCGGGCGGCGACCTGACCAGCAGGCTGCTGCTGCCCGCGCTGGCCGACCTGCTCGAGCAGGGCAAGCTTCCCGAGGGTTTCGAGATCGTCGGGGTGGGGCTCGAGCCCTTTTCGACCGCAACTTTTCGCGCGCACATCACCCAAACGCTTGCCGAGTTCGCCGCCAAAATCCCAGAAACGGTGCGAGACCGGCTCGTCCAGACTCTCAGCTATAGCCAGGGCGACGTTACCGACAAAGACGTGCTGAAGGCGGCCCTAAAACCCGAAATCGGGCCGCTGGTGGTGTATCTGGCGCTGCCGCCTCCCGTGTTCGAGCCGAGTGTGCGGGCAGTCGCCGCTGCCGGGGTCGGGCGAGACAGCCGTATCGTGATCGAAAAACCGCACGGCGTCGACTATGCTTCGACAAAAGCCCTTAATGCGCTTCTGGCCCAGACCTATACCGAAAACTGCGTCTTTCGTATGGACCACTTTTTAGGTAAGCAGACCGTCCAGAATGTGCTGGGTCTGCGGTTTGCCAACCGTCTTTTTGAACCGCTCTGGAGCAAGGAGCACATCGAACGGGTCGATATTCGCTGGGACGAAACGCTGACGCTCGAGGGCCGCGCCAGCTACTACGACCGCGCCGGGGCGCTCCGCGACATGCTGCAAAACCACCTTTTGCAAATCTTGTGCATGATTGCGATGGAACCCCCCGCCAGCTTAAATGAGCGCGACCTGCGCGACCAAAAGGTCGAGGTCTTGCGGAACATCCGCAACCTCTCCCCTACCGACGTAAAGGAGCAGACGGTGCGGGCGCGTTACGGTGCCGGAAACGTGGGGGAACGCGCCGTACCCGCTTACGTTGACGAACAGGGCGTCAAACCCGAACGGGAGACCGAGACCTTCGCTCAGGTCACGCTTTTCGTCGACACCGAACGCTGGCACGGGGTACCGTTCGTGCTGAGAAGCGGCAAGGCGCTCGGCGACGCCGCTCAGGAGGCCGCCATCACCTTTCAGAAGGTCGCCGACCTCCCCATATGGCACGGCGCGCAGCCTCGGCAAAACACTCTTCGTCTGCGTTTCAAACCCGACGAGCTGAGCCTCGACCTCAACTTGAACGGGGCGGGCGATCCGTTTGAACTCGAGCCTGCCGAGTTGGACCTCGAGCTGGCCCCACAAGAGATGACCGCCTACGCCCGCCTGCTGCTAGACGTTCTGGAGGGCGACAACACCCTGTCGATTCGCGCCGACGAAGCGCAGGAGGCGTGGCGCATCGTGACGCCAATTTTAGAGGCGTGGAAAGAGGGTAAGGTGCCGATGCAGGAGTATCCGGCGGGAAGTGAGTTTGAACCGAAAGAGTCATCTTGAGGAGAAACTTTTGCAAAATACCGGATTTGACCTTTATGATTCTCATACGTCGCAGTATAAAAGCCCATATGGGGTCTTATACGTTCCTTACTCCGTATAATTCCTAGTTAGAGCGCACTGGATCATGGATAACGCGCACCAGAGTTTCCAAAGAGCAATATTACGTCTTACTGCACCGCTAAACGGGCAGTATCCTAGACCGTGGATGAGCGATTTGACCGACCCACTGTCGGCATCGCTTTTTATTGTTGGAAAGAACCAGGCTAAGGGTTACAGCACTGCAAACCTTTCTCATCAAAGACATATGGACGCCCTGTTCAACCGCGCAGGCGAGTCGTGCCGCGGACTCTACGAGGAAATGGTGGGCTCCCCATCGCCGACCCGAATCAACACGGATCACTTTAGAGCCATGCTTTCGCGCCAAGGAGTCCTCGGAGTTCTTGAAACGAATGTTGTGTGCTACTCAACCCCTATGAGTAACGACCTCCGACTACCTGAGCATAAAGGAGGCTCTAGCCGCGGCACTGAAATATTCCGCGAGCTTCTGCGATTCGTACAACCCAAGGTGCTAATTGCACATGGTGCAGGCACAGCGGGTTCACTCAGCAGGCTTCTCGGAGTTGCATTGCCCGCTCCACCAAAGACGCTGACTATCCCACAAGCTACAGTTTTAGGTGACTTAACTGTGTTTGTAATTCCAAGTCTGGCACCGCCCATGTGGAACCAATGGTCAAAGTGGGCAGATCCGTACCTCACGAACGTTGTAAGATCAGCGGCCAGTGCGCTCTAACAATTCGTTCAAGCCGCCGCCCCGCCACGGGGCGGCTTAACTCAGGCGTTCGACGGCTACTTGATTACATTGCTTGGAGGAAGATAAATGCAGAATGTTATCCCGACGTTTCGGATTACCGATTATGAAAAGAGTAAGTCCTTCTATGTTGACGGACTCGGATTCCAGATTGATGGCGAACATCGTTTTGCGCCGCATCTACCTGTTTTTGTGACAATCAGCCGCGACGGGCTTTCGTTGTATCTTTCACAACACGCAGGAGATTGTCAGGTTGGCGGTTTAGTTTTTCTAAATGTCCCTGATGTCGATGCGTTCTATGCGGAGATTACAGACAGAGGTGTAAAAGCGGAGTCTCCGCCAGAGAATTTTGAGGGCAAAATGAGAGATTTTCGTGTAGTTGACCCTGATGGAAATAAACTCGATATTTGCACACGCTTGACCTCTTGAGTTTGAAGGAATAAATTTGGACAAGAAAAGCGGCTCTCCCTGATAACGCGCCGCCGAACAAATCATTGGACGTGGGGCGAAACAGCGACTTTCTTTTCATGTTGTCTTTTTAATTCGGAGTTGCGTGTAATCGGTTTCGCCCCACGTCAATTCAACCGTTGGGCGGCTATCGGTTAAACCAGATGTGCCGATAGAGAAACCGCTCCGTTGAAGCATTCACTTGAACAGAGGAGAAATTCAGATGTCAGAGAAAAATAAAGCAATCTTAGAAGAGGCAAATGCGGCTGTCGCTGAAGGCAACTATGAAAGATTTTAGTCGTTCTGCGACGACGACACCCAATGGACGTTTGTCGGCGACAGGACCCTTAAAGGAAAAGAAGCCGTTCGCCAATATATGGCAACGGCGTACCTAGAGCCGCCAAAGTTTACGGTTACTAACTTAATCGCTGAGGGTGATTTCGTCACGGCACTCGGCGACATAACCATAAAGGACGAAGACGGGAAGGCGGTTCATCACTCGTACTGCGATGTCTGGCGCTTTCGCGGCGGTAAGATGATCGAATTAAGGGCTTTCGTTATCAAAGCAGATGCCAAGCACGAAACCAACAGCGCGGCGTAAGTAGTCAGGAGCAAGTATAGCTATTGATTATGGATTGTCGAAGATTAGAGGCAACTTGGGGGAAGTACATAGGCGTCTCTCAACCTCTTGTTAGGCGGACTTGAAAAATGCCGTCACCGAATGGTGGCCATGCGTGCTAAAATCCTCTCGTGAAACTCGAGCTTCAACTTCCTTCGAGCCTCCAGACTGCTCTCGGCGCACGAGCAGACTGTTGCTAACTAGAATTTGACCTTTATGATCCAGGAAGTAGAAATTATTGAGGCTAACTGGCAAGGCCCGTTTAGCTGGCCTACTCTTGAAGCAGAGAATCAATTGGATCCTATTCCTCAAAATCCTGGCATCTATTTGTTCACCTTTGATTATCAAGAGGGATACTTGATTTATATAGCGGGTATTACGCGACGTGCAGTTCCTATACGTTTGAAGCAGCACACTAGAAGGTACATGAACGGGGAGTACAACGTATTGCAGACTGCGGCGGCCCAGCAAGGTGTGCGACAAGAGGTCTGGCACGGATGGGGCTACGCACGCGATCATCGGAATGAGTTTGAGGAACGAAGAGCGGTAATCCTCAAGGCGGTACGCCAACAGCTGATCAATTATCGCGTGTTTGTCGCTGATATTGGTATCCAGCCACGTCTACTAGAGCGTTTTGAAGCAGCAGTCATGAATGTGTTATGTGAGCAATTATCACCGATTTGTGATTTACCAGACCGAGGAATGCAGTTGTCATCACGGTGGAAATTCGAGGAACCAGTAATTGTTCGCAATCAGAGTGACTCGGTTTTATATGGGCTTCCGAAATTACTTGAAATATAGCAGTACGACATTGCCGAACAAGGGGTTGCAGCGGACGCGCTCCTTTAGGTTACGCGCGTGCTAATCGGCGCACCTTCTGGCTCTGGCATAACTAGTGGTAGGCAACACCGCGCGCCGCTGAATCCCAGACCGTTTAAGCCCTCTAGCTGACCTCGAGACTCGCCAGAAACCGCCTCACCCGCGCCGCCACCTGCGGAAACTCGATTAAAAAGGCGTCGTGACCGTGCGGTGAGTTGATGCGGGCGTATTCGGCGTTCGGCATCCCCTCGACCAAAGCCAACTGTTCAGGTTCCGGATAGAGCACGTCGCTGCTGATGCCCATGACCAGGGCGGGCATCGTCATGCGTTTGAGAACGTCGCGGAGGCGTCCGCGCCCTTCGGAGAGGTCGAAGTCGTCCATTGCTTTGGTCAGATAGAGGTAGGTGTTGGCGTCGAAGCGTTTGACGAGTTTGACGCCCTGATAGTCCAGATACGATTCGATCTCGAACGAGCGACTTAATAGGTCTCGAGACGCCGAAACGCGCTCACGACCAAATTTGGCCTCGAGCGAATCGACCGAGCGGTACGAGAGCATGGCTACAGCCCGCGCCAACCCCAGTCCCGCTTCCGGTTGTGTGCCGGGTGGATAGTCGCCCCCATGCCACACCGGGTCGCTGGTGATAGCCCGCCGCGCTACTTCATTGAGACCGATAGCCCAAGCCGAATGCCGCGCGCCGACCGCTACGCTCACCAAACTGCGGACGCGCTCCGGATAGCTGGCGGCCCACTCGAGCGCCTGCATCCCGCCCATGCTGCCGCCGATGACCGCCTGCACGCTGTCGATCTCGAGCGCGTCCAAAAGCCGCGCCTGCGCCGCCACCATGTCGCGCACGGTGTAACGCGGAAAACCTAAGCGGTACGGCCTGCCCGTCTCGGGGTCAGGGCTGCTCGGGCCGGTCGTGCCGTAACAACCGCCCAGGACGTTCGCGCAGACCACGAAATGCTTGCGCGTGTCGACCGGCTTGCCAGGTCCGATGAGCGGGTCCCACCAACCGGGAACCTCGCCCTGCCCCTGACCCAAACCTTGAACCCCGGCAGCGTGCGCGGAGCCGGTCAGCGCGTGACACAGCAAGACCGCGTTGTCTTTCGCCGTGTTCAGCTCACCGTAGGTCTCGAAAGTGACGCATACCTCGCTTAAAATACCGCCGTACTCGAGCCGCAATGGGTTGTCCGGCGTTGCCACGGAGACCGTCTGCGGCTGCACCAGCCCGACCCCGCCCCCCGTCTCCTGTGACCGGGCCAAGAGCGCAGCGTGGTCACCCCAGGTTTCGTGAACCAGGGTCGTCATCTATCCCCGCAACGCTTGGGCAAAGTCGGCTTGCAGGTCGGCGAGCGCCTCCAAACCCACCGACACCCGCACCAACTCGGGCGTGACCCCGGCGGCGCGGCGCGCGCTTTCATTCAGTCCGGCGTGTGTCGTCGTCCAGGGGTTGATGACGACGGTTTTGGCGTCGCCGATGTTGGCTAGATGCGACGCGAGCTGTACGCGGTCGAGAAAACGGTGCGCGCGCTCCAGCGTGTCAGTCTCGAACGACAACACGGCTCCGAAACCGTTGCGGAGCGTCCGCCCCGCCACCTCGTAGGAGGGGTGCGACGGCAGACCGGGATACAAGACGCGCTTGATACCGGGTTGCGCCCCCAACCAGCCTGCCAGCTCGAGGGCCGTATCGCACGACCGCTGGACCCGGAGCGGCAACGTCTCGAGACCTTGCAGCGCCGCCGCCGCCGCGTGCGGTGAAAGCGTCATCCCCATCGTAAAGAGCCCCAGGTCGTACGCGCGCAGCGTAAAGGCCGCGTCGGGCGCGCGTGAGATGTAGGTGCGGCCCCGTGAATCAGGTGTGGCGAACGCGGGAAACCGTTCCGGCTTGGCCGCCCAGTTGAACCGCCCCGCCTCGACGACCGCGCCGCCGACGAACGTCCCGTGACCCCCGATCCACTTCGTTGCCGAATGCACGGCGATGTCTGCGCCCAGCTCTAGCGGGCGACACAGATAGCCGCCGCAGCCCCAGGTGTTGTCGACGATCAAAGGCACGCTGGCGTCTTGGCAGAGTTCGGCGAGCGCGGCGATGTCGGGTACGCTGCCGCTCGGGTTGGCGATGGTCTCGACCCAGACGCCCACGGTTTCGTCCCGGACGGCCTCACGAACCGCGTCCGGGGTAGGCGCAACCGTCGTAACGGCGCACCCCCACGGCTCGAGAATCTTCCTGAGCACCGAAAAGGTGCCGCCAAAACACTCGTTTGAAACGACCAGATGCCCGCCCGGACGTGCCAGCGCCAGGAGCGTCGCGGTGGTCGCCGCCTGTCCGGACGATAAAGCCAAACCTGCGGCTCCGGCCTCGAGTGCCACGAGCCGTTTTACAAACACATCGACGGTCGGATTGTGCATCCGTCCGTACTGGTTGCCGGAAACCTCCCCGGCGAAGAGGCTGGCAGCATGTTCGGCACTCTCGAACGTGTAAGAAGCCGTCGCGTAGATCGGCACCGCGCGCGCGCCCGTCACCGAGTCGCGCTCCTGACCGGCGTGAACGCTGAGGGTGCTGAAGTCGTGCGTCTCTTCGCGGTCCAGCTCGTCTAGCAGTACCGGCAGCGTGTCTCGGGCACTCATACGCTCACGCTCATGCCGCCGCGACCACCCGGCACGCCTCGAGCGCCTGCGCCAGGTCCTCTTTGAGGTCGTCGATATGCTCTATCCCGACGGCGAGCCTGAGCATCCCTTCCGACACCCCGGCGGCGACGAGAGCCACGGGCGCGAGCTGCGCGTGCGTCGTCGAGGCAGGGTGCGTGATCGAGGTTTTCGCGTCGCCCAGGTTGACGAGCCTCGAGGTCAGTTTTACGCTGTCCATGAGTATCCGGCCCGCGTCCCGCCCACCCTCGACCTCGAAGGTGAGGATGCTGCCGACGCCGCGCGGAAAGTGCGCCTGTGCATAGGCGTAGTGCGGATGCTCCGGCAGACCGGGATAGTTGACCGACAAAACACCCGGCTGCTCCTGAAGCCACGTCGCTAACGCCACGGTGTTTTCGATGTGGCGCTCGGCGCGTAGCGAGAGGGTCTCGAGACCCTGAAGATGGTAAAACGCGTTTTGCGGCGACAACGCAGGGCCGAGGTCGCGCAGACCCTCGACGCGCGCGCGAATCGCGAAAGCGATATTACCGAACGGCCCACCGCTCCCGAACACCTCCCAGAACTTCAGCCCACCGTAAGACGCGCTCGGTTCGGTAAAGCGCGGGTAACGCCCGTTCCCCCAATCGAAACTCCCCGCATCGACGATGAGCCCGCCGAGGCCGGTCCCGTGTCCGTTGATCCACTTCGTCGCCGAGTGCAGCACGATATCGGCCCCGTCGGGGATGGGCCTGTACAAATAGCCGCCCATCCCCGAGGTGTTATCGACGACCACCGCGACGCCCTGCGCGTGGGCCGCCGCTGCGATGTCAGCGATATGCGGGAGCGCCAGCGACGGGTTGGGAATCGACTCGCAGTAGACCGCCTTGGTGCGGTCGTCGATGAGCGCCGCGTAGTCTTCCGGGCGGTCGTCCGGCCCTACGAACCGCACGTCGATCCCGAGGCGCGGCAACGTCACGGTAAACAGGTTGACGGTACCGCCGTAGAGGTTCGGCGACGCCACGATGTTGTCGCCCGCTTCGGCGAGCATCGTCAGGGTTAAAAATTCGGCGGCGTGACCCGAGGCCACCGCGAGCCCCGCCACGCCCCCCTCGAGCGCCGCGATACGTTTCTCGAGCACGTCGTTGGTCGGGTTCATGATGCGCGAATAGATGTTGCCGAACTCTTGCAACGCGAACAGGCGCGCGGCGTGCTCGGCGTTGTCGAAAGCGTAGGCGGTCGTCTGATAGATCGGTACCGCCCGCGATTTGGTGGTGGCGTCAATCTCTTGTCCGGCGTGGATTTGCAAGGTCTCAAAACGGTGGGGCATGGTGGACTCCTCGGTTCAGGTTAATGGATTTGGGCTGAATCACCGCACTCGGCTCGAGGCTCGAGTAGCAGTGGCAGGTGGGTCTATCTGCTGTGTACATTTTTGATGGATGTGCGGGGCGGCTCGCTGCGACAGGCCGTCACGGAAGTGAGAATGGGGCTTTACCTGCCGATATTGGGCGCAAGGGGTGCTGCCGAACAGCACCGCCATCAGGTCACGTCCGCGCGACGCCGCCTACGACATTCGTTGTAAGTGAGAGCTGTTGGTTACGCAATATGGGCTGGCTAACTGCATCATTCGGGCCTCCGGTATCGTCTCGAGGCGCTAAGCCTCTATCTCTCCGGGTTGCGTCATCGTAAGGCAAACTCGGCTGGAAGGAGCACCCGCTTAGATGAAAGCTGGTTGCTGCAACGTCGTGGGGCCAGGTCCCTCGGTTGCTCTGGATAAAGCCACGACGGGGCGTGGATGGACTTTAGTAGACCACAGCGGGCGTGGTTACTGCAAGAAGTACCGAGTCGTGAGTGCCGAGTGGAGTTTTTCCTACCCCTCGGCACTCACGACTCGGTACCCAAAACTTCTACAACTCCTTCGCGTACCACTCCAAAATCGGCCTCGCGTCGATAGCGAAGTGATAACCAAGTGAGTGCCAGAAACGTTTGGCACGAACGTTGCTGCCGTAAACGCTGGCCAGAACGCGGGTAGCGCGGCCCCGCAAGCTGGCCTCGAGCAGCCCCATCGAACGCCGCCCGTAACCGCGGCTCTGAAGCGCCTCGGGGATCAGCAGCAAGTTGACGGTCGCGTCTCCGGGTTCCGGATAGTCGAGTTTGTAGTCTAAATAGCCGACCGTCCGCCCGTCTTCACAAAGCAGTTCGGTGCAGCGTTTGGGGTCCTGCGCAGCGGCCTCGAGCTCGCGCTCGACCTCGGGCAACGTCGGCAGGGGGGCGGACAAAAGCTCGAAGTAACGCGGCGCGCCGCAGTAGAGCGCGAAAATGCGTGGTGCGTCGTCGGTCGTTGCAGGTTGTGTGTGCAGCTGAGGTGCAGATGTAGTCATGGACATGCTCAGGGCGCTCCTCTTAAAGCGAGACATGAAGGTGTTTTGGAATAGTATAAACGCTTGTACCCAGACTAGCTGTGACACATTAAGAAATGGTTGAGATTTGTTAAGAAACCCTCAATCAACGCTAAAGGTGTAACGTTCTGACTAGGTCCGGATGGGGTGAGCCGCGTGCACAACCCCTGATGGGGTTTCCGAAACCAGAAACCTGCGTCCAAGGCGTTTTTCGTTTGGATTACCTCGAGACTAACCGAGACCGAACTCTGATTCGTCTCTTTACTCCGTAGCTCGGGTGGTAGGCAGGTACCAAAACAAATTCGTAAGAACGCGTCCCCGACGCAACGCAATTCGGTCAGTGGGTACAAGGTTCGAGACGCGCCAAGTTTTCGACGTAGCCTGGTTTGAACATTGGCGAACACGCCGGAGGTAACGAGAGCCGAACTGAAGCCGTTTTTGCCGTACACTCTGGACATGTACATTGATGGACACCTAGACCTCGCCTACAACGTCCTCGCCGCAGGGCGCGACCTCACGCTGCCGCTGGACACGCTCCGAACCTCCGGGCATCCGGACGCGCTCGTCACACTGCCCGAACTCCGCGCGGGCGGCGTCGGCGTCGTATTCGGTACCATCTACGTCAAACCCGCCGCGTCGGTACCGATGAGCGCGGGGGGTGGCTCACTGGGCGGACGGAGCTACGAAACGCCGCAGGAGGCGCGCGAGCTGGGGCTGGCACAGTTGGAGGTCTATGAACGTTGGGAAGATGCAGGGCTGATCCGTATCCTCCGCAGCAAAGGCGACCTGGAACCCTACACTGCTGAGCGTACAGCCCTAAGCAGCGACGAGCCGCTGGGACTCGTAGTGCTGATGGAGGGGGCCGACCCGCTGGTCTCGCCGGACGACCTGAGCGAGTGGCGGGCGCGCGGGCTCAGGTTGCTGGGTCCGGCGTGGCAACGCACCCGTTACGCGGGCGGGACGAAAGCGCCGGGGCCACTGACCGAGTTGGGCGTGGAACTGATGCACGCCATGCGCGAAGGGGGCGTCGTGCTCGACGTCAGCCATTTAGCCGAAGAGAGTTTTTGGAACGCCCTCGAGATCGGCCCGGAGAGGGTCATCGCCAGCCACTCGAACGCGCGCGCGTTCGTCCCGACCGACCGCCACCTCTCCGACGCCATGATCCGCGCGCTCGGGGCCAAAGGCGGCGTGATGGGCCTGGTCATCGCCAACGTCTTCCTAAATGCCGACGCGACCGCTGAAACACCCAAGGTAGATACGACGCTAGCACACGTCGCTCGCCACGCCGAACACGTCGCCGGACTTATCGGCTGGGACAAGGTAGCCGTCGGCACCGATTTCGACGGCGGTTTCGGCGTCGCCGACGTTCCGGCGGAGCTTGCGCGCGCCGCCGACTTCAGCCGTTTGGGGGACGCGGTACCCGGGGAGGCGCGAAAAGCCTTTTTGGGCGGAACGTGGCTCGAGTTTTTAGAGCGGGCGTTGCCGGAGTAGCGCAGGACGGGTGCCGAGCTATAGGTGAAAATCCTCACTGCTCGCTGCTCACCGTCCACCCCTTCCCGGCGTTAAGCTTGACAGATGGCCCTACCGACCCTAACTCTCGAGCCCAACCTCGAGGATGCCCTTAAAACCGGGCATCCCTGGCTCTACCGCAACCATCTGCCCAGACACACGCTTCAAACCGGCGACTGGGTACGGGTGCAGGCTGGGAAAACTGAAGCGTACGGGCTCTACGACGACGCCGGTCAGATCGCCGTAAGGCTTTTCGGAAATAGCGCGCCGCACGGCGACTGGCTCGAGGCGCGCGTGAGGGGCGCGCTCGAGCTGCGCGCTCAAGTAATGGGTCAGGCGACAGCTTCGGAGACCGACTGTTACCGCCTCCTCTACGGCGAAGGGGACTTTTTGCCCGGTATCACCGCCGACCGTTACGGGCGGTTCGTCGTCCTTAAAACCTATACGGAGAGCGTCGCGGGCCTCGTCCCGACAGTTGTCCGCACCCTCAGCCGCGCACTTAAACTGCGCGGCGTGCTCGTCCGCGATGGTGGACTGCGCGCCCTGTGGGGTGAACTGCCGCCCCCCGAACTGAGCGTGCAAGAAAACGGGCTCGAGCTGCTCGCCAACCTCTACGACGGCCAAAAGACCGGCCTTTTTTTGGATCACCGCGACAACCGCCGGACCCTGGAGGGTTTTACGGCTGGCAAACGCGTGCTCAATTTGTTCAGCTACACAGGCGCATTTTCGCTCTACGCGGCTCGAGGCGGCGCAGATCACGTTACGAGCGTCGACGTCGCCCCCGCAGCGACCGAGGACGCGCGGCGCAACTTTGCGCGCAACGGTTTCGACCCGGACGCGCACACCTTTTTGAGCACTGACGCCTTTGCGCTACTCGGCGACTACGCGGGGCGGGGTGAGCGGTTTGGAGTCGTCGTGCTCGACCCGCCGTCTCTAGCACGCAACAAGAAAAGTCGGTTCGCGGCGCTCCGCGCCTACGAGAAACTCAACACGCAGGCGCTCCGCTGCATCGTCCCCGGCGGCTTCCTGGCGACGGCTAGCTGCACCTCACAGGTTTCACCCGAAGATTTCCGCAGCGTCCTGGGTGAGGCGGCGGCGCGCGCGGGTGTCCGGGTGCAGGTGATTCACGAAGCAGGCCACGCACCCGACCACCCCGTACCCGCGAGCTTTCCCGAGGGGCGTTATCTTAAATTCGTGGTGGCCCGAGTGCTCTAGAGAAGCAATGAGCGATAGGTGTGGAGCAACGAGTAAAGGCTTTACCTCATTGCTCAATACTCATTGCTCAGTACTGGGCACTCACTACTCGGTACTCCCTGACATCTTCACTAGAAAAACTTCACCTGCTCTAGCGGACACCGCAGGCTAGACTCAGGGTCATGTATCAGCTACTGAGGTGCCCGGTCTGCCGTTCGGCGGGAAGTGGGCCGCGGGGGTGTTGCGCGCAGTGCGCAGCGTCCCTGTTCGCACACCATATCGGCCCCTTTGAACTGTCGCTCGGCCCCTACACCGGACCTTTGGAGAAAGCGATCAGAGCCTACAAGTTCGGGGGCGTGCGGCGGTTGGGGCGACTTTTCGGGTCAGAACTCGCAGACGGCCTCGAGGCTTCAACGTGGCAAGTAGACGTGCTCTGCGCGGTACCCCTGCATCCGCTGCGCTACATGCAGCGCGGCTACAACCAGTCCGCGTTGGTCGCGCGGGCGGCGGCGCGGCGGCTCGGTCTTCCCTACCGGCCTCTTTTGCGCCGCGTCCGCAGCACCCGGCAACAGGCGCGGCTGGGCGCGGCGGCGCGGCAACGAAACGTCGCCGGAGCGTTTTACGCCGCGCCGCTTTCAGGCGAACGGGTCGTTCTGGTCGACGACGTGATGACGAGCGGCGCGACCGTCACCGAATGCGCTCTGGCACTCTTCGCCGCGGGTGCGGGCCTCGTCTATGTGGCAACGGTAGCGCGGGCGCGGGACAGTACGGTAGATTGATCGTGATACTGTTGGCGAAATCGAGAAGCCATAATGAGTGATGCTCAAGCCAAACAAGATCAGCGTTGTTCCAGCAGAAACCAGCCGTGTCGTTCACGCCGCGTTTCCTAAAGGGAACCTATACCTA
>JAABUN010006375.1_pt1 | contig 13653 bp, 11 predicted proteins | sample 5559311 | NCBI WGS metagenome assembly JAABUN01 (sample SAMN10711877, study PRJNA513370) | rock metagenome | isolation source: Antarctica rocks | place: Antarctica: Victoria Land, Siegfried Peak sud | reverse complement strand
CTATGCGCCACGGATCTTCGATGCCACGCGCGACTGGCCGTTCTCGCTCTATCGCCGGATGACGCCGCTGCGCCTCACCCCGCGCCTCGCGGTCGCCGCGCAACTCGGCGCGCTCGGCCTGAGCGTGGGCGACATCCGGCGCGTCGTCGTCTCCCACTTCCACGCCGACCACATCGCCGGGCTGCGCGACTTCCCGCACGCCGAGTTCATCGCCAGCCGCGCCGCCTGGGACGACGCCCGCCAGCGGCAGGGCTTCCGTGCTCTCCTGCGCGGCGTCATCCCCGCGCTCATCCCAGGCGACTTCGCCGCACGAGCTACGCTGCTCGACGATTTCACCGGCCCCGCGCTCCCCGCGCTCGGCCCGACACACGACCTCTTCGGCGATGGCTCGGCCCTGCTGATCCCCCTCCCCGGCCATGCACGCGGCCAACTCGGGCTGCTGGCCCGCACCAAGCGCGGCGATCTGTTGCTGGCCGCCGATGGCTGCTGGCTCAGTCGCTCCTACCGCGAGCGCCGCCCGCCGCCCGCCTTCGCCAACCTGATCGCCGACGACCCGCGCGCTCTCGTCGCCACGATCGACAAGCTGCACGACTTCGCGCTCGCTCGCCCCGAGGTTGCTATCCTGCCAACCCATTGCACCGAAGCCCTCAGCCGCGAACTCGGGCACGAGGCGGCGCACCAACGCGCGACCCAAGAGGCGGCAGAAAACGCGACCGTCCCCGCGACAGCAGCAACGCCATGAACCGCGCCGCGCCGCTGATCGCCGCCCACTTCCTCCGCGCCCGTTGGCGCTGGCACTTCCTGCGCGGCCCGCGCCTCGACCGTTACCGGGAGCGCCACGCCCGCCGGATCGTCGCCTTCGCCCGCGCCCGCTCGCCGTTCTACGCCGCGCACTGGCGCGGCCACGACCCCGCCGACTGGCGCACGCTGCCGACGATCGACAAACGCCTGATGATGGAAGGGTTCGACCGCTTCAACACACGCGGCATCCGGCGCACAGACGCCGAAGCGGTTGCGCTGGCCGCCGAGCGCGACCGCGACTTCCGCCCGACGATCGGCGACCTGACGATCGGCCTCTCCTCGGGAACCTCGGGGCATCGCGGGCTGTTCCTCGTCAGCCCATGGGAATCGGCCGCCTGGGCCGGGACGATCCTCGCCCGCACGCTGACGCCGCGCCGCGACCCGACCCGCGTCGCCTTTTTCCTCCGCGCCAACAGCAATCTCTATGAGAGCTTGGGCGGCAGGCTCGTCCGCTTCCGCTTCTTCGACCTGATGCTGCCCCTCGCCGTTGCCGTCGCCGCCCTCAACGACTTCGCCCCACACTACCTCGTCGGCCCACCGTCGCTCCTCGGCTTCCTCGCGGACGCGCGGGAGGCGGGCACCCTCCGCGCCCGCCCCGCCCGCATCCTCGCCGTCGCGGAGACGCTGGAGCCGCAAGACCGCACACGGCTGGAGGAGGTCTTTGCCGCGCCGGTCGGGCAGGTCTATCAATGCACCGAGGGACTGCTGGCGATCAGTTGCGTCCACGGCGCACTCCATGTGCAGGAAGATCTGGTGGCACTGCAATACGAACCGCTGCCGGGCGACGCCGGACGTGTCACGCCGCTCGTCACCGACCTCTGGCGACGGACCCAGCCGATCATCCGCTACCGCCTCAATGATGTCCTGCGCCTCGATCCCGCCCCCTGCGCCTGCGGCTCCCCGTTCCAGGTCATCGCCGCCGTCGAGGGTCGCCAGGACGACGTCTGCCAGTTCATCGCGACCGACGGCACCCCGCGCCCCTTCTTCCCCGACACGATCCGCCGCGCCATCCTCCTCGCCAGTCCCCAGATCCTCGACTACCGCGCCACCCAGGAGCGCCCCGGTCACCTCCACGTCGCCCTCGCCGCCGCCCCCGCCGCCCCCCTCGCCGCAATCGCCGCCGAGGTCCGCGCCAGCATCACAGCGATCATCGCCAGCTATGACTGCCGCCCGCCCGACCTCACGATCGAGGACGGCTTGCCCCCCACCGAAGCAGGCGTAAAGCGCCGTCGCGTGCGCCGCCTCGATCGGTAGTCATGGCGCTGCACGGCCGTTGCTCTGCATAGTGGCGGGTGACGGCTTGACCGCTGCGCGTTACCGTGTCTCGGCCTGTTCCTCACCGGCGGCTCTCGCCCCCGACTGGACCAGCGTCAGCACGTCCCTCGCTGCGGCCAGCGCCCGTGCGAGGGACAAGCCTCGGCCTTCTGCACACCGGGCGACCCAGGCCGCGTCGCCGAGTCGCGCCCGCGCCGCATCGCGAATCGGCTCCCATTCCTGCTGCTCGGTCGGCGGCATCGGCGCGCCGATCTGCTCGCGCAGTGCGGCGGCCGCGCCGTGGAGGAGCGCGCATCGCTGCGGCAGGCCCGCTACACCGGCGACGCGCGCGACGTAATCGAGCGTCACCGCAGTGTCGGCCCCGCGATGACGCCGCGCGAGCCGCACGCTCTCGCCCAGCAACGCGACCGCGCGCGGCAAGTCGCCCCCCCGCAAGGCGATCAGCGCCAGATCGCGGTAGAGGGCGCTGAGAACTTCCGAACCGCCGAGTTCGTTCGCCAGCGCCACCCCCTCGCGAAGGTAGTCCGCCGCGCGCGCGGTGTCGCTTTCCAGCAGGGCGATCGTGCCGAGGGCGCTGAGGCGGTGGACGACGCTGCCCCGATCGCCGAGCGCGCGCGACTGCGCGAGGCTTTCTTCGTGCAGCGCGCGCGCCTCGTCGAATGCTGACTCCGCCAGCGCGACGTAGCCCAGCCCGGCCAGGGCGTGGGCGATCCCCCGCGGATCGTCGATGGCGCGGTAGATTGCCAACGATTCCCGGTGTAAGGGCCGCGACCCGACAGTATCGCCCGCGTAGAGGGCGATGTAGCCGAGGCCGCTGATCGCGTAGGCGGCACCGCGCTGATCGCCGAGGTCGCGATAGCGATCGCGGGCCTCCATGAAGGCGGCTTCGGCCACCGGGCCGTCGCCCCGTTCGAGGACCGTGTAGCCGACGCTAAGGACGGAGCGCGCGATCCCCAGCCGATCGTCCAGCGCCCGGCGCAGCGCGAGGCTCGCGGCATAATAGTCGTGCGCCGCCGTCCAATCGCCCTGCGTCTCTGCCAGGACGCCGACGCCGTGAAGCGCCCGCGCGCGGACAGCGGCGAATTCGTCCGCGTCCGCGCCATCCAGCGCGAGGGTTGCCTCCAGATCGCGCCGCCCGGCGTCGATCGTGCCGAGCGCCGCCCAGATCGACCAGAGCAGCCCGGCCAGCCGCAACGCCAGTTCGACGCGATCATGCTCACGCGCCCAGGTCAGGGCGGCGCGGAAATTGTCGCGCTCCCGGAGGAGATCAGGCGCGACCAGCGCCCCCCAGGCGGCCTGCTGCGCGCCGGTCAGATCGAGGGCCGATCGTTCGAGCAGCGCCAGATAATAGTCGGCGTGGCGCCGCCGATAGGTCTCGGCCTCGCCGCTCGCCGCCAGCCGCGCCAGGGCATCCTCGCGGATCGTCTCCAGCAGGACGAGGCGGGGCGTGCCAGGCATATCGGGCGTGTCGGGCGGCAATTCCGCGCGCAGCAGCAGGCTCTGATCGACGAGCGCGGCGAGGCTCGACAGGGTGTCGGCCCCGTCTTCCGCCAGGGCTTCGCCCTCATCGCCACAAACGGCCTCGACCGCCTCGACTGTGCAGCCACCGCTGAAGACGGCCAGGCGCCGATAGAGCCGCCGTTCGCACTCGCCGAGCAGATCGTGACTCCAGGCGAGGGTCCGGCGCAGGGTGCGCTGGCGCTCCGGGAGATCGCGCGGCCCTTCGCCCAGCGTCGGCAGGCCCCGCTCCAGCCGATCGAGGAGGATCGGCGGCGGGAGCAGCGCGACCCGCGCCGCCGCCAACTCGATCGCCAGCGGCAGGCCATCGAGGCGACGGCAGATCGCCGCCACCGCCGCCCCGTTCGTTGCGGTGAGTGCGAAGTCCGGCGCGACCAACCGGGCGCGCTCGACGAAGAGGCGCACCGCCGGGGCGACGGCGAGTGTGGCGGCCAACGCCCGATCATCCGTCGGCAGGGCCAGGGCCGTCACGCGGTATTCCTGCTCGCCGCCCACCCGGAGCGCCGCGCGGCTGGTGACGAGGATTTTGAGGCCGGGGCAGGCCAGCAACAGCGCCGCCACCTCCCCCGCCGCCTCGGCCACCTGCTCGAAATTATCCAGCAGCAGGAGGGCGCGGTGGTCGCGCAGCGCGGTCGTTAGCACGTTCAGCGCCGACGGGCCGCCGCTATCGCGCACGCCCAGCGCCTCGGCGACGGTCCCGAGCACCCCGGCGGGGTCATGCAACGGGGCCAGCGCGACAAAGGCGACCCCAGCGGGGAAATCCTCCGCCAATCCGGCCACCGCGATTGCCAGACGGGTCTTACCCACCCCACCCGGCCCGGTCAGCGTCAGGAGGCGCACGTCCGGTCGCCCGAGGAGGCCGAGCACCGCGTCGATCTCCCCCTCACGCCCCACGAGCGTGGTGAGCGATGCAGGTAGCCCGGACTGCCCGACACCGGGGGAGCGGAGGGTGGCCGGGGCTGCTGCTTCCACCACGGCATCGCCCCGACCCGGCACCGCAGCGACGAGGGCCGCGCGCTCGGCGTCGTTCAGGCCGAGCGCCGTCGCAAGTGCGCGGACTGTATGGGGCTGGGGCCGTCGCCGCGCGCCGCGTTCCAGCACACCGATCCCATCGGCGGTCAAACCGGCGCGTTCGGCTAACTCCTCCTGTGTCAGGCCCGCCGCCTGGCGCAATTGGCGCAGATAGTGTCCGAAGGAACTCACGCCAGTCGTCCTCTCATAACCCCGCCGCGCAGGCTCCTGCCGGTTCTTCATCGGCCCTTATCGGCAGTTGGTAGTCGGTAGTCGGTAGTCGGTAGTCGGTAGTCGGTAGATAGTAGCACGCACCGTGGCTTTTCTCCGGCAGAACCGCTCGATCACCGTTCATCGCCAACATGCTGCCCATCCGCGAACGTACTATGCCGCTCGACGGTTTTGCCGTGATCCGGCGAACCGGGCGTGCGGGTGTCGTCCGGGTAGCGTCCGGGTCGTGTCGGTGGTGGTGGGGCGCTCACAGGCGCACACTGGAAGGCAGAAGTTCCTCACCGTGAGGACGTAGTGAATGGAGATACAGACGATGAACGGGGTTATTGCCGGGCAGCTTATCGTGCGAGCGATGCAGGATCAATTCACCTACGACGACCAGGGCCGCGAGGACGACCGCCCGACGCGGACACCTCGCGGGGGGATCCTCATCGGCTTCTTCCGAGGGCTCGTCGCGCGGAACCAGCGGCCCGCGCAGCGACCACGGCGTGCCACTCGCGGCGCATCTGCCACCCGCGCCTAACCGTTTCGGCGCAGCAATCGCGCGAGCAAGAGCGGCACTCCACGCGGGGGTGCCGCTCTGTTGCGTGCCGTGCTGCGCGGAGTTCCCCGATCCATCTGGTGTAGCAACCCCACAGAGCGTACGCGAATCCTCTTGAATAGTGCCCGCGCTACCGTGCCGCTGCCTGCACGTTGAATGCACATCGGCGTGGGCCAGTTGAAAGATCAAAGCGGAGAGAGTACGCTATGGTAACGGGTGGGGTGACGAGTGGCACTTATCTCCATCGCCCGGAGGGGTATCGCTGCCCCTTTTGCCGCGTCGCGGCGGGGGAAGACCTCTCAGGGGAGTATTCCAAGCAGTCCGACGTCGTCTTCCGCGATGGGGTGGTGACGGCATTCATCTGTACCGCGTGGTGGCCGGAAAATCACGGCCATCTGCTGGTCGTGCCGAACGCCCACTACGAGAATATCTACGCCATCCCCGATGACGTACTGGCGGCGGTGCAGATCGTCGGCAAACGGATGGCGAGCGCCATCCGCGCGACATACGACTGCGATGGCACCTCGTTCCGGCAACACAACGAACCCGGCGCGGACCAGGAAGTCTGGCATTATCATCTCCACGTCTTCCCGCGCTATCAGGGCGACCAACTTTACGCACGCACCAACGAGCGCCGCAACACCACCGCCGAGGAACGCCTGCCCTACGCGCAGAAACTGCGGGACTACTTCGCCCAGCAGTAGCGCCCTACTGATAGTCGGCAGTCGGCAGTCGGCAGTAATTGGGCGATGATGGTATTGAAGCACTGTGCCAGCAACGAACCTCTACTGCCGACTGCCGACTGCCATCTACCGTCTACCGAGCAAGACCATTACTCACCTATCGCAATATCCCAGTCCACGGAGATGGACTTCGTAGCGAAGCCTTCAGCCGGGATTTATGCTCTGCGTCGTTAGGGTGCTTCAACCCATCGGCCTCCCACCCCACCAACAGGAGCCCGCCATGCGCCACCGCCCTCTCCTCACCCCCACCATCATCTTCGCCCTCGCCCTCGCCCACGGCTTCCTCTACGTCAGCGGCACCGCCGCCGCGCTCAGTTTCCTGCTCGTCGGCCTCTGCGGCGGCGCGCTCCTACGCTCCTGGCGCGGGGTGCCAATCCTCGCGCTCGGCATCCTCCTCGGCAATGTGGCCCGTATCGTCAATGATGCGAGTTGGCTCCTCACCGACCTCCGCGCCGATGACCAGACGCTCCGACTCCTCGGCAAAGGTGCGTTCGGCCTCCTCCTCGCCTACGTCCCCCTCACCCTGCTCCTCGCGATCCCGGTCGCGGTCGGCAAATGGCTCGCCACACCCCGACCGCCGCGCACCCTCGCGAATTGGCACCGCTAACGCCCGATAATGAGACAACTCAGCGCCAGAAACGTTGATCTACTCGCGACGGTGAATCTTCTGCGGGCCAGTGTAAGGACGGCTCCGGTAAGCGATATCCCTTCGCCATACAATGCCCGCCGACATCGCCATTGACGTATAGCTATCAAAGGCTCCGCCACGCCATGCTAACGGCCAGGAGTTCAGCGGGCAGCGGCAAAGCCCTCTCACGACTCATTTATGCCCTTTAGGGTACGACTCACGACTCACGACGCAGGAGCATCATGTTCCCGATCCAGATCAGCGGCCTCGGCAGCTACCTCCCCGCGCGCCGAGTCACCAACGCCGAACTCGAAGAACGCCTCGGGATCCCACCGACCTGGATCGCCCGCGCCACCGGCGTCCACGAGCGCCGTTACGCCAGCGACGCCGAAAGTGCCCTCGCGATGGCGACTTTCGCCGCGCAAAAGGCTCTCGCCCACGCCGGGATCGCCGTCGCCGACCTCGATGCGGTCGTCTGCGCCTCCGCCGGGCCGCAGCAGACGATCCCCTGCACCGCCGCCCTGCTGGGCCGCGAACTCGGCCTGCCCGACGGTCGCGCCGCCTGCTTCGACCTCAACGCCACCTGCCTCAGCTTCCCGTTCGCCCTACAGACCGTCGTCGCGCTGATCGGTGCCGGAATCTATCGCACGGTATTGATCGTCAGCAGCGAGCGCGCTTCGCGTTCGCTCAACCCGCAAGAGCGCGAGAGCGCCGTCCTCTTCGGCGACGCCGCCGCCGCCGCGATCGTCACCCCCACCCCTGCGGGCGACGCCAGCACGATCTGGGGTGCGCGGTTCGCCACCCACCCGAGCGGGGCCGACCACACCGTCGTCCTCGGCGGCGGCACCGGCCACCACCCGAATGATCCCAACACCACGCCGGAGATGAACCTTTTTCGGATGGACGGCCCGCGCGTCTATCGCCAGGGTGCGCGCCTGATCGGCCCGTTCCTCGATGCTTTCCTCGCCTCGATCGGCTGGGCCTACGCCGACATCGACGCGCTCGTCCCGCACCAGGCCAGCCGCCACGCGCTCGACCTGCTGACCGAACGCCTCGGCTTCACCACGGCACAGGTCGTCAACAATATCGCCCTGCGCGGCAATTGCGTCGCCGCGTCCCTGCCGCTCGCCCTCGCCGAAGCCGTCGCCACCGACCGGATCCGGCGCGGCGACCGCGTCCTCCTCGGCGGCTCCGGGGCGGGGCTCACCCTCGGCGCGCTCGCCCTGACGTATTGACGACCGGTATCGCCACCGCTGGCTAGAGGCAGCCGAGCAAGCGGTGGAAACTGACCCGTCAGCGGGCGCCTTTCCCGAGCGGCGCGTCAGCGGGGTTCGCGCCGACCGGGACGAGGGAGCCGGTCGCCCCCTGTTCGCCCATCGCCCGTTCGCGACGCTGCACGTCATCGAGTTCGCGCCCCAGAAAATAGTTGAGGGCGGTCCGCAGCGCCGCGATCACCGCCAGGATAATCAGATCCTCGCGGGTCGGATTCAGCGCGGTCCCCAGGATGTCGGCGGCGAGTTGGAATTCCAGCGCCAGCGCCAGCGAGCGCCCAAGCGACAGACGGATCGCCTCCTGCGGTATCTCCCCACCCCGCTGGCGGATCAGGGCGACCAGATAGACCAGCAAGCCGCGCACCAGCGCCACGCCGATCACCAGCCCCCCCGCCAGATTCGCCAGAAAGATCAAGAAGGGCAGCACCGCCCCGATCACGCCGTCATAGCTCATCGGTTCTCCTTCACCCGGGTGGCATCGCTCGCCCGGATTGCCCCACACCGCTCACCATACAATGCTATCGCCGTGCGCTTGAGCAAGACCAGCGCCACGGGCATATTCACCATCCGAGGCTCCAAACGGCTGGGCCAAGGCGACGAGGACCAGCCGCCCCCCAGTCCACTCGTGCTATCCTAACGCACAGTCAGCACCCATTACTGCCACACCAGGGAGCCTACCCATGACCACCCCCCGCGCGTTCACCACCATCACACTCGTCTTGGCCGCTCTCGCCCTCACCGGCTGCATGGTCAACAACCCGTTCGAGCGCCAATCGGCCAGGAACCGCTGGTCACAAGCCTTCTACAATGAGCAATACAGCCGAGCAGCGAACATCCTGCGCGGTCCCGCAATCCCCACCTGGGAGGCCGAGGCAACCCAGCTACGCCAGCAACACGGGAAGGTTCGCGCCATGAATATCGACGACTTGAGCACTTGGCAGAACGAAGCCCCGTTCACCTCCGTTCGCGTCACCTGGGCCGACGGCCACGAACGCTGCCTGCGCCTCCGCCGCACCGCCGACGATCGCCTTGAATTACTCGACACCGGCTGGCAAGATTGCGCCAACGTCCCGTTTAACCCCACCCCACCGCCGGGACCGTGAGAAAGTCGATGCCGCCTGAGAAACCGATCGCGCCCCGCATTGATCCTATCTGCTTGCGCGATACGTCCGCCGCTGGGGGGGTTGCGGCCCTCACCCCCGGCTCGCCTCCGCTCGCCACCCCCTCGCCCCATCCGAGGCGAGGGGGAACTGCTGCACGGTGGGAGGCTTCCGACCCTCCCGCGTCAGGGGAGGGTCGCCGCCCACAGGTTCTCGACCACCCTTGTGGCGGCGACGGGGACGGGCTCACGCCCACGCCTCACCCATCCCCCGCCCACGCCAGCAACCAACCCCACCCTCCCCGCGTCGGGGAGGGTCGCCGCCACAGCGCCGGGGAGAGGTCCGTCCCCCACAACGACCCCCACGCGCAGCAAGCGCCCCTCGCCCTCGTCACCGGTGGCGGCAGCGGGATCGGACGCGGCATCGCCCTGGCCCTCGCGCGACGCGGCGTCGATCTCGCCCTCGTCGGTCGGCGACCGGCCCCGCTCACCGCAGTCGCTAATGCAGCAATCGCCCTCGGCGTCCGCGCCGTCGCCCTGCCCACCAACCTCGCCGATCCCGCCGAGCGCGACGCCCTGCTCGATCGCGCCCGCACCGCGCTAGGGTCGCCTACCCTCCTCGTCCACGCCGCAGGGTTGCTGGCGGGAGGCGAGCTGGCCGACCTCGACCTCGCCACGATCGACCGCGCCATCGCCACGAACCTCGCCGCGCCGCTCGCGCTGACCCGCGCCGCGCTCCCCGACCTCCTCGCCAAGCGCGGCGCGATCATCCTCGTCGCCAGCCTGACCGCCGACGTGCCGTTCCCCGCCGCCACCCTCTACAGCGCCACGAAAGCCGGGATCGTCGCGTTCGGTGAAGCGCTGCGTCACGAGATCGGCCCGCGCGGCGTCCGTGTCCTCGTCGCCTACCCACCCGCCACCGCCACCGCGATGACGCGCGGCATGGCTCGCGCCGCAGGGCTACGCGCCTACCCGCTCGCCGATCCCCACGTCGTGGGCGAGGCGATCGTCGCCGCGCTCCTGGCCGGGCGGCGCACCTGGCACGGCAGCGCAGGGGACAGCGCCCTCACCCTCGCCCATCGGCTCGCCCCGGCGATTATCCGGCCAATGTTGCGTTCGCAACGCGCCCGCTTCCGGCGTATGATGACCGCGCCCGCCGCTCACGACAGCGCGCAGGACGCCGAGCCTGACACCGAGAAGGAACGATGAACAGACCGCGCCGCGCCCTCTCACGGCTCGCTGTCGGCCTCGCGGCCCTCTACGCCGTGGACCGCCTCGCCAAGTTCGCCGCGCTGTTCGCCTTCATCCGCCGCCCGCCACCGCCCGCGCCAGATCGCTGGCCCGCAGTGACGATCCTCCATCCGATCAGCCGCACCATCGGCGACCATAACCCGCTCGCCGCGAACCTCGCCGCCTACGCCCACCTCGACTATCCCGGCCCACGCCGTCACCTCCTCCTCTGCGACGCCGCCGATGGGTACTCGCTGGCGACCTGTCGCGCCGCCACCGCCGCACACCCCACGCTCGACGCCGCGATCGTCCCGGTACACGGCGAGGGGGGGCCGCTCGCGCCCAAGATCGTCAAGCTGATGGCCGGGATCGCCCAACTGCCGCCGCAGGAGCCCGATGCCGTCCTCTGCTTCATCGATGACGACATTGCCCCGCGCCCAGGTAGCCTGCGCGATCTCATCGCCGCGCTCGACGCGCCCGGTGAATCGGTCGGCGCGGCGTTCGGGCTGCCGTGTTACACCAACTGGCGCACCGGTTGGTCGGCCCTCCTGAGTACCTTCAACAACGCCAACTTCCCGCTCGCCTCCGCCGCGCTGGCCTACATCGCGCCGCCGCCCCGGATCACCGGGCACCTCGTCGCCTATCGCCACGCCCTCTTCGTACGGGCGGGCGGGCTCGACGGCCTCGCCGACCAGATCGACGACGATTTTGTCTTCGCCCGCCGCCTCGGGGCGATCGGCGCGGCGATCCGCCAGACGCCGGTCGTCTACGATGTGGACAACGACCTCGCCTCCGGGCCGATCTTCGCGCGACAACTGCGCCGCTGGTTCGTCCTCCCCCGGCAGGCAATGGCCGGTGCGCTGACCCCACAAGAAGCCGCGTGCGGGCTCCTGATCAGCGCCGGATTGCTCCTGCCGCCGCTCGTCGCCCTCACCGCTGCGCTCACCCGCACCCGCACCGCCTACGCCGCGCTGCTCGCCACCCTCACCCTCTTCACTACCATCGCCCTCGCCTGCGAACGCCTCCTGCACAACCCCAGCCCACCGCCGCCCCGCCGCTGGTGGACCTTCCCCGCCGTCGCCGTCGCCCTGCCGCTCGGCGCACTCGCCGCCACCCTCTTCGCCAACGACGAGGTCGAATGGCGCGGCCAACGCCTCCGCATCGCCCCCGGTGGCCGCTTCGAGCGGTTGCCATGAGTCTGGTCGCGACCGGTCCGGGACTGAAGTCCCGGCTAAGGGCTGCGGCCACGAAACCCGCCTCCGCGGGTTGGGTCCGTTGTAACGGCGGTGGCTATCGGGATACCCACCACGCCAATAGCCGACCCAACCCGCGGAGGCGGGTTTATCCTGCGAAGATCAGGGCTTCGTGGCCGCAGCCCTTAGCCGGGGATTTTAATCCCCGGAATAGCAGCGACACGACGCGCCCACTCCGCCCCTATTCGTCATTCGTCATTCGTCATTCGTCACTCGCGCTCGCCTTGCTCTGGCTGGCCGAGCGCGGCTGGAAATGGTGGCGTGTTCGGCAATTCTTCCGCCAGCCGGTCCCCGCGCCCGCGCATGATCCGGCGCAAACGTTGGTCAGCATCATCCAGCCGATCCTCAGCGGCGACCCGACCCTCGCCGCCAGCCTCGCCGCGACCCTCCGCGCCCGCAGCCGCTACCCGCGCGAATGGCTCTGGCTGGTCGATGCGAACGACGCGGAAGGGCTGCGCGTCTGCCGCGATCTGATCGACGCGCACCCCGATTGCACCATCCGCCTCATCCCCACGCCGCCGCCCACCCCCGGCGACTGGCGCAACCCCAAGACGGTGAAGCTGATCGCCGGGGCCGCCGCCGCGCAGGGCCGGATCCTCTGCATCCTCGATGACGACACCCGCCTGCCCGACGATGGCTTAGAGCAATGCCTGCCGTTCCTCGATCAACCCGGCGTCGGGCTCGCCTACGGCCTGCCGTACTACGTCAGCTTCGCCGATCCGTGGTCGAGCCTCGTCGCCGCGTTCGTCAACGCCAACAGCCTGCTGACCTACCTCCCGCCATTGGCCCTCACCGCCCCGTTCACGATCAACGGGATGTTCTACGCCGTCCGTCGCGAAACCCTGGCGGCGGTCGGCGGCTTCAGCGGCCTCGAACCGATCCTCGCCGATGATTTCGCGGTCGCCCAGCGGTTCATCCGCGCCGGGTACACCCTCGCGCAGACGCCGCTGCGCCACGCCATCAGCACGCAGGTCAGCGGGCCGCGCCACTACGCCGCGCTGATCGCTCGCTGGTTCGTCTTCCCGCGCGAATCGGTCCTGCGCCAGATCGCCCCGCGCGACCGCGCGATCGTCAACGCCCTGATCGTCGCCCCCACCGCCCTGCCGCTCGTCGCGCTCCTGCTCACCCTCGCCCGCAGGGATCGCCGCACCATGCTCCTCTTCGCCGCGTGCCACGCCGTCAGCTTCGCCGTCTTCGCGCAGCTCAACCGCGCCTACCTCGATGGCGCGACCCCGCCCAGCCGCGCCTGGCTCATCCCGCTCGTCCAGACGATCCTCCCCGCCCAGGTCGCCGCCGCCCTCATCCTCCCCCAACGGATCGAGTGGCGTGGCCACACGATGCAAGTCGAGCGCGGCGGCGGCTTCCGCCTCGTCCAGCGCCGCGACGGTGATACGAACGGTCTGTGAGCAGGCCGCTACGTCCTCGCGAATGGCGAGGGCAACGCGCGTAACGGCGCAATCGCGGCGGGCGGGAAGTCGGCCCAGGCCGCTGTCGGCCAGCGCGTGTCGTGGAGATGCCGGTCGAGGAACCGCTGCCAGCGGGTCAGGCCAGGGCGCGGCGTGAAGGTGTCATCCAACGCGAAGTCATACGCGACGATAGCGCCCAGCCGCACGCCCGCAAAAGGCCCAGCATCCCGCACATTACCAGCATCGGATGGAGCGCACTATCTGGCTTCTGCATCGTATCCTCCTCATGCGCGGTGTTGGCTAGCGTCCAGTTGCCGGGATGTGTAGATGAGGCATCGGCATCTTCATATACGCGGAGGTGGCTGGCGGCTGAACCCTGTGACCCGGCACAGGACAAGGCCGCGCCTTGAGGGCGCTCACGCGCCACGAAGCCCTGTGACGCGGCACAGGGCTAGGTTCGTTATGGAGGCGATGCCTAAAGATGTGGGTATTGCTTTTCAATAATCCCAGCCGCCGCAGGGCGGCTTTGTGGCCCGCAGGCCCTCAAGGCGCGGCCTTGTCCTGTGCCGAGTCACAGGGTTCAGCCGCCAGCCATCCCCCACGCCCGCATCATTATCCACCGCTGCCGCCACCAGTCCCCCACGCC
>JAABUN010006374.1_pt1 | contig 13653 bp, 10 predicted proteins | sample 5559311 | NCBI WGS metagenome assembly JAABUN01 (sample SAMN10711877, study PRJNA513370) | rock metagenome | isolation source: Antarctica rocks | place: Antarctica: Victoria Land, Siegfried Peak sud | reverse complement strand
GCCGCGAGATGGAGGGCATCTTTGCTGAACCAGACCAGCAGCGTGCCATTGCCGCGCAGCCCGGTCTCGCCGATCGCGAATGCCGAGGTGCCGCGTTCGACATTGGTCGACTGAATCGTCAATGCGCGCCAGAGCGAGCCCCACCCTTCCGAGGCGAGATCGGTGGCGATCCACCACGTCGCGATCCCGACCGCGCCACCGAGCAAACCCAGCCCCAGCGGCAACCAGGATCGCCGCTTGGGGAACTCGATCGCGTTCAGGTAGCAGACGGCGAAAAGCGGGCCGAGGAAGAGCAGGAGATCCTGACGAAAGCCCGCGATCAAGCCGAAGGCGAGCGCGGCGAGCGGAGGATAAGGGAAACGTCGCGTTGCCAGCAGCCAGCAGATCAGCGCCAGGACCGTCGAGCCGAGCGCGAGAACGGTATAGGGGTAGGCGATCTCGGAAAAGAGCCAGAAGGAAACCGAGGTCAGGCCCAATCCCGCCGTCAGCAGCGCGGCGAGGCGTCCGAAGGTGAGCGTTGTCAGGAGGTAGAGGGCTGCGACGGTCAGGCTCGCCGCGCCGACGCTGACGATGACCAGCGCGCCGTTCGGATCGAGCCCGGTGAGCTGGGCGACCAGTTTTCCGGCCCCGACGTAGAAGATATACCCCGGTGGCTGCGGGTGATGTGGGACCACGTTGAAGTCGCGTAGCGCCTGCGCGAAGAGCCCGCCATCCCAGGCGTAGATCATCCGCGTGCGGTACGGCCAGCGGCTCGCCACCGTGAGTGCGAGCAAGGCCAGGGCAATCAACCAGTCGCGCGGTGCCCACAACGGCCCAGGGCGCGTCGGGCGCGCGGCAAGTGGTTGCGGCGGCACCGGCGCGGTATCGGTTCGGTACCGTTCGCTGATCACGATCGTTCCTTGCTTCGCGTGGCGTTCACCGGGCGGCGAGCGTGCCGCGCGGATCGTGCCCTACCGCCGCTGACGTTTCCGCGCCAGCAAGCCCGAGCAGTTGGCCGAAACTCGTCAGGGTCACCCCATCGGCGGCCAGCACTGCGGCAACGCGCGGATCGCAGAGCCAGCGTAATTCACGCTCGCGTTCAGCGACATACGGGTCGAGCGCGCGTACCGTCTCATCGCGCAGGCCGGGGTGACACATCATCTCGGTCACGCCGGTGGGTAGCGAGCGGGCCAGCACGCGCCAATCGCCGAGCGAGGCGGGGAAGGCGATCCCCCGAAAAGCGTCGGTGCGCTGCAAACCGCGCAGGCCGCGCTCCCACAGTTGGTCGGCCCCTTCCAGCCAGCCGCGCTTGATCGCCTCACCGGCAGATCGCGGCGCTGGTGGACCGGGCGGGCGATCATTCTTCGTCTCGCAGGGCGCATCTTTGACCCGCCGCACGATCGGGATCTTGTGGGTACGCGCGATTTCGCCGATGATCGCCGAAACCGGGCCGAAGAGATGGACGTGATGATGACCATCGATATGGGTGAAGCGCAGGCCGGTGCGCCGCGCCCGCGCCACCTGGGCCAGCAGTTCGACGCGCACCTCTTCCGGGCGCAGTTGCCGCAGGGCAACCCGGCGCTGCCAGGCCTTGAGCGAAGGGAATTTTCCGTCGCGCCCGATGAGGCTCGGGACCCGCTCGGGCGCGAGCGCCGGACGGACATTGGTCAGGGCGAGATGGAGGCCAAGATCGAGGTCGGGGTTCCTTTGCGCCAGCGCGACGGCATCCTCGAAGCCCGGTGTCGTCACCATCAGCGACGCGCTCCGCACGATACCACGCTGGAAGGCACCGATGATCCCGGCATTGACCCCGTCGGTCAACCCAAAATCATCGGCGTTCACGACCAGGAGTCGACCGAGCGCACTCATCCCGCCCGCCGCGCGAGATCGGTCGCGTCGAGTCGACCATAAAGCCCCCGCGCCGCGTTGATCCGGATACGGGCGAGATCGCGCAGCATCAAGAGCGAGTCACGCACAGGGCGTACGCTGCTACCGGGGGTGTAGCGCAGCGCGAACGGCACCTCTTTGATCCGGTAGCCCGCGCGTGACGCCAGAAAAACCACCTCGGCGTCGAAGCTGAAACGATCGATCCGACTCTGCCCAAAAAGTCGCCGCGCCACATCGGCGCGATACGCCTTGCAGCCGCACTGCGTATCGCGCACGTCGCTGATCACCAGACGGCGCACACACCAGCGGAAGATCGCCCCCATCACCCGTCTGGGCAACGGCGGCGGCACGATATTGGAGGAGTCGGGGTGCCAGCGCGAGGCGATCGCGATGTCGTAGCCACCTTGCAACGCAGCGAGGAAGTCGGCGGTGATCCCAATCGGGATCGAGAGATCGGCATCGGTGAACATCAGATACGCGCCGCGCGCCGCCAGCATCCCCGCGCGCACGGCATACCCTTTGCCGCGATTCGGGTGATAGACCAGCGCCTGGACCGCCGGGTGTGCAGCCGCAGCCTCAGCGATCAGCGCCGGGGTATTGTCCGTACTACCGTCATCGACAACCAGGATCTCGTAAAGGTAACCGGCCCCCTCGAAGTACGCCAGCATCGCCCGCAACGACTGGCCGAGCCGTCGCCCCTCGTTGTACGCCGGGACGATCAAGGAAAAAAGCGGTCGCGGATGCGCCACGGCACTCGCCGTGGCGGGCTCAGGCGCTACTGTTCGCTCCACAGTCTGCGTCTCTACCTGCAATGCCGTTGAATCCTACAGTCTTTTCTGCCAGCCAATCGCGCCACGGATCACAGCGGCGGCGAAAGTATAGTACAGCGTGCCGCCGCAACCCAGAAAATCGCCCCGCGCACCGGGGCATCGTGCCCCCGGTATGAGGGCCAGACGCACGATGCCCCGGTGCGCGGTGGGGACTACGCGGTAGCGGCGGCGCGTTCGCGACGAAAGCGACCGAAGAACCGATCGAGGTCGCCGCGCTCCCAGACAACCAGCAGGAGGCTGGCATTGAAGATCGAGGAGTAGGTACCACTGATGATCCCGACCAGCAACGCCAGGATGAAGTTCTTGATCGTATCGCCACCGAAGAGGTACAGAGCCAGCAAGGTGAACAAGACGGTCAGTGACGTATTCAGCGACCGCACGAGGGTCTGCACGAGACTATAGTTGACCGTCTCGCTGAATTCGGGCGCACCGCGACGGCTGGCATTCTCACGGATCCGGTCGAAGACGACGATCGTATCGTGGACCGAGAAACCGATGATCGTCAGCAGGGCCGTCACGAAGAGGGCGTCGATCTCCACCCCGAAGAAATAGCCCAGGATGGCGAAGATACCGATGACCACGATCACATCATGCAGCATCGCCGCAATCGCACAGACACCATAGCGGAACGGGTGCGGCGCACTGCGGAAGGCGTAGGCGAGGTAGAGAAGAATCCCGATCGAGGTCAGCCCGACCGCCAGGAACGCGCGCTGGCTGATCGAGGTGCCAACCGTCGGCCCGACCGTCTGAATCTGCAACTCGGTGGAGGCACCGAAGCGCGACTGCAAGGCGGTGGCCAGGCGCGTCTTCTCGTCCGAGCCTTCCTTCAACTCACGCCCACGGATCAGGACGGTGTTCCCTTCGGCGAGTTGCACCGAGGCACCGTCGTAGTCGTTCTGCGTGAGGACCGAACGCACGTCCAGCGCCTGGACCGGCGCATTAAACTTCAGTTCCCAGATCGTGCCGCCGGTGAAATCGATCCCCAGCTTCAACCCGCCGAGGAGCAGGAAGACGATACCGGGGACCATCACCACCGCAGAGAAGAGAAAGAACCACTTGCGCTTGCTGACGATATCGAACACGTCTCCCCCATCACACGTTACGAAGCCGGAAGAACACAGGCCGAATGCGTTGGCAGGATCTGCCAACGCATTCGGCAACGTTGTCTAATCGCCAGCCGGAGCCGGGGCCGTTGACAGCGCGTGTACATCGGTGCCATACCAGCGCGGGTGCCGTGCGACGCCCGCATCGACCATCAGCCGCAAGAAGGTCCGGCTCACCGTCACGGCGGTGAACATGCTGACCGCCACACCGAGGAAGAGGGTCAGCGCAAATCCCTGGATGATACTCGCCCCGACGTAGCGCCCGAACCAGTAGAGGATACCGCAACTGATCATCGTCGAGATGTTGGAGTCGCGGATCGACGGCCAGGCGTGCTCGAAGCCCCCTTCAATCGCCGAAGAAAGGGTGCGACCAACCCGCAATTCCTCTTTCATCCGCGCGAAGATCAGCACATTCGCATCGACAGCCATACCGATCGAGAGGATGAATCCGGCGAGACCGGCCAGCGTCAAGACGACCCCGAGTACCTTATAGACGGCCACGGAGAAGAGGGTGTAGAGCAGTAGGGCCAAGACCGAGAGCAGGCCGGGCAAGCGGTAGTAGAAAATCATGAACAGGGCGACGATCGATAGACCCACGATACCGGCCTCGATACTCTTGCGAATCGAGTCCGCGCCGAGGGTCGGGCCGACGGTGCGGCTCTGCACCACTTCGAGCGGCACAGCCAGCGCACCGGACTTCAGTTGCAGGACCAGCTTGTTGACTTCGTCCTGCGTCATCCCCTGGATGATCCCCTGCGTGCTGATCGCGCCGTTGATCGAGGCGGTGTTGATCACCTGCTTATCGACCACCACCGACATAAATTTGCCGATATTGCTGCTGGTGAAGGTATAGAAGCTATCCGCCGCCGCGCCTTTGAGGCGGAAACCGACGACGAGCGTGCCGACCTGATCGGTGGTCGGGAAGGCATCATCGAGGTCTTTCCCCTGGACCACCGTCTGGTAGACCGTCCCGGTGGTGGCGCTCGGCGTCGGGGCGGCAGCGGGGGTCGCCGCGCCCGGTGTGCCATTCGCGGTGGGGGTAGCCCGTGCGCCAGCCAGCGTCTCCGGCCCGCCGAGCGAGGTGGTGACCGTCTGACCCGGCGTCAGCGGCGTCGCCCCGGAGGAGACGATTTCGAGCAACGCCGTCTCGCGGAGGGTCTGTACCGCCTCTTGCGGATCTTTAATCCCCGGCAACTCGACGATGATCTGATTGTTACCGCGCGTCTGGATAACCGGCTCGCTCACGCCGAGGCCACTCACACGGCGCTCGATCGTGTCGCGCGTACCGGCCAGCTCGCTCGCGCCGACCGTCTGCCCGGACGGTGGCCGCGCTTCTAGGAGAACTTGTAGGCCACCCTGGAGATCCAGCCCTTCCCGGATCGCCATATTCGTCTTCCACTTGAACGGGTCCAGACGATCGGCGGGGTAGACGACCCATCCGGCAGCCAGAGCCAGCACAACGATGATCACCAGCATATACCACGGTTTCAGGCGCAAGGGTGCTATCCTCCGTCACGTTGCGAGCCTTCCAGGAGACGCCGATATGGGACTCGCCAGATTCACGTTCAATCCTCATTATTCTAACACACGGCAGCCCGCGTGGTTACGTACACCTGACTAATCTCCCAGGACTGATCTCCTATTTACGCCCGCTTACACATACCAAGTCAGCCCGGACGCAAGATGATCGGCGACGATGTTTGCCGCGAGTGTCCCCTTCCCTGTACGATTCCAAGCAACAGCATGGCGCGACAGCACAGCCCGGTGCAGACACCGGGCGGGGAAGGAAATGAAGGCGATGACCGGGGAACCTACGAAGCCGATCCGTACGCGCTTCGCACCGAGCCCTACCGGCGATCTCCACGTCGGCTCGGCGCACACGACATTGTTCAACTGGCTCTTCACCCGCCATCACGGCGGGACGGTCGTCCTGCGGATCGAGGACACCGACCGCAAGCGCCTGATCGAACGCTCGCTTGGCAGCATCACCGACGGGCTGACCTGGCTGGGGCTCGACTGGGACGAGGGGATCGAGATCGACGCGCACGCCAACCCCCTCCCCGATCAGGAGCGCGGCGACTACGGCCCGTACATGCAGAGCGAACGACAGGATCTTTATCAGCAGTCGGCCGACTGGCTGGTGGAGCACGGCCACGCCTACTACTGCTTCTGCTCCACCGAGCGCCTGGCCCAGGTCCGCCAGGAACGGCAGGCCAAGAATATCCTGCCGAGCGGCTACGATCGCCACTGTCGCGATCTGCCCGCCGAGGAGGTCCAGCAAAAACTCGCTGCGCGGGAGAAGCCGGTCGTGCGCCTGAAGGTGCCGCTCGAAGGGGTCGTCAGCTTCACCGATCTCGTTCGCGGCGAGATCACGGTCGACACCCGCACGCTGGAAGATGCCGTCCTGATGAAGTCGGACGGTTTCCCGACCTATCATCTGGCGAACGTGGTCGATGATCACCTGATGGCGATCACCCACATCCTTCGCGCCGAGGAGTGGATCCCCACCGCGCCGCTCCATGTGCTGCTCTATCGCGCCTTCGAGTGGGAGATGCCGCAGATCGCCCACATGGTCCTGCTGCTCGGGACCGACCGCAAAAAACTCTCGAAGCGGCATGGCTCGACCAGCGTGCAGGAATTTCGGGCCAACGGGATTATCCCCGAAGCCCTACTCAACTACCTCGCGATCATCGGCTGGTCGTGGGACGACAAGACGGAGATCTTCTCCAAAGAGGAACTGGTGGAGAAGTTCGATCTCGACCGGGTCAAAGCATCCTCGGCGATCTTCGATCATACGAAGCTCGAATGGATGAACGGCCAGTACATCAACCATATCCTGACCCTCGATGAGGTCACCGAGCGCGCCCTCCCCTACATGATCGAGGCCGGCGTGATCACCACCGAGACGTCGAAAGATTATGTCAAACAAGTCATCGCGCTGGAGAAGGAGCGGATCAAGCGGTTGAGCGAAGTGCCGGAGATGACCGCTTACTTCTTCACGCCAACCGTCGAATACAGCCTGGAAACGCTCGTCGCCAAGAAGCAGAAGCTGACCCCCGAGATCGTCGTGAGCGTCCTGGAAGCGGCGCACAAGGCGTTGACCGAGGGGGATGTCAGCGATCAGGCCGGGACAGAAGCGCGGTTACGTGCCCTCGGCGAAGAACTCGACCTCAAGGCGGGTCAGGTCTTCATGCCGATTCGTGTCGCACTCAGCGGCCGGACTGCCACCCCCGGCCTCTTCGAGATGATGCACGTCCTCGGCCAGGAAACCACCCTGGCACGCCTCGTCGCCGCCCGCGACTGGCTGCAAGAGCAGCGTGAGGGCACCGTAAGCTGACTCAATACACCACCGCTGCCGCCGTTCAGCGTCGAGGCCCGCAGCGTTGCTGCGGGCCTCGGTCTCATTTACAGCACCACCAGCGCACGTCGCACCGCACGTAGGGCACTCCGGTCGGCGTTCTCGTGACCACGCTTCTCCACTGAGCGGGCGAGCAGACGCAAGCCGATCAACAACGAGGAGAACGCGATCCGCGCCTCCGCGTCAGGGGGCAACGGCGTGACCGACCGATAACCAGAGAGCAGGGCGGGCAAGGCTAGCTCAGCGAAATGCTCGCCATCGCGCAGCGCAAAATGCCCGAGGTCGTACCAGCGATCGGTGCCGCGAATCTCGCCGAAGTCGATGATGCCGCTATAACGCCCCTCGTGCGCGAAGATGTGGGTAAGGTCGAAGTCGCCGTGCGCGAGATGGGCCTGCGACGGCTCGAGCCAATGCTCATATTCCGCGATGATCGCCCGCAGGGCGGCAATCTCGGCAGGCCCAAAGAGGACCGTGCCGAGACAAGCAAAATCATCCTCCAAATGCTCGGTCAGAAACGCCCGATCGCTGGAATGCGCGGCAGTCAGGGCGGAAGACAATGGCGAGCGCCTGTCGAGCCACCCGAAACCAGCGACCGCGACACTATTGATCAGCGCCAGGTCACGCCCAGCAGCGGTAAGAATGGCAGTTGAGGCGGGGCCAAGTCCAAGGCGCGCGATCGACTGACCGGGTATCGTCGTCGTCACCATCACCGAGAGGCCCAGCGTCTCGACGGAGGGCTCATAGCAAAGAACTTGCGGCACCATCACGCCGCGCGCACGCAGCAACTCGTGCGCGTGTACTTCCGGCGCAAAGGTGCTTCCCTCCTCTGGCAAAACTCGCAGATAGCACGAATGGTCACCGGCGGTAAGTCGGTAGACGAATGTGGAGACACCCTCCGTCACACGCGCAACGGTGTATCGCGGCCCATGCGGGAAAAGGCGTAGCAGGAGATCGTTGATCAGGGCAACGCTCGGCGCGGCATTCATGCGCACCACCCAGCGACGATCACCGCGTTCTGCAATGCGCCGCTACTGAATCACCAGCCAGAGGACGATCGTCGCCGCCAGCAGCGTCGGGGGGGCGGTCAGGATACCGACGCGCATATATCCCAGTGTCGAGAGTTCTTCCCCTTTGCGCCGGATAATCGTCAGCCAGAGGAGGGTAGCGAGCGAGCCGAACGGCGTCACCGTCGGCCCGAGATTCGCGCCGAGGACGGCGGCCAGCGCGAGCGGTTCCCGCGCGGCGGGCGTGGCGTTGCCGAGCAGCCCGATCGCCGCGCCAATCATCGGGATGTTGTTGACGAGATTTGCGCCGATCCCGGTGCCGAACGCGATGAGCAACAGCTCGGGCAGACCATGAGTGGCGAGGGTCGGGCCGCCCCCGAGTTGGGCCAGCCAGACCCGCTCCGTGCCACGGATCAGCGTGAACATCCCGATGATGAACGGGATCAGGTTCCAGGAGACTTCGCTGACAATCGCACGCGGGGCGATCTTCCGCCAACCGATCGCGATCCCGGCGAGGACCGCGCCGCCGACCAGCGCCGGGATCGCGATCGGCCAGGTCCGCACCCCGGCGACGACGAGAGCGAGCAGAACCAGGCCAAGGGTGACTGCCGCGACACAGAGGAAGCGCAGGTCCACCCCTTCCGGGCGCGTGGGCAGAGAATCACGGTCGAACCGACGCGGCAGTTGATGCCGAAAGATTAGGAAGAAGACGCCGATATTCACCGCGAGCGCGGCGAGCTGCGGCCAGAACATCAGCCGCGCGAAGTTGACGAAGCCGAGGCCGAGCAAGCCGTATGCGAGCAGATTGGTGAGGTTGCTGATCGGCAGGAGCAGCGAACCGGTATTCGCCACGAACGTGCAGACGAACATGTACGGCAGCGCCTTGACGCGCAAGCGCACGGCGAGCGCATAGACGATCGGCGTCAGGACGAGGACGGTGACATCGAGCGACAGGAGGGCGGTGATCGCGAAGCCGAGCAGGAAAACCCCGAGGAAGAGCAGATACCCCGACCCGCGCGCCGCACGCGCCGTCCACAGAGCCAGCAGCTCGAAGAGGCCCGAGCGTTCCACCACCGCCGTCAGGATCATCATCCCGACCAGGAAGAGGAGGACATCGGCGACTTCGCGCGTCACCTGTACCAGATCGCCGACGCTGACAAAACGGAGGAGGAGCATCGCAACGGCCCCGCCGACCGCCGCCCACGCTTCATCCAGCCCACGCGGGCGGATCACGATCAGGGCGATCGTCAGGAAGAGGATCGCGGTGACGCCGAGCAGCGCAACCATCGCTCAGGACCGCATGGAGGACACGGATCGCTCCAGCCTGCGAAAAGGCACCATCAGCGATCCTCGGCGCTTAACTTTCGTGCGCCGAGGTTTTGCGCGTTTCGTGCGTGGTAGTGATCCAGAGGTGATAGATCCGCTGCACAGCGGTGATATTCGTGAAGATCGCCAGCAGCCAGAGCGCCCAGATCGGGTAGCCGAGGATCAACCCGGCGGCCAGGATAACGATCCGCTCGGGGCGGGCCAGGAGGCCGACTTGCAGCTTGTAGCCCAGCGACTCGGCGCGGGCGCGAGCGTAGGAGACGAGGATCGAGCCGCAGATGGTCAGGTGGATCAGGATCGCCCCCACCTTGGCATCGGGTGTCGAGAGGGTGTAGAACAGCAGGCCGCCGTAGAGGATAACCTCGGAATAGCGGTCGAGGGTGGAGTCGAGGAACGAGCCGAACGGCGTCATCTGATCGGTGGTCTTCGCCATTGCCCCATCGAGCAGGTCGAAGAGTCCGGCGATCAGGACGCAGATACCGCCAATGAATAGGAAGCCGCGACCGAGGATCACCGCGACGACACAGTTGAGGAGCAGGCCGATGATCGTCAGCGCATTCGGGGTGAGCCCGGTCCAGCGGAGCCAGAGGGCGACCCGGCGGGCCTGTACGCGACCCCATTCCTGCATTCGCTCATTGATCATAAAACACCCGCTGGCAGCGTGGTATTCGTGCCACTACCGAAGACCGGCTCGGCTTGACCACGATAGACGGCGAGGACGCGCCGGGCAATCGCGGCCCACGCATAACGCTGCGCGGTCCGGCGTCCGGCATTCGCGATCTGCTCACGCAGATCGCGATCGGCCAGCATCCGCACCAGACCGAGCGCCAGCGCGACCGGATCCTGCGGCGACACCAACCAGCCATCTTCGCCGTGCGTGATCACGCTGGCGTGACCGGGAATCCGCGAGGCCACCACCGGGCGACCAGAGGCCATCGCTTCGAGCAGGATCAGGCCGAAGCTTTCGCCCTTGGTCGAGGGCGAACAGAAAACATCGCAACTCGTGTAATAGCGCGACTTCACATCGCTATCGACGTAGCCGGTGAACTCGACCCCTCCCGCGCCACTGCGGGCCAGTTCCTCGCTATAACGCTCGATATTGCCGCCGCCGACCACGAGCAGCCGCGCATTCGGGAATTGCTCACGCACCAGGGCGAAAGCGCGCAGCAGATAACGGAAGCCTTTGCGCGGCTCCTCGAAACGCCCCAGAAAGAGGATCGTCGGGCGACCGTCGCGATATTGCGGCAGCGGCATGACATCACCCAAACCATCGATCGCGATCCCGTTCGGGATGATCTGATAGTCGCCGCCGAAATAGCGCCCGACAAAACTCGCGGCGGGCGGCGAGACGGCGATCCGCGCATCAAGGCGCTCGATGAACGGTTGCAGCAACGGGCGAGCATAGAAGTAGCCCAGGTTCGATTCAGAAAAGGCGTGAAAAGTGCCGATCTTGCGCGCCTCGGCATGGTAGAGCACGGTCAGCGGCAGTGCGGGCATCAGCGGCTCGTGCAGGTGGACAACGTCGGGCTTTTCGAAAGCCAGATATTCCTTGACCTGCTTCGAGAGCCGCAGCGACAGGGTGATCCGTGCGTTCGAGCCGTTCGCGTGGATCGGCACCGGTTTGCCGATGATATGCAGACCCGGCTCATTCGGCAGCGGACGACTCGGCGAGGCCGGGGCGAGGATCCGCACTTCATGGCCCCAATCGCGGTATTCGGCGGCGAGATAATGGATATGCTCATTCGCGCCGCCCGGATAGGTGAAATCATAGGGGGAGACGAGCAGGATCTTCATCGCTGCGGCACCTGCTGCGGCTCGACGACGACCGTCGCCTCGCCACGGCGGTCGAGCGTTCGGCGAATCTTCGTCACCGGGCTGACGAACCAGGCGCGGGCGGTCTGCCGCACCGCGATCGGCCGCACTTCAGCGGCGGACCAGAAGCGCCCATAGGCGCGCGTCGTACGCTGATCGAGGGCCAGCTTGAAATCTTGCCAGGTGCGCCCAGGAAAGGTGGTGAAGGCGCTACCGATGAAGACCACCGCGTGTGCATCGCTCCCGCCGACCTCGGCCAGATTCCAGCGGAAAGCGTTCGCCACCTTGGTTCGCTCATGAGCGACCATCCCCGCCAACGACGGATTCCAGACCTCAATCCCCGCGAGCTTGCCCGCGACATCCGGTGGCATCAGACGCTGCAAACCACGCTCGCCGATACTCGTTGTCAGCCAGCTATAGGGGTGCGGGGCGATACAGATACCGCCAGCCGCGCGCACCTCATCGACACTCTCTTCGAGCGGGCGCAACATCCGAAAGGTGCGGTCGACATCGAGGGCCAGGAGATGCCCACCGCGCGTGGTGATCTCCACGCCCGGTACCACTTGCACGCGGTAGCCGCGCTGCAACGCATACTCGCGGGCGCGCAGACCAGCCGCGACCTCATCATGATCGGTGATCGCGATCAGATCGAGATCGGTATTGGCTTCCGCCCAATCAACAACCGCCTCGGGAGTATCGAGGGCGTCGCCGTGGGAAGTATGGATATGCAGATCGGCCTTCCCACGCGGCGGTTCGCCGCCGCGCTCCTGGCTATCGGCATCGTGCGATAACGGTTTTTCCACGAACTCTTCCCTGACCCTCGCGACTAGCCCGATCAGCCGCCTCGATTAGCGGTGCGTGGCGAGAGTATAGCACGCGCCTCTACGGGCTCCCCATCGGGCCAGACTCGCGCTCACCGCCCAGCAAGAAGCGCGAATAACGCAAGAAAACAGACCGCTGCAAGCGCGAAGCACCCTAGCGACGCGGGCTAATTACCGACCGCATACGAACCGGCGATCCCATCGAAAATCCGCGTAAGGCGGTCGAAATCGGTGGGCAGACAGGCGAACGTGAGGACGTGCGCCACGTTCTGGTCGATAAAATAGACTTGCACGAATTGAATCGCCTGCCCCTGCACCGTCGCACGCGAGACACGCTTATACGACTGGTGATTATTCACGACCACCTTATCGAGGCTGACCGCCGTGTAGTTCGCGAACTGGCTCTTGAGTTGTTGCTCGGCGGAGGCGTTGTACGCCTCGATCGACGTATTCGCCGGGACCTTATCCAGCGTGACGGTGAAATTCGCCGACCGATCGGCGGGGCCGAACGACGACGCGCTATTGCCCGCATCGCCTTGCGCCCAATTCGCCGGGACGCTGAACGAGAACCGATTATCGGGATCGGTATAGGGTTTGCCGCCGCTCAGCGGGGCCAGCGTCGGCCCCCAGCCGCTCGGCGGCGGGGCGGTCGTGACCGTAGGGCCAGCGGTCGGTGCGCGTGTTGGCGCGGCGGTCGGCGGCACCGGTGTATTCGTTGGGGGTACGGGGGTCGCGGTCGGTGGCACGACAGTATTGGTCGGTGTCCGTACCGGTGTCGCCGTTGGCTGCGCCGCTGCGGTCGCCGTGAGCCCGGCCGCGACGGTCGCCGAGCGCGCAACCCTAGCAGTGGCCGAGGCGGCAGCGTTGCCATTCGCGGTCGCCGTCGCATTCGCATTGGCATTCGCTGCGGCGGTTGCCGAAGCCCTGGCCGCGTTCGCGGTCGCCGTCGCCTCATTCCCGGCGTTGATCGCGTTCGCCGTGGCTGTGGCCCCGGCGATGACCGCCGCCGTCGCCGGGGCATCGGGCGTCGCGGTGAGGGTAGCGGGGACCGTCGGTGTGATCGCGCCCGCCGTGGCGGTCAGCAGTGCCGCCGCCACCGCAGTCTGCGTCGCGCCGATCAGCGGCCCGGCGGCGACGGTAACGGTATTGGTAGGGCGCGGTGGCGTGGGTGTCGGGCTCTGAAAGAAGGCATTGTAGGCACCGACCCCACCGAGCAGCAGGATCAGGCCAGCGGCGATGATCGCGGCGGCGATCAGCGGCCATGATGTACCGCGTCTGGCGCGCTCAGGCGCGGTATAGGGCTGGCTCGTATTCGGCGCAACCGGAGGATAGGCGACCGGTGGGGGTGGCAGATATGCCGCCGTCTGTGACGCGGGGACAACTGGTGGCGGCGGTACAGTCAGCGGCGTGGTGCGCTGCGTATACGGCGTGGTGATGATCGTCGCCGCCGCACCACCGGGACGCGCGACGGCATCGCGGAACGCGGTAGCGAACTCACTCCCGGAGGCGTAGCGATCGGCGGGATCTTTCGCC
>JAABUN010006373.1_pt1 | contig 13653 bp, 16 predicted proteins | sample 5559311 | NCBI WGS metagenome assembly JAABUN01 (sample SAMN10711877, study PRJNA513370) | rock metagenome | isolation source: Antarctica rocks | place: Antarctica: Victoria Land, Siegfried Peak sud | reverse complement strand
GCCACGGCAGCACGACGTAGGGTCAGTCATCGTCGAGGTCCTCACTGGAACGAAGGCTTGGTCGCTTCCGATCCTGAGGGCCTCGACCCCTCACCTCAGCCCATCACCGCCCCCCGGCGTGTCACCCGTGCCCCCACCGCAGGTGTGAAGAGCCTTGCCGGTGGTGATGACGAGCCGCGCGTGCCGGCGGCGGGTCCGTCTTCGAGGCGCGGGGCTCAAGGCACTCACCCGCCGTGGACCCACATAACAGGTCACCTCCGTCGGCTGCGGCTGCCCCGTATGGCATCCCTGTGCGGGATTCTTCACCGGACGGGTCAAACGGGAAGCGGCCGCAGTCACTGCGCCTGCGACCGCGGCGTCTCCAGTGGCGGTTCGACCGGAGAACCTCGCCGTCGGCGCCGTCGGATCCTTCGAGGGTGCCACCGGCATCGCCCTGGGCACGGTCATCGGATCGGCGATGGTGGCGGTCGCGCTTGCCCTCGGGATCGCGGCGGGTCGCCCCGATGCCGTTCGGGCAGGTGTCGAACAAGGTGATCGCTGTCCCCATAGCCGCCACCGTGCTGCTCGGCGGACTGGCCTTGGACGGGCGCCTGTCGCGGATCGACGGGGTCCTCCTGCTGGCCGGGTACGCGGCCGCGGTGCTGTACCTGATCTGGCTGGCCCGTCGCGGCGAGTCCGTCGAGGCTTCCGGGGAGGTCGGCAAGGAGCTCGCCAAACCCGAGGGGCTGGGCACGGCGAAGTCCGCGGCGGTCGTCGTGACGTCCCTGCTGTTCATCATCGCCGGCAGCGAGCTCCTGGTGACTGGGGTCCGGGACGTGGTCAACCGCTTCGGGGTCTCCGAGACCGCGATCGGCATGACCGTCGTCGCCATGGCCATCAGCATCGAGGAGGTCGCCCGGACGGTGCCGGCTGCCCGGGCTGGGCGCTCCGACGTGGTCTACGGCAACGTCGCCGGCTCCATCCTGGCCTTCTTCCTGTTCAACGCCGGCGTCATCGCCCTGGTCAGTCCCCTCGAGGTCGGGACCTCGACGCTGCGGTTCTACCTGCCCGCGGCCGCCGGGGTGGTCGTCCTCGTCTCCGCGTTCCTGCTGGCCCGGCGGCTGCCGCGCTGGGCCGGTGCCCTGCTCGTCGCTGCCTACCTCGCCTTCGCCGCCGGCGGCTACCTGCTCTACGGCGCCCAACCCGCCGACACGTGAGCACAGACAGCGCGGTCGTGGACGTACACTCGGCGCTGCCATCCTGCCGCGATGCTGCTGCTGGCCGTGGCGGTCACCAGCAGCAGAGGCACGAAGAGAGGACGGGCCGTGGCGAGTAGCGACCCTGGTGGTGTCGCGGGATGGGTCGTCGACATCATCGACAGCATCGGTGAGGTCGGGGTGGGCGCGCTGATCGCCCTGGAGAACGTCTTCCCCCCGATCCCGTCCGAGGTGATCCTTCCCTTCGCCGGTTTCAGCGCCTCCCAAGGGAATCTTAACCTCGTGTTGGCCTGGGTGGCCGCCACCATCGGCGCCCTGCTGGGCGCCTACATCCTGTACGCGGTTGGGGCACTGGTCGGCCACGACCGCGTCCACGAGCTGGCCAGCAAGCGGTGGTTCGTGCTGTTCAGCCAGTCCGACCTTGCCCGTGGTGAACGCTTCTTCAACTCCCACGGAGCCAAGGTGGTGCTGCTGGGCCGCTGCGTCCCACTGGTGCGCTCGGTCGTGTCGGTACCTGCCGGCGTCGCCAGGATGCCGCTATGGCGCTTCACAGCACTCACCGCAATCGGCAGCGGAGTGTGGAACGCCCTGTTCATCTACGCCGGCTACCGGCTCGGCAACAACTGGACCCAGGTGCAGCAGTACCTGCAGCCCGTCAGCTACGTCGTGACCGGCGCACTGCTTGCCGGAGTGGCATTCCTGGTCACCAGACAACTCCACGGTCGCGGCAGCTGACCTGTCACCTGGCGGCTCCCGCAAAGCGGGTCCTGAGTCTCGACCGCTCAACCACCGAGAGGCTCGCATCTTGTGCGATCAGACGCTCCCTATCCACCAGACCAGTAGCAGCACGCGTCCGGTAGGTCATCGACAACCGGAACTCATGGTGCCATAGTGGCACCATGAAGCGAATGAACCTACGCGACGTGCCAGACGATGTATACGAGGCGTTGGCCGGAGCCGCCCAAACCAACCGACAGTCCTTGTCCGCGTTCGTCGTCGAGCGCCTCACCGAGGTCGCCCGGGTGGCGAGGCTCGATGACTACGTAGCGTCCTATCAGCCGCCAGCAGGCAGCGGCGTGACCCTGGAAGACGCCGCCGTAGCGGTACGGCAGGTGCGAGAGGCGTCGTGAGCCTGGCTGTAGTCGATGCCTCGGTCTTGGTCGCCTTCTACGCTTCCGATGACCCACGGCGGATCGGCGTAGCCACCCGCCTGGCCCTCGGCGACGCACTGTTCGCGCCAGCACATCTGGACGCCGAGGTCGTCTCCGCGCTGCGCGGACTGAGCCGACCGAACCCGGCACTGCGAACAGCCGTTCCAGGAGCCTTGCGCCACTTGGCACGCTTCCCGATTCGACGCATGCCGCTCGCGCCCATGCTGCAGCGCATCTGGGAGCTCCGCGACAACCTCACTGCGTACGACGCCGCGTACGTCGCCCTGGCAGAGCGCCTCGATGGCCCTCTCATTACCTGTGACGCCAAACTAGCCGCGGCCAGCGGTCCGCGTTGCGCATTTGATCTGATCACTTGACTGTGTCCCGCTTGCCGATCCGTGACTGGGCAGGATGTCCCTGGAGTCGAACCGTTCTGAGTCGGTCAGAGCCTGTTCGTGGCTGCCAATCTTCCGTCACAGCGGCAGCTCGAGGGCTTGGCTCGATGACGTGACGTTCGTCGTCTTCGCTGACCACGGAGAAGGCGAAGGCTCCATCCTGCCCGTCGCATTGGATGAGTAGACCACCTCTGGGATGGGGGTGCCTGCTGACACGTGGACGCCGTGACACGCTCCAATCCGACCTTCGCTGAGAGGAGGTTGAGCCGTCGATGATGCTCGGTCGACCTCCCAAACCAGAGTTGCTTTGCTCAGGGTAGGCACCTGGTCGGGCCAGTAGCGTGGGCCAGTAGCGTGTGACGGTGAGCAAGCGGTATGCGCAGGTCCTGGTGTTCGTCACCTCGGGGACCGTCCTGGTCCTCGAGATCCTGGCCGGCCGTCTGCTGGCCCCCTACGTCGGGGTCTCGCTCGAAACCTTCACTGGGATCATCGGCACGATCCTGGCCGGCATAGCCGTCGGCGCCGCCTTCGGCGGCTATCTTGCCGACCGCCATGAACCGAATTCGCTTATCGGTCCCGCCCTGATCATCGGTGGGGTGCTGGCCTGGTCGTCGATTCCGATGGTCTCCCTGCTCGGTCCCGGGGTGGGGACCGCCGTGCCGGCCATCGTGTTGCTGTCGTTCTTCGGGTTCTTCCCCTTCGCCATGGTGCTGAGCGCCATCAGCCCCATGGTGGCCAAACTGCGCCTGCAGAGCCTGAGCGAGACCGGCGAGGTGGTCGGCGGACTGTCGGCCGCCGGCACCTTCGGCGCCCTCTTCGGCACCTTCGTCACCGGTTTCGTGCTGGTCTCGGCCGCCCCGACCCGACCGATCGTGCTGGCCGTCGGCCTGGCGCTGGTGGCCTGGGGTGTCGTCTTCACCCTCCGTCGGGGTGGTGCCAGGCGGCCGTCATCCGGATTGGCCGGGGTCGCCCTGGTCATGTTTGGAATGGCGGCGCTGACGACCGGGCCATGCGAGTTCGAGTCGGCTTACGCCTGTGGTCGGGTCGAGACCGATCCCGACGATGCCTCCCTGCGCTTCCTGCACCTCGACACCCTTCGTCATGGAGCTGTCGACCTCGATGATCCGACCCATCTAGAGTTCCGCTACATCAACATCATCGGTGACGTCATCGACGCCATGCCCGACGGTCCGATCGACGCCCTCCATGTCGGTGGGGGAGCGTTCTCAGTGCCGGCGTACGTGAACGCCACCCGGCCGGGTTCGACCAACCTGGTCTCCGAGATCGATCCACTCCTTGTCGAGATCGGGCGCGATGAGCTTGGCCTTATGACCGGTGCCGACCTCGGCGTCATCAGCGGCGACGCCCGCCTGACCGTGGCCGAGTTGCCGACCGACGCCTACGACCTGATTGTCGGTGACGCGTTCGGCGGCCTGGCTGTGCCCTGGCACCTCACCACAGCCGAATTCGTGGCCGAACTGGATCAGGTGCTGCGCCCGGGCGGCATCTATGTCATGAACGTGATCGACGGCGACCAGAACCGGTTTGTCGAGGCCGAGCTGGCCACCCTGGCCCAGCACTTCGAGCACCGGGCCGTCGTGGTGCCGTCGGACTGGCCGAGCGTCCAGCCGGTCAACCAGATCCTGGTCGCTTCCGATGCGCCGCTGCCGGCGTTCGAGATCGATCCCGGAGATGGTGAGCTGGTCGACGACGTCGATGCCTTCACCGGTGACGCCCCGGTACTTCGCGACGACTTCGCCCCGGTCGAGCAGCTGACGGCCAACCTCTGAGCCGGGCCGGGGTGGGCCGATAGACCCATCCCCGTACGGCGATCGGTGAGCGGAACACGTCGCTTCACCACACCGAGCCTTTAGCCACTAAGCAATGCTCATCGGCCTGGCTGCCGTCCAGGCATGGAGTTGATCGATGCTGCGTCGGACGAGTCGAGCCTGTGGTGCGTCATTTGGGGCCGGACTCGTGGGGGCCTCCGACGCCGTCGGAGGTCACGGTCCGCGAGCTAGTTGGGCACGTTGTGGTCGGCAATCGAATCAGCGCGCTCCTATTGGCTGACGTTGCTCCCAACGAGGCCCGAGCCATGCTCACGGGTGATCAATTGGGGCCAGTCGGGCTCTGCCCCCGTGTCCACGAACCGGGGGTAGAGCCCATCACCCCACCGGCTCGGTCTAGTGTTCCCAGATGAGCCGGTCAGCGAACTACCTTGTGGATCTGTTCGGTCTCAGCGGCCGTGTGGCAGTCGTGTCGGGTGGCAGTTCCGGGATTGGACGAGCCATCGCCGCAGCGCTTGGCGGCGCAGGGGCGCGCGTGGTGCTGGTGGCCCGCGACCAGGACAATCTCGTCGCCACCGCGCGTGAACTGCAGGATCGCGACTGCGACGTGGCGTGGGTCAGCGCCGATCTGGGCGGCCGCGATGCCACGCGAATTGCTGCCGACCAAGCCGCATCCGCGTTCGGTGAGCCCGACATCCTGGTCAACTGTGCCGGGGTCAATGTGCGGCCACCCATGAGTGAGATGGACGACGATGTCTGGGACACCACCATGGCCCTGAACCTGGAGGCGCCGTACCTGCTCGGACAACGATTTGGTCCGCTCATGGCCGAGCGAGGCTACGGCCGGATCATCCACATCAGCTCCCAGCAGGCCCATCGCGCGTTCGTCCACAGCGGCGCTTACGGAGTCTCTAAGGGAGCATTGGAGTCCTTGGCCCGATCCCAAGCCGAAGCTTGGTCACCTCATGGCGTCACCTGCAACACTCTCGTTCCAGGGTTCGTCATGACACCCTTGAATTCCCGGTTGTCCTCCGACCCGGCCACCGTGACGGCTCTCGCTGAGCGCACAATGGTCGGACGCAATGGAGAAGCTGAGGACTTCGCTGGCGCCGCAATCTTCTTGGCCAGCACGTCCTCGGCCTACATCACCGGTCAGACGATCTTCCTCGACGGCGGCTTCTCCGTGCACTGAACCACGCTCGGCGTCGTTAGGCCAACCAATTGCGTCGCTCAAGGGGTACCGCAGCCCGATCCCCTTTCGGACACGACGAAACCACTTGAGCACAGGAAGCGACCGGTCAGCGGACCAAGCTCAGAAGCCCTGGTCCACTGCATAGGTATGCAAGCTCCGCGCCGCTGGCAACGCACGGATCTACCGCGCCCAGTGCGTTCGCCGGCTACCGCTAGCCTACGGGAATTGTCACCGGCCGAAGGAGACCGCCCCCGTGGCACTCGCCCTGTCTGTGCTGGCCGTCGTGGTCGGCGTCCTCATCGGCATGGTTGGCGTCGGTGGCGTGCTGTTGCCGCCGGGGCTGGTCGTCCTCGGCGACCTGACCGCCAACGAGGCGGCGGCGACGAGCACGTGGGCCTTCGCGTTCACCGGTGTGGTCGGCACGGTCGCCTATGCGTCGCGGGGGGTCGTGCCGTGGGGGATGCTCGCCCGGCTGGCCATCGGGGTCGTACCTGCTGCGTTCCTCGGTGCGCTCGTCAACGCGACGCTGCTGGCGTCCGTGATACTTCTCGTGCTGGCGGGGCTCACGCTCTTCGTTGGCGTGCAGCAGCTGCGGCCGCGGGCTGTCCGGGAAACGCGGGACCGGCTGGGCACGGTGGCGTTGGTGACGGTCGGCGCCTTCGTCGGGTTCGGATCCGCGCTCACCGGGACCGGAGGGCCGGTACTTCTCGTGCCGGTGTTGCTGACGCTGGGGGTGGCGCCGTTGCGGGCGATCGCGGTGAGCCAGGCGGTGCAGCTGCCCGTGGTCGTTGCTGGCTCGGTCGGCTACCTGCAGACGGGCCTGGTCGACACACGCCTGGGCACGGTGCTCGGCTGCCTCGGTGCTCTGGGGGTCATGGCCGGTGCGGTGGTGGCCACCCGCATCCAGGCCGAGGGGCTGCGGCGGATCGTGGCGGTGGCGTGCATCGCAACGGGGGTGTTTCTGGTGGCCCGCGCGGCCGTGTGAGGCGTCCTCCGGCGCTGAAGGTATGCGGATTCTCCTTCGGGGCGCAGTTCCGGTTCGGTGGAGCTGAGGGAATTCAAACCCCCGACTTTCTCATTGCGAAGGCGTGACTTCGAACTGAACGAATCACGCGCCGACCGGCTGGTCAGGTTGGCCGCCATAAGCGCGGATCGAGTGACACAATGACCGACTTGGTCTCGCTGCACGACGACTGAGCAACATCCGCACATGCCGCGCTGAGGACGGCTACGCTCGTCCGACCTTGCCGCGGACCGCGACGCGGTAGCGTCCGCTGCCGTGGGCCGTGAAGAGCTAGACGGAAGTGGAGTGCGCCTCCGCGAGGGCGTCGAGGTCACGGACGGCATACCTGTGGTGCTCCCACTCCTCCTCAAGGATCGTGCGCAGGCAGGAGAGCACCGTCTCTGGATGCTGTGTCGCGTGCGGGTTCTTTCGCCGCACCGCCAGCTCTTGCGAGGTGACACCGGCGAGGAAGTCTCGCACCATTGTCTGTCGGTCGGCACGCGCCGCAAGGACTTCCACAAACGAGGGCGTCACAGCCGAGAAGACGGACACGTCGTAGGCCTCGGTGTCGTTGTCGTCGTTCGGCAGCCCGGCCCGATGGTAAGGCTGATCCCGTTCAAGGATCGCCTTCCCAAGCCAGGTATCTGTCGCCATCACCAAGTGGCGCAGTGTCTGCGCCACCGACCACTCGTCATCGACGGGCGCGTCCACCGTGCCGGGAGGCATCGCGACCGCGCGGTCGAGGGTGGCCGCCCAGGTTCGCTCGATCGCCGTCCACGCAGCGCGCAGACCCTCGGCGTCCTCGGACCCGCGCAACTCGCGCCCTGGAAAGCGACGGCTCAGCTCCGCGTCGACCAAGGGCACGACATCGACCCCGTTGACGAGCAGCCTGCTGCCACCCTCCAACAGCCAGGGGGAGTCAATCTCCATCCCGGCGACCTCGCTCCCACGCACGACGACGTCGCCCAAGTCGCAGCCGATAAATCTGGACTCTCGCAAAGTGCGGCTCTGGAAGGTCCTGCCTCGCAGGTTCTCGGGCTGGCTCTTGTTCATGGAACGACCCTGGCACAGCCCACCCACATCACGCCACGAGCTCCCTGGCGCCAGCGACTGCGCCCCATCACGCTCAGCGACATACATCCGGACATGGCGCGCTCCGCGAGCTCTCGTGTCGGCAGACGGGCATCAACTCGGGTCTAGGTCTGGACCGGATCGTTGGCGCCGGTCTGTGAGTTAGGTCGAAGTGGATGAGTCGATCGGTCGCCCTGTTGCCGGTCCTCGACGCGCGTGCACAAACTCGGCGATATCGGCTGCCACGCGGTCCGGGTGTGCGAGATGAGGGCCGTGGCCGACTCCCTCGTAGACGACGAGCGTGGCGCCTGGCATCCGATCGAGCAACACCCGCTGGTCCTCGCGAACGATAGGGTCCCTACTTCCACACAGCAGCAGTGTGGGGAGGTGGATGTCCTCCAGCGTCTCCGGTCCTTTCGCCTGCAGCAGCCCCAAGAATGACTCTTTCCACACCTCGGCGGGTATCGCGAGACTCTCATCAACCAGACGCGCCACGAGCTCCTCGGACATCTCATCCGGTGACGTGGCGCGCACGAACTGCTCAACGAAGCGGGGGTCGATCGGGTCGGACAACGCCAAGATCTCCTCCCGCATGGCGCTGACGCCCGGCTTGTCGGCGAGCGTGACCGGACTGCAGATGAGGACCAAGCCAGCTACGCGCTGAGGGTGTCCTGCTGCCACGACTTGGGAGACCAAGCCGCCACTGGAAGCGCCGACGAGCACGGCACGGGCGGTCCCGACTGCATCCATGAAGGCGACGATGTCTGACGCGAAGTCATTGATCCGATAGCCGGCAGGGTTGCCCTTGACGGAGCGATGGCCCCGCTGCGTCGGGACGAAGGCGTGTACGGACGGGGGCAGAGAACGTAGGACCGGCTCGAAGTACCGCCAGGACTCCACATACGCGTGGACCAAGATTGCGGGGATGGAGTCACCTGGCCTGCCTGTCTCGGCATAGGGCAGTACGACGCCGTTGGACAAGGCCGCCGTGCGCTCATCAATGGCATCCATAGAATTACCTACCCATTTCGGACTCGCCGCGACGCGGGCCGTCGGCACCGCTGCCAGTATCTCGCGACGCAACGCACGCTACTGCCGCGGGTGGCACTGCGCCCACTTTGGCTACCGCCATAGGTCAGTCCGAAGGAAGTATTTCAGCGACGTGGCCTTTCAACCTTGCCGCGACGTAGGGCTGTCCCCCACGTTTCACATTGCTCGCGCTGCGTTTGCCACAGGTTAAGGGCTGCCGCTTGCGCCTCGAGGGTGATGCTGCGCCCATGTGGGTCGACGTGACCGTTTATGCGGTAGTACCCGACGCCTGGTTCACCAACACGGGAACCAGCTGTATGCACCACCAAGGCGTCCAGCGGCGGGCACCCACGCTCGGAGCACCTGTAATGGAAGGCCTCCATAAGCGCTGTCACCAAATGGCTGTCGCCGCCATTGTGCAGTTCCTGTGGAGGCGCCAGGTCAGCCGCCGCGAACACACGGGAGTACGAGATCGTCTGGCCGCGGTCCGTAGCGCCCTCGTCAACGACGTAGTCGATCGCGTCGTCGACCTGGTCCTGAGTGAAAGTGCGGCCTGGCATGGCCCTACCGTAGCGCCGGCTACGTGCCCTGCGGACAGTTTCTGGCGCCGGCGTCCACTCGGACGCCCGCACCCATCTGCCGCTGTCCGGCGCAAAGTGTCAGGCGGGGTGTTGGACCGCGTGGCGGAGATAGACCACGCCGTTGTCGAATCGCCGCTGGTCCAGCAGCTTGAGGTCGAGTCGTAGGCCTCGAGGCAGCGCCGGCTTGCCGCCGCCGACGAGGACCGGGCACAGCAGCAGCACACACTCGTCGACCAGGCCGTGCCGGAAGGCCTCGGCCGCGATCCTCGCGCCTCCGATGCTCAGGTCCGAGGCGGAGGTCTGCTTGAGCCGTCGTACCGCCTCGGGCTCGAACTGCTGCTCGATCCTGGTGCGCGCGGACGACACGTCTCTCAGTGAGGTGGAGTAGACGACCTTGTCCGTGTCACGCCAGATCCCCGCGTACTCGCGGACCACCGGGGGCTCGTTCGTCAACCAGTCGTCGCTCTCCCACACCCGCATCGTCTCGTACATGCGCCGCCCGTACAGCGAGGTGCCGATGTGCCGCTCGTGCTCGTTCCAGAACGCGTGCACGTCCTCGTCCGGCACCGACCAGTCGAACGAACCCGTCTCGTCCTCGAGGAAGCCGTCGAGCGAGATGTTGGCCGCGTAGATCAACTTACCCGTGGAGTCCTCCGCCCAGACGACGGCAACAGCATGCGACGTCGCACGGGCACAGTCAACAGCATCGACTCAGAGATCGATGAGCCCGCCGCGACGAGAAGGTGCCAGGGCGCCGCCGACGGTGGACGGTCCGTACCGTCGCGCACTCATGCCGCCGACCCTGAGTTGCTCCTGCCGACGAGCGAGTGCGTCCTCCCGCCTACACGGGCGGCTCCTCAACGTGCTGCACACCGCCCAGAATGACGCGCGTCGCGATGCTGGTAGGTGAGACTGCTCGCGGCTCACGCTCGTTCGCGGAGGACTACGGATACCTCAGATTTAATTCGCCGGTCAGCGCAGTCGTGCCCCTACAAGGGCGGCCGCGGTTTGCAGCAGGCTTTCGGCGTCGCGCAGGAGGCGTTTGGCGCGCCGCTTCTTGTTTTCAGGCCTGCCGGCGGCTTCGATGAGACCACCGGCCCGGCGGACAAGAACGAGGGCTTGCTTACGCTGCTCGAGCTGGCGGTGGCTCTTGCGCTTGCGGTTCGACAGCGGGGCCTTGGTCGCGTCCTGGACTTGTGAAGCCCAGCGCAGCGCACGGGTGCGGCGTCCATCGAGAGTGAGAGCACCGAACAGTTCACGTTCGTCGCCGCCGGGACGGGACGGCGACAGCTGTCTTGCGGCGTCGTTGGCGGGCGTGACGGCACCGGCGATGATCTCGTAGGCGAACAGTGCCACGCCGGTGATCTCGGCAGCACGGAAGGCGGCAGGGGTGAACCCAGTGGCGTAGAACAGCCGGTCCGGAAGACCGTGGGCGGCGCCAGAGAGTTGCTGTACCTCGGGACCTCCGGCCGACCTGGCGTGGAACTTCACCTGTGCGGCCGCACCGGCCGCGATCACGTCGACGCCCTGGTCGACCCCGGAGCCGGTGAGGCGTACATCGGCGAACCCGAGGTGTCTCATGTGAGCCGAGGCGAGTCCCTCGGCTGCCTGCCACGTCGCGATAGGCCGGTTCCACAGCCAGCCACCGAGACCCGGCACCGCCGTCCCGTCCTCCGTTGACAAAGGTTGGTTCTCTGGCGTTGTCGGCGGAGGTCCTGTTGAGAAGGAGCCCATGTCTGGCGGCACAGTACCGGCGTCCGAGTCCAGGCCCGGGCCCGTGCACGAGCTGGCGGCTGGCGGCTGGCGGGGCAAGGTCGGGTAGGACGGTGTCGAAGTGGGTCTCCCACGCGAGGTGGACTAAGTCAGCGGACGGGATCTGCAACGAGTGGCGCCCTCTACCACCCTCGGCGCCGGTCACGGTCACCTTGGTCTGGAACAGGTCGGAGACGCCCCAGTCGGTCTTCCATGGTCCGTCGATCGTCGCAACCGATCCCTTGCCTGTCAGGGTGGGCAGGAGGAGGAGTCTGGCCGGCGTCCGGACCACGAGCCACATCTCCGCGTTGCTCGTCCACGACGCCCACCGGCCCTGGCCCGACGGCGGTGGGTGCACCGGACCTTGAGACAACGTCACCCATACTGCCGGCTCCCCAGGTGCCAGCAACGCCAAGACGCGGCCAACATCCCGGGCGAGTATCGACGTGACGTGTCGGTCCCCGCCCACGTCTGCGGTCCGTGGGTCCTCGGCCAAGCGAGCGCGGAGGTCGTGACCGGCCATGGCGCCATCTTGGCGCATCCCGCCGACACCAGCCAACTGTCCTCCGGTCCGCTGTCCTTCTGCCGAGTGACGGCCTGGTAGCCCCTGGAAGGTTTCCCAGATGCCGCGCCGCCGCTCCGATGTCGATGACGACTCGACGAGTTCGACGAGCCATGCGTGGCTGCCAGCGAGACTCCTACACGAGATCATCGGGATCGTTGGAAGTCCGCGGCTAGCAGGTCGCCACCATCGACGTGAGTGCTCGCCCGGCACGTTTGCGGCGCTACAGCAGCCACTGCGGGAAGCACTTGCCCTGGCGCAAACATGGGGAGCCAGTTCGCGAAAAGGAATCGTCCGTGAGCATCGCAACCTGTGGTGCCTGCCTCCGCGTCATGGCGCCCACTCAGACGCGGGCCCAGGCGCCCGGATCTGCCCATGGTCGTGACATCGCTGTACTGCTTGAGAGTCGGACGTCGGCCGACGCCACCAGCAGACCTCGGCGATGGGCCTGAAGGAACCCATCATCTCCCACTAGATTATAAAGACTAGACTGTGCCCAATGCCTTCGCCGGAGGGAAACCATCGTATGACCAGCGTCCTGGACGTAGTAGATGGATTCTTCGGGCCGGGTGACGTGGACATACTTAGGGTGCCTGGCACTGTCCTCTTTGAGTTCGGTGAAGAAGTGCGACGGTTTGCTGACGCTCATGATCCTACCTCTCAGATCAAGTCCGGAGCTAGGTATTTTGGAGGTTGGCCATCTGCAGCGTTCCCCAGCCTCGACAGTAGTGGCGTGGTTCTCTCCAGTCTGCTGTACGTCGAGCAGGCGATAGTCAAGGACTCGATCACCGACTGGTTCTCAGATGATCAGTACCAAGTTGAGCATAAGCTGTCATCCAGCCCCGGTTGGATGACACAAACAGGCGAGCCCACCACCCAGTACACCAGACACTTCCTCGCGAATGCTATTCGCGAGATGCGCAGGATCCAGCCGCTAGTCGACTCAGGTATAGTCCTTCTGGTTCCCGAGGAGTCCATATTTCTGCGTCTCAACAAGGAAATCACGACACTACGCGCCGCCCTCAGCGACACGCTCCTTGGCGACATCCGACCGCTCATTGAGAGATTCAAGCCGGCGGACCTAGCAGTCGATAATACTAGGCGCGGTATGTTCGCTTTCGCGCCACAGTCAAGCGGGCAGGAATTCCAGATCGTGAAGGCTTTCGAGGATTCACTTCTATATTTCGCGCGGCAATACGCACTGTCGACGACGTTAGGGGCAGCATACACGGCACCCTTTCCTTTCGAGGATTTTGTTTGTCGTCATGGAGTAGGGCCTGCAATCACCCCCTCGGACGCAGTCGTGCATTGCGTTCTAAACTCACCGATGCCGATATACAAGGGGCTTAGACCCGAATTGCTGGTCTCGCTGCACGAAGACGATCGCTTTGCTGCTTTCCGCATGGACTTGTCTAATTTGTACGGTGGAGCACCAAGAGACGGAGACGCAAGCGCTCTTAAGGCATACATTGAAGACCAAGAGGCAACCAACCTTGCCCCGAAGTTGAACGCCGCATCGAAGGACCTAGATCGCGGGGTACTAGGTCGTTTGGGTGTGAGCGCTCAGGGAACGGCTTTCGGACTAGCGGCCGGTTTAGCCGCGGGTGTGATCGAACAATCGCTCATCCCTGGGGCGTTGGGGGCTGCTGGAGCTGTGGTTGACGCAGTTCGTCAGAATCGGCGGGACTCCGGCACTCTTCCGTTGTGGACGAGCCTAGTGCGACACGCTCGCAAGCCAGACCACGAAGTTGTCGACGCCAACACCCGGTCCGGCAGTCAAGGCGAAGGTTGGGCGATTCCTGAGGCGCCAGCGATGTCCGTAGTAATATCCTCGGGCATCGTAAGAGCGGACTGGCTACCTGCTCACGCGAATCCAGTAAGCGGGGCGGGCGCGGGATACGACAAGGGCTCCTACCGCCAGTGTGAGTGCGGAA
>JAABUN010006372.1_pt1 | contig 13653 bp, 12 predicted proteins | sample 5559311 | NCBI WGS metagenome assembly JAABUN01 (sample SAMN10711877, study PRJNA513370) | rock metagenome | isolation source: Antarctica rocks | place: Antarctica: Victoria Land, Siegfried Peak sud | reverse complement strand
CTGACCAAGACGGAGTACGACCTGCTCGCCATGCTCGCGCAGCACGTCGGCAAGGTGCTGTCCAAGACCCAGCTGCTCACCCAGGTGTGGGGCTTCGACGCCTACGACACCAACCTCGTCGAGGTGCACATGAGCGCGCTGCGCAAGAAGCTCGAGCTCGTCGGCCCCCGGGTGATCCACACCTTGCGCGGCGCCGGGTACGTGCTCCGGGGATGAGCACCGCCACGCCGTCGCTCGGCCGTCGCGTCGTCCTGGTCGGTGTGGTGGTCGTCGCCTTCGTGCTGCTCGCGGTGAACACCGGCGTGTACGTGGCGCTGCGCGCCAGCCTGCTCGCCTCGCTCGACGACCTGCTCGACGAGCGGGCCGAGACGGTGCGGATCGATGCGCGGACGGTGGCACCGGGCGACGCGGGGGCGCAGCAGCTCACCCGGGATCTTCAGGCACGCGGTCTGCGCGTCCTGGTCCGGGCACCGGACGGGACGGTCTACCGCTCCGAGCCTTCCTCCTCGACGCTCGGCGGCGGGCTCCCCCCGGCACCTGGTGACGAGGCGTACGTCTCCCGCGACGTCGGGCTGACCGGCGGCGGTTCGGCCCGCGTCTTCGCGTCCACCTCCGGGGTCGCCCAGACCCTGCGGCGGCTCGTCGCGCTGCAGGTGCTGGGCTCCCTCGTGGCGCTGGTGGCAGCCGCGGTGCTGCTGTCGCGGGCTTCGCGCATTGCGCTGCGACCGGTGACGCGGATCGTCGAGGCCTCGGTCCGTACGACCGCGGGTCAGCGCGGCGAACGGCTGCGACCGGACCGACCCGACACCGAGCTGGGTCGGTTGGCAGCGGCGTACGACGACATGCTCGACGCGCTCGAAGCCGGGGCGCAGACCGCAGCCGGTTTGGAACGGCGCAGCGGCATCTTCGAGACCCGCTGGCGGCAGGTGCTGGAGGCGGCGCAGGAGGCGTACGTGGCGGTGGATGCGCAGGGGGCGGTGATCGACTGCAACCGTCGCGCCGAGGAGCTGTTCGGCTGGCAGCGGGCAGACGTGGTCGGCCGGTCCGCGGCGGAGCTGGTCTCCGCCCAGGACGGCGGGCGGGTCGCCCGAGTCGTGGCCGGACTGGCGGCGGGAGTCCGTACCTCGATCGGCGCGCCGTACGAGATTCAGGCGATCACCCGTGACGGGCACGTGTTCGACGCAGAGTGCACGGTTTGGGGTGTCGATCGGCGGGGCGGCCCCGTGGTGCACGCCTTCGTGCGTGACATCAGCGAACGGCGCGAGTCCGCCGCGATCTCGGCCCGGTTGGCCGCGATCGTCGAGGGCTCGTCGGACGCCATCGTGACCGAGGACCTCGACGGAACGATCCGCTCGTGGAACGGGGCAGCCGAGCGCAGCTATGGCTGGTCGGCGCAGGAGGCGCTCGGGCGGCACATCTCGTTGACCGTGCCGGCCGAGGAGCTTTCCGTGCACCTCGGCATGATCGTGCGCATCGGCCGCGGGGAGTCAGTCGTCGGCTACGAGGGGGAGCGGCTGAGTCGCGGAGGCGCTCTGGTCCCCGTCTCCGTGCGCCTCTCACCGGTCCACGACAGCTCGGGCAGCGTGGTCGCGGCGTCCTCGATCACCCGGGACATCACCGAACAGCGGTGGATGGCCGAGACCTTGGACCGCAGGTCTCGCGGCGCTGCAGGCAGCGGCGGACGAGGCGCGTACGTCGGAGGAGGCCACCCGGCGCTTCCTGGCCGACGCCGCGCATCAGCTGCGTACGCCGATGGCCGGCATCCGTGCCTGCGCGGAGACGCTGTTGCGCGGGACGGCGGCCGAGGATGCCGACCGGCTGCTTGCGACGATGGTGCGGGAGACGTCGCGGGCCGCGCGGCTCATCTCCGGCCTGCTGCAGATCGCCCGGCTCGACCAAGGACTGTCGTCGCCGTTGGGGCCGGTCGACGTCGTGCAGCTCTGCTCCGACGAGGTGGAGCGGCTGACGTTGCTGTCACCGGATTTGGACGTACAGCTGGAGGTACGCCAGGCGCCGGCCGGGATGCTGCTGCTGGACCGGGCCGGCTGTCAGGAGATCCTGAGCAACCTCGGAGACAACGCCCGGCGACATGCGCGCCAATGCATCCGTTACGTCGTGGACTGCGGGAAGGTCGGTCTGCGCATCACGGTGACCGACGACGGCGCGGGAGTGCCGGACGCTGTGCGGGAGCAGGTCTTCGAGCGCTTCGTCAGCCTGGACGGCCGCGGCGGGTCGGGCCTGGGGCTGCCGATCGCCCGCTCGCTGGCCCGGTCGATGGGCGGGGAACTGCGCTACGACGAGGGGTTCGTGCTGGAGCTGCCGCTGGAGGTGGCGCAGGTCACCAGTGAGGCTGCCGGGATGTCCCGGCTGGGCTCGCAGTAGCAGCGGGCGGCGGGCAGCGCCGTCATGCTCGCGTGCCACTGTCGGCTGAGCCCGAGCAGCACCGCCTGAAGCGCCTGCGGGTTGTCCTCCGGAACCAAGGCGCGGGCGCCGGCTTCGCGGGCGGCGAGCTCGAGGTTGCCGTACGCCGACAGGACGACGAGTGCGCACTGCGGCGCGACGGCGCTCAGCTCGGTGATGGCGGACAGCCCGGTCCGTCCGGCGATCGGCAAGGTGAGGATGGCGACGGTAGGTGCGGTCCGGGTCAGCAGGCCCCGCATCTCGTCGAAGCAGTCAGCCTCGCCGACGACAGCGAAGCCGCAGCGGGCGAGCAGGCTCGTGACGGCGCGGCGAACGCTCAGGCGGTCGTCGCAGACCACACCTGTCTGTGCAGCGGTTGCCCAAGTCATGCATCAAAGATGGCAGGCGTTGCTGAGGCTGGGCTGAAGAACGGATTTGGACCGACGACGGACACATTCTTTCCATATGGTCGGCGGGCAGGCACTCCCTACGTCGCGTGGCTTGCCCTCACTCACCTTCAGCCGATCTTCAGGCAACGCTCTCGAAGATCTCCGGCTTGAGCATGACGTCGACGACGATCTTGCCCGCGGCCATGCGGCGAGCGTAGACGGGCCATTCGGCACCCCCGCGCTCAGCCGTTCGGACGACCTTGGCCTGGGAGGTCCCTTCTTCAGGTGATCTTCAGCCACCCCTCAGTAACTCCTCAGGTTGGGGCAGCAGATTCGCCTCAGCGGTAGTCCCTCTGCGGTGCCTGGCAGCGCGGTGGACCCAGCACAGCCTCCAGGCACCTCATCGACCATGAAAAAGGAGGCGCACATGCGTCGCACACGCAAGGCGCTCGCGGCAGTCGCCGTAGGGACCGCCGTGGCACTGCTCGGCAGCGGGATCGCGCTCGCCGACGTGATCGAGAACGACATCATCGGTGTGACGGATGGCAACGGCAGCAAAGTCACCACCACGTACACGAAGGACTACACCGCTGGCACGCCCGCGGTGGCAGTAGGCTTCGTCGTCGACAACACGAGCTCCGGCGGCAACAAAGAGTGCGATGCGACGCCGACGAGCCCGCTCTACGTCACGATTGCCCAGGTGACCGGGATCAAGGTGGCCCTGCGGACGACCCTGAGCTCGGTTCCGTCTCAGGTCGGTGATGGGAACAGGACCCGAACCCTGAAGTTCGAGGCCTGTGCCGCCACCCAGTTCGCCGACTTCTCGACGGCGTCGAACTTCACTGCTGGCAGCTATGCCATCGGCACCTCGTTCTACGACAACTCCGGCAGCTACACCAACGACTCGGCCTTCACCCTGCGCGTTGCCGCGGGCACGGCGCCGCAGAAGCAGCAGCAGGCCACCCTGACCGTGAACGTGGCGGAGACCGGGGTCTACGGAGACCGCGTCGCGCTCAGTACGTCCGGCGGCAGCGGCGGCGGCGTCGTCTCCTACTCCACCGGCACGAGCGACGCCTGCGCCCTCGGCACAGGCGCCGACGCCGGCAAGCTCGTGATCACCGAGGGCGCCGGGTCCTGCGCCGTCACCGCCACGAAGGCCGGCGACAGCAGCTTCGAGAGCACCACCTCGCAGCCGAAGCCCGTGGCGGTCAGCCCGAAGCAGGTGACCGGCAGCTTCACCACCCCGACGAGCAAGGAGTACGACGGCGGCACGGTCGCCGTCGTGTCCACCCGCTCCCTGAGCGGAGTTATCAACAACGACCCCGTCACGCTGGACGGCGGCAGCGCCTCGTTCGCAGACAAGAACGTCGGCGCGAGCAAGACGGTGACTCTCACCGGAGCCACGCTGAGTGGCGCGTCAGCCGGCAACTACAGCCTGACCTCGGTGGGCACCCAGACCGCCGCCATCACGACCAAGGGCGTCACGGGCTCCTTCACCGCGAACAACAAGCCCTACGACCGCTCCGACGCCGCCACCCTCGCGAGCCAGACGGTCACCGGAATTCTGACGGGCGACTCGGCCGCGCTGAGCGGCGTGGCGAAGTTCGACAACGCCAACGTCGGCAACGACAAGCCGGTGACGCTCCAGCAGCCGGTCCTCACCGGCGGCGATGCGGGGAACTACAGCCTGACCGCCCCGGTTCCCAACGCCTCGGCCAACATCACCGCCAAGGGCCTCATGGTCGCCTTCACGGCCGCCAACAAGGAGTACAACGGATTAGACGCCGCCCACATCCTGACTCGGACGCCGCTGGGCGTCGAGGCCGGCGACACGGTGACGGTGACCGGCGGCACCGCGAAGTTCGCGGACAAGAACGCTCAGGCCGGCAAGACCGTGACTGCCACGGGCTTCGTGCTCGACGGCGGCCAGGCCGGGAACTACAGCATTCAGGGCGTGAACAGCACGCTTGCCGACATCACGCCCAAGTCGTTGACCGGCAGCTTCACCAGCAGCAACAAGGTCTACGACGGCACCACCGCGGCCGGGATCGTCACCAGCACCCTCGGGGCCGGCACGGTCGACGGCGACAACCTGTCGCTCAACGCCGCCAGCGCCGCGGCGAGCTTCGCCACCAAGACCGCCGACAACGGCAAGACCGTCACCTCCACCGGGTTCGCCCTGGCCGGCGACGACGCCAGGAACTACGCCCTGACCATGGGCACCGCGCTCGCCGACATCACTCCGAAGGCGATCGGGGGCAGCTTCACCGCCGCCAACAAGGTCTACGACGGCACCACCGCGGCCGTTGCCGCGAACAAGGTTCTTACTGACATCGTCTCCGACGACAGCGTCGACCTCACCGGCGGGACCGCCACGTTCGACAACAAGAACGTCGGCACCGCCAAGACCGTCACCCTGACCGGTGCCACGCTGGCCGGCGACGACCGGCTCAACTACGACCTGGACTCGGTCAGCACCACCACCGCCGACATCACCAAGAAGGCGGTCGGGGGCAGCTTCACCGCCGCCAACAAGATCTACGACGGCGGCACCGCGGCCGGGATCGTCACCAGCACCCTCGGGGACGGCAAGGTCGACGGCGACACCCTGTCGCTCAATGCCACCGACGCCGCGGCGACCTTCGCCGACAAGACCGCCGCCAACGGCAAGACCGTCACCTCCACCGGGTTCGCCCTGGCCGGCACCGACGCCGGCAACTACGCCCTGACCATGGGCACCGCCACCGCCAACATCACCAAGAAGTCGCTGACCATCACCGCCTCCAGCCCGACGGGGGTGAAGGCCGGCGACCCCGTTCCGGCGATCGAGGCCCTGTACTCCGGCTTCGTGACCGGGGACAACGAGGACAACAGCGTCGACCCGAAGCCGACCTGTGGAACGAACTACACGCAGCAGTCCGGCGGGGGAACGTTCTCCACCTCCTGCTCCGGTGCCGGCTCGCTCAACTACGCCCCGCAGTACGTGCCCGGCACGTTCAGCGCGACGTTCAACTTCGGCGGGTTCCAGTCCCCGCTGAACGCCCTTCCCACTCGCAACACAGTCAAGGCCGGACGCGCGGTGCCGGTGAAGTTCAAGCTGGGCGGCGACTTCGGCACGCGGATCTTCGCCAACTCAACTGAGGTGAACGCCGGGGCTCCCACGAGTGCCACCGCCGCCTGCGGCACCAGCGCCACTGACGTTGTCGAGGAGACCTCGACCGCCGGCAGCAGCTCGCTCTCCTACGACGCCAGCACGGGCGAGTACAACTTCGTGTGGAAGACCGACGCGGCCTGGGCGGGCAAGTGCCGCACCTTCTCGCTCAACCTGAAGGACGGCAGCACCAACGTCGTGACCTTCCAGTTCACGAAGTAGCAATCACCTGACGAACGACGAAGGGGTGCCGGCCGAGCCGGCGCCCCTTCGTCGTCTTCGTTGACCTGAAGAGCATCCAACCGAGCGGCGGACAGCACTCGTCGTTACCGCTCGTCACCGGAACGTCGCTTGATGCTCGGTCGGCCCGAGGTGTGCGGCGCCAGGGTGACTCCAGAAGCGAGTCGTCGCCTCCGCCGTGGCCGCGGTCACCTTCGACGCGAGCAACGGCACCGGCTTCGTCGGCAAGGGCGACGTGCAGCTCGCCTTCGGGTGGAACAAGCAGCTGCGACCAACGCGGCAGGGGTGACCTTCCCCGGTGACCGGGTCTCGAGCGGCGACACCGTGCCGGTGGCCGGTGAGGCTGCTACGGCGGCGGTCCCGAGGGCGGCGAGTGGACGAGCGTCGAGCTGGTGGAGTCCACCGACGGCGGCCTGTCCGCGGTCCACAACGGCGTCAGCAAGCCCTTGAGCTGACCCCCCGACGCGAACGCCCGGTCCGGCTGCTGTCGGGCGGGGCGTTCGTCGTGGCAGCAGCGACGAACCGCGCGCCTCGGCGCGCAACCTTCAGCGCATCTTCAGGCGCACCTTCAGGTCACGTTCAGCGGGCGCTGCGAGGCTGACCCCATGGACGTGAGCGGGGGCTGGACCGGGGTGGTCTGCGACGACCGCCCGGCCGTGCGCCGCACCGTTCTGAACGTGCTGAGCCACTGCGGCTTCGCGGCCGGCGGCGACTGCGACAGCTTCCCCGCCTTCAGAGAGCTCGTCCGGACGACGCGGCCGGCCGTCGCGATCGTCACGCTGCCGCTCGCCGGCATGAACGGATTGGCCGCCGTCCGGCTGCTGTGCGCCGACGCACCCCAGTGCGAGGTGATCGTGCTCTCGAGCTTCGACCAACTCGAGGTGGCTGCGGTCGAGGCCGGCGCCCGCGCCCTCGTGCCGGAGGACGACCCGCAGGCGCTGCGCGCCGTCCTGCGCGCCCTCGCGGCGCAGCTGTCGGCTGGGCCCTCCGTCCCGCTCCCCTCTCAGCGGCCTCAGCTCAGCGTCGAGCTGCCAGCCCGCGGCGGCGCGTCGCTCTGGTTCGGCGACCCCACCGGCAGCCGGATGACGAAGTCGGCCTCGTAGACCAGGTCGCCGCCCATGGCCCGGGCCAGCGCCCGGGCGATCGGCAGGTCGAGGCCGGAGCCGCCCTGGCCGTCTAGGCTGGCGAAGCGCTCGAACACCTGCTCGCGCTGCTCCTGCGGCACGCCGGGGCCGTCGTCGACCACGTGGATCCGCACGTCGTCCGCACCATCGTGGCGAGCAACCGGCGGGTGGCTTCCTCCGAGGCCCGCGCCTCGTCGGCGGCGGCCTGCAGCGCCACCAGCGTGCTGTCCAGCGTCTCGGCCATCCACCGCTGCTCGGTGACGTCGCGCGCCATCCGCGCGGACGAGACCCCCGAGGTGCGGCAGCGACAAACCCTGACACACTGACCGCCGTGAAGCGCCCGCTTGTCGCCGTACTGGCCACCCTCCTGCTCGCCGCCGGGTTCGCCGGTCAGTCGCAGGCGTCCGGCCCGACCGGGGACCCGTCCGGCTGGACCGACCGCCAGCTCGCGCTGCGGCTGGTCATGGCCGGCTACGACATGAGCGGCACCGACGCTGCCCGGCCGTGGGTACGCGATGGACTCGGCGGGGTGCTGCTGTTCGGACGACCTCCCGGCGACCTCGGACAACGGCTGGCCGGCCTGCGCGCCGAGGCCACGGGCGCGACGCTGGTGGCCTCCGACGAGGAGGGCGGCCAGGTCCAGCGGCTCGACCCGCTGCTACCCCGGCTGCCCTCGGCCGCGACGCTGGCCGGCACCCGCACCCCCGCGCAGGCGCGCGACCTCGCCGTGTCCTACGGCCGGCAGATGCGCGCGCTCGGCGTCGACGTCAGCCTCGCCCCCGTCGCCGACCTGGCCATCCCCGGGCAGTACATCGCCCAGACGAACCGCGCCTACTCGGCCGACCCGAGCACCGTCGCCGCGTACGCCGGGGCATGGCAGGCCGGGCTGCGCGAGGCGGGCGTCGTGCCGGTGGCCAAGCACTGGCCCGGTCACGGGGACGCGGCGAACACGCACGGCCAGGCCGCCTCGACGCCTGCCCTGTCGGTGCTGGAGTCGCGCGACCTGCTGCCCTTCACGGCGCTGCTCCAGGCGGGTGTGCCCGCGGTGATGCTGGGCCACCTGAACGTTCCGGGGCTCACCGAGCCGGGCATCCCGGCGACGCTGTCGCCCCAGGCGTACGGCTATCTGCGCGAGCGGGCGGGACCGAACCGGCTGCTGCTCACCGACTCGATGTCGATGGGCGCCATCACCGGCGGCCTGCGTCTCACGCCTGCGCAGGGTGCTGTCCGGGCGCTGCGCGCCGGCGCCGACATGGTCCTGGTCGACACCGGTCCCGGCCCGCTGGTCGAGGCGATCTCCCGAGCGTTGGCGGACGGGTCGTACGCGCGGTCCGCCGCCATCGCGTCGGCGCGCCGGGTGCTCGCCGTCTCCCAGCCCGGCAGCGCGTCGCCGGTCAGCGTCCCGCCTGCTCCTGCGTCCCCGGCTGCGCCGACACCCCCGTCCCCGCTTCCGCCACCACCGCCGGTGGTCGAGCCGCCACCACCGCCACCGCCGCCCGCCCCCGCGGCGATGCGGAACATCGCACCAGCGGCACCGCCCGCCGCCCGCGTCTCGACGCAGGACCGCCAGTCGGCGGACCGCCAGCCGGTGGGCCTCGGTCCGCCGCGAGCCCTTCGGCTCCAGGACCTGTGCGACTGCGTCCCCGGTAGCGCACTGCCGCGCAAGGACAGCCGCTAGCCTGCCGTAATGCCCGCGTACGAAGTCGTCGTCGACGTGATGCTCAAGCCGGAGATCCTCGACCCGGCCGGGCAGGCGGTCGGCAACGCCCTGCCCTCGCTCGGGCTTCCACCCGCCCGGTCTCTGCGGATCGGCAAGCACGTCGAGCTGTCGCTGGACGCCGCGGACGAGGCCGACGCGCTTGCCCAGGCGATCTCCATGGCCGAGGTGCTGCTCGCCAACCCGGTGATCGAGGACTTCTCCGTACGCCTGGTCTGAGCCGGGCAGTGGTCTACCCGCGTCGGGGCCGCGTTCGCGGGGTAGGCCGTGCGACATGGAGATCAAGCTGTCGCTGGCGCTGCCGCGAGACGAGTTTTCCGTGCCTGTCGCCCGGAACGTCCTGGCCGGGTCGCTGCGGCTCCTCGGGGTGCATGAGGACGCCATCCACGACATCGAGCTGGCCCTCACCGAGGCCGTCACCAACGTGCTCGACCACGCCGCGAGCACCGATGAATACGAAGTCTCGGCCGGCATCCACGGCAACCTGTGCGTCATCGAGGTCATCGACCGGGGCAGCGGTTTCGACAGCAGCGTGCTGGGTCACGGCGATGCCGACGACGCGGCGGAGGAGGGCCGTGGCATCCAGCTGATGCGGGCCCTGGTCGACCGGGTCACCTTCACCAGCCGGCCGCAGGTGGGCACGGTGGTGCACCTCGAGAAGGAGTTCGAGTGCGCCGAGGGCTCGACGCTCGAGCGGCTGTCCGTGGCCGCGTCGCCGAACGGACCGTGGTCGCGTCAGGACGGCACGAAGGACCTCGAACCCTCCTGAGCCGCCCGCCGCGTCGATAGACTGGGGCGGTGACAGCCCGCGTCGGTGTGGTGACCTTCCCCGGCAGCCTGGACGACCGGGACGCCCAGCGGGCCGTACGCCTTGCCGGCGGCGAGCCGGTGGCCCTCTGGCACGCCGACCCCGACCTGCACGAGGTCGATGCGGTGGTGCTGCCCGGGGGCTTCTCCTACGGCGACTACCTGCGGGCGGGCGCGCTCGCGCGGTTCGCACCGGTGATGACCACGCTCGTCGCGCAGGCGGCCGCAGGGCTGCCGGTCCTCGGCATCTGCAACGGCTTCCAGATCCTGTGTGAGGCCGGTCTGCTGCCGGGCGCGCTCACGCGCAACCAGGACCTGCACTTCGTGCACCGCGACCAGGGGCTGACGATCGAGAGCACCCGGACGTCGTGGACCGGAAGCTTCTCGCCCGGTCAGTCGATCGTGGTGCCCGTCAAGAACGGCGAGGGGTGCTACGTCGCGGACGCGGAGACCCTCGACCGGCTCGAGGGGGAGGGCCTCGTCGTGGCGCGTTATGTGGGGAGCAACCCCAACGGCAGCGCCCGGGACATGGCCGGGATCGCCAACGAGCGCGGCAACGTGGTCGGGCTCATGCCGCATCCCGAGCACGCGGTGGAGGAGCTGACCGGCCCGGGCACCGACGGGCTGTTGTTCTTCCGCAGCATGCTGACGGCGCTCGTCGACGCCTGATCCACAGATCGCCCGCTCCCCCTCGACGCGGGATGATCGCGGCGGCAGCCTGGTGACATGTCGGGGAAGGAGGAGCACCATGGGCACGGTGACCGCGCTGCCGCTGGACATGGACGGCTACACGATCGAGGATCTCGAGGCGCTGCCTGATGATGGGTTGCGCTACGAGCTCGACGACGGCTGCCTCGTCGTGAGTCCCCCGCCGCCGAATGCGCACAACATGGCCGCCACCGAGCTGGCATACCTGATATTGAGCGGCTACGGATCGCAGTTCCGGGTCGCCGCGGATGGCGCGCTGCTGTTCGACAGCCGCAACTACCGTCAGCCCGACCTGTTGATGATCCGGCGGGAAGGCGCCGTTCCGGCGTATGCCGGTCCCGGGGACGTCGTGCTCGCGCTCGAGGTCATGAGCCCGAGCAGTGTTCGGCGCGACCGGCTCGTGAAGCCCGCGCAGTACGCCGCCGCCGGCATCCCGCACTTCTGGCGGCTCGAGCCGCTCGACCGGGTGCTCGTCACGTACACGCTCGACGGTGACGTCTATCGCGAAACCGGCCGCTTTACCGACGAGGTCGTGATCGACGAGCCCGTGGCCCTGCGCTTCCGGCTGGCTCAGTTGCTGGACTGATCAACGACGTCCGCGGGACTGGCGCCAGCCCGACCTGCTCGTCATGTCCCGAGCCGCCCTGGCCGAGAAGTACGCCGCACCTCCAGCCCTGACCCCCGGTAGCCTGCGGTGCGTGGGCGACTCGGTGGACACCGTCGAGGCGGCGGCACTCACGCCGGAGCAGGTCCAGCCCTACGCCGAGCTCGGCCTCAAGGACGATGAGTACGCCTCGATCGTAGAGGTTCTCGGCCGACGCCCCACCCAGACCGAGCTCGCGATGTACTCCATCATGTGGAGCGAGCACTGCTCCTACAAGAGCAGCAAGGTGCATCTGCGGCAGTTCGCCGACCTGCCCTGTGGCGACCGCATGCTCGTCGGCATGGGGGAGAACGCCGGCGTCGTCGAGGTCGGCGAGGGGCTCGCCGTCACCTTCAAGGTCGAGTCGCACAACCACCCGAGCTTCGTCGAGCCCTACCAGGGAGCGGCGACCGGAATCGGCGGGATCGTCCGTGACATCCTCACGATGGGCGCCCGGCCGGTGCTGGTGATGGACCCGCTGCGCTTCGGCGCCGCGGACCACCCGGACACCGCCCGGGTGCTGCCCGGAATCGTCGCGGGCATCGGCGGTTACGGCAACTGCCTCGGGCTGCCGAACATCGGCGGTGAGGTCGTCTTCGACCCGACCTACCAGGGCAACCCGCTGGTGAACGCGCTCTGCCTGGGCGTGCTGCCGGTTGACCGGATCCAGCTGTCGGCCGCCCGCGGGGTCGGCAACGTCGTCGTGCTGCTCGGCGCCAAGACCGGCCGGGACGGCATCGGAGGGGTGTCGGTGCTCGCTTCCGCCACCTTCGACGCGGACGGCCCGGCGCGCCGGCCGAGCGTGCAGGTCGGCGACCCGTTCACCGAGAAGCTGCTGATCGAGGCGTGTCTGGAGATGTACGACGCGAAGCTCGTCGAGGGCATCCAGGACCTCGGCGGCGCGGGCCTCACGTGCGCGCTGACCGAGACGTCCGCCGCCGGGAAGTCAGGGATGCGGGCGCACCTCGAGCGGGTGCCGCTGCGGGAGGCCTCGATGCTGCCGCACGAGGTGCTGGCGAGCGAGTCCCAGGAGCGGATGCTGGCGATCGTCACGCCGGCGAATCTGCCTGCTGTGCTGGCGATCGCGGCCAAGTGGGGCGTGCTCGCCACCGCCATCGGCGAGGTCACCGAGGGCGACCGGCTGGTCATCACCTTCCACGACGAGGTCGTCGTGGACGTGCCGCCCGGCTCGCTCGCCGACGACGGTCCGGTCTACGAGCGGCCGATGTCGCGCCCGGCCGACCTGGACGCGCTGCAGGGCGCTGCACTCCCGCCGTACCCGAAGATCGCCGAACTGCGAGATGTCCTGCTGCGCTTGATCGCGAGCCCTAACCTGTGCAGCAAGCGCTGGGTCGTGGAGCAGTACGACCGGATCGTGCTCGGCGACACCGTTCTCGCCTGGCCGCAGGACGCCGGCGTCGTGCGGCTGTCGGAGCCGACCGGTCTCGGCGTCGCCCTGTCGACCGACGGCAACGGCCGCTACACCCGGCTGGACCCCTATGCGGGGGCGCAGCTCGCGCTCGCCGAGGCCTACCGCAACGTGGCTGCGACGGGCGGCGTCCCGATCGCGGTCACCAACTGCCTGAACTTCGGCAGCCCGGAGGATCCCGAGGTGATGTGGCAGTTCGCCGAGGCCACCCGCGGGCTGGCCGACGGATGCCGTGCGCTCGCGCTGCCGGTGACCGGTGGCAACGTCAGCTTCTACAACTCGACCGCGGGCGTCGCGATCCATCCGACACCTGTCATCGGGGTGCTGGGCCTGCTCGACGACGTCGCCCGCCGTACGCCCCTGGGTTTCTCGGCGGTCGGCGAGTCCGTGCTGCTGCTGGGCGAGACGCGGGACGAGCTCGGCGGGTCGGAGTGGGCCTGGGCCGAGCACCGCCATCTCGGGGGCCGGCCGCCGGTGGTCGACCTCGACCGCGAGCGGGTGCTGGCCGAGGTGCTCGTCGCCGGCTCGCGGGACGGGATGCTGTCGAGCGCCCACGACCTGTCCGACGGCGGTCTGGCCCAGGCGCTGGCGGAGTCGTGCCTCGCCGGTCGGCGGAGTGAGGGACTGCGCACCGGGATCGGGGCGCGGATCGTCCTGCCTGCGGGCGCGGAGCCGTTCGTGCAGCTGTTCAGCGAGTCGGCGGGGCGCGCGATCGTCACCGCGCCGCGCTCGGAGGAGCTCCGGTTCACCGAGATGTGCAACGCGCGCGGCCTGCCGTGCGTGCGCATCGGCGTCACCGACGGGGACGCACTCGACGTTCAGGACGTCCTCACGGTGCCGTTGGACGAGCTCCGCGAGGCGCACGAAGCGACGCTGCCCGCGCTGTTCGGCGCACACTGACTAAGACGTTGACTAAGTAGCCGGGGCGCTTTACCGTCGAGCGATGACCGAGGTCGGGGTGCACGAGGCGAAGACCCACCTGTCACGGCTGCTGCGCCAGGTGGAGGCCGGTGAGGAGGTCACCATCGTCCGTGACGGCTCGCCG
>JAABUN010006371.1_pt1 | contig 13659 bp, 13 predicted proteins | sample 5559311 | NCBI WGS metagenome assembly JAABUN01 (sample SAMN10711877, study PRJNA513370) | rock metagenome | isolation source: Antarctica rocks | place: Antarctica: Victoria Land, Siegfried Peak sud | reverse complement strand
CGACGCTCCGCCACGGCTCCCCGTGGCCGCCGGAGCTGCGCAGCAGCACTCGGCGCTTGACCGGGAACACAGATGCTCCCCGGCCCGGTCTCGGCACTGCGGTGCCTCACCGCCCGGAGAGGGGCTCCATGCTGGTCGGCTTCGCCGTCCATTCGTCTTCGTTGGGGCGAAGTTCACGAGCCAAACCGCCGCAGCGGCCATCGCCCCGCTGGGCGATAACGGTGTCCGCCTGCGACGTGTCTCATCTAAACCTGTCTTCTTCGATCGCCAGCACCTCTGCGCGGTATTGCGCCTGCGGACGCCGGTCACCGCCAGCGAAGCGAGAGCGGATGACCCTACGACATTGGGCACCAAGATGGCATTCGATCAGGACCAGAGATCCTCGGGTCTGATCGCCGCCGACACTCCCTCAGTCGGCCGCTCGGCGACGGCGGTCCAGTCGCCTGCCAGCAGCCACTCCCCCCGGGCGATGAGTTCTTCGGCGTCGCTCGGCTTGGTCGAGACATAGCGGACGATCCCCTCCGCGTCGATGTACATGTGCGTGGGGAAGTTCCGGGTGTCCCAGGTCTCGCCGAAGATCGTCAGGTCCGGGATGTTGTACACATCGAAGGTCCCTCCGTTGGCGACAGCGAAGTTGTTCGATCTCTCCCACGATTCCTTGGCGCTGATCGCGAGCAGGACGACACCCTGCGGCTCGAGTGCCTGGTAGGCGGCTTCGACTTCCGGAAACTCGGCCTGGCACGGTGGGCACCAGCTGCCCCAGAAATTGATCCAGACCGGTCGGCCGCGGAACGTGCTCAGGAAGACGGTCTGCTCATCGGGTCCGATCATCCCGAGGGTCGGGGCGGTCTCGCCGGCCTTGGGCAGGTACTGCTTCGCGACACCGCCGCTGCCGATTTCGGCGAAGCCGATCCGGCCACCGACCAGCCAGGCACCGCCGATGATCGCCACTGCCAGGATCAGGCTGATTACGACTTGAGGGCGGGTCAGCAAACCCCTGCTTCGGCTGGGCGCCAGCTCGGAGAGGCGGACATCGTCCCGGTTGGCGGGAGGGGGGATAGAAGGGCGGGACGGGGAGCTCATGGGCGATCCTGCATTCCGTGGCGATCAGACGCCACCGTAGGCGTGGAGCCCGCCGAAGACGTAGTTGCCGAAGTAGGTGAACATCACCGCCGCAAATCCAATCAACAGGATCAGGGCGCTGCCCCGGCCGCGCAAGCCGCGCAGCGAGCGAGTGTGCAGGTAGACGGCGTAGATCAGCCAGAGGAACAGGGCGGCGGTCTCCTTGGGGTCCCACTGCCAGTAGGCGCCCCAGGCCCGGTTGGCCCAGATCGCCCCGAGGATCAGCGTCATCGTCATCAGCGGGAAGCCGATCGAGACCGCCCGGTAGCCGAGGTCGTCGAGCAGGTCGGCGCTCGGCAGCCAGCTGATCCGGCGGCGCTCGGCGATCAGGAACAGCACCGCCGACCCGAAGGCGACCGAGAAGGCAGCGTAGGCGGCAATCGCCGAGCCGACGTGGAACCAGAGTAGCGGCCCACTCTGGAGCGCCGGGATGACCGGGTTGACCTCCCGCATCCACGCCGGCAGCGACCAGACGTAGAGCGCCATCAGGAGCGTCACGGGCAGGATGACCGCTCCCACCTGCTTGACCCGGTAGAAGCGCTCCAGCAGCAGGTAGATGAGCGGCAGGACCAGCACGAAGATCATGCTGAAGTCGTACATGTTCGTCGGCCCGTGGCGGGTGGCCGAGAAGCGCAGCCCGACGGCGAGGCCCTGGAAGGCGACGACGAACCAGCCCAGCAGCGTCGCGAACCGGCCGATCCCGATTGGCGACGGGCCGGTCGAGAAGTCGGTCACGGAGCGGGACATCGACGCGGTCATGCTCGAGCCGACCGTCGTCGCGAGCTGGCGGCGGCTGACCCGGACGAAGCCGATCCCATAGGCGAGGTAGCAGACGGCGGCGGCCACCAGCGCGATCGTGGTCGCCGTGAAGCAGTAGAACGAGAGCTTGACGAGAGCATCCATGCGCGCTGGTCCTCGCAGGTCGTGCGCGTCGGGTCGGTGGGCGGAGCCAGAGGGGAGAAGCTGTTTCGTAGCGAAAGTATAGGACTCGACGCCGGGCTGGTGCCGGTTGGCCATGATCGGCTACCCGAGACCTGACCGTCTTCCCGGTCAGACTGTCGACGGGACCGATGGGCGGTCGGGCTCATCGCTCAGACGAACCGTGCCGCCGGAACGCTGCCGGAGATCCTCGACGAGCTCGACGAAGTCCCGCTTGCCGCTCCAGTCCCGCCGGGCCAGCGGAGCGAGCGTGGCGACGGACCGGCCGTCCGACTCCGCCGAGACGATCGCCCGGACCCGGCGGAGCGGGAAGTAGAAGATGGCGACCAGCCCGGCGATCCCGATCACCGCCGCGATGCCGAAGATCCAGAGGCCAGGATAGTAGGCGACCTGCAGGACCGAGTAGACGCCGTACCGCTCGAACTGCACATCGAGGCCACCGAGTTGGCCCGGGTTGCGCGGGTCGATGACCGCGGTCGGTGGGGAGGTGCCGGGGATCATGTCGTCGCTTCGGGCCTGGACGAAGAGCTGCTCGGCCGACAGACCAAGCGTGTCGAGGTCGGGCCGGTTGGCGATGTCCCGGTCGGAGGCGATCAGGTTGAGGGTGACGTCGGTGCCCGGAATCGGCAGGAGCCCGGCTGGGGCGTCCGGATTAGTGGTCGCCTGGAACTCGCCCAGGGTCACCGGTCCATGGAACAGCTCGTTGCCGGCCCGGTCCGTCACCCGCAGACTGACGTTGTAGCCGAAGCCCGACTGGTAGACCGAGACGCCGCCCTCGCTGACCGGCTGGTTGGGCTCGACGAGGCCGCTCCGGACTTCGTCGCCTCCACGGATGAGGGTGACGTCGCTCTGATACAGCGAGGCGGTACCGTCCGGGTAATAGTTCTCGTTGAAGCTGTTCAGCCGGACGCTCAGGTCCGTCCCCCGGCCGATCGGGACCGTCGATCCCTCCGGCACGACGAACTGGACGTCGCGGAAGCCGAACTGCGTGACGACGATGCCGCCGACGACGACCATGACGAGGCCGATGTGGAATGGAAAGGTGCCGAGCTTGCCCCAGCGGTTGCGATCCGCGTAGAGGTGGACGTCGTCGCCAACCTGAGCCGTCAGGACTCGGTAGCGCCGTCTCTTCAGGGCTGACCGGAGCTCCTCGACCATGCCATCCGCTGTGGTCGCCAGCTCGATCGCGGCGTAGGGTGCCGTACCGCGGAGGAAGCTCCGTGAGGTCGTCACCGTCGGCTGGACGATCGTCCGATACATCCCGCCGACCCGGTTGAGCATCCCGCCGATGATGATCGCGACACCGAGCACGGCGAGCGTCCCGGTGTAGAGCCAGGAGCCGAAGACGTCCCAGCCGTACCACGCATCGACCAGATCGCGCAGGGCGGGGACCCAGCCCGCCAGGCTCTCCGGGACGCCGCTGCCGCGCAGGGTGCCGATCAGGGTCAGGAGGGCGAGGAAGGCGATCTCCCAGATCGCGGCCCGGACCGACGAGAAGAACCGCCAGACCGCACCGACCGCCGCCTCGAACGGGCTGACGCCGGAACCGGTCCCGAGCGACGGCTCGAAATGCGGACGAGCCGTCGCCGGGCCGCTGAGCTGCTCGGTTGGCTGGGAGGGGACATCGACCATGACTGCCTCAGATCAGGAGAGGGACGAACGCAGGAATGGCCTGACCGGGAGCTTTGAGCGGACGTCAGGACGATGATCTGATCCCCCGGCCCAGCGTAAGCAGGACCCAGGGAACACTTTGCGCTGTTCCTGAGCCCGGTCCCTTTAGGGCCGGGCATCCGACAGGCCAGCGCCTAGACCTCCGGCTCCCACGGCAACCACGGCGCGATGCGGACGAGTTCGACGAACAGCTGCTCGTAGATTCCCAGCAGCATGATCGCCCCGACGCCGATCAGGATCGCGCCACTGACCATCATCACGGCACCCATCCGCCGGTTGATCGCCCGGATCAGGCCGCGGGACGAGCCAAGCGTCGCCGCCACGAGCAGGAACGGGATGCCGAGACCCAGAGAGTATGTGACGAGGAGCAGTCCCGCCCGACCGACGTCGCCGGTCGAGGCCGCCATCGAAAGGATGATCCCGAGGATCGGGCCGACGCAGGGCGACCAGCCGGCGCCAAAGGCGAGTCCGATCACGAACGACGACGGTACGCTGACCGCGCCACCCTCTGTGTTGAACTGACGCGTCCGGTCCAGGAACGGGATCTGGATCAGGCCGATCTGCCGCAAGCCGATCAGGACCAGCAGCGCCCCGCCGAGCCGGACCAGCCAGACGCGGTGCTCGGCGACGGTCTCGCCGGTCGAGACCAGCGCCCCACCCGCTCCGAGCGCGACGCCGAGCAGGACGAAGACGACCGAGAAGCCCCCGACGTAGGCGGCGGCGTTGGCGATGATCGGCCCCCGCCGGACAGGGCGGGTGTCCGAAACGGAGACGCCGGCGATCCGGGCAAGGAAGACCGGCACCAGCGGCAGGACGCAGGGCGACGTGAACGAGAAGATTCCCGCGACCAGCGCGGCGAGCCAGGAGACATCGTCGACCATGGCGCAACCGTAGTCCGTCGCGGTGGCAGCGTCAATCAGGGCCGTCGGTTCGGCAAGGAAGGCATTCCCGGGCTGACCCGAATGGCTGACGCCGGCCGCACCCGGATCGGCGGACGACGGCCGCTCACGTCATGTAATCTGCGATACTGTAGACATAAAGGTGACGAGTGAGATGTCCGACGAGCGGCGGGGAAGGCGGCAGTGACGGACGAGAACCAGACGGCTCCGGCACCCGACGAGCCGCTCGCCGCCCGGCTGCGGCCGCCGCTCAACGAGCGGCTCTATCGGACCGAGGCGATCGTGCTCGCCCGGATGAATCTCGGCGAGGCGGACCGGATCTTCACCCTCTTCACGCCGCACTACGGCAAGCTGCGCGTGATCGCCAAGGGTGTCCGGAAGTCCCGGAGCCGGCTCGGCCCACACCTGGAGATCTTCACCCGCTGCCAGCTCAATCTGACGCGCGGCCGGGACCTCGATGTCGTCACGTCGGCCGAGACCGTCGATGCCTACCCCCCGCTCCGGGACGACCTCGACGTCCTCGGGCACGCCAGTCACCTGGTCGAGCTGGTCGCCCGGCTGACGGAGGATCGCCAGGAGCAGGAGCCGGTCTACAACCTGCTCCGCGGCTCGCTCCGGCTGCTAGCCGACGGAGTCGACCCGTTCGCCGTGACGCGGCACTTCGAGTTCATGCTGCTGGTCACGCTCGGTTACCGGCCAGAGCTCTACCGCTGTCTGGAATCCGGCGAGCCGCTGGAGGCGACGACCAACGTCTTCAGTTCGAACCGGGGCGGGATGCTCTCGATGGCCTGCCGCGGTGCCGACCCGCGGGCGGTGCCGGTTACACTCAATACGCAGAAGTACCTGCGGGAGCTGGACCGGAACGGGCTCGGCAACATCGTCCGACTCCGTGTGCCGGCGGACACGAAGCGCGAGTTGGAGGCCGTCCTGGGCGGCTATCTGCGCCATCTCACGGAACGCGATCTCAACAGCCTCGATGTCTGGCGTCAGATGCAGCGCTCCCTGCCATCGCGGCGGGTTGGTGGTGACACCGGCCCTGAAGGAACTGGCTGAATGACATTCGATTCGACGATACATGCCACTTGGCCGATCCCGACGGCGCCGCTTTTCGTCACGATGTTGGTCACCAATGTCGTTCAGCTGGCCCCTTCAGGGCCAGCCTTCTGAAGTCAACGGCGTCGCCGTGTCCCATCCTCGACGGCTCCCGATTCTTGCTCGAAACCATCAAGGAGATCCATAGCCAGCGTCTGTTCGGCCGCGCTGAGATGATTCTGTTCGATCGCACGTCGGACGAGATCTGGCCGAAGCGCGACGGTGCGCCGAAGGGACTGCTCTCGGCGCCAGGCGGCGATCCGGGCATGATGGCCGCTGAGCAGGATCTCGGGGACAGCGAGATCGCGGAAGACGGCCGGCCGGGTGTAGTGGGGGTACTCGACCAGGCCGTCGCCGAACGATTCCTGCTCGATGCTCTTGTGGTCTATCACGCCCTCGATCAGCCGGGAGACGGCGTCGATCACGATCATCGCCGGCAGCTCACCACCGGTGAGAACGTAGTCGCCGACCGTCACCGGCTCCGCACCGAGAATCTCGGTGACTCGCTCGTCGATGCCCTCGTAGTGGCCGCAGATCAGGACGACCTGGCCGGCGCTGGTCAGGTCCCGGGCCATCGCCTGGTCGAAGGGTCGTCCACCGGCCGCCATCAGGAGCACCCGGCGACCTGATTCAACTGGGAGCGACTCGACGGCCTCGACCAGCGGCCGAACCCGCATGACCATCCCGGCGCCACCGCCGTAGGGGGTGTCGTCGACGGTTCGATGGCGGTCGGTCGTCCATTCGCGGATGTCGTGCAGCACCAGCTCGATCCGGCCCTCGTCCTGCGCCCGCCGGAGGATACTCTCGCTCATCGGCCCGGCGAACATGCCCGGAAAGAGGGTCAGGATATCGAACCGGACCGGCGCCGCCGTCGCCGGCTCGTCGGGCGTCAGTTCGTTCCGGTTTTCATCAGGCATCGACGGTCCGCCCGGACCGGCTAGCCGCCCTCGCCAGTCGCAGCAGGGGCGGACCGGCATCGACGAGGGACGCCAGCGTCAGGTCGGCCGGGATACCGTCCGGGTCGGGCCGGTCGCCCCGGACCCAGGCCGTCCGCTGCCCGGCCGCCCGGGCGCCTTCGACGTCGAAGCGGAACGAGTCGCCGACGTGGACGATCGCTGCCGGTGCCGATCCGAGACGCCGGGCCGACGCCTGGTAGATGCCGGCATGTGACTTGTAGTAGCCGGCGTCGGCCGATGTCAGCACGTCGGAGAAGGCGCCGAGGATGCCGAACCGGTCGAGCGTCCAGAGCAGGAACGGGGTATAGACGGCGCTGGAGACGATCCCGAGCCGAACGCCCTCGTCGCCGAGAAGACCGATCGTCTCAACCACGCCAGGCAGTGGTACGACGTCGTCGTCGAACGTCTCCGCCATCAGCTCGTCGACCCCACTCCGGATGTGCTCGACCGGAACGGCGAGTCCCAACGTGGGCAGGATGGCCCCGAGGCAGGCGACCGCGTCCTGCTCGATGCCGATCCGGCCGATCTCGGCCCGGAGCGCGGCGTAGGCGGCCCGCCCGGCTTCGAGGACCGCGGGCGAAGGAGCGTCCCCACCGGTACGCCGGACGTTCCAGTGCAGGAAGGCCGGGACCAATTCGCGCACCTCCAACTCGAACCAGCGGTCGCACCGGGCGAGGGTGTCGTGGAAATCGAAGGTGATCGTGACCGCCGGATCCATCATGCGCGTCCATTCCCTGCCAACCGTCGGGATTCTGAGCACGAAGACCGTAGCAGACCAAGTCGGCCGGGGACAAGCAGCCAGGCGATCGTTTCAGGACGCGACCTGCCGGTCCGGAGACGAGGCGGCGCTAGCTCGCTGCTCAGATGCGATGACGCGCGAGAAGATGTCGACCACGATCGGGTCGAACTGGCGGCCACGCTCGGCGAGCAATTCGGCCAGCGCCTCGCGGTGGCCAAGTGCCCGGCGGTAGACCCGGTCATTCGTCATCGCGTCGTAGGTGTCGGCGACCGCGATCAGCCGCGCTCCGAGCGGGATGCCCGGACCGACGAGACCGTCCGGATACCCGGCGCCGTCCCAGCGCTCGTGGTGATGGCGGACGATTGGGGCGGTGGCTTCCAGGCCCTCCATCCGGCGAACGATCTCTTCCCCGATGGCGGCGTGGCGCTGCATGACCTCGCGCTCGTCGATAGTCAGGGCGCCGGACTTGAGCAGCGCCTGATCGGGCGTGGCGACCTTGCCGATGTCATGGATCAGGGAGGCGGTCAGGATCGCCTCGCGCTCGACCGGACCGAGCTCCGGTACGCCGTCCAGCATCCGGGAGACGAGGGCGAAGACGCGGGCGGAGTGGGCCGATGTGTCTGGGTGCCGGTGGTCCAGCGCCGCGACCAGTCCTTCCACGGCCTTCCCGGCGTGGGTGCGGCCGGGGTTCACTATCCTCGCGGTCAGACTCAGGCAGATCAGCACGGCCAGCAGGCAGACCGCGGTGAAGGCCACGTGCCGTTCCGAGAGGATCGCTTCGAATGCCACGGCGACGACGGCGATCGGGGCGACGATGAGCAGGGCTTCTCTCCGGGTCAACGACCGGTCGCGGTACGGTGCGCCGGGAACTCGGCGGATGACGAGGACGATGGTCAGGGCGAGGGCTGACTGAACGGGTATCGTGACCCAGAGCGGTCCCTCGCCAGCCCGTCCGATGCCTTGCTCGACCGCCCAGAACCCGGCGGCGGTGACCATGCTCGCCGAGATATCCGTGAGCAGGCGGTGGGCGCCGGACCAGCGCCGGACGGCCAGGAGCAGCAACGGGCCGGTCCCAACGAGCGTGACAAGACCCGCGAGGGCCGTTCCGGTCGTCGCCGCGAGCGCGATCGTCGCCGCAGAGAGGCCGATCGGAAGTGCTCGGCCAGTCGATCCATGCTGAGGAAGGAATTCGGCGATGAAGAGGGTGACAGTGATCAGCACCGTGACCGGGATGACGACGGACAGGTCATCCGGCGGGAGCGTGATCAGCGCGACGAGTTGGGCGAGCACACCGAGACCGATCAGCCCGACGATCTTCGAAGTCCCCAACAGAGTGGTTCGAGGGTGATTCGAGTCGGACACGAACTCCCGTCTGGTCTGACTCATTGGCACCCTGACAACGACATTCGAGGACCTCATTAGCCCTATAGTACTAGTACATACACTTGATCGCATAGTACTTTCGGCGCAATTGATCGTGGCACGATAACTTTGTCCGAATCAAGGAAGAGTATATGCTTCTTAGCAAAACGGATGGATTCGGTGCCGAAGCCACAAACATCGGAGCGCAGACGAAAGTTCGAACTGGTGCCAGCGACACTACCCGGTTGGTCGGGACCGCGGTTCCAACCACCTATCATTGGTTGAGTCCACGGAGCGACGGAGCTGCTCTCATCGTCGACGACCGTCCGGAGAGGCGCGATGCAGTTCACCATCGACGTGGCGATCGCGAAGACGCACAAGTACGCCAGCCGGGAGAGTGGCGACACGGCCGAGGTGATCGAGCGGCCGGCGGGTGGCCTGACCCTTCTCGTCGTCGACGGGCAGGGCAGCGGAAGGAGCGCCCGGGTCATCTCGCAGATGCTCGTCGCCCGGGCGATCGGCCTGCTCAAGGACGGGGTCCGCGACGGGGTTGTGGCCCGGGCCGCGAACGACGTCCTGCTTGGTTACCGGCACGGTCAGGTCTCGGCGACGTTGGGTATGGTCTCGGTCGATCTCCCGGCCGGTGAGGTCATCGTGACGCATCATGGCGGGACGCTCGGTGTCGTCCGGACATCGCGGGGAGTCGAACTCCTCCGGAGCGAGAGCCCGCCGCTGGGCCGGTATCGGTTGAGCCGTCCAGAGATCTGGAGGTTTCCGATCGAACCGGGGGCGCTCGTTATCGTCACCTCGGACGGCATCAGCGGTTCCGGCCAGCGAATCGGCCACCCGGCCATCGATCTCTGTGCGTACGTCGCGTCCCTTCCGGCTGCCGCGACGGCGCGAGAGGTCGCCGACGGGCTGCTGGAGCAGGCAATCCGGCGCGATACCGGCAAGCCGGCCGATGACTGCACCGTGGGCGTCGTCCGGATCGGACCAGCCGCCGAGGGCACTGGGATCAGGACGCTGACGGTTCATCTTCCGGTCGATTCGACCCCCAGACCAGGGTAAGGGGAGGTGAAGATGTCGGACTCTGACCGACTCGACGAGCAGTTCGAGTCAGCCCCTTCCTCCGAGCCCGAAGCGCACCCGAGCGACCGGTTCCGGGGCGATCTCTCCGGCGAGATCGTCGTAGTGGGACCATGTGCGTCCGGGAAGTCGACGCTGGCCGCTCGCCTGATCGAGCTTGGCTACCGGGCCCGGGTCGTCGGACAGGAGCATAGCGAGATCGGCCGTCTCTGGCGGCGCCATGACCCGGCGCTCGTCATCGGGCTCCAGGCCAGCCTGGCGACGGTACGGTCCCGCCGGGGACGTGAGTGGTCAGCAGCGGTCTACGAGCGTCAGCAGCGCCGGCTGGAACCGGCGATGGCCGCCGCGACCGTCGTCCTCGATACGGGTGAGCTCTCGGCCATGGCGACGCTGGCCGCCGCAGTCGCCGCGATCCGGGAGGCGGGGATTCACCCGGTCCGTGGGCCGGCCGCGAAGTAGGGGACCGGCCATCAGTTCGGCAGGAAGCCCGAACCGGGGTGCTCGATCGGTGTCCCCGCCGCTCCGACCTCCGTCAGAAGACGGTGCTCGCGGCGAATGATCGACCGCAGCAGTTGGAGGCGGGCACCTGCCGCTGGGACCTCGAGGAGTTGCTGTCGCTCCCAGGTGTTGAGCCAGAGTGTCCGGCTCAGGAGGTAGCCCAGCTCGGTCGGGTTGTCTGGCAGGCTCAGGTCGGGGATGGGTATGTTGCCGGCGCCCGCCGCGGCCGCGACGAGCCGAATCATCGCCGTTCGGGTCTGGTTGGCAAGTGACGCAAGTCCATCGTCGTCTTCCACCTCGGCCAGCCATTCGACCTGGGCGACGAGATAGGCGCCGCTCCAGTCGGTCTCGATCACCCGGAAGCGTTGCGCGCCCCGGACGGCGATATCAGCCCGACCATCGTCGTGCTGGTGCATCCCGAGCAGGGTCGCGGACGTTCCGATGTCATGGATCTCGGGCTGCTCCCCAACCTCCCGACCGGTCCGGGTGAGGACGACCCCGAAGATGGGGTCGGACATGGCTTGGTCGCGCAGCAACTGCCGATACCGTTGCTCGAAGATATGGAGCGGAAGCGGCATCCCGGGGAAGAGGGGTGATGAGAGAGGAAAGAGTGGCAGGCGATCCCGCCGACGAGCGGCTGGGCCACCGCTCGTCGGCGTGTCTGAGTCGCCATCCTGGTCGTTCGAGTTCATCTCGGTGTCCTCTCGGTCGGTTGATTCGTTGGAAACACGCGAAGCGTCTCAGCAGCGACGGTCTGCACTGGGCCATCCGGCTGATAGGTAGATGGCCAGATCGATGCGGCCAGATACCGGCTGTCCCGAGGGCGCTTCGAGCGGTATGCTTGGCGGCGGCATGGGCCGGAAGGCGTTCCGAGGTGATCTGACAGGTATGGTTATCCACGAACTCGGCCGGCGAACCGAAATGTCGAGCGAGGGGCTCGGTATCCGGGCGCTGACCCCGGAGGACGTTTCCCGGCTACCGCTCACCTGGTACCACCGGCATGACCGGGGGGAGATTCGCCGGCTCGTGCGGGGCTTCCCCGGCCGATCGGTCTGGAACCCGGATACGGGTGAGTTCGCATTGATCGGGCCGTGGCGTCACCGGACCGACATCGCGCAGGTCGCGGAGCTCAGCGCGCAGCGGTCGGCGGTCGCCCTGATCGAATCCGCCGCGGCCGGAGCCGGCCATCTCGGGGCCGATCTCCTCGTGATCCTGGAGAGCGACGAGCGCCGACGGCCGTCGTTCTACGCCGCGATCGACTTCGAGCATCTTGAAGATGTCGTCACGTTGGAGCTCGACGTGCTGCCGGATGACGCGGCCGCGACGACCGATCTGACGTTCGTCCGTGTTCTCCCGGACTCGCCCGAGTTCGCGCAGGTCCGGCGGATCGATGGTCAGGCGTTCCCGTGGCTCTGGCGCAACGGGCCGATCGAGTTCGAGACCTACATCCGGATGACCGATGTCCGGATCTATCTCGGTCTGTCGGAGGGCCGACCGGTCTCCTACCACGGTGTCACGCTCTACCGCGGCTGGGGCCACCTCGACCGGATAGCGGTCCTGCCCGACCTCCAGGGGCATGGTGTCGGCTACCAGACGCTCCGGCACGCGACGGCGGTGATGGCGCAGAGTGGCGCCGAGACCGTTGGGCTCAGCACCCAGGGTCACAATCACCAGTCCCGGCTTCTGTATCAGCGATTCGGCTTCATCCGGCAGGCATCCAACGACTACCGGATCTACGGTCGCTCGCTCGGCGAGGAGCCGCTGACCCGCCTGCTCCGGCGCTCCCCAGACGACTCCGCCACGGCGACAGACAGGGACCTGGAACGATGACGAGCACCTTTGGGCGACTGTTCAGGATCACGACCTGGGGTGAGAGCCACGGTCCCGCCCTCGGCGTCGTCATCGAGGGCTGTCCGGCCGGCCTGCCGATCACCGAGGCCCAGATCCAGCTGGAGCTCGACCGGCGCCGCGTCGGACAGAGCAAGGTCACGTCGCCGCGGAACGAGCGCGACCAGGTCCAAATCCTGTCCGGCGTCTTCGAGAGCGTCTCGACCGGGGCGCCGATCTGCCTGATCACGTTCAACAAGGACCAGGACTCCTCGAAGTACGACAATCTGCGGACGGTCTTCCGTCCGGGCCACGCCGACTTCACCTACTGGGCCAAATACGGCCACCGCGATCACCGGGGCGGCGGCCGATCGTCGGCCCGGGAGACGTGGGGCCGGGTCGCGGCCGGCGCGATCGCCCGGAAGATCCTCGCGACAGCTGGCTGCTCGGTACTGGCCTACACCCGCGAGATCGGCGGGATCGCCATGGAGACGTTCGACGCGGACGAGATCGAGCGCAACCTCGTTCGCTGCCCGGATCCGGTCGCGGCCGAGAAGATGACCAACGCCATCCTGGAGGTCAAGGCCGAGCGGGACAGCCTCGGGGGCGTCGTCGAGATCGTCGCGAGCGGGGTGCCGGTCGGGCTGGGCGAGCCGACGTTCGACAAGCTGGACGCGCTGATCGGACAGGCGATGCTGAGCATCCCGGCGACCAAGGGCGTCGAGATCGGCGGTGGGTTCGACGCGGCCCGGTCGCGGGGCTCGGTCAACAACGACACGTTCGAGGTCGTCGACGGTCGGGTGCGGACCCGGACCAACTCGGCCGGCGGGTCGCTCGGCGGGATCTCGTCGGGCGAGGACATCGTCGTCCGGGTGGCGATCAAGCCGACCTCGTCGATCGAGCGCGTCCAGGCGACGGTCGACACGGACGGCAACGAGACCAGCATCGTGATCGAGGGCCGCCACGACCCGTCGGTCGTCCCCCGCGCCGTGCCGGTCTGCGGCGCGATGCTGGCGATCACGCTGGCCGACCTGGTGCTCGTCAACCGGGCAGCGCGAATGACCGGCCGTTACGAGGGATTCTCATAGGGCAAGCTTCGGATATGCGTGGCGGAACGAGGCCGGCTTCCACACGCCGGCGTGTTGGCAGGCGAGCAGTCACTACCCCCGACCCCCTCCCCGGTTTGTCCCGGTTCACCCCGCCTGCGTCGCGGTTTGTCTTCGGGACGCCCGGAGAGGGGGAGACCGGTTCCCCCGATGCTGGCAATTGCTGGCAATTCCCTGAAGGGCTTCAGCCCGACCAGAATGGAGCCCCTCTCCGGGTGGTGAGGCACCGCAGTGCCGAAACCGAGCCGGGGAGCATCTGTGTTCCCGGTCAAGCGCCGAGTGCTGCTGCGCAGCTCCGGCGGCCACGGGGAGCCGTGGCGGAGCGTCGCCCGGTCAGGCCACGCTCACTGTCCGCCACGGCT
>JAABUN010006369.1_pt1 | contig 13661 bp, 16 predicted proteins | sample 5559311 | NCBI WGS metagenome assembly JAABUN01 (sample SAMN10711877, study PRJNA513370) | rock metagenome | isolation source: Antarctica rocks | place: Antarctica: Victoria Land, Siegfried Peak sud | reverse complement strand
CGCCGAGGAGCCGACGCCGGAGCGGGAGTAGCGCGCCCGGGTCCGGGCGTCGGCTCCTCGGCGCCCGGCACGACGCAGGCGGAGGGACACGCGACGGGTCGACCGCCGCGCCGGGGGCCCTATCCCGGACAGCGCCGCGGGCGCGACCCCCGCCCTCCTTCGTGCGGTGTACGCCCCGGAGCACCGGTGTGACCGGCGGGGACAGGCTCGCCTCGTCGCCGCGAGGCCGCGCGGCAGCGCTGTCCCCGCCCGCGCCGACGGCCGCTTCGGCGCGCACCGGGCGGTATTCACGCCACCCACGGCGGGTCGCGCGGCACCATCCACTGTATCAGGAGTCACGCAGCCGAACATGGAAGCGAGCCAAAATCGTGCTCGCTTCCATGTTCGGCTGCGTGACTCCCATGTATATTTTGTGGGATACGTCGCCTGGCATCCGGAATTGTCCCCAGCGCGCCGTACGCGGCAGGTCGTTGGATCGCGCCGACAAGCACGGGTGCGCCACTGTCGGCGGGCCGCTGGGAGGCAGTCCGGCGGACGGAGGGCAGGTAGGGAGAGACGTGACGCGATGCCGGCCAAGACCGGCGCACACGAGAGGAGGGAGAGAAGACGTCACCGAAAACGCCAAGGTGTGCGCGGGACGGGGGCACTTTGGTCCCGGGTCGTCCCCAGCCCGGCTCCCGCGCGCCGCGCGCCAAGTTCGCATCGTGCCGGTGCTCCGCCTGCCTCGTGCCGGGGGCACGTTGGGGGCGGACGCTCGACGCGGTCCGGGTCTTCGCCGCCGCGTGTCGCCGTGCCCAGGGCCGCACGCCCTCTCGCAAGCACCAGGAGGTTGAGCTCGGCACATCCTCAGCGCCGCCGGCCACGGCTTCCTGCGCCTCGATGCGCGGTCTGCCGACATGCCGCGCCGTCGCTCGCATCCCCCGCCCTCCGCCCGCTCGCAGGACCGCGCAGCGCGTGAAGACCGCAGGATTGCTATACCATGCGCCGGCATCGCCGACGACGGGACAACGTCAGTCCGACGCGATGACCTCGTCGTGCGCGCAGGCCCCCAGGATCAGCGCCTCCAGGGCGACCAGCGCGCCGCGCGCCGCGCCACCGGCGTGCTGCGCCCGGACCTCGGCGAGCCAAGCCAGGGTATCGTCGCGGGTCGTCGCGGCCCCGAGGTGCAGGCCGACCTCCTGACCGGCGTAGAAGGCGCGCTCGGCGATCGTCTCGATCGCCTCCACCAGCAGTCGGTCGCGAAGTGAACGCGGTGCCAGCTCGGTGAAGAGCTGCGCACGGAACTGCCGCCAATCCGGATCGGTGACCCCGCCCATGTCGTGGGCCGGTTCGTAGCCCCTGGTCAGTCGTTTGCCGCTCGCCATGCCCTGCTCGCCCATCGCGTCCCCCCTCGCTGTCGTCACGCGACGCCCTCCGGCACCATAGCTCAATCTCATGCGTGAACAGTGCATCACGATTTGTTCACAAAGGAAGGAGGCAGCGGCCTGGATCGCGGCGCTCTTGTTCGCTATCGTGAACGCATGGAGTTTGCATTCTTCGGTCAGCGGTTGCGTGCGATCCGGGAAGGGACGTTCATCCGGCACGAGCCGATGGGCTTGCGGGAGCTTGCGCGGCGCTCCGGGCTCCGCCCGAGCACGATCTCGCAGTGGGAGTCGGGTTTGCGCTGGCGTGACAAGCTCCCGCCGGCCGACGACGTGCAGCGCTTGGCCGATGCGTTAGGCATTCCCTTCGAGCAACTGACCGGCGTCTCCGACCGGCCGACGCCGGAGAGGGCGCCGGAGGTGCAGCGCATGCCCCTCGCCGAGCTGCTCCGCCGGACAGGCGCGCGGCCGTACCGGGGCTGGCCGATCGAAGACTTCGTGCCCGCCACGGGGTCCGGCCCCCGCACCGAGCACGGGTTCGCTCCTGCTCGCCCGCTCGCGAAGCGCGGCGAGACCGGCGAGCCCGTCCAGCAGGTGCTGGTCGTCGGCGATTTCCTGCGGGAGCTCATCCTCCCCGGCGATGTCGTTGCTTTCGACACGCGGCAGACGCCCGAGGCAAACGATGTGGTCGTCGCCACCCGCTTCCCGGTCGAGACGATCGTCGCGTTCCTGCGCGTGCGAGATGACCGGCGCTCCCTCGAATCGCCGGAGGGGCACACGAGCATCCCGCTCGATCCGGACATCCGCATCCTGGGTCCCATCGTGGCGGTGCAACGCGCGCTCTGGCGTCTACGCCCGGCGGCGCGGTAGAGGCGGAGCCCGGCACTGTCGTGTTAACCGCTCGGGCGCGGGTCGCCGGCCCGGCGCTACGCCGCGCATCAAGCAAAAGACGAGCATTCTCAGCGCCAAACACCACCGCTGGCATAATCAACTTGCGCCAGCGCGACGTTGTTGGTGCAGCGAGTAGGGTTGCGTCAGATTTGGGACGTCGTACGAGATTGAGGGCGGACGCGGACAGCCCGAAACAGGTTCTGGGGATAGTCAGGCGCTGGCCAGCTCGGCCAGCAACGCCGCCCAGCGCTCCCGGAACAGGCGGCGTTGCGCGGCCAGCGAGACGCGCTCATCCTGCCTCGTGCGCGACCGGAAATACTGACGGTGCTCCTCGAAGCCGGAGCAGCAGCGCGCCGCGGAGGTGAAACTCCCGCACCCGCGCATGGGGTAGGAGCGTTGCTTCACGCCGTGATGGTCCTGTTCGATGCGGTTATTTTTGTACCGGTTGGTGCGGTGGCTCACCGCGTCGCCGAGCGTCGCGCGGATGGCGCGCGGGTAGGCGTCGTGCCCGTCCGTCGTCACCGGCGCGGGCGCGGCCCCGGCGCGGTCCAGGGCCTGGGCGAAGCACCGCCGGGCCGCGTCCAGGTCCCGCGTCGGGCGCAGCCGCGCGTCGACCAGATCCCCGCCCGGTCGATCGCGCGGTAGCGGTACCACCAGCGACCGTTAACCTTGATATACGTCGCATCCGCAGGCCACTTGGTGCCTGACGACGTCAGTGGGGGCTTGCAAGTGATTGAACGGCGTGCCGGTGCGCTCGTTGCAGATCCGCCGACCGCGGGAGCAGCGGAAGGTGCGCTCGCCCAGCGATGTCCGCTTGGGCTGCTCGGCCGTGGCCGTCACGGCGCAGTGGGGGCACGGCATTGCATCCTCCTCCGGTCGCGTCAATCGCCCAACACTACCAAAGGCAAGCCGGCGCCGCCAGGGGCCACGTCTGAAATCTGACGCAACCCCCGGCACACCCCATGATCGCCAAGGCGGCCTTGAGCTGCACGGGCGGCACGATCGTCCAAGGGGCGATGGGGCCGGAGGACGCTCGCCCCTGAATAGCTTGGCCCCCGAGGCACTCCCATCGGGGGCCAAGCTCATCGTCACACCGCGTACAGGGGGTGCCAATCGGGTGGCCGACTCGCCTCTCCCCGCCAGTCGAACAGCGCGTCCCACCGTCCGCGTCGTCATTGTCGATCACCCGGAGTAGCTGATCCAGCGGCCGATCGTTCTTCGTGAGAGTGTCAGGCACCGTGTGCTGACGGTCGTATCCTTCACGCACCAGGAAACACGTGGAGCACGACGCGCGGCGCGGGGGTGGCCAGCCCGGTGGACCGCACACCGTACCCGAGCGGCGTGATGGACGAGGCATGGGCTCTCGTCACACTGGATCTGCCGCTCCGCGATGAACTGGTCCCCCAGCGCACCTTCTCATGGCGGATGAAGTTAAGGGCGACTCGCGCGCTCTCCTGCGCGAAGAAGGCCGTGGCGTCCCTTACGATCTCGCGCCCCTCAGGGCTTCCCCGGCAGCGGCACGTCCAGGTCCCAGGGCCCCCGCACCGCCACCACAGGCTGGCTGAAGGTGACGGTCACGTCGCGGTCGGCCCCGCCCGGCAGCTCGACGCACCGCCGGGTCTCCTGCGCCACATCCCCGCTCATCGTCGCCCCACACCTGACCGGGGCGCCCCCGTCGACCGCGGCGAAGCCCGGCCCGACGAGCTTGCGGCCGTCCGGCAACCAGTCGCCGAGGTCCATGGTGAACCAGAGGCGCCAGTTGCCCTTGTTGTCCTGGGCCAGGGTCACATCGGTCACCCGCAGATGATAGGGCCCGATCGCGACGTCGCCGACGACGGGGAGCCGGTCGCCCGCCCGGTGCCCGGCGACCGGGACAGCGAGCGTTGCCGCCCCGCCCGCCTCCTGCACGATCACGAAGGGGACCGTCAGGGTGGCCGCGCGGGCATCGGCGGCCGGGGGCGGGAAGAGCGCGCCGGCGGTCAGCGTGCCGTCGGCGTTGGCCGGGTGCCCGTCGAGGTCGGGCTGCCGCTCGGGGTACTGCCGCCCGTGGTCGTCTCGCAGGACCAGCCCGCCGCGTGCGGCGTCGGGGCGCACCCCGCGCACGACGCCGAGCGCCGGATCGGCGCGGGCGGTCAGTTGCACGCCCAGCCCCAGGGGATCGGCCGCGACGCTGGCGGCGCGCACGGTGATGCCGTGCAGGGTCACCCCGGCGGACCCCGCGCGCACGGGCGCCAGCGCCGCCTCCCCGACCGGGACCAGCGGCACGCGGACCGCCCAGGTGCCGAGCGGTGCCGCCCCCGCCACCGCGATATCGACCGCGCGGGTGTTCGGGTCGAGGGCGGCGAAGGTCGCCTCGACCTCGTAGTCGAAGGTGGTCGGGAGGGCGACGGGCGGGGCGGCGAGCGGGATGATACCCTGCCCGAAGGAGCCGCCCGCCCGGGCCAGCGGGCGGCCCGCATCGTCGGTGAGGATCAGGCGGACCCCGCCGACGAGGTCGGCGGCGGGCGGCATGGGCAGCCCCACGATCTCCACGCGCACGCGCGTCCCCGCCTCGTCGGCGATGAGGCGCGTGACGGTCAGCGTCACCCCGTCCCGCGCGAGCGCGACCGGGCGTGCCGCCACGAGGGTGGTCGGCGCGCAGCCGCCGATGCCCAGGCCGGGGAGCAGGCAGGCGAGCCGCCCGGCGCTCGCCCGCGCCCCGGGCGAGGCCCACAGGCCCCCACCGAGGACGAGGAGCGCGAGGGCGGCGAGCGCCGCGCACCGCAGCGCCACGACCTTCATCCGGGCGCGCCCGCGCGGCCCGACCGCAGCCTTGGCGGTGCCCGCCGCCTGCTTGGCCCCCGGTCGAGGGCGTGCGCCAGCCTGGGCGCGCAGGTGCCCTTCCAGGTCCCGGACGAAGGCCGCCTCGGGGTCCAGCGTGGCGGCGAGGTCGCGCAAGTCCCGCGTGACCGTGGCGGTGCCGTCGTCGTGCGACGGATCGTGATCCGGGGTCTGCCCGCTCGCGAGCCGGCGGTGGCGTAGGATCTTCATGCTTCGTCCTCCGTGCGATAGCGCGCGCGCAGCGCGGCGAGGCCGCGATGTATCCGCATCCGGAGCGCCCCGTGACCGCAACCCTGGATGGCGGCGATCTCGGCGGTGCGCAGGCCGCCGAAGTAGTGCAGCGCCAGCGCCTCCCGCTGCGCGGTCGGCAGCGCATCCAGCAGGCGGTGGAGGGTGCGCGCCCGCTCCGCGGCGAGCGCCCGCTCCTCCGGCGGCGGGTCCGCGTCCGGGAGCATGTCGACGAGCGGGGCCACGTCGAGGCCCGGGCGACGACGGCGCTGGTGGTCGCGCAGGGTGTGGCGGGCGATGCCGAAGAGCCAGGCGGCGAAGGTGCCGCGCTCGTCGTAGCCGTCGAGGGCGGTGAGCGCCTTGCCGAAGGTCGTCGCGGTGAGATCCTCCGCGTCGGCGCGGTCGCCGACCTGCCCCAGCAGGTAACGGTGGACCGGGCCGACGTAGCGCCGATAGAGGGCGACGAACGCCTCCGGGTCGGCGCGGGCGGCGGCGGCCAGATGCGCATCGTCGCCCGCCGTCTCGGTGTCGGGCACGCACCCGCGTGCCGGGGCCTCCGTCGCGCCACAACGGGTCGCCTCGCGTGCCATACCCCCTCCTCATGTCCCACACGCTGCCGTCTGCCACCTTCCATATCGCAACGCGGGCGCTTTTGTCACCCCTGCGCCGCGCCGCGGGCGGTGCGGCGTGCCCGGCCCGGCATGCGAAGATGCGCTGAACCGATCGGGCACTCATCGCGACAGAGTAAATAGCTGCCGTGTTGACGGCGGCGCGAGGGCCGCGAGGGGCGAGCGCGTATGGACGATGAGCAACTGATCGCGGCATTGGCCGCTGGCGACGATGGGGCGCTGCGCGAACTCTTCACGCGGCACGCGCCCTGGCTGGCGGCGCGGCTGCGGCGCACCCTCCCTGCCGCGGTGGTCGAGGATGTGTTGCAAGAAACGTTCATCGCGGTCTGGCGCGGCGCGCGGGGCTATCGCGCGGCGGGTGCGCCGGGGGCGTGGCTCTGGGGGATCGCGCGGCGTCAGGCGGCGACGTGGGCGCGGAAGCACGGTCGCCCCGACCTCGCCCTCGATGACGAGGCGCACCGTGCGCCGACCCGCACCCTCGGGGCGAGCCCCGATCCCGCCGCCACGGCGGCCGAGCGGGTCGATCTGGAGCGCGCCTTCGCGGCGCTCGGGCCGCCGGACGCGCCACAGCACGAACTGGCGCGGCTACTGTTGGTGGAGGATCGCCCGCTGGCCGATGTGGCGGCGCGGCTCGGGATCCCGGAGGGCACGGTGAAGAGTCGGGCATTTGCGTTGCGCCGCGCGCTGCGGGCCGCATTGGGGAGGTTGTGATGCGCGAACATCCCGACGATCCGGCGCACGTCGCGATCTGCGCCGACTGCCAACTCCGCGCGGGTGCGCTGGGCGCGTGGGATGTCGATCTCGACCGGGTCTGGGCGGGGATCGCGGCGGAAGCCTGGGCCTCGCCGGTCGGCCCGCTCGAACGTCTGGCCGGGCGACTCCTCGGCTCGCCGGGGCTGGCGCGAGCGCTGGTGACGACCCCCGCGCTCGTCGTTTCCTGGCTCGTGGCGAGCGCGCTCATCCTGGCGGTCGGCGTGCTGGCAACCTGGGGGTCCGGCACGCCGTGGGTGACGCTGCTCGCCCCCGCGCTGGCCGGGGTCGGCCTCGCCTACGCTTATGGGCCGGGGATCGATCCCGCCTTTGAGCTGGCGCAGACGCTGGCCGTCTCCGCTCGCCTGGTCCTGCTGACCCGCGCGCTGGCCGTCTTCGGCCTCAACGCGGCGCTCGGCCTCGTCGCCTCGGTGCTGACCGCCAACGCCGTCGCGACCGGCCTGACCCTCGGCTGGCTCCTGCCGATGGCGCTGATCGCGGCGCTGGCGCTGGCGGCGGCGACGCTGGCGCGCTCCGCGAACGTGGGGGTGGCGGCGGGGCTGCTGATCTGGCTGGCGATCGTGCTGGCACGCGTGGCCGATGGCGGGGGGCTGGCGGCGGCGCTCGCGCAGCCGGTCCCACCCCTGCCGTATCTGCTCGGGACGTTTCTGGCGCTCGGCGCGACCCTCTGGGCGACGAGCGGACAACGCGAAAGGGGACTGCTGTGGCGATAGCACCGCTGCGACCGACCGAGGCGGCGACGGGGACGGGGATCGCGGCGCGCGGCATTGTGGGGCGACACGGCCTGACGAAGGTGCTCGATGGCCTCGACCTGACCGTGAGCGGGGGGGTCTTCGGCCTGCTCGGCCCGAACGGCGCGGGCAAGACGACCCTCCTGCGCCTCCTCGCCACCGTCAATCGCCCCGCCGGCGGCACCCTGCACCTCCTCGGGCGCGATGCGGCGCGGGGGGACGAGCGGCGACAGATCCGCCGCCGTCTCGGCTATCTGCCGCAGACGCTCGGCTTCTACCCCGACTTCACCGTCTTCGAGTTCGTCGAGTACTTCGCGCTGTTGAAGGAGCTGCCCGCGCGCGCGGTGCGCCCGGCGGTCGTCCGCGCGATCGAGCGGGTCGATCTCGGCGACCGCGCGCGGACGAAGCTGCGCGCCCTCTCGGGCGGGATGCTGCGGCGGGTCGGGATCGCCCAGGCGATCGTCAACGAGCCGGAGTTGCTGCTCCTCGATGAGCCGACCGCCGGGCTCGACCCCGAGCAGCGGGTCGTCTTCCGGGCGCTGCTGCGCGAGATCGGCGGGCGCGGCACGGTGCTCGTCAGCACGCATCTGGTCGAGGATGTCGGCGCGGCCTGCACCGAGGTTGGGCTGCTGGAACGGGGGCGACTCGTCTTTCGCGGCACCCCGGAGGCGCTGGCCGCGCGCGGCGACGCGGACGATCCGGGCGACTCCCCGATCGAGCGCGGCTACAGCCACATCGTGCGCGAGGCGCGGCGATGAGCGGGCGGTTGTTGCTGGTCGAATTGCGGCGCACACCGGCGCTCTGGCTCCTGCCGCCGCTGCTCTTCCTCTGTTTTCGAACCTACGGCGATCGCTTCACCCCACCAGTCCCGCTCTGGATTCTGTCCAGCGTCGCGATCGGACAGGCCGCGACGATCGTCGGGCCGCCGTTGGGCGGGATCGCCGCCTGGATGGCGGGCCGAGAGCGGCGGCGGGGCGCGGGGGAGTTGTTAGCGACGACGGCGCGACCCACCCTTGCGCGGCTCGTACCGACCTGGGCGGCAACGACCGGTTGGGGGCTCTTGATCTACGCGCTCTTCGCGCTCGGCGGCGGGGTTGAGACGGCCCGCCGCGCGACCTGGGGCACCCCGGATCTGTGGATCATCCTGGCTGGTGCGGCGGCGATCATCGCGTCTATCGCGATCGGCTTCGCGATCGGCGCGATCGTTCCCGGTCGTTTCGTCGCGCCGCTGGTGGCGCTCGGCCTCCTGATCGGGGAATACGCGCTGGTAATAGTGAGTTGGAATCGCCCCGCTGTGGCCTCCTGGAGGTATCTGTCGCCCGTTGCTGCGCTCGATCCTACCGTCTGGTTCGGCGGTCGTCCCGCGATCGCGCCGATTCTGGTAATGGTCTACCTTGGCATCATCGTATGTACCTGGGCGCTCTGCGCCCTATGGCTGGCCCGTTTCCAGGCCATGCGTGCCTGGGTGTTGCTCGCCCTGGCGCTGATCATCCTGGCGGGTGGCACCGCGCAAATCCTCACGCGCGTGCCGACAGAAGGGCCTACTCCTGGCGGCTGGTACAGCGGGGCCACGCTCTTACCCTACACCCCGGTCTGTCGTGGTGCCCCGGTCGAGGTCTGTGTTCACCCCGCGTACCAACCCTGGCTCGACAAACTTTCGGTGGATCTCAACACGCTCTTGGCCCCGCTGGTCGGTGTGCCGGGGATGCCGTTGCGCGCCGAGCAGGTTCCACCCGATGGACGTGCGATTGGCGTGGCCCCGATCGTCCCATTCCCACTGGATTACCGTAACCTGTACGATGCTGAACAATATGCTATCGAGTGCGCCGTCTTCGACTGTGCCGCGAATTTCCAGTTCGTCCCGCCTGTGCCGCGCGTATCGGGCGGGGACGCTCGTGCTGCGATCGCGCGCTGGTTGCGGCTCCGCATCGGGCGAGCGCCGGAAGGGCTATATAGCCGGAATTGTCTCGCGCGATCGGGCCAGGATACGCCCTGCGCCGCAGCGGACCGCTTCGCCGCGCTCGATTCGGCGGCGCAGCACGCATGGCTGATCGCGCACTTCGCCGATCTGCGTGCGGGGCGGCTGACGCTGGAGGATCTGCCATGACGCAGATCGATGCGTCCTTCGGCTCGCGCTTGAAGTACGCCACACTTGCGGAGGGATGACGATGAGCGGACGGTTGCTGCTGATCGAGCTGCGGCGCACGATCGCCCTCCTGCTGGCGCTGCCGATGTTCCTGCTGGCGTGGCAGACGCTCGGCGGGTGGTTCGATCAACCGATCGTGGTGTGGCCGGATCTGAGTTTCGCGATCGGTCAGGGCGCGACGCTGATCGGCCCGGTACTCGCTGGGGCTGCCGCCTGGATGGCGGGGCGTGAGCGACGGCGCGGCCTGACCGAGCTGTTGGACACGACCCCGCGCGCGCCCTTCGCGCGCCTCCTCGCGATGCTGACTGGGACGCTCGGTTGGGGCGTACTCGCTTACGGCGTGTTCGTGATCGGCGCGTTGCTCTGGACCGCACAGCGCGCGACCTGGGGCGGGCCGGATGGGTGGTCGCTCGTGGTCGGGCTGCTGGCGCTCGGCACCTACGCGACGGTCGGTTTCCTGACCGGCACCATCGTACCGAGCCGCTTCACCGCGCCGCTGGTCGCGGTCGCGGTCTTCGTGGCACAAGCCAGCTTGCTCGCTATCGCGAACACGTTTCTTCCGCTCTACCAACTGCAATGGCTTTTCCCAACTGCGTACATCAGCAATACGGTCTGGTTCGAGAGTCGTCCGGCGGTCGCGCCCTTCCAGATGCTGTTCAGCGTCGGCCTGACCACACTCGGTCTCCTCGGTGTGGCGTGTCTCCGAGGGCGCCCGCGCCCCGTATGGTCTGTGGCGGCGGCGCTGCTGGCGATGGTGCTGATCGCGGGCGCGATCGTTGGCGTTCTCCAGCGCGCGCCCACGCGGGCGCAAATGCGCGAGTATTGGTCCGCCGATCTCCCGCAGCGGGCGTATACCCCGGTGTGCGAAGCCGCGCCCCTCGTCGTCTGTGTCCACCCGGCCTACGCCGCCGCGCTGCCGCAGGTTTCCGCCGATCTGAACGCGCTCTTCGCGCCGCTGATCGGGGTGCCGGGCTTTCCCTCCCGCGCCGGGCAGGCCGCGTCGAATACAGGCGGTCGGCGGATACAGGGCGAAGAGTCGTTGCCGTATGTGCTCGATTACCGCAACACCTATGACGCAAGGACGACCGCGCTGTTTTGTGCTGTATACACGTGCCCCACCGATACCCTTGTGCCGATCGGCATGCCGCAGCCCGGCGACCCGGCGCGCGCGGCGATCGCTGCCTGGCTCTGGGATCGTGTCGAGGGTTTCGGTGCGCCCAGATTTGGTTCGTGCGGTGTGGGAGCGTTTACGAATGACGCCTGTGTCGCAGCGGATCGCTTCGCCGCGCTGTCTTCCGAGATGCAGCATGAGTGGCTGGTCGCGCACTTCGCCGATCTGCGCGCCGGGCGGCTGACGCTGGAGGATCTGCCATGATGGTGCCGCGTCTGCTCGTCCTCTATCTGCGCGCGCGGCGGACCGGCGTGGCGCTCGTCGCGCTCCTCGGCGGCGCGGCGCTGACCTGGCTCGTGCTCGATCGCACCGCCGATCCGGTGCTGGTCAAGCTGACGCTGATCATCCTGCCCCTCGTCCCCGCCGCGATCCTCGGGGTCGCGCTGCGCTCGCCGTTCGGGGAGGCGGAGCGTGCCGTCGGCTCGCCGCTGCCCGCCCTGCGCGGCTGGCACCTCGGCGGGCTGCTGCTCGTGGCCGGGATCGCCCTCGCCGTCGCGAACCGCGCCGCGACCGGGCCGGACTTCGATTGGCTGCTGGTGCGGAACGCGGCGGGCTACGGCGGCCTCGCCCTCCTCGGCGGGCGGCTGGCCGGGGCGGCGCTCTCCTGGCTCGCGCCCTTCCTCTACGGCCTCTTCGCCACCGTCGCGCCGGGGGGCGTGCTGCCGCGCGAGAGCGGCTGGCTCTGGCCGATCCAGCCGCCGGACGTGCGCGCCGCCGCGACCATCGCCTGCGCCCTGCTCCTCGTCGGGCTGGTGGTCGGGGTCCGGTACGGCGCGCGCCCGGTGGCGGACGAGCAAGGATAGGAGGGATCATGTCGTCGGCGCTGTTGCGGATCGAGGTGCGGCGGAGTGTTGCCCTCCTGCTCTTCCCGGTGCTCCTCGGCCTCGCCTGGTTCTATTTCAATGATGCACTCTCATTCTACCGGCGCTTCCTGTGGGGCGAGGTGAGCCTCGCCGTGCGGAACACCGCCTTCTTCGCCGCGCCGTGCCTCGCTGGGGCGGCGGCGTGGATGGCGGGGCGCGAGCGGCGGCGCGGCATGGGCGAACTCCTCGGCACGGTGCCGGGGTCCGCGCTCGGGCGGCAACTCGCCAGCCTGCTCGCCGTGATCTTTTGGGGCGCGGCGGCCTATCTGCTGATCGCCGCGATCCTTGTCGCGATCACCGCTCGCCACGCCACCTGGGGCGGCCCGATCCTCTGGCCGGGGATCGTCGGCCTGCTGGCGCTCGGCACCTACGCCGCGCTCGGCTTCCTGATCGGCACCGCGCTCCCGAGCCGTTTCACCGCGCCGCTGGTCGCGGTGCTGGCCTACTTCGTCCAGGGAATGACTCGCTATCTCGGGAATATCGACACCAGGATCGCCGTTGCCCCGGACCTGAACTGGCTGACCTATCTCTCGCCGGTGGTCGAGATCGGTGCCGCGCCCTGGTATCGCGTCCAGCCAGATGTGGGCGGGCCGCAAGCCTGCTTCCTGCTCGGACTCGCGGGGTTGGCTTTGGCGGGCCTGGTGGCGCGCGAGCGGCGCGATGTGATGTGAGGTTACCCCATTAGCGCGGACACAATACCGCTAAGCGGGTGAGCTTGACAACAACAACAACTGCTGCTCCTCATGGGCGACGGGCGTCAGGTAACCGAGGGTGGAGTGGCGGCGCTGGCGGTTGTACCAGACCTCGAGCCATTCGAAGATGGCCGTCCGGGCGGCGGCGCGCGTCGGCCAGGTCCGGGTATCGACCAACTCGGCCTTCAGCGTGGCGAAGAAGCTCTCGGCGACGGCGTTGTCGAGGCAGTTGCCGCTACGGCTCATCGAGGCGGTGATCGCCCGGTCGGCGAGCGTTGCCCGGTACGTCGCTGCGGTGTACTGGCTGCCGCGGTCGGTGTGATGCACCAGCCCCGGCGGCGGCCGACGCGCGCGGAGGGCCATGGCGAGCGCGTCGGTGGCGAGTGCGGCGCGGAGGTGGTCGGCCATCGCCCAGCCGACCACGCGGCGGGAGTAGGCATCCAGCAGCACGGCGAGGTAGAGCCAGCCCTCGTGGGTCGCGACATACGTGATGTCGCCGAGCCACAAGCGATCGGGCACCGGTGCGGTGAAGTTCCGCGCGACGCTATTCGTCGCGGGGACGTGCGTCGGCTCCGCGACGGTCGTGCGGGTGCGTCGCCGCCGGTGGCAGCCGACGAGGCCCGCCGCGCGCATCAGGCGCGCCACCCGCTTGCGGGCGCACCGTGTGCCCTGCGCCCGCAGCTCGGCGTGGATCCGCGGGGCACCGTAGGTCCGGCGGCTGCGCGCGTGCGCCGCCGCGATCTGGGTCGCCAGTTCCGCGTCGGCCCGGGCGCGGGCCGAGACCCCGCGGCGCGCCCAAGCGTAGTAGGCGGACCGGGCGACCCGCAACACCCGGCAGAGGACGACGATCGGGTAGGTGGCCCGCTCCGCGTGGATGAACCGATAGCGGCTCACAGGATCTCCTTCGCGAAGTAGGCCGCGGCTTTTCGGAGGATCTCGCGCTCCTGCTGGAGCACCTTCACCTCGCGGCGCAGCCGGCGCAGCTCGTCCCGCTCGTCGCTCGTCAGGTCGCAGGGCTGCCCCCGGCCCGCGTCGGCATCGTCTTGCCGCAGCCAGTGGCGCAGCGCCTCCGACGAGACGCCCAGGTCGGCCGCCAGCGCCGGGATCGACTTATCACTACCCCGGGCCAGGTGCACCGCCTCGGCCCGGAACTCGGGTGGGTAAGGAGCATGGGTACGCGGCATCGGAACACCTCCTCGGGGCGACAACCCCATCATCGGGTGTCCGTCGCATTGGACTTGATCCGGTTCCACGGACGGGTCACCATTAGGCGGCGGCTGTTTGGCGGTACCTCTCCTCATACTCGAGCGGGCTGCGGTAGCTGAGAGTGGAGTGGCGCCGACGGCGGTTATACCACA
>JAABUN010006368.1_pt1 | contig 13661 bp, 10 predicted proteins | sample 5559311 | NCBI WGS metagenome assembly JAABUN01 (sample SAMN10711877, study PRJNA513370) | rock metagenome | isolation source: Antarctica rocks | place: Antarctica: Victoria Land, Siegfried Peak sud | reverse complement strand
CTTCGAAGCTGTGGAAGTCGTGGGGCTTCCCGAGCCCGGTGAGCACTTCGTCGAGCTGCGCCACCTCAGCCGGTGAGGGGTGCGCGTCATCTGCACCGAAGAGCCCGAGCAGGGGCGCGGTCAACCCGCCGAGCCGGTCGCGCAGGCTCGTCATGCTCAGCCCGCTGCCCTCGGGGGGGCTGGCCAGCACGAACGCGCCGTAGCAGTCGATGGCCGCGTCGAGGTCCAACGCACACGCCGCGAGGACGCTTTGCCGACCTCCGGAGCAGTAGCCGATGACGGCCACCTTGCCGTTGACCCCCTCGAGCCCACGCAGGTGCTCGACCGCACCGCCCACGTCTCCGACGAGCTGCTCGTCCGAAACGCCGCCGTTCGCGCGGTTGGCCGCCGCGGCGTCGTCGGGTGACGCTCCCGGCGCATCCCGGTGGTGCAGGTTGGGGCTCACCGCGGCATACCCCCACGACGCGAACCGCCGGACGATCTCCTTCGTCGGATCGTCGAAACCGGGCATGTGGTGGATGACGACGATCCCGCCGGCGCCCGTCAGCGATGTCGGCGTCGCGGCATACGCCTCGATGGTGGTGCCGGCGTGACCAGTGACCGTGGTCGCGCCGGAGAGAAACTCGTCGGACATGGTGCGCTCCTGGTCAGGCGTTGGTGGTGGCCGCCGAGAGACGGCGCTCGACGGACAAGCGGCTGGTGCTTCAAGAGGGGCCCTGACCGGCGGCTGCGCTGGTCGCGGGCCCCTCGATGCACGTGGTGGCAGGTGAAGGATTCGAACCTTCGAAGCTTTCGCGATGGATTTACAGTCCACTCCCATTGGCCGCTCGGGCAACCTGCCGTGGTGCGCATGGAAGGATAGCAAGCAATGGCCGGGCCGCTGAAATCTCCGAGAACACGCTGGCAGCGCGTGGCGCAGGACCCGCAGACCAGACCGACACCGAAGGAGCGCCCATGGCTGACTCATCGTTCGACATCGTGAGCAAGATCGACAAGCAGGAGGTCGCCAACGCCCTCAACACCGCCTCGAAGGAGGTCGCGACCCGCTATGACTTCAAGAACGTCGGTGCGTCGATCGAGTTCTCCGGCGAGGACAAGGTGGTCATCAAGGCGAACTCCGAGGAGCGCGCGCTCGCCGTCCTCGACGTCTTCCAGACCTGGCTGGTCAAGCGCAAGGTCTCGCTGAAGCACCTGGACTACGGCACCGACGACAAGAAGCCGACGCCACGGATCTCGGGCAAGGAGTACCGCCTCGAGGTCGATCTCAAGGAGGGCATCTCGCAGGAGATCGCCAAGAAGATCGGCAAGATCATCCGCGACGAGGGCCCCAAGTCCGTCAAGTCGCAGATCCAGGGCGACGAGCTGCGGGTGACGAGCAAGTCCCGGGACGACCTCCAGGCGGTGCAGCAGCTGCTCAACGGCAAGGACCTCGACACCGCGCTGCAGTACACCAACCGCCGCTGACCCACCCACACCAAGCAGAGGTATGCCGGGTGCTCACCGCAAGCACCCGGCATACCCGTCGCCGGGTTGGGCAGGGTGGGGCGGGTCAGAGACCCGGCGCCGGGAAGGCGGAGGTGAGCTCGTGGACCTCACGGCGGACCCGCTCGACGACCGTCTCGTCGCCGCTTGTGGCCGCCTTGACGACCTCGTCGAACCAGCCCGCGACCACCTCCATCTCTGCGGGTCCCATGCCCCGTGTGGTGATCGCGGGCGTGCCGATGCGGATCCCGGACGGGTCGAACGGTTGACGCTCGTCGAAGGGCACGGTGTTGTAGTTCGTCTCCAGCCCGGCCCGGTCCAGCGTCTGTGCGGCGACCTTGCCGCTGACTCCCTTCGGCGTCAGGTCGATGAGGATCAGATGGTTGTCCGTGCCGCCCGAGACGAGGTCGAAACCGCGAGCCAGCAGGCCCTGCGCCAGCGCCTTGGCGTTGGTCACCACCTGGGCGGCGTAACGGCGGAAGTCCTCGGTGGCGGCCTCGGTGAGCGCCACCGCGATCGCCGCCGACGTGTGGTTGTGCGGCCCACCCTGAAGACCGGGGAAGACCGCCTTGTCGATGGCTCGGGCGTGCTCGGCCGTGCTCATGAGGATGGCGCCGCGTGGTCCCCGGAGGGTCTTGTGGGTCGTGGTCGACAGCACGTCGGCATGGCCGACCGGTGAGGGGTGAGCGCCGCCCACCACGAGTCCGGCGATGTGCGCGATGTCCGCCACGAGAACCGCGCCGACCTCGTGGGCGATCGCGGCGAAGGCCGGGAAGTCGATCGTGCGCGGTACGGCCGTGCCGCCGCAGAAGATGACGCCGGGGCGCTCCCTGACGGCGATGTCGCGCACCTCGTCCATGTCGACGCGACCGGTGTCCCGGCGGACGCCGTAGGTGACGCTGGTGAACCACCTCCCGGTGGCGGAGACCGGCCAGCCGTGGGTGAGGTGGCCGCCCATCGGGAGGGCCATGCCGAGGACCTTGTCACCGGGCGCGAGGAAGGCGAGGTAGACGGCAAGGTTGGCCGTTGACCCGGAGTAGGGCTGGACGTTGGCGTGCTCGGTGCCGAACAGGCGCTTGGCTCGGTCGACGGCGAGCGACTCGACCTGGTCGATGACCTGCTGGCCCTCGTAGTAGCGGCGCCCGGGGTAGCCCTCCGAGTACTTGTTCGTCAGCACCGTCCCGGTTGCCTCGAGAACGGCCCGGGAGACGTAGTTCTCCGACGGGATGAGCTTGACCGTGTCCCGCTGCCGCCGCTCTTCGGCCGCGACGAGCTCGGCGATCTCGGGGTCGGTCGTGCGCAGTGCGGGGTGCTGCTCGGTGGACATGCGGCCTCCTGGCGACGGGTTGAACGATATCGCGGCGCGTCGGCGGTGCGGCAGTCAATGCGGCTCAGCAGACCCTGGGTGACTGAGCGCACGGCATACCCTCCGCTGAGTCACCCAGCCTCTGCTAAGTCGACGCCAGTCAGCGGGCGTAGCGCTTGCGCGACGTCAGTGCCTCACCGAGGACGTGCGCTCCGTCGAGGAGGTTGCGCGACACCGCCGGTGAGAGGTCGGTCCGCTCGAGCGCTGCTGCTCCCAGGCGGGCGGTCTCGTCCTCGACGACGCGGGGATAGCCGAGCCGGATGACCCGCGCGAGGGCATCCTCGCCGACCCATCCGACGAGCTCGGGCACCTCGTCGAAGAACCGCGGGACATAAGGGCGGACGAGGTCGAGATCCGACGCGAACCAGAAGCCCGTGATCAGGGCCGTGAGCTCGTGGTTGGAGCGGCCGGACCGCCCGGTCAGCTGCGACCACGCCCAGGCCTTGGACTCGGGCGACGGCAGGCTCGCCCGCACCCGCAGCGCCGCCAGGCGTCCCTGCATCGTCGGGTCCTCGGCGCTCGCCCGCTCCAGCCCGGCGTCGTCGAGCAGCCCCCGCCGCGCCAGGTTGCCGAGGACAAGCCACCGGAAGTCCGTGTCGCCGGCGAGGCCCGCGGGCAGCCCCTGTCCCGCCGACCACCGGCGCAGGAGGGCCTCGTCGGACGTCGTGCCGGCAAGGACCTGCGCCCCGACGAGGGCCCGACTGGACTGGGGGTCGGCGGCGTCGAGCAGCCGGGCCGCCGATCCCGCCAGCCGCTGTCGTGCCGCCTCGTGCTCGGTCTCGGGGAGGAACTGCGGGATGACTCGGTGAGCCGCCTCGTCGCCGACCCGCTCCAGGATCGCGGAGGATGTCTCCCCCACCCATGACCGGTCCATGATCGTGAGCACGGTCCGCGGGTCGAGCCTCGCTCGGGACACTCCGTCGATGAGGGCCGCCCACACGACGGCACGCGCACCTGCCTCGGGGATCGCCGCGAGCTGCTCGGGCAGGGCCGCGACGTCGGCCTCGCTGAGGTCCACGCCCGCCCAGGTGAGGTCACCCGCGTTGGGCACGAGGAGGGCCGCAGCGGGCTTGCCGACGAGCTCCGGTAGGGGCGTCACGTCGCTGGTCGCGACCACGGACAGCCGCACCTCCTCGAAGCCGTCGGTGAAGCCGGCGATGTCCAGCGCGTGGGGCCGGTCCGCCGGGCGGTCGCGCGGCACGGACCGTCGCAGCTCAGCCGCCGTGACGACGCCGTCCTCGACGGTCGTCGCCACGCTGAGCCGGTCGCGGTCCGCGGTGAGCAGCCAGGCCCCGCTCCAAGAGGTGAGGTCCTTGCCGCTGGCCCGCTCGACCGCGCCGAGGAGGTCGGCCAGGCTCCCGTTGCCGAAGGCGTGCTCGCGAAGGTAGGTCGACGTCCCGGCGACGAACGCCTCGTCGCCGACGTAGGCGAGGAGCTGCCGCAGCACGGAAGCGCCCTTGGCGTAGGAGATGCCGTCGAAGTCCTGCAGTGCCGAGACCGCGTCGAGCGCCGCCGCCCCGGCAACCGGGTGGGTGCTGGGAGCCCGCTCGGCGGCATACCCCCAGGTCTTTCGGATGATGCCGAAGGAGACCCACGCGTCGGTGAACTCCGTTGCGGCGACAAGCGTTCGGCTGGCCAGGTACTCCGCGAAGGACTCGTTGAGCCACAGGTCGTCCCACCACCGCATCGTCACCAGGTCGCCGAACCACATGTGCGCCATCTCGTGGGCTGTGGTGCGGGCCCGCGTGAGGAGGTCGTTGTCGCTGGCGGCTCCGCGGAAGAGACGGGAGTCGCGCACGGTGACGCAGCCGGGATTCTCCATCGCGCCGGCGTTGAACTCGGGGACGTAGACCTGGTGGTACTCGCCGAAGGGATAGCGAATGCCGAACAGCGAGTGGTAGTAGTCGAACGACGCCTTCGTCACCTCGAGCAGCTGGGGCGCCCACCGCTCCAGCGGGCCACGCAGCGAAGCGCGGGCATGCAGGCCGAGAGGTATGCCGTCGTGCTCGGACCGCACGGACACGTAGGGACCGGCGCACACCGTGACGAAGTACGTCGCGAGTGGCTGCGTTGTCGCGAGATCCCACCGGCCGTCGACGACCCTGGTCGCGGCGCCGTTGCCGAGCACCTGCCAGTCCGGCGGCGCGTCGACGTGCACGGAGTAGGGCGCCTTGAGGTCGGGCTGGTCGAAGCAGGCGAACACCCGTGGCGCGGCGTCGAGGAAGGTGTGCCCGTAGATGTAGGCCTCACCGTCGGCGGGGTCGACCGCACGGTGCAGCCCCTGGCCGTCGCGGCTGTAGGCCATTGTCGCGGAGCAGCGAAGCACGTTGTCCGCGGCGAGGTCGACGAGCGGCAGGCGTCCGTCGCTCACCGCCGCGGGGTCGAGGTCTCGCCCGTTCAGACTGACCTGGTGGACCTCGGCCGCCTTGACGTCGACGAAGGTCGCACCTCCCGGCTGGTGGCCGGTGAAGCGGATCTCGGTGGTGCTCTCGAACGTCGCCGGTCCGGTGCGCAGGTCGAGGGTCATGTCGTAGGAGGTGACGGTGATCGACCGGGAGCGGTCGCGGGCTTCCTGGCGGGTGAGGCTGGGCATTCCCCCACCCTTCCACGACGGTTCTCAGCCCGGACTCGGCCCCGGTGCCTTGACCGCGAGGACGGGGCAGTTGGCGTCGAGGAGGACCTGCTGGGCGGTGCTCCCGGTCAGGACCTTGCCGACCGGGGATCGCCGCCGCACTCCGATGACGATGAGGTCGGCTCCGGTCTCCGTCGCCACGGCGAGGATCACCTCGGCCGGCGCCTGGTCGTCAGTCGGGCGCCGGATCTCGTGGTCCACCCCCGCCGCGGTGAGCTGCCTGTCGAGCGCGTCGATGTCCTCCGCGGTGGCGAAGTTCGGGTGCGCGAAGTTGCCGAAGTGCCCGGTGTTGACGACGACGAGGCGCGACCCCTTGAGCTCGGCCTCGACGATCGCCGCATCGACCGCCGCGGAGCCCTCGGGTGTCGGGATGTATCCGACGACGATCGTCACGGAGCCGCTTCCTTGTTCGGGTCGTTGCCGTCGGCCGTCATCGCCCCGGTCATGATCGCCACCCCGTCGTTCATCGAGTGCGACTGCGGAGTGATCACCGCGGCCCGGCGGGCGAGGCGCTGGATGTGGATCCGGTCGGCGACCTCCCACACGTGGGGCATGTTGTGGGAGATGAGGATGACCGGCAGCCCCTTGTCACGCAGCTGCTTGATCATCTCGAGCACCGCGGTACTCTCCTTGACGCCGAGCGCTGCCGTCGGCTCGTCGAGGATGACGACCTTGCTGCCGAAGGCCGCGGCCCGGGCCACGGCGACGGCCTGTCGCTGGCCACCGGAAAGGGTCTCGACGGCCTGCGCCATGTTCTGGATGGTCTGGATGCCGAGGCCCTGGACCGACTTGCTGGCGCGGTCACGCATTCCTTTCTTGTCGAGCATCCGGAACACCGATCCCAGGAACCCAGGCCGCCGCTCTTCACGGGCGAGGTAGAGGTTGCTCGCGATGTCGAGGGCCGGGATCACCGCGAGGGTCTGGTAGACCGTCTCGATTCCCGCCTCGCGGGCATCTTGCGGCACCCTGAACGTCACCGGCTTGCCGTCGAGGGTCAGCTGCCCCGAGTCGAGGGTGTAGGCACCGGAGAGGCACTTGATCAGCGTCGACTTGCCGGCTCCGTTGTCCCCGATGATGGCCAGGACCTCGCCCGGATAGAGATCGAGGTCCACGCCGTCGAGGCCGACGACCCGGCCGAAAGTCTTCACCATGGCACGGGCGCTGAGGACCGGGGTCCTTCCGGCCGCGGCTCCTGACTCGCCGGGGCTGGACGGCGCCGGGCTTGACCGGCCAATAGCCGACGGGTCCATGGACTCCGCGGGTGCGTCCCGGACGGCGTTCACGACTTGACCTTCCTGATCCACTGGTCGACGGAGACGGCAGCGATGACGAGGATCCCGATGGCGAGCACCCGGATCTGTTGGTCGACACCGGCCAGCGCGAGGCCAACGGTGAACGCCTGGACGATGAGCGCGCCGAGCAGGGTCCCGACGACTCCACCGCGCCCGCCGAAGAGGCTGGTGCCGCCGATGACGACCGCCGTGATGCTCTGCAGGTTGCCCTCGGTGATCGCGTTGGGAGTCGCCGCCCCCGACCGCCCGATGAGGACCCACGCGGCGATGCCGAAGATCAAACCGGCGACCGTGTAGACCGACAGCAGCACCCGCTTGCTCGCGATGCCGCTCAGGCGAGCGGACTCGGGGTCGTCACCCACGGCATACACGTGCCGGCCCCATGAGGTCTGGCTCAGCGCGAAGCCGACGACGAGATACATGATGAGGACGATGACGACGCCTGTCGTCACCCTGAAGCCGCCGACGGAGAAGCCCTGCGCGGTCCAGTTGATGATGCCGGGCAGACGGTTGTCCTGGATGCTCGACCCACCGGAGTAGAGCAGGGCGATGGCGGTGAAGATGCTCAGCGTGCCGAGGGTCACGATGAAGGGCGGCAGGTTGATCCGGGTGACCAGTATGCCGTTGAGCCAGCCGGCGGCCAGGCCGAGCAGGATGCCGACGAGCAGCGCCAGCCAGCCCGGCAGGGTCTTGTCGGCCGCGAGAGTCGCCATGACCATCGTCGAGAGGATGGCGATCGCCCCCACCGACAGGTCGATGCCTGCGGTGAGGATGACGAGCGTCTGCCCCAGGGCCAGGGCCGCCACGACGGCGGTCTGCTGAACCAGCAGGGAGAGGGCGTTCGGCTGGGCGAAGCGGGGGTTGACCACCGAGAAGACCACGATCGTCAGGACGAGCAGGACCGCCGGGCTGATCGACGGGTGCGCGTGCAGGACGTGCTGGATCCGCTGCGCGGGGCTCTGGCGGCGCCGCGACAGCTCTGCCGCGGCAGAGCCCTGCGGCGGTGTGGTGGTGGCTGCCGACATGTCAGCCCCAGCAGATCTTCGTGGCGTCGTCGCTGCTGATGCTCTCGACACCGTCGACCTTCTTGTCCGTCACCAGGGCGACGCCGGTGTCGAAGAAGTCCAACCCTTCGGAGGGCTTCGGCTTCTCACCGCCCTTGGCGATCTTTGCAATCGCCTCGATACCGAGCTGGGCCATCTTCAGCGGGTACTGCTGGGCCGTGGCGCCGATGACACCGCTCTTGACCGACTTCACGCCGGCGCAGCCGCCGTCCACGGAGACGATCAGCGCGTTCTTGGCCTGGGCCTTCAGGGCCGCACTGGCGCCCACGGCGGTGGGCTCGTTGATCGTGTAGACCACGTTGATGTCGGGGTTCTTCGTCAGGCAACGCTCCATCGCCGAGCGACCGCCGTCCTCGGCGCCGTTCCCCGCCTCGTTGCAGACGATCGTGTAGGTGCCGTCCTTGTACTTGCCCGTCTTGTCCTCGTCGCCGTTCTTCTTCTTGTCCTTCGTGTCGATGCCCATGCCGGTGAGGAACCCCTGGTCGCGGTTGTAGTCGACGGAGACGATCTTGTCGTTGAAGAGGTCGAGCAGGGCGATCGTCGCCGGCTTGCCGCCCAGCTGCTTCTCGGCCCACTGGCCGATGAGGGTTCCGGCCTTGAAGTTGTCCGTGGCGAACGTGATGTCCACCGTGTTGGCCGGGTCGGGCGGGGTGTCCAGGGCGATGACGAACAGGCCGGCGTCGCGGGCCTTCTTGATGGCGGTGTTGACACCGGTCGACATCGGGGTGATGAGGATCCCCTTGTCGCCCTTGGCGATCGAGTTCTCGATCGCCGTGATCTGGCCCTGGTCGTCGCCCTCCTGCTTGCCCGAGGCGATGGTCAGGTCGATGGTGCCGGCCTTGGTGGCCTCCTCCTTGGCGCCCTTCTGCATGGCCACGAAGAACGGGTTCGACGAGTCCTTGGTGATCAGGGCGACGCCGATCTTGTCGCCGCCGGCTCCGCCACCGCCACCACTGCTGCAGGCGCCGAGCGCGAGCGCGACAATGGCGGCCGAGGCCAGGACGTAGGTGCGATGGTGACGCGCCGAGGTGGTGGATGTGCGCATGGTGAGGAGCCTCCGTGGTCAAGACAACGTTGTCAGTTGACATGTATAGCCCCCCCTTGCGCTCGAGTCAACGATTGTGGCTGAATTGGGATCATGCGGATGACAACGATGTCAAAGCTCGCGGCCGACCCCGCCAGGCTGGGGAGGGCCACCATGCGCGACGTCGCTGCGCTCGCCGGTGTCAGCCTCAAGACGGTCTCCAGGGTGGTGAACCGCGAAGACGGCGTCTCCGAGGAGCTGCGCGACAAGGTTGAGCTGGCAGCCAAGCGCCTTGACTACCGGCACAACCTCACGGCCAGCAACCTGCGTCGCAGCCACGGACGGACGGGAGTGATCGGCGCCCTTCTCCAGGACGTCAGCAACAGCTTCTCCTCAAGCCTGCTGCGCACGCTCGAGGACGCCACCCGGTCGCGCAACGGTGTCGTCCTCGCGGCCAGCCTCGATGAGGAGACCGACCGGGAGCGGGCGCTGGTGGCCGACCTCGTCAGCAGACGCGTCGACGGGCTCATCCTCATGCCCGCCACGCGAGACCACGCCCACCTCGCCTCGGACATCCGCGCGGGGCTGCCGATGGTCTTCGTAGACCGGACGCCCAGAGGCGTCGAGGCGGACAGCGTCGTGGTCGACAACCGTCGGGGCGCTCGGGACGCGACGAGACACCTCGTCCGGCACGGCCACCGCCGGATCGCCCTCCTGGCCGACCGGACGACGATCGAGACCGCGTCGGAGCGGCTCAAGGGCTACGAGTCGGCCCTGCGGTCGGCCGGCATCAAGCTCGACCGGAGCATCGTCGCCACCGGGCTGCGGACGTCCGAAGCAGGCGAGGAGGCACTCATCGGGATGTTCGAGATGAGGAGCCCGCCCACGGCGATATTCGCCTCCCGCAACACCCTCAGCGCCGGGGCCGTCCGGGTCCTGCGTCGGCTCGGGCTGTCGCACGAGGTGGCCATCGTGGGCTTCGACGACTTCCCGCTCGCCGACCTGGTCGAGCCCCCGTTGACCGTCGTCCGCCAGGACGTCGAGTCGCTCGGCCGGCAGGCGGCCGACCTCCTCTTCGCCCGCATCGACGGCGACACCTCGCCCGTCCAGAACCTGGTCATCGTGCCGTCATTGGTGACTCGGGGATCCGGAGAGATCCGGCCGGCGCGCCGGCCCTGAGCACGCTCGGGAGGAGTCCCGGCCTCAGGAGTCCCGGCGACCGCTCGCCATCGCCTCCAGCCGACCGATCCGCTGGTCCATCGGCGGGTGCGTCGAAAAGAGCTTGGAGATGTCCTGCGCCCGGAACGGGTTGGCGATCATCATGTGGCTCGCGTTGACGATCTGCTGCTGCGGCTGCAACGGTGCCCGGGCGACCCCGGTCTCGAGCTTGCGCAGCGCCGACGCCAGGGCCAGCGGGTCGCCGGTCAGCCTGGCGCCGTCCTCATCCGCGTCGAACTCGCGGGTGCGGCTGATGGCCAGCTGGATGACCGTGGCAGCCATCGGTGCGAGCAGCGCGAGCAGGAGCAGGGCCAAGGGGTTGGGGCGGTCCTCGTCGTCGCCACCGAAGCCGCCGAACATCCCGGCGAACACCGCCATCTGGGCGACCGAGGTGACGATGCCGGCCACCGCGGCTGCCACCGATCCGGTGAGGATGTCGCGGTTGTAGACGTGCTGGAGCTCGTGCCCCAGCACGCCGCGCAGCTCCCGCTCGTCGAGCAGCTGGAGGATCCCCTCGGTGCAGCAGACGGCGGAGTTCTGCGGGTTGCGCCCGGTGGCGAAGGCGTTGGGCGCTTCCGTCGGCGAGATGTAGAGGCAGGGCATCGGTTTGTTCGCGCGCGTCGACAGCTCGCGAACGATGCGGTACAACTGCGGCGCCTGCGCCTCACTGACGGGATAGGCGTGCATCGCCCGGATCGCGAGCTTGTCGCTGTTCCAGTAGCCGTAGAAGGTCATGGCGACGCCGATGAGCGCCAAGAGCCAGATAAATCGCCCACCCGCGACCAGCGCGCCGATGCCGAGCAGCAGGGCCCAGATGGCGCCGAAGAGGGCAGCGGTCTTGAGTCCGTTGAAATGGTGGTGCATGTCAGAGAAACGTGGTGGCTGGCCGCGTCGTTCCCAGACACGTCTCGGACGAGCGGGGCACGGGTCGGCTGCGAGGCAGCCTCAGCCGAGCCACCCGAGGAAGATCTGCGGCTGCACCGACAGGGCCACGAGGGCGACGGTGCCGAGCGCCAGGGCAACCGCGTGGCTCGGGTGGAGCGCCACGTGGCGTTCGCGATGGGTCGGGGGAGCCGGCTCGAGCAGGACCCGCAGCCAGCGCAGGTAGACGGCCACTCCCAGCACGGCGTTGACGGCGGCCAGCACCGCGACCACCCACCATCCCTCGGCCAGCACCGGCCGCAGGGCCACGACCTTGCCGATCAGCCCGAGGAGACCGGGCGGCAGGCCCGCGAGCGAGGTGAGGGCCAGGGCCAGGGCACCTCCGACGAGCGGGCGGGTCCGCACGAGCCCCCGGTATGCCGTGAGCCCACGGCCTGTCCGCTCCCCGCCGCCGCGGGCGGTCACCCCCACGACGGTGAACGCCACGAGGGTCGCGACGAGGTAGGTGATGAGGTAGCCCGCGGACGCCCGGGCCCCGAGGCTGGAGATGCTCAGCAACGGCAGGACCACCCAACCCGCCTGGGCCACCGTCGACCACGCCAACAGCCGAAGGATGTCGTGCTGCCGCAGGGCCATGACGTTGCCCAGCGTCATGCTGGCGATGGCGAGGACCGCCGTGCCGATGAGAGCAGACGTGCCGAGGGTGGTCAGGGCCGTGATGACCACGAGGAGCGCGCCCAGGGCGGCGACCTTGGAGACTCCGGCGAGGAAGGCGGCGACGGGCAGCGGCGCGCCGGCGTAGGCCGTCGGCGTCCACGCGTGGAACGGGACGAGCGAGAGCTTGAAGGCGACGCCGGCCAGGACGAGGACGACCGAGAGCGCGAGCAGGCCTCGCTGTGGCGTCGTCGTCGCGGCGATGGCCGATCCCGACAGGAGCGTGGGCGTGCCGGTTGCGGCGAACCAGCAGGCCGCGGCCAGGGCGAGCATGGCGAAGGACACGATCGACGTCGTGAGCAGCTGCACCGCCCCGGCGATCGCACGCCGCGTTCCCGGGAGTGCGGCGAGCGCCACCACCGGGAGGGTCGCGAGCTCGAGGGTGATCAACCACGAACCGAGGTCGCGGGCGGCGGCCACGCCGACGGCCCCGCTCGTCGCGGCGAGCATCAGCGCCACCGTCACGGCGGTGCGGTCCGTCTCGCCTCGCCGCTCGAACGGCCAGGCGAGGAGCAGCGTGACGATCGCCGCGACGATCGCCGCCAGCTGGAGCGTCGCGGTGATGGCGGTCACCGAGTAGAAGCAGGTGCTGCCGTCCGGAAGGCACAAGGTCCTGGAGCCGTCACCGGTGCCCGCGCCCAGGGAGCCGACGGTTCCCACAGCGCCGACGATGAGGCTGACGAGGGCGATGGCGTAGTGGGCACGCTGGGGCGTGGTCACGGCGATGTCCAGGACGAGCACGACGACCGCGCCCACCACCGGGGCGAGGACCGGCAGGAGGACGCCGACGTCGAGGCTGATCATCGCCAAGCCCGGGGCGTCGTGGACGGGGTGGGCCCCGGGCCGGCGACGCCGGTGATGATCGTGGCCGCGTCGGCCGACGTGAGCGCCAGCAGCGGGCGCGGCATGACGCCGACGGCGACGACCGCGGCGACGAGCACCGCGATGACGCCCCACTCCCGCCCCCGGGCGTCACCGCCGGGATCCACCCCACCAGCGGTATCAAAGAATCGCCCGATTCGGGCAGGGAACCGCGGTTCTTTGATACCTGAGCCGGTCGCCGAGGCTCCGGTCGCCGGGGTGGATCGGGTGGCTCCGGTCGCCGGGGTGGATCGGGTGGCTCCGGTCGCCGGGGTGGATCCGGACGCTCCGGTCGCCGGGGTGGATGGGGTGGCTCCGGTCGCCGGGGTGGATCCGGACGCTCCGGTCGCCGGGGTGCTTTCCGGGCGGCCCTGCCAGACGAGCCGGAGCACCCGCAGCGCGTAGCCCGCGGCAAGGGCGATGCCGCACACGGCGAGGACGGCGCAGACGCGGAAGAGCCCGACGGAACGGTCCGGGGCCGGTGACCACGCGGCATACACGGCGAGGAACTCGCCCCAGAAGCCGACGAGGCCCGGGAGCCCCAGCGCCGCGGCGAAGCCGATGACGAGGGCGTAGCCCATCCGTGGCGACGTCTCCCGCAGGGCCGTGCGGGCGACCCCGAGGTCGGCACTGCCCCAGCGCTCCTTGAGCCCCCCCACGACGACGAAGAGCAGGGCCGAGACGAGGCCGTGGGCGATGTTCGCGAAGAGCGCCGCCTGGAGCCCGGTCTGGGTGCCCGACGCGAGACCGAGGGCCACGAAACCCATGTGGGCGACGGAGGAGTAGGCGACGAGCCGCTTGAGGTCACGCTCCACGAGGCAGGCAAGGCCACCCCAGATGATGCCGACCGCGCCGCAGGCCGCCAGGTAGGGAGACACCGTCGCGAATCCCTGTGGCACGGTGGGCAGGGCGACCCGGATGATGCCGTAGGTCCCCATCTTCAGCAGCACGGCGGCGAGCAGGACCGACCCTGCCGTCGGTGCGACGGTGTGGGCGGGCGGCAACCAGGTGTGCGCCGGCCAGAGCGGGACCTTGATGCCCAGGCCGGTGACCAGCAGCGCGGCGACGAGGACCTGGGTGCTCTGGGTGGTCCCGGCACCGTGCCGCGCCGCGAGGACGGTGAGGT
>JAABUN010006367.1_pt1 | contig 13662 bp, 12 predicted proteins | sample 5559311 | NCBI WGS metagenome assembly JAABUN01 (sample SAMN10711877, study PRJNA513370) | rock metagenome | isolation source: Antarctica rocks | place: Antarctica: Victoria Land, Siegfried Peak sud | reverse complement strand
CAGCCTCCGCTGCGGGAGCTAATTTTTTTTCGTAACCTTTTTCATAATTTTTAAAATTTAGAGCCTTAAATTACATCATCAGCCCCACTTTATTGTTTCCCGAGGTACGAGGGTTCGGTTCAACATGAGGCCTGGCAAAAGTTGGGCTGAAATAATATGGGCTAAACGATATATCTTTAATCAACAACAAAACATGGGTTGAAACGATAGTGACACGGAATACCCAATCTTCGCCAAGCCTTAACCATTGGCTGCGATCTTGTTGGTGGAGAAGGCCAGCTATCAATTAAGCTCTAACTACTTCGAAGAAGAAAAACTGCAGCCAATATTAGTGGAGTAGACGAAAAGCCTGTAAACGAAGCCCCGATACTTACGCTGTACAGGGACTTTTTGTTCTACTACAAGTTGACCTGAGCCCTTCACCTATTTTTTTATTTTTATCAGCTTTCTGGCTCCTTTTTTTGTAATAAGTATACCTCTTCCATTACGTCTATCATTAGGATATTATGCGCCGACACTTTCTTCTTTATTCCAGGCGTAATAATGTGAAATTGTTAATTTTTCTATTTTTTTATTGAAATACGAAGTAAGTAGTATATTTGATACGAATTATTTCGTACAATTATTATTAATCAAAACGACATTATTATGAAACAGCATCCATTTTTTTCGGGATTAGTATTTGCACTTGCGTTTACAGCAGTTGTTATTGGCTTTTCAGCATTTAGTCAAGAACAACAAAAAAGTGATAGAGACTCCTTTCGACAAGAACAGCCTTCAAAAGACGATGATACCAGCGCATCCAGCAAACGTAATAGGGATGGGGCCAATTGGAACTTTAGTAAATTAGATGAGCAAATGAACCAACTGGACCTGCAAATGAAAAATCTGGATATCCAGATTAAAAACTTCGATTTGTCAAAATTTCAAAATCAGATAGATGATGCGGTGAAAAAGGTTGATTTAGAGAAGATTAACAAACAAATTGAAGAGTCTATGAAAAATATAGATTGGGAAAATATAAATAACCAGGTAACTAAAAACCTGGACGTAAGTAAGCTGAAAATGGCAGAAGTAAAAAAGGAAATGGAGCAAGTAAAGGCAAATCTTGAAAAACAAAAAGCTCATATAAAATTAAATTCCACAGAGATTAAGGAAAACATAAAAGAGGCAATGAAAAATGCAAAGAAATCAATTGAAGGTGCAAAGGAGGAATTAAGAAATATGAAGGGATTTATTGATAAGTTGGAAAAAGACGGTTTGATTGATAAGTCCAAAGCATATAAAATTGAGGTGAAAAATGGCGATCTATACATTGACGGTAAAAAGCAGTCGAAAGAAATAAGCAATAAATACAGGTCGTATTACAGAAAAAGTGATTTTACAATTGATATGAGTGAAGGGGATGATGTTAGAATATAATGCGATGGGATTAGACATTTACTTCGCAATCCTTTCTATTTTGAGATGATTATGTTTTATTTTCTTTTGTCTTCACACAAAAGAGAAATAAAATCAAGACTGCATAAAAAATACTAAAAATTACCAGGACAGCTAAAATGAAATAAGTTACAACAGTTGAATTTAACCGGGCAGTGTGACTGACCGGCTATGAATATAACCAGTCATTATAACATCTATTTCATTTCTTAACGCCTGACCTGGTAATTTTTTTAACGCCCTTTTTTGTGAGGTCGTCCCTGTTTTGCGAACAATCCACCTAATTAGATAATAAGATAAATTTTTAAAGATAGAGCTGGTCTTCTTTAAAGTTAAAATGGTTTTAAAAGAAGAATAAAAATTTTCTGTTCATATACTGAAAATTTTCCTGCATGGTAAGGCTATATTTTCTATGACTAAGGTTTTTTGTTCTGGTAGCTCAACTTATTCAGCTAATGCAATATTTGTAACAGTTTTAAAACAGGTAATTTAGCAGTGCAAAAAGTTATCACTTTTTTAGCTTGCGATTTTTATACTATAAATATCCATTAGGTATTGAAATCTTGTATAATAATTACCGATAAATATATGGTTTAAGAAGTTAATTTTTCTCATCATTCACGTTCGAATTTTCTTTTTAAGTATTGCACAACAGAAGGATCTTCAAGGTCTTCCATATCGCTTAATTCCAGCTCAAGTGCTTTGGTACTTAATTGTATCTCAATTAAAGACATGATAAGTGAAATTATAAATACCAGCATAGCAAGGCCAAACGTTATATTGGCCCATGTCATTCGGTTAATATAAATAAAATACATGCTGAAAATGCAGCTTAAAAAGCTTAAAACTCCAAATGCCTGCATGTTTTTAACCAGCCTTAACCTGTATTTTAAATTTTTTATTTGCCCGTGTATTTTTTCCTTTTTATCGCCTTCATTATATTGACTATGCAGATTTCGCACTACACTGGCTAAAGCAAGAAAACGGTTTGTATAGGCGAGCATAACCAAACTAATTGCAGGGAAAAAGAGAGCAGGTGTATTGATTGTAATATCCATCTAAGCAATTTACAAAATAAAAAGCCTTTATCAATTTATTATGATAAGGGCTTCCGGGCTTTAGATATTTAATCTATTATTATTTAAAATCTAAAGGGACATTCACTTTAACATTAAAGTTCCGGCCCATATTAAAAACACCCTGCCTGCCGGTTACATTATTTATATCGGTGTATTTTAATCTGCTTAAATGACTTTGATAGGCCACATCTGTTATGTTATTTAAAGAAAGGTATAAGCTAAACAACTTTCGGTTTTTAGCAGTAAAGTCACTTCCTGCACCTACATCGAATAAGGCATAACCCGCAGTTGGAGTCTCAGTATTGTAAGCAGTAAATACACGGTTTTGTTTTGATGTTGCATCCATCTCAACTTTAAAATAGAGATTTCTTAATACGGCTCCTGCCTTTGTAAAATTTCCCCGCAACTCACTTAGCAAATGTGCGGGAGGCATGGCAGGCAACCTGTTGCTGCCTTCAAAATAACGGTCAAAAGTGCCGGCGACAAAAGAGAAAGTATTCTCAAAATGCAGCCAGTCTAACGGGTGGGGATGTATATCGAAATTAGCTTCAAAACCTGCAAGTGTGGCACCCGACTGGCTAAACTTAAAAGCTTCTAAAGATTTGCCATTATCAACTACTATGGAATCCCCTCCGCCTGCGGATGCGAGTCGGCTGTAATAAATATAGTTGCTGATATGATTGTAAAAAGCATTGATGCCAAAACTAATATGCTGGCTTACAACTTCCAATCCTGCATCAAATTGTAATGAATTTTCAGTTTTTAAGTTATTGTCTCCATATTCATACCTGTTAGTTCCTTCGTGCGCACCATTACTGCTAAGTTCTGCAGCACTTGGCGAACGATAGCCTCTTGCAATATTTGCTTTTAAAGTCACTTCATCCGATGGTTCATAAGCTACACCTGCACTGCCACTTATATTTCCAAAATGTTTGTTTGCAGCATTAAACTTCGCATGACCCGTTTCCTCCAAACCCTTAATGTCCATTTTTCTTGTGTCGCCTCTTAATCCGCCACTTACAGTAAGGTTATTGAAACTTTTGGTTGTATACACAAAAAGCCCTGCATCGAATAAATTATATTCTGGTATTAATTTTTTTGGTGCAAGATTACGGTTTTGCTGGTACATTCCATTTGCCCCGATAGTTGTTTTCCAGCCGCGGTGCGCAGCCATCTGGTATTGTAAATTATAGTTTATGGTTTTCAGGTCAAAATACAAATCAGGCGTAGAAGGCTCATCAGGATTACCAAATTCGCGTCGCTGGTTTCGCTGAAATGCCACTGTTGTCGCCACCCTGTTTTTGCCGGCAGCAATACTGTTGTCAACTGCAATTTTAAAATGTTTTACATGCTGATAGGGTGTAGCGAATTCTTTACTTTTTAATTGTTCATTTGTTGCTATTGTTTCATATGGCGTTTCTGCCAGGTACAAAAATTTGCCTGTAGCTGAATCTCTTACCCCTTCTGTTAAGCCCAGTTGCTGATTAAAATTACTGATAAGTAAATGGCTATAACCCCAGGATTTATTTATACCTATATAACCTCCCCAGTTTTTTTCATTAAAGCGGCTGTTAAGAACACGACCATCATATTTATTACTATAATCGGCAGCAGACTTTAAGCTGCCATACATATTCCAGTTAAAACCGTTTATGAGGTTACCTGCCAGGTTACCATTAAATCCCTGGGTGTTGTTGTTACCAGTATAACTTCCTAATAGATTACCTTTTATAGTGCCGGCAGTAACAGGTTGGTTTGTAATAAAATTTATAACGCCAGCTATAGCATCGCTGCCATACATAAGAGAGGCAGGGCCTTTTAATACCTCGGCTTTTTGTACGCTGTATTCATCTATTTCTATACCGTGTTCATCGCCCCACTGCTGACCTTCCTGGCGTATACCATCATTTATGGTAACAACACGGTTATAACCCAAACCACGAATAACAGGTTTTGATATAGCCGGACCGGTAGTGACTACAGATACTCCGCCTTTTCTTACCAGTGCATTTATAAGATTTGTGGAAGCGTTTTGAAGTAAGTCTGTTCTTTTAACTAATGAAACCGGTTGAGGGGAATTTCTCAGTCGTGTAGCTGATGAAACCCCTGTAACGGTTACTGCTTCCTGCTCTACAGCAGTTGTGTTTAAGGTAAAGCTTTTTAAGGTATTGCCATTTATGGTAACAGGTACAATTCGTGAGGCGAACCCTTGATAAGTGACTTCGACAAGATAATTTCCTCGATTTATCGGAGAAGTACTGTAATTGCCATTTGCATCGGTGATTGCTCCGGCTTTTACATCATGTAAAAAAACAGATGCTCCGGCTAACGGTTTTCCTCTTTCGTCGGTAACCTTACCCGTTAACACTCCTTTGCCTAAGCGCTGAGAGAAAGACAGAACGGGGGTCAATAGTGAAAAGCTTAGACAAAGCAGGAGAATAAAATTTTTCATAGTTTTTGTTACATTGTTGCAAATATAGGTAATTATGATAAATTACAACATTGTTGCAATTCTTTTAAGAATAAGTATAAACGTATGGATATAAGACGAAATTTTACCTTTTTAAGTTTTCCTAATCTTATAAAGTAAAAAAATAAAGTTTTCCCGTAATGCTGTGATTAAGTTTGCACTGCATATTAAACCAGGAAAGGATTAAAATGAAAGTTTTAGAAGCAGAAATAATTGTAAGCGTCTTTTCAAAAGTAAGAACGAAAAGAATTATTTCGCTTAAACCTGTTCTTAAGTCTGATCATATATTATTAAATAATACTAATGTCATTAACGGCTTAGATCTTCTTGATAATATAAATGATGGCGTTATTACAGCTTGTTTCTTTGACCCTCAATATCGAGGAGTAATGGATAAGATGAAATATGGTAACGAAGGTGAAAGACAAAAGGGAAGGGCTGAATTAGAGCAAATGAGCGAAGAAACGATAAAGCTATTTATCAAAGAAATAGATCGTGTTTTAATACCTGGCGGGCATCTGTTTTTGTGGGTCGATAAATTTCATTTATGCGAAGGCACATCGCGTTGGATTTCAGGTACTTTCCTCTCTATTGTTGACTTAATTACCTGGGACAAAGGCAAAATCGGTATGGGGTACAGAACACGCAGAAAAAGTGAATACCTGCTGATTATACAAAAGAAACCTTTAAAAGCCAAGGGATACTGGACAAGACATGATATACCCGATGTCTGGGCTGAAAAAATAACCAATAAAAAACACCCTCATCAAAAACCGTTTATACTTCAAAAAAATTTAATTGATGCAGTTTCTTCAAAGGGGGATTATATTTTAGACCCCTGCGCCGGCAGCTACTCAGTATTGGACGTATGCAAAGAGATTTCCAGAAACTTTATAGGCGGTGATCTTAAACCTATTGTCTGAACCAGGATTTATAGGATTATTGGGATTATTGGTAGATTTTAAAAAAGTTATTATTTGCAATAAATCTGCGCAATCTGCAACATCAGCGGGAAATAAAATCATAAGATGGAAAAGGCGTAACAGAATTACTATAGTTGAACGGAGCGTCGCAACGAGAGCTGCTCTCTGTGCAGATGCCGATATTAAAAAAGACTCAATATTTCATGCAACTACAGGGTGTCTTTCGAAAGCCCTGGCCGGATCAAAATTATAACGATAAGTGATCATGCGCCTGCTTTGTGTACCACCAATAGCTTTGTATATGCCAATCATCCTGGAGTTCCAGTCACCTGCCCACCCCATTTCGATCAGATCATAACGACCTTCTTTTCTGATGACCAAAGTGCCTGAATAAATTATAAAGGCATCTATCCCCAGTGCCTGAAATTTGGGAACTATTCCAAAGGCTACACCATTTATTTTACGACTCGGCTTGGTTTTTTGCAGTATAAGTAACCTGAGTTTTTGCCATAGCCCAAATTTGCCGTTGAAGTATTTGAAATATTGATTGAGATCAGGAATGTTTATCCACATGGCAATAGGTGTATTTTTATAATAAGCAAACCATAGGAGTGACTCATCCATAATTGGTTTCATCTTATTAAATAATTTAAGGGCCGCTTCGTAGCTTATCTCTTTGCCTTCGTTGTGCTGTGCCCAGGCAAGGTTGTAGATAATTGAAAAGTCTTTGGCAAATTTGGGAAGATTGCTCCTGTCAACATGTCGTGCAGAATAATCAGGCTTAGAGGCAAACGTAGCATGGCGTTCTCTGTACTTATCGCCCAAAGTGCCGTATGCCTGCAATGTGTAATAATACTGGTTATAGTAATTCTTAAAACCATAACCCTCGAAGAGTTTTTCGTAGTACTGCGGATTAAAAGAAATGCCATACATAGGTTCTTCATAAAAACCTTCTACCATTAAACCCCACCATTTGTCTCTTTCACCAAAGTTTACCGGGCCATCCATTGCTTCCATCTTGTTTTCCTGTAACCATTTTTTTGCTGTGTCAAATAACAAATTAGCAGCAGCCTGATTATCAATACAATCAAAAAACCCACAGCATCCCACCGGGTAAGTATCTCCCTTATTGATGTATTTGGTACTTACAAATGCAGCTATCCTGCCAATAAGATTCTCCTTATTATCTTTTAATATCCATCTTTTTGCAGTGCCATACTTAAGAGCTTTGTTTTTTTCAGGGTCAAAAACATCATTTATTTCATTATTTAGTGGCCTTATATATTTTGGATTGTCTTTATTCATCAAAACATTAATCTTTATAAAACTTTCGGCGCCTGCTTTATCACTTACTTCTGTTATTTGCATATAATGAAACCTTTTTGCTTACCATTAAAATCATGAACCTGCTACCGGAGCATATCTTTTTAGTCCTTTGTGTACTCTAAAGTTGTAAGTAATATAATTTTATCAGAATAATAAAATAAGAAATTAAAACGTAGCGAAAAAAGGGTTACTAATAAAAATTATTTTTCTGTTTAAGATTAATTCCGCAGTTCAAACAAGAAAATCGAACTGTTTAATGGTGCAATTATTGTTAAATACTACCTATAACAGAAATATATGGAAAAAGAAGGATTTTTCGTAGAAACCAAAGAGATGATAGAGGAATATGTAGAAGACCGTTTACTACTGCTGAGAATGCAAACAATGGAAAAAGTGGCAAAAGCTTCTTCTTTTATTTTTATTGCTTTAGCTGTAAGTTTTATCTGTCTTATCCTGATTATGATTATTAGTTTTATTATAGGATATTCTTTATCTCAGGCCGTTGGAAGCTATCAGGCTGGTTTTGGTATACTTGCGGGCATATATATCTTACTTATTTTTCTTTTGCTTTATTTTAATAAAAAATTTATAGCCAAAAAAATCGCAGATGCTGTTGTGAAATTTTCGTTTGGAAATAAATAACCTTTAAAAATGAAATATAAGACTACATACGACTTAACTCATATTACCTCTTTAGAAGCGTTAAGGCGTGAACAATTAGTTGTACAGGCAAGAATTGAAGACCGCGAACATGAACTGCGATTAAAACTCTATGAAATGCCTGCTGAAATTGCTGCTGCGGGCGCAAATTCATTAATACCGAAATTCCTGAGAGGAAAGATTACAAATGCAGCTTTGAACGGGGGCAAAAGATTAATTAATAATTTTTTTGTACCTGCAGAAACAAAACAACAAAATCTTCTTACTTATACTGTAAAAAACCCAACTGGTGTTTTCTCTTTATTGAAAAAAGGAATTGGTTTATTTAAGGGAAAAAAGTAACGCTTCTGCTGTTATTTTATTAAATAATTGGCGGAAGGAATCTCCTATTCCATTATTGTACCTTTGCCTCTATGGCAAAATTCGCTCATGATACAATTGTTCCTTTTAAAGACAGTGAACTGAGTAAGAAGCAGCAGGTCGCCGCAATGTTTGACAGAATTGCTTTTCGCTACGATTTTTTAAACCGGTTTCTATCCGCGGGTATTGATATTGGCTGGAGGAAAAAAGCAATTAAACAATTACAGGCATTACAACCAAAATATATTTTAGACGTAGCAACCGGAACTGGCGATATGGCTATTCTTGCCGCAAAAATATTACATCCGCTTAAAGTTACCGGTATTGATATTTCAGATGGCATGCTCGATATTGGCAGAAAAAAAATAGAAAATCTTGGGCTAAAAAATAAAGTTGAGTTATTAACAGGCGATAGTGAAACAATGAGTTTTGCTCATAATTCCTTTGATGCAATTACAGTAGCATTTGGCGTAAGAAATTTTCAAGATCTAGAAAAGGGCTTAATGGAAATGCTCCGCGTATTAAAACCCGGAGGGAAACTGGTAGTGCTTGAATTTTCGCGGCCAAAACAATTTATCTTTAAGAGGCTGTATAATTTGTATATGAAAACAATAGCACCAGGCTTTGGAAAACTTATCGCAAAAAACAAAGATGCTTATCAGTACCTGAATGAGTCTGTACAAAGATTTCCTGAAGGAGCAGATTTTATTGAGATATTAAATAAGGCAGGTTATAAATCTGCATATTTTAATACACTTACTTTAGGTATCTGTTCGGTTTATTGTGGGAGTAAGTAGCGGTAAAAAGACAGTAAAAATTCTAATTTTAGTAAAAGCTTTGCAATTAAAAGATGACTTTTACTTTTCCTATCAACTCTTATTTATCAATAACATAAAAAAATTATAAGCAGAATTGTACCCTACCATAACAGAAGAATAATAAAATAGTTACATGACAGATTTAAAGGGGCTTTTGGGCTTTATAATTTTTTTTCAGAAATCATTTGTATTTTCCTTAGCAGGCTGTATTCTTTCAATCGCTGCCATCAGCCAGGAGAGAGAAGAGCATAGACCAAACCACGATAACTGGCCTTATTATTTCGGTATGTCTGTCAGTTATAACTCTTCGACTTTACACTCTACCAAGCATCCTGCTTTTTTGCAAAATGACAGCGTGCTGGCCGTAGAGCCCGGAAGCAGCGGAGGAATTGCTTTAGGCCTTGTGGGAACACTGCAGTTATCTCCAAGGTTTTCTTTAAGAGCAAACCCTCAATTGATCCTCGGAGGAGCAAAATATTTTACCTACAGTTTAAAGTATCCAACTTTGGATGAGAAGTATATTGAAAAGAAAACCCTTCCATCTAATATCGTGAGCTTTCCATTCCAGTTAAAATTTAACAGCGATCGTATCAGGAACTTTCGCACTTATATGATGGGCGGCATAAAGTACGATATAGATCTTGCCAGTAACTCGCAGTCCCGTAACGCAGAAGACCTGGTAAAACTTAAAAAAAATGACTTTGGGATTGAAGCCGGTATCGGTTTCAATTTCTTCTTTCGTTATGTAACTTTTTCTCCTGAAATAAAGATCAGCAATGGCCTGACCAACATTCATAGCCGGGATGTAAATTTAAAATTCAGTAATGTGTTGGACCAATTACATTCCCGGATGGTAGTTTTCTCAATTATTTTAGAAGATTAGAGATGAACTAATACTGGTGTCATACTATTTTTATCAGTTATTCTAATATCGGTAGACTTTTATTTCTACTGCCTAAGCCGGTTAGTTACAAGTATACTTTTCATTCCTGGCTTCTCGACAATGCATCCTCTCGAACTTTCTATCACTAACTCCTAGTTTCTTTGGACAAATGTTGCTATCATGAAACATGCTTGAGTTCGACAATAAGTTTTTTTATCTTTCCGGCTTGCTCCTTTTAGAACAATCTCATTAAGCTTTTTATCAAAAAAGGCCCCGCTCTATGAGCAGGGCCTACATTATAATTTTCTTAAAACTTATATATTTTTTAGCTTGTACCTTAAAGCTTGTAGCTATAAGCCAACTTTACTTAATCTTCTACTTTCAATTTCCCTTTCTGCTTAGCCATCACTTCTTCCGAAACGCTATTTGGTGCAGGATTATAGTGGCTAAACTCCATCGTTGAAGTTGCACGGCCCGAAGACAATGAACGAAGCTGGGTCACATAACCAAACATTTCACTCAATGGCACTTTAGCCTTAATAACCTGGAGACCACCACGGCTATCCATTCCTTCCAACATACCACGACGACGGTTAAGGTCACCTGTTACATCACCCATATATTGATCAGGTGTTGTAACCTCAACTTTCATGATAGGTTCTAACAGCACTGGCTTGGCTTTTCTGCCCGCAGCACGAAAACCACCTCTTGCACAAAGCTCAAAGCTCATAGCATCAGAGTCAACCGCGTGGAAGCTGCCGTCAAATACCCGCACTTTCATGCTCTCAACAGGGTAAGCCGCAAGTACACCGGTATTCATTGATTGTTCGAAACCTTTTTGAATAGCAGGAACAAACTCACGGGGAATTGATCCACCAAAAATATCATTCACAAACTGGAAACTTCCTTTACCTTCTTTGATATATTCTTCATCAGCAGGCCCGATTTCAAAAACGATATCAGCAAATTTACCACGACCACCTGTTTGCTTTTTTAAAGTCTCTCTATGTTCAACTTTAGTTGTAAAAGCCTCTTTGTAAGCCACCTGCGGAGCTCCCTGGTTAATTTCAACTTTAAATTCACGACGCATACGGTCAATGATGATCTCAAGGTGCAGTTCACCCATTCCGCTTAAGATGGTCTGGCCGGTTTCTTCATCGGTTTTAACCCTAAGCGTTGGATCTTCTTCAACCAGTTTAGCTATTGCCATGCCCATTTTATCAACATCAGCCTGAGTTTTAGGCTCAATTGCCACGGAGATAACGGGTTCAGGAAAGGTCATGCTTTCTAATGTGATAGGATGTTTCTCATCGCAAAGAGTATCACCGGTTTTAATATCTTTAAAACCAACCGCAGCTCCTATATCGCCAGCTTCGATAAAATCTACCGGGTTTTGCTTGTTTGCGTGCATCTGCATGATACGGCTTATACGCTCGTTCTTACCGGTACGCACATTTAATACATAGGAACCGGAATCTAAATGACCTGAATAAGCACGGAAGAAAGCCAGACGACCTACAAACGGGTCAGTCATTATCTTAAATGCGAGTGCGCTGAATGGTTCTTTAGGGTCTGCATGACGAATAACTTCTTCACCAGTATCCGGATTTATACCTTTTATAGCTTCAATATCTAAAGGACCAGGTAAATAACGTACGATTGCATCTAATGCAGTCTGAACACCTTTGTTTTTAAAAGATGATCCGCACATCATAGGGATAATAGAAAGATCGATAGTTGCTTTACGGATAGCCTCATGCACTTCATCTTCTGTGATCGTATTAGGATCGTCGAAGAACTTTTCGAGCAGGTCATCATCATATTCTGCAACCGCCTCTATAAGCTCCTGTCTGTATTGCTCTACTTCATCCAGCATATCGGCAGGAATAGGAACTTCTTTATAAGTCATACCACGACTTTCTTCGTCCCAAATGATACCTTTCAAAGTAATCAGGTCTACTACACCTTTAAAGCTGTCTTCAGCACCAATAGGTAATTGCAGAGGCACTGCTTTAGCACCCAGCATTTCCCTTACCTGCTTAACAACATTTAAAAAATCAGCACCACTGCGGTCCATTTTATTAACAAAACCAATTCTCGGTACCTTATACCGGTTGGCCTGGCGCCATACCGTTTCAGACTGAGGCTCCACTCCGCTTACTGCACAAAATAAAGCCAATAACCCATCAAGCACACGAAGCGAACGCTCAACCTCTACGGTAAAGTCAACGTGACCCGGTGTATCAATGATGTTGAATTTATATTGTTTGGTGTCTCCATTTTTTTGACCCTGTGTAGTGGGGAAATTCCAGAAACAGGTAGTAGCAGCCGAGGTAATGGTAATACCTCTTTCCTGCTCCTGCGCCATCCAGTCCATAGTAGCAGCGCCATCGTGTACCTCACCAATTTTATGATTTACACCGGTATAATACAGAATACGTTCGGTAGTAGTTGTTTTGCCGGCATCAATGTGTGCAGCAATACCAAAGTTTCTTTGAAATCTCAAGTCTGACATGACTTTTTATTTGTAATTGTTATTAACTGTTTTTGTGTGTGAGACCAGCATTTAATCTCTGATTAAACATCGTTGTGTCACTCACTTGTACCCCAAACCACTAATGGACTTTTTAAAACGTTTATATGAATTCAATTATTTAAAACTCCCCCAAAATTGTATGCATAATACCCACTTTTCCAGTATTCTTGAAAGCCTAAGTGTTTGGAGGCGCAAAGGTAAGGATTTGATACGTAAAAAATGGAAGTGGTAGTTAATAATTGGCGAAAGTTAATTGTCGTACAGCTTTTATAATCAGATAACTCCGTCTCCCTGCATTTACTGCTAAACGATTTAAGTTTAATATAGATTAATAGCTATATATTCCTGTTAAATGAAAGCAGAATTGCACTAAAATATAAGCAGAAATAGAATTAATAAGTGAAGTAATTTAAAAAGTAGGACCATCTAAAATCAGATAACCTGTAAGTCACTAATTACCTTAACTAGTGTTATATGTTCCTTTCCCTTTTCCAAATGATTGTCCCTATGTTTTTTAATAAAATCTTTCTCAACAAAATTAATAAAAGTTCCGTTGGGAATATTATCTAATAAAGAAACATTCTCAGCTATCTTCTGCATTAAATCAAATGATAAACCAATATTTCTATTAATCTTTTCTCTCTTTGTCATTTTTTCTTTTTAAATTCTTTATAAAACCGGCCTCTATAAAACTCCCATCTATCTTCTAAATCCTGTTCCGCATAATTCAAAGCATCTTTTAAATTTTGAATTGGAATTGAATATTTTTCTTTTTTGCCTTTGGAATACATTACATCTCTATGGAAAGAGTTGTGAGCAAGGTCATATCCAACAACCGGATGCCATTCTGAGTTTATAAACGTTTCATACTGAACTACAAAGTTCATAACTCTTCTCGTATCAGTATATATCCAAAAACGAAGCCGGTTCAATTCCTTATTATCAAGAAACACAAAATAGAATTTCTCACCCATTTCATCTCAGATATACAAATAAAAAAACCCCCCGGGTAAGGGCAGGAATAATATTCATATTCAAAGTTTATAGTACATGACAAAAGTTGTGAATAAAGTTGCAGGCAGGTAACAATTAATCCACAAGTGAATAAAAAAAGCCTTAGCAGTTTTTTCTTTAGAAGAAAATTACCACATCTGCTTCTAATGGAAA
>JAABUN010006366.1_pt1 | contig 13665 bp, 11 predicted proteins | sample 5559311 | NCBI WGS metagenome assembly JAABUN01 (sample SAMN10711877, study PRJNA513370) | rock metagenome | isolation source: Antarctica rocks | place: Antarctica: Victoria Land, Siegfried Peak sud | reverse complement strand
TGATCCGCAAGGGGGCGCGGCTGGTCCGGCACGCGGCCGACATTCTCGAAGATTTGCAGGGCTTACGCTCGGCCGCCGTCATGGCCCCGCCGCGGGCGAAGTCGGCCCCCGACCTGTTCGCCGCCCCGCCGCCGGTCGTACCGACTCAGGGGGCTGACGCCCCCCGCTCGCCCGCGCCCCCGGCCCCGAAGCTGGACGGCGGCGAGCGGGCGGTGTGGGACGCGCTCGCGGCCCCCAAGCACATGGACGATTTGGCGCGGGAGCTGAAGCAGCCGGTCCACGAGCTACAAGGGGTGCTGATGGCGATGGAGATGAGCCGGCTGATTCGGAAGCTGCCGGGCAACACGTTCGAGCGGCGTTAACAGGAGCCGGTTGCGTGAGCGTCCGGGTTCTACGACGCGCATCAAGCAAAGAACCCGGACGCTTACGCAACCGGCTCCGGGGGAACCCGTCACACGCCCATGATCGTGTCGAACGCCGTCCGCAGTTCGTCGTAGCTCTGCGGCCGCTCGTTGGCGTCTTTGGCCAGCATCCACAGGCACAGGTCGCTGACCAGCGCCGGGATCGTCGGCACCCGCTCGGCCGGGGCCACCGGGGGAGTATGGATGTGCTGGAAGATCATCTGGACGCGGTTCTTCCCCTCGAATGGCAGCCGGCCGGTCAAAGCCTCGTAGAACGTTACGCCGAGGGAATAAATGTCCGCCCGGAAGTCCACGAGGCTCGCGTCCCGCGCTTGTTCCGGGGCCAGGTAGGCGGCCGTCCCGGCGAGTTCCGGGCCGGTCTGGCCGTGGGCGGCTTGCAGCACCGGAGCCTTGGCCAACCCGAAGTCGATCAGCTTGGCGACGCCGTTCGGGCCGACCAGAACGTTGTCGGGCTTGATGTCCCGGTGGACGACTCCCGCGCGCCAGACGGCCCCGAGGCCGTCGACCACCTGCGACACTAAATACACGGCCCATTCGAGCGGCAGCGCCCCGCCGCCGCGGAGGAGTTCGCCCATCGGCCGGCCGTCGACGAACTCGGTCACCAGGTACGGCCAGCGTGGGTCGTGGCCGAAGTCGATGAACCGGACGACGCGGGGGTGCTTGATCCGCATGAGGGCGGCCGACTCGATCCGCATCTGCTTGAGGGCCGCCGGCCGGTCGAACACGTTCCCCCAGTTGACGATCTTGACCGCCACCGGGCAGTCGGCCTGCTCGTCCCAGCCGCGAAACACGAAGCACGACACCCCGGCCCCGAGCCGCTCTTGAAGCACATACGGCCCGATCCGGTCGCCGGTCTCGGGGGCCACCGGGTCGGCCGGGACGGCGTCCGGGTCGTCGCCCCAGCCGGCGTCGGGTCCGTACCCGGCGGCGTCGGTCTCGTCGAGAGGGGGGTCGCGGTAGGCCGGGCGGACCGAGGTCGTGTCCCCGCCCCGGGCGCGGATGGTGTCGCCGACGGCCCCGCCGGTGTCGGGAGCCGGGGGCACGGGCTGGTCGGCCGGTCGGGGGGGGCGGTTCATGGCCGTGGCGGCGGGTCCGGGGGGTATCGGCGGTCGGCAGGGGGGCGGTGCGGACCGGCCCCGGTCGTCAGCCTAGAACACGCGACGCGGCGGGGAGGGGTTTTCGCACCGATCGGGCGAAGTCTGCCGGTCAGGCCGGTCGCGCGGACGGCCGAATCGTTACGATGTGTCCAGATCGCCCTGCGTCATTCCCCCGTTGCCGCTTCACCCCTTTCCGCGGAGCCGTACTCTAATGGAAGAGTCACCACGGGGGACGCGATGCGCATCGGGCTGTTCGGCGGCACCTTCGACCCGGTCCACGCGGGTCACCTGATCCTGGCCGAGCGCTGCCGGGAGGACGCCGGGTTCGACCAGGTCTGGTTCCTGCCGAGCTACCAGCCGCCGCACAAGGCCGACCGGGTGCTGGCCCGGTTCGAGCATCGCTCCGACATGCTGACGCTGGCCACGACCGGCCAGCCGGCGTTCAAAGTCGACCCCGTCGAGCGCGACCTGCCGACGCCGAGCTACACCGCCCGGACGCTCGCGGCTATCCAGGCCATGCACCCGGCCGACACGTTCGCCCTGATCCTGGGGGCCGACTGCCTGCCGGACTTGTCGCACTGGTACCAGCCGGCGGAGATTGTGACCCGGGCCGAACTCGTCGTCGTCCCGCGGGCGGGGGTCGAGTTCTGGCCGGCCGACCGGGTGGCGGCGGCCGTCGGTGTCCCCGCCGGGTCAGTGAAATTAACGGCCGTCGTGTGCCCGCTCGTCGAGATCAGCAGTCGCGACGTGCGCGGCCGTGTGGCGGCCGGCCGGTCGGTGCGGTTCCTGGTGCCGCGGGCGGTCGAGGAGTTTATCCGCGAGCGGAAGCTGTACCGCCCGCCGGCCTGAGTCCCCGCTTGTGAGGTCGGCCCATGCCCCGGCTCGCCGTCGCGTCCGCCCTGCTTCTGACGCTCGCCACCGCTACGCTCGGCCAAGAACCGGCGCGGGCCAAGCCGTATTTGGAGGCGTTCCAGGCCGAGCGGGCCGAGGCGGCGAAGGCCGGCGTCGATTTGACCGCCGCCGACGAACTGGCCGACCGGGCCAAAGCCGCGCTCGCCGCCGGGGACGCGCAGGCGGCGGTACGGCTGGCCCGCGACGCCCGGTGGCTAGTTCCCGGGCCGACGGCCCCCAAGCCGGCCCACGTCGCCTACATCCTGGCCGGCGACCGCCGGCACGGGGACCGGGTCAACGCCGTCGCCTACACGCCCGATTCGACCCGCCTGGTGACGGCGTCGCGGGATAATACAGTCCGCGTCTGGGACACGGGCAACGGCCGGGAAGTGCGGGTTTACCGCGGGCACAAGGCCGCGCCGGAGGGGGCGGCCGAGCGGACCGACGTGTTCCGCGTCGCCGCGGTTGCCGTCAGCCCCGACGGCCAACGGGTGGCGTCGGCCGGCGGCGGGGAGGTTCACGTCTGGACCCTGGCCACCGGGCAGTTGATCCGGGCCATCCCGGCCGCCGGGGCCACCCTCCGCGGTCTGGCGTTCGGCCCGAAGCTGGCCGACCACGGGGAGACGGTCGTCGCCGCCGGGGACGACAAGCGGGTGCGGGTCTACGCCGTCGGCACGGGTCAGGCCGCGTACATCCTCCCGGAGCAGCCGGTCCGGATCGAAGGGCTGGCCGTGCATTCCTCCGGGAAGTGGGTCGCTACGGTCAACAACGCCGGCGGCCTGTTCGTCTACCCGCTCGGGGACAAGCCGCGGGCGCAGGTGATGGGGCTGGCGGTGACGGCCGGCGAGGCTCCCGCCCTCGGGGTGGCATTCGCCGGCGACGGGACGAACCTGCTGACGGCCGGGGCCGACGGGACGGTCCGGCTGACCGGCGGCCCCGGCGACGGCGGCACCCCGACCGGCACGCTGCTCCGCTCCTACGCCGGGCACGCCGGCCGGGTCACATGTGTTGCGGCGGCGACAGACGGCAAACGGTTCGCCACAGGTGGGGCGGACGGCACCGTCCGGGTGTGGGACACGGCCACGGGCCGGGCGGCATACCGATTCCAGGCGAGTCCCGGTCCGGCCCCGCCGGAGGGGGCCGACGGCGGTGTCACCGCGGTCGCCCTCAGCCCCGACGGCTCGGCGGTCGCAGCCGGCACCGCCGACGGGGCCATCAAAGTCTGGCCGCTCGCCCCGGCCGACAGCCGGGTCACGACCGGGGCTGCGGCCGAGGTGTGGGCGGTCGCCGTCAGCCCGGACGGGAAACGGTACGCCGCCGGCGGGGCCGACAAGGTCGTCCGGGTCTACGCGACGGCCACCGGGAAGCTCGAACGGACGCTCGCCGGCCACGCCGCCGCGGTCCCGACCGTCGCCTTCGCCGGGGACGCTGCCCTCGTCACCGGCGGCGGGGATAAACTCGTCAAACTTTGGGCTATCGATGCTGGCACCGCCCGCGATTTCACGCACCATACGAGTGCCGTCCTGGCCGTAGCGACCGACCCGGCCGGGAAACTGATCGTCACCGGCGGGGCGGACAAGGGCGTGGTCGGGTGCGACGCGGCCGGCAAGAAGTTGTGGGCGTGGGCCGGCCGGTCGGCCGTGTGCGCGTTGGCGGTGCTGCCCGGCGCGCAACAAGTGGCGGTCGGTACGGCCGACGGCGGGCTGGCGATTCTGGACGTGTCCGGGCCGACGCCGGTGGTCCGGGCCACGGTGTCGGCCCACGGGGCCGGGACGACCGGCGTCGTGGCCCACCCGGCGGGGGGGCGGCTGGTCACCGTTGGCGGTAACGGGGCCGTGCGGGCGTGGACCCTGGCCGCCGACGGGGTGCCGGTCCCGACCGGGCGGGTCGATGCCCCGGCGAAGGCGGCCGGGCCGGGGGCGGTTGGAACAGCGGCGCTGTCGGCGGTGGCTTACTCGGCCGACGGCCGGCTCGTCGCCGCCGGCGGGGCGGACGGCGTGGTCCGCGTCTACGACGGACCCACCCTGGCCGAACGCCACGCCCTCCGCGGGCACACCGACTGGGTGACGAGCGTCGCCTTCACCCCGGACGGCCGGTCGGTCCTGGCGGCGAGCGCCGACAAGACCGTCCGCCGGTTCGACTTGCCCCGTCCTGAAACCAGCGTCGGCCACACCGGGGCCGTCGAGGCGGTGGCGGTCAGCCCGGACGGCCGCCGCTTCGCCACCGCGTCGGCCGACCGGACGGCCAAAGTGTTCGACCGGGCCACGGGCAAGCTGGTCGTGACCCTGTCCGGGTCGCCATCCCCGCTGGCGGCCATCGCCTTCGCCGGCCCGGACCGGGTCGTGACGGGCGGGGAGGACGGCCGGGTGCGGTGGTGGGACATCGCCAGCGGCCGGGAGGTCCAGTCCGCCGCGGCCGCAGGCCGGGTGTTCGACCTGGCCGCGAATCCGGCGACCGGGAAGGTCGCCGCGGCGTGGCTCCAGCCGGCCGAGCGGGTGGTCGGCGTTGATGTGTTCGACGCCCGGGGGGCCGCGGCCGGGCGGGTGGCCGACAAGCCCGGCGGCACGACCGGCGTCGGCCTGGCTGCCGACGCCGCGACGGCCGCGTTCGCCACGGCCGAAGGGGTGCATCTGTGGGACTTGACCACCGGGGCGCGGGCCGGGGCGGACTGGCCGCTGTTCGCCGGGCCGCCGGCCGTCCACGTCGCCCTCTCGGCCGACGGCCACACGCTTGTCGGCCAGGACGCGGCCGGGGTGGCCAAGGTGGCCGCCGTGGCCGCCCGGTCGGCCGGCGAGTCGCTCCCCGCCGGGCCGGGGGGCGGGGTCGTCCTCGACCGGACCGGGGGCCGGTTCGTCACCCTCGGGGCCGACGGCGTGGTCAAGCTCTGGGACAAAATGGGAAAGGAACTCCGCGCCTGGCCGCTCGGCACTGCGGCCCGGTGTGTGGCCGTAGCGGTGGACGGCCGGACGATCGTCACCGGCCACGGCGACGGGACGACGGCCGTCTTGGAGGGGCCGTGACGCATTCGGCAATTCCGACTGGATTCCGCCCGGGCCTACGCTATACTGCCGGAGACAACTGACGCGAGCGGGGTTCGCCCCGCGGTCGGCTGTCCCTTTTATTCGCGCTCGGCGCGTCTCGGCCTTCCCTCCCGCATCCCGCCCGGACGACCGTTGACCGACGACTGGCTCGCCATGAGTCCTGTTGTGGTTGGCGTGCCCCGGCGGAAGTGGCCCGGCGAGTGGTCGACCCGGAGTGTGGCCCCCGTGTGATTCCTGGCCCTGTTTCGATAGGTCTGCGGCGAATCTTGACCCGGCGACCCTACCCCGAGTGCGGCCGTCGGCCCGCCCGCCCGCGACTGGGCGGCGGCCGGCCCCGCGGGAATCGGCCCGGCCGGATGTACGCATCCCGCTCGGCCGGCCCGGAAGTCCGAATGCGTACGACCGCGACTCGAAGTGTCTGCCCGCCGGGGACTCAGTCCCCCGGCGGGCGTTCCGAAACCCGGGCTGCTGCGGCCCGCGTGCCCGTGCGAGTGCGTTTTCCCTTCATTTCTCGAGGTAAGTGATATGTCCGACGCGCAGAGCGTCGACGGGTCGACCCGACCCCCCGTCATGCGGAAGCGGATCCTGCGCAAGCCCGGCGACCCGCTCCCCACTCCCCCGCACGCCGGCTCCGCCCCCCACTCCTTCGCCCCGCCGCCCCGTTCGCCGATGGGGCCGTCCGCGGGATCGCCCGTCGATCGCGGCCCCGACCAGCCGCCGGCGGACCGCCCGCCGATGGGCCGGCCGCCGATGGACCGCCCCCCGGTCGATCGCCCGCCGATGGACCGGCCGGCCCGGCCGCCCCGCCAGGACGGGGCACGGCTCGACGACCTGTACCGGATGCCGATGCCCGACCTGTTCGGCCTCGCCGAACGCGAGGGGATGCGCGAACACGCGGGCTTGAGCCGGGCGCAGCTCATCCTCGGCGTCGTCCGCCGCCAGATCGAACGCGGCGACGTGGTCCGCGGGTCCGGGACGCTCGAAGTGCTGCCGGACGGCTACGGGTTCTTACGCTCCGCGGCCCACAACTACCTGGCCAGCCCGGAGGACATCTACGTCTCGCCGAGCCAAATCCGGCGGATGAGCCTGCGCACGGGGTTGGTGGTCGAGGGGCCGATCCGGCTGCCGATCGAGAACCAGGACAACTTCGCGCTGATGCAGATCGAACTGGTCAACGGCCAGACCCCCGAGAACGGGGCGGGCGTGACCGGGTTCGAGGACCTGGTGGCCCTGCACCCCAACTCCCGCTACCGGCTCGAAACGACGCCGGACGAGTTGTCGATGCGGATCATGGACATGGTCACCCCGATCGGCAAGGGCCAGCGCGGCCTGATCGTCGCCCCGCCGCGGACCGGGAAGACGATTCTCTTGTCGAAGATCGCCAACGCGGTCATGAAGAACCACCCGGACAGCTACGTGTTCGTGCTGCTGGTGGACGAGCGGCCGGAAGAAGTGACGGAGATGCAGAAGCTGGTCCACGGCCCGAACGCCGAGGTCGTGGCCAGCACGTTCGACGAGCCGCCGGAGGAGCACATCCACATCTCGGAAATCGTGCTCGAAAAGGCCAAGCGGATGGTCGAGAACAAGCGGGACGTGGTGATTCTGCTCGACAGCATCACCCGCCTAGCCCGTGCCCACAACGCCGAAGCCCCCGGCGGCGGTAAGCTCCTCACCGGCGGCCTCGACTCGAACGCGATGCAGAAGCCGAAGCGGTTCTTCGGGGCGGCCCGGAACGCCGAGGAGGGCGGCAGCCTGACCATCCTGGCCACCGCCCTGATCGACACCGGCAGCCGCATGGACGACGTGATCTTCGAGGAGTTCAAGGGGACCGGGAACTCGGAACTGCACCTCGACCGGCGGCTGGTCGAGAAGCGCATCTACCCGGCGATCGACGTGAACCGCAGCGGCACCCGCAAGGAAGACCTGCTGTTCCACCCGGACGAGCTGACGAAGGTAACGATCCTCCGGCGGGTGCTGGCCGACATGCACCCGGTCGAGGCGATGGAGTTGCTCGTCAACAAGGGCAAGAAGACGAAGTCGAACGCGGAGTTTCTGTTGAGTATGAACCTCGGGTAGTGTAAGTGATTGGGGTGACCCCGAAAGCCCACCGACGGATGTCGGTGGGCTTTTTGCGTTCGCAAGGAGCGATCATCATGTCGAGGCAGAAGCTGGGCATCACGGAGGACGAGTGGTTGACTGCCAAAACAGTCATCGACCTCGACTTGTACCGTAGCGCGAAGCACCAGCACCGCAAGTGGCGGCTGTTCGGCACCGCGTGTTGCCGCCGTGCAATGAACCTGTTCCCCGACCCGCGGCTCGATGCGGTGGCCGATGCCGCCGAGCAATTCGCCGACAGCACACTCACTTGGGATGATGTCAAGCGGGTGCGGCAGATACTGACGGCGGTCCGCAAGGAATTGGGGGAGAAGTTTGGTCCGGACGAGGCCCGTATCGACATCGTCCGGGCGCTCGACGATGCAACCCAGAAGAAGCCGCTCGACGCACTTGGAGCGTGTAGACATGCGGAATATGCGTTCGCGGCCGCGGTCCGCATCCACCTGAGCGGCGACGACCGGCACACACCGGAAACTAGGGCACGATGGCAAGCTACCCTGAAAGCCGAGGACCAGGAACAGGTGCGGCTCGCCCACGACATCTTCGGCAACCCCTTCCGCCCCGTCGCCGTCGCCCCCGAGTGGCGCACGTCGGACTCCGTCGGCCTCGCCCAAGCCATCTACGCCGGCCGCACGTTCCACGACCTGCCGGTCCTGGCCGACGCCCTCGAAGAGGCCGGGTGCGACGCGGCGGAACTGCTGGCCCACTGCCGGGATACGACCCTGACGCACGTCCGCGGCTGCTGGGCGGTCGACCTCGTCCTCGGCAAGGCGTGACGGTATCGTGGGTGGATAAGGAGGGTGACGCGATGACAGGGACTTTACTCGACCCGCCGGCCGCCCCGGCCCCGCCCCGTCCGTCCGGCGGCCCCGCCCCGTGGCGGTGGTCGCGGACCGACTACTACCGGCTGGCCGACCTCGGCTTCTTCCGCGGCAAGCGGGTCGAACTGATCGACGGGGGGGTGATCGAAATGAGTCCGATGGGCACGCCGCACTGCACGAGTGTCTCGCTGGCCCTCCACGCCGTCGGGGATGCGTTCAGCCCGGGACACCACGTCCGCGTCCAGATGGCCCTGACCCTGGCCGGCAGTTAACCGGAGCCGGACGTGGCCGTCGTGGCCGGGACGCCGCGGGATTACCTCGTCAGCCACCCGACGACGGCGGTAGTAATCGTCGAAGTCGCCGACACTAGCCTGACTTACGACCTGACGACGAAGGCCGAGGTGTACGCGGCGGCCGGCATCGCCGACTACTGGGTACTCGATCTGGCCGGCCGCGCCCTCCATGTGTTGCGCGACCCCCGGCCGGTGGCTGCCGGCGGGGCGGCGTACCGGTCGCACCAGATCCTCGGCCCGGCCGATTCCGTCGCGCCGCTGGCCACCCCGGCCGCGCATGTCGCCGTCGCCAACCTGCTCCCCTGATCCAGGAAACGCCATCCATGTCCGCTGACGCGTATCCCGAACTCCTCCGCCGGGCGCGGGACATCGCCGTCGCCCAGTCGTGCGCGGCCGTCCTCGGCTGGGACCAGCAGACGTACCTGCCGCCGGCCGGGGCCGACTTCCGTGGCGAACAGCTCGCCTTCCTCGCGGCCCTTGCCCACCAGAAGCTGACCGACCCCACCTACGGCGACCTGCTCGCCCGGGCGGCCGACGCGCCCGGAGCCGTTGACCCGGCCGGGGTTGCGGCGGCGAACGTCCGGGAGTTGCGGCGGTCTTACGACCGGGCGACCAAGTTGCCGGCCCGGCTGGTCGAGGAACTCGCCCGCGTGACGGCCGCCGCCCACCTGGCCTGGGCCGACGCCCGGCGCACGGACACGTTAGCCACCTTCCGCCCGCACCTCGAACGCATCGTCGCCCTTAAGCGGGAGGAAGCCGCCGCCGTCGGGTTCGTGGGGCACCCTTACGACGCCCTGCTCGACGAGTACGAGCCGGGGACGACGGCCGCCGACGTGCGGGCCGTGTTCGCCAACCTGACGGCCGGGTTGGTGCCGTTAATCCAGCAGGCGACGGCGGTTGCGCCGGGTGACAATGTGTTGGCCCGTGACTTCCCGGTCGAGCGGCAGAAGCTGTTCGCCGAGTCGGCGGCCGCGGCGATCGGGTTCGATTTCCGGGCCGGTCGGCTCGACACCGCCGCCCACCCGTTCTGCTCGGGGTTCGGGCCCGGCGACTGCCGCCTGACGACCCGGTACAACCCGGGCCTGTTCCACGAAGCGTTCTTCGGGGTGCTACACGAGGCTGGGCACGGACTTTACGAGCAAAATCTGCCCGCCGCGGCGTTCGGCACCCCGGCCGGGATGTATTGTTCCCTTGGCATTCACGAGTCCCAATCGCGGCTGTGGGAGAACCAGGTCGGCCGCGGCCGGCCGTTCTGGCGGCACTTCTACCCACGCCTGAAACAAGCCTTCCCCGGCACTCTCGATGACGTTCCGCCCGACGACTTCTTGGCCGCCATCAACCGCGTCCGGCCGTCGTTCATCCGCGTCGAAGCCGACGAGGCGACGTACAACCTGCATATCATCTTGCGGTTCGAGTTGGAACTCGGTCTCATCTCGGGCGACCTGACCGTGGCCGACCTGCCGGGGGCATGGAACGAGCGTTTCCAGGCACTATTCGGGCTAGCGGTGCCGTCGGACCGGGAGGGGTGTTTGCAGGACATCCACTGGAGTTTCGGCGGCCTCGGCTATTTCCCGACGTATACTCTCGGCAACCTGTACGCCGCGCAATTCATGGCCGCCGCCTGCCGGTCGTTAGGCGGGGACGCCATCGACGAGTCGTTCGCTCGCGGCGATTTTTCGTCATTGTTAGGCTGGCTGACCGAACACATTTACCGGCACGGTCGCCGCTACCCGGCGGGCGAGTTGTGCCGCCGGGCGACGGGAGCGGAACTGGCGTCGGGAGCGTTTCTTGAGTATTTGCAAGGGAAAGTATGCCTTGTGGCGGGCTGACCCGGCGGCCCGAAAGGCGTGGGAGAAGGCCCACTTTTTCGAGTGGACGGATAAAGTGGCGGGGACGCTTGGGGAAGAAACGATTTGACAAAGACCCCTCCTTTCGACGAGGCGCTTGCATCCTTTATGCGGTTCGCTGGCAGCGAAGGGTTCAGCACGGAGTTGGTGTGGGTATTCCGCGAGGATGTCACCAACTGCGTCCGTGACTACTGGGTCCGCGTGCCGGTTCCGGCGGACAACGAGGTACTGGCCCGCGACTACTTTGAATACGGCCGGCGTCAGGGTCGAGGCGTGACGATGAAAGTGCTATGCCGGCTGGGCAGCCAGTCGGTCTGTTTCGTATGGGTGCCCGAGAACGACGAGGCGGCAAGCTACGCCATGCAGGGGCCGCTCAAGCTCAAAGTTCCGATGGACCCGGTCAACGGATCGGCGGTCCGATCTGTATTGCGTTGGCAGTGGCTCCGGTGGGTGCATCTGCGGCGGCGCTGTGAGCGGTTCGCCGAATTGTTGCCGTTGCGGGCGGCGCTAAATGTTTAACCAGACGCCGCTGATCCTGCGAGCCTAACGCCTCACCACCGCAGCGCCCGTGCCGCCACTTCCGGGGCCACGGCCACCATATAGCACCCGGTCGCCCACTCGAACCCGGCCGCCTGGCTCGTCCGCGGGGTCAGCTCGAAGTGCCAGTGGTACGCGGGGTTCGGTTCGCCGCGCGGCGCTCCATTATGCAGGTACAGGTTGTACGCCACCCCCGGCAGCACCGCCCGCAGCCGGCCGAACAGGGCGAGCAGTAGGCCGGCCAGGTCGGCGGCCGCGGCGTCGGTGAGGGTCTCGAAGTGGCTGGCGTGGCGGAGGGGTAATATCCACGTTTCGTAGGCGAATCGCGGGGCGAGTGGCGTCAGGGCGGCGAACCGTTCGGTGCGGGCCACCCGGCGAATGTCGTCGCCGAGCATCGCACAGAACACGCATTCGCCGGTCCGGGCGAAGTACGTCGCCGCCCCGGCCCACTCGGCGGCCAGCGTCTCGGGGACGACCGGCAGGGCGATGATTTGCGAGTGGGCGTGATCGAGGGACGCCCCCGCGTCCCGGCCGACGTTCTTGAATACGGTCACGCTTTGCACGGCCGGGTCGGCGGCCAGCGCCCGGACCCGGTCGCGGTAGGCTCGCACGACGGCTAACATTTCCGCCGGGGTCAGGTCGGCCGGGTCGGTGACGTGTCGGCGGCTTTCGATGACCAGTTCGTGGCGGCCGGTGGCGAACCGGCCATGCACCGGCGGGGGTTCGGCGGGATTCGGCCGTCGCACCGCCGGGTACTTGTTGGGGACCACCCGCAGCCGCCAGCCGGGGCCGTTGGGGGCGGTGCCGGGGTCGCGGTCGGCGTAACATTCGTTCGGGGTATCGTGCTCCATCCCGGGGCAGAACGGGCAGGGGCGTGATTCGGCCGGCGGGGCGACGGTCGCCGGCAGCGGCCGGCCGGCCCGTTCCGGAGCGATCACCGCGCACCGGCCCGTCACGGGACACTGCCGGAGTTCCGGGGCGGTCACGGCGACGCAGCCGGGGCCAGGGTCCGGCGGTACAGGGCCTCGTATTCGGCCGCACTACGGAACCATGACCAGTCTTGACGCATGGCCGTCCGGACCACCTGGCGGAAGTCGGCCGGCCGGTCCCGGTACAGCCCGACCGCCCGCTTGACCGTCTCGAACAGGGCGTTCGGCGTGTAGTCGGTGAAGGCGAACCCGGTCGCCACCCCGGCCGTCAGGCGCGCCTCGGTCGCGTCGGCGATCGTGTCGGCCAGGCCGCCCGTCGCTCGGACCACCGGCGGGGTGCCGTACTTCAAGGAGTACAACTGGTTCAGGCCGCTCGGCTCGTACCGGCTCGGCATCAGGAACAGGTCGGCCCCGGCCTCGACCAGGTGCGCGAGCGGCTCGCTGAAGCCCAGGTAGATGCCGACGCGGTCCGGGTGCCTCCGCTGGAACTGTTCGAGTTCATTGTGGTACTCCGGGTCGCCGTCGCCGAGGAACACGAGCTGGCAGCCTAACTCCAGGAACCCCGGGGCGGCCCCGAGGACCAGGTCGATCCCCTTCTGGCTCACCAGCCGGGCGACCATGCCCAACACCGGCCGGTCCGGCTCTTGCGGCAGGCCGAAGCGCTTCTGCAGTTCGGCCTTGTTGGCGGGCTTGGCGTCGAACACCGTCTCGACATCATACGGGGCGGGAATATAAGAATCGAACGCCGGGTCCCACACGCCGTAGTCGACGCCGTTGACGATGCCCGACAGCTTGTGCGTATTGCCCATCAGCACGCCTTCGAGGCCGCAGCCGTACTCGGGGGTGAGGATTTCCCGGGCGTAGGTCGGGCTGACGGTGTTGACCGCGTCGGCGAACACCACACCGGCCTTCAAGAAATTGAACCGGCCGTGGTACTCGAGTTGGTTGTGATTGAACAGCCACCCCGGCAGGCCGGTCAATCGCATCACGTCCGGGCCGAACATGCCCTGGTAGGCGATGTTGTGGATCGTATACACGCTCCGCATGTGCCCGTACCCGGGCCGGGGGCGGAAGATTTCACTCAGGTACGCCGGCACCAGTCCCGTCTGCCAGTCGTTGGCGTGGACGATGTCGGGGGTGAAGCCTAACGCCGGGATGACTTCCAGTACGGCCCGGCTGAAGAACGTGAACCGCTCGGCGTTGTCCGGGTAGTCGGCCTTGTACCCGCCGGGCATCGACTGCTGGTAGAGGCTCTTGCCCTGGTAGGTGTCGTCGCGGTCGAAGTAGTCCGGGGCGTCGACGAAGTAGATCGGCACGTCCGACTTGGGCAGCGTCCCCCGGTACAGCCGGCAGGCGAGGGTGCGGTCGCCGACGGGGACGGGGATGACGGTGTCGGTCCGGTCCGGCGGGTCGGCCATGAACCGGACGGCCCGGTAGTACGGCATGACGACGGCGACCTGGTGGCCGCGGCCGGCGAGCGCCCGGGGGAGCGATCCGGCCACGTCGGCCAGGCCGCCGGTTTTGGCGAACCCGACCACTTCGCTGGCGGCGATGAGGATGCGCAGGCCGGGCACGGCGACTCCGAGTTGGGGGTTAGTGAGAGGAGGCAACCTCACCCCCCGGCCCCCTCTCCGAAGCGGAGAGGGGGAGGGTCGTACTGGGCGAAGTTCTG
>JAABUN010006363.1_pt1 | contig 13667 bp, 11 predicted proteins | sample 5559311 | NCBI WGS metagenome assembly JAABUN01 (sample SAMN10711877, study PRJNA513370) | rock metagenome | isolation source: Antarctica rocks | place: Antarctica: Victoria Land, Siegfried Peak sud | reverse complement strand
GAGATAGGCTGCTTGTAGGTAGTCAAGGTCGGCGACGGCGGGGGGGGCACCGTGCGCGATGGCGCGGAAGATCGCCGTGATGGCAGCACGCAGGGCGAGCGCCCGCGCGAAGGTCGCCGCTGCCGCCGCGGGCTTTCGCGCGACCTCGGCCAGCAGGAGCGCCGTGGCATCATCATCGAGCGCGCCGACATGCCGCGACCAGCGCACCAGATCGGCGTACTCGTGCAGGAATTCCTCGGGGTGCGCGCCGAGCGGGCTCTCGACGGTGTTCGCGAAGTCCAGGCAGCGCCGGTCGCCGAGGAGGCGCGGGAAGGCCGGATCGTGGCCCTGTCCCGAAAGTTGCTTGTTCTGGCCCATCGTGCGCCTTACCGCCCGTTCTTATGCTTAGAGGTGCTTGACAGGTAAGAGGGTCGTTGTTACGATCGTACCAGCTATGGGAGTATAGCAGGTAAGAGTTGTCTGTTATACGCGATACGCGCGACCCGAGCGCGAAAGGAGCGGGCGATGAGTACGGTTGATGAGCCGACAACGCGGGTGGAACTCCAGGCGATCCTCTGGCGGTTGCGCGCCGATCTCGAACAACTCGTCGCCGAGGCGGGGCCGACGCGGCTGGAACTCCCCGGCGCGATGGGCGATTGGACCCTCAAGGATGCCGTAGCCCACCTCAGCGCCTGGCGCTGGTGGTCGGTGACGCGGCTGGAAGGTGCCGCGCGTGAAGAAGCGATGACCCCGCCGTGGGACGCGAGCCTCGATGAGGGCAACGAAGCCGATGTCGACCGGATCAATCAGCAGTTCTACGCCGCCAGCCGCGATCTGCCGGTCGCGGCGGTCCTGGCCGACTCCCGCGCGACGTTCGACCGCCTCGAAGCGGCCCTGCTGGCCCTGCCGGAAGCCGATCTCTTCACCCCGGGTCGCTATCCCTGGCTCCACGATTACCCCGCCGCCGCGATCGTCACCGGCAGCGCCGCGCACCTCTACGAGGAACACGAGCCGGATATCCGCGCTTTCCTCGATAGTAACGCGTAGCGCCGCCGCCGCTACGCCTGGATTCCATCGGCGACGGGCGGCAAAACGATATATGAGGCCGCGCTACACCTGATCCGCCCGCGCAGTGCCCGAATTATTGTGGATGGTGATCGGTAAGCCGCCCGTCGCCGATGGTGAGGCGGCGAGGCGAGGCTGTGTCGGCTTCCACGATGCCAGCAAACCGCACGCGCACGGTAGAGGCGGGGCACCGACCCGCCCGGTCGGTGCGGGCATGGCGTCTGTGAAGAGCCTCGTCCGTCTGTCGCCAGCACCTGTGTGGCAACGGTATGGCTTCTCGCCGTTACTCACCGGGCAGGTCGATGACCCACCCCTACCATGAGGCATCGACCGTCACCACACCCGCTGCTCGTCTCGACCGAGCCACGGATGGCACACTGCCGCGCATCACACACCACACACCACACACCGCGTACAGCGCACGACCCTTTGCGCCGCCCTGCCCGCCCTTTTTACGCCCTGCAGCCTATGTGATCTCTTCCCCGCACCACCGCCATCATCCCCACCGACACAACTGTTTCACATAAAACATTGTGTCGTCCACGCGCTGCACACAAACTTCCCACGATCGCAATGCTACATGGCGACGATAGGGCAAAAATATCGGTACGTACGCGGGTCGATCGCCATGCCGTCGCTGTCCACGCGCCTCACACGAACGTTACTTTGGACACAATCGGTCGCCACTTTCCGCCGTCCACGCGCTTCACACGAACGCCGCGCGTGGACGCCCACGACATAGCAGCAGCCGATCGTCCCCAACTCCGGTAATCTGCGGCGCTAGCGCCCCATCGGCGCTCATCGCGGCGTCCATGCGCTTCACACTATCGTCCGCGTGGACAGTAATGCTACGACACCGATAGGTTGGGTGCAGGTATCGTTCATGCCCGGAAGGATTACCAAACTTTGGTAGATGTCGCTGTGGGCGGTGGAAGGGCGAAAGGTGTCTTATGTACGGGGGATGGCTGGCGGCCTTGTCCTGTGCCGGGTCACAGGGTTCAACCGCCAGCCATCCCCCACGTATTTACCGTGAGCTGCAAAGGACTACCCCTATGGAGTGTTACCAAACTTTGGTAATCTCTCAGGCAATGCATTTGTGCGCGTGATGAGAGGGTGTACATGCCGCCAGAAGAGCCAGCCTATATGCGCGCTCATCGCCACTGCACGCGCAATCGCGCCGAGATCGCCCGCAGCGAGCTTTGCGGCTGTTTCCACTGCCTCGCGCGCTTCTCGCCGCATGAGCTGGTGGTGTATTTGCGCGAAGCTAGTGATGCAAGCGACAGGACCACAGGCATTCGTAGATAACCGCACTGCTCAATTCACTCCTGCTTCGCGTATCCGCCCGCGCTCCCGCCCCTACACATCCGCTTGCTGGTGCGCTATCGTAGAGACCAGAAGCCGCGATCACTATTTGCGCCTGCCGCAGACGCGTATGGCCGTTCGCTCGCGTGGGGAGCTTCATGTCCGACCGCCTCGCCGCCGCCGACCCTCCGACCGTGCAGATCCAACTCCTCGGCGGTTTTCGCGTCGTCGCGGGCGGGCAAGTGGTGGCGGATACGACCTGGCGACTCCGCAAAGCCCGCGCCCTGGTCAAACTCCTCGCGCTCGCCCCCGACGCCCACCTGACGCGCGACCAGATCCTCGAATACCTCTGGCCCGACCTCGAACGCGCCGCCGCCGATAACAACCTGCGCGGCGCGTTGCTGGTCGCCCGCCGCGCCCTCGCCCCCGCTGGCGCGATCGTCGCCCGCGACGGTACCCTGACCCTCCGGGCTGTCGCCCCGGTCACGTTGCAGATCGACAGCGTCGCCTTCGAGTACGCCGCTGAAGCCGCACAGCGCACCGGCGATCTTGTCGCGTACACCCGCGCGCTCGACCGCTATCAGGGCGAACTCCTCCCCGAAGATCGCTACGAAGATTGGACCCTGGCCCCGCGCGAACGCCTGCGCGAACGGTATCTCACCCTGCTCGGCGCACTCGCCGCCCGCCACGAAGCGACCGGGGATTGGTCGGGGGCGATCGTCGCTCTCCAGCGGGTTGTCCAGGCCGAACCGGCGCACGAAGCGGCCCAACTCGGCCTGATGCGCCTCTTCGCCAGCGCCGGGCAACGGACCCGCGCCCTGGCGCAGTGGGACGCCCTGGTCGTCGCCCTGCGCCGCGACCTCGACACCACCCCCACCGCCGCCGCGCGGAGCCTGCGCGACGAGATCGTCGCCGGACGCTTCCCGCCCGCCAACCCGGTCGGCGGCGGGGCGGGCGCGGCGCGCGACCGTGGGAATCTGCCCCTGCCGCTGACCGCGCTGATCGGGCGCGAGGGGGCGCTGGTCGCGGTGAAAGAGGCGCTGGCCGGGGCGCGGCTGGTCTCGCTGGTCGGCGCGGGCGGCAGCGGCAAGACCCGCCTCGCCCTCGCCGTCGCCACCGATCTCCTCGCCGTCTACCCCGGCGGCGTCTGGCTGGTCGAACTGGCGACCCTGGACGACCCGGCGCTGGTCCCGCAGGCGGTCGCCACCGCCCTCGGCGTGCGGGCCGGGCCGGGCCAGGCACTCGCCGCCGCGCTGGCCGAGGCGTTGCGGGACCGCCGCGTGCTGCTGGTCCTCGATAACGCCGAGCACCTGCGGGCCGCCTGCGCCGACCTCGCCGCCAGCCTCCTCGCCGCCAGCCCCGGCCTGCGCGTCCTGACGACCAGCCAGGTCGCGCTCGGTGTGCCGGGTGAGACGGTCTGGCGGATCCCCTCGCTCGACGTGCCGCATGGGGAAGCGGGGGCCGGGCCGGGTCAGGCCCTCGCCGCCATCGCCGCGAGCCCCGCCGTGCGCCTCTTCGTGGAGCGCGCCCGGTCGCGCCACCCCGCCTTCGCCCTCACCGCCGCGAACGCCGCCGCCGTCGCCGAGATCTGCCGCCGCCTGGACGGGATTCCTCTGGCCCTCGAACTCGCCGCCGCCCGCGTCGCCGTCCTCCCGGTCGCGGCCCTCGCCGCCCGGCTGGACGACGCCCTGACCCTGCTGGCCGACGGCGGGCGGTCGGGGCCACCGCGCCACCGCACCCTGCGCGCGACCCTCGACTGGAGCCACGCCCTCCTCACGGCTGACCAGCAGCGATTGTTCGCCCGCCTCGGCCTCTTCGTCGGTGGCGGCACCCTGGCCGCGATCGAGGCGATCTGCGGCGTGGCTGGTGCGGCGGGTGCGGCGGTGGAGGCGGGGGCGGAAATGGGGACGGAGATGGGGGCACGGGCGGCGGGAGCGGCCCTCCTCGACGATCTGGGCGACCTGATCTCCCACTCCCTCGTCGTGGTCGTCCACGATGATGTCGGCGCGCGCTACGAACTACCGGAAGCGACGCGCCAATATGCGATCGCCCGCCTCGCCGCCGCGCCCGATCTCGCCGCCATGCGCGCCCGCCACGCCGACCGCTACGCCGCCCTGGCGTTGGGGGCCGAAACGGGCTTCACCGGTGCCGAGCATCCCCGCTGGGTGCAGTTCTATCGGCAGGAGCGCGGTAATCTGCGTGCCGCGCTCGCCAGCTTCGCGGCACGCGACGAACCGGCGCGGGGTTTGCTGCTCGCCGCCGAGCTATGGCGGTACTGGGATCTGCGCGGCGAACATGCCGAGGGGCGGCGCTGGTTCGCCCGCTTCCTGGCGCAGGCCGACACGGTGGGGCAAGCCCCGCCCCCGCAGGCGTATGCCCTGGCCTTGTTCGCTGCCGCCCGCCTCGCCTACGAGCAAGGCGACGCGACGGAAGCCCTGGCCTGGGCGACGCGCTTGCTGAGCGTTGCCCGCGCCTCCGCGACGATCGACGCCGCCCCGGCGCTGACCTTGCTCGGTCACCTCGCCCACGCAGGGGGCGATTGGCTCGCCGCCCGCACCGCGTACGACGACGCGCTGGCCCTGCGCCGTGCCGCAGGGAATAGTCGCGGTGTCCTGATCACGCTCAATAGCCTCGCTTCGTCGGCCCTCGCGCTGGGGGACTATGCCGCCGCCGTGGCCGCCGGCGAAGAGGCGCTGCTCCTCGCCCAGGCGAGCGGCGATCAGGAAACGCGGATCATGACCCTGATCGCGCTCGGCACGATCGCGCGTGAGCGGCAGCACTGCGCCGTTGCCACCGCCTATTACGACGAGGCATTGGCCCTCGCCCGCGCGTTCGCCGTCCCATTCTCGCTGGCTGCCGCCCTGACCGCGCGGGCCGACCTCGCCACCACGGCGGGAGACACCGCGCGCGCCCGTGTCTGGCTGCGCGAGGCGATCGTCACCCTCGCGCGTCACGATCGGCTGCCGATCCTGCGCGATCATCTGGAAAAGTGCGCCCGCCTCGCCGCCGCCTGCGACCAGCCCGCGCTGGCCCTGCATCTCGGCGGTGCGGCAAGCGCCCTCGGCGACACCCTCGGCTTCGTCCCTCCGCCGTACCTGCGCGAGCGCCTTGCCGCGCTGATGGCGACGGCACGAGCGGCGCTCGGCCCCGCCACCGCCGACCGGGCGTGGCGCGCCGGGCTGGCCCGCACCCCCGCCGCCGCCCTCGCCGAAGCCCTGGCCTTCCTCGACGCCCCGGCCTGATCCGTCCTCTCGCACCCCCACTATCGTGTCGGCAGCTGTGGTGTTCAGACGCCAGCTAACGCGCAGCTAACACGCGCTCGCTATCCTATTCATAGCGCTCCTGCCCGACTCGCCGCGCCCGCATGATTGGTGTGTTTGGTCGCCGCCGCGCTCGTTATGCCGGCTGCCGGGGGCGCGTCGTGCGGATTCGCCGCTCATCCTGAGGGGTTCGTCATGGTCGCCCCGCGCCGCCACCCGATTCGTGTGGGTATTTGTGTGGGCGTTGCGGGTATTTGTGTGTGTCCATCCGTTCGCTTGTCCGGTACGCTGGCGATCAACCACCGATCGTTCGGGACGCATATACACGACAGGAGGTTTGTCATGACCGCCCAGCCGCTCGCCCCCGCACCGGTCACCGCCGTCAGCCGCCCGACCGTCATCACCGTCGCCCTGGTCCTATTGGCGCTGATGGGGCTCATCTCCCTGATCCCCCAGCCCGGCTCCGAAGAGATTCCGCGTGCGGTTATCGTCTCCGGATACGCCTTCGCGCTCCTCAAGATCGTCGCCGCCATCGGGCTCTGGCGCTGCCGCCGTTGGGCGGCGATCCTCGGCTTCGTCGCCGTGCTGCTCGACGCCCTCACCGCCGTGCCGGGGATCTTCTTCGCCCCCAGCGCCGGGTTGCAGGCTCTCGCGGGGGTCTGGATCCTCGTCAGCCTCGTCCTGCTGGCGCTGCTCGTCCTCCCCACCGCGCGTCGCGCCTATCGTTGAGCGGAAATCGCAGCGTTGGTCATGGTCGGGGTGGATCGCTGACCTGTCCTGCTCATAGAGCGCGATGCTGCGAAATATCCTCGAAACGCCGCCAGCCACACGCCGGACGCCGCCGACAAACCATAGGGCCAACGAGACGGTAATGGGTGCTTGCCCGCCGCCGTCTCGGCTTCAGCCGACTGCCGGAGGGATGGGATGAGTGTCCATGCGCCAGCTAACACGCAGCTAACAACCGCCCGCTATCCTGACGATGCACAACCACGCGCAATTGCTCCGCAGACCGCAAAGGGGCGACCGATGTCACACCGCTACACCTCGTTCCTGATCCGCCACTGGCAACTCGCGGAAGGTGAGCTGCGGATCACCGTGGAGCATATCCAGACCGGCGCGGTGATCACCGTCGCCAGCCTCGAAGCCGCAACACGTTGGCTCGGCGAACAGGCCCTCGCCCTCAGCGCCCTTGCGCCCGATGGTACACCCACCGCCGTGCCGCCCGGCGACCTGACGATCATCCCCGCGCCCTAACGCCCTCGATGGCTGATCCCGAACACCGTACCGCCTCATCGCCGCCAAGTCCTTATAGTGTGGAGGCTTCTCTTATTGTTCCGCCGCACCCGCACCCCGCGTGTCCTGTTGGCCCTCGTCGTCCTGCTGACCCTGCTCCCCGCACTGGCCGACGCCCCGGTCGCCCGCGCGGCCGACTGTCAGGTCCTCAACGGCAACGACAGCGGCACCGGCTCCCTGCGCCAGCGACTCGCCGACGCCTCCTGCGCCACGATCACCTTCGCCCTGCCGACCTCACCAGCACGAATTTCGGCATCCAGGAGGCGCACCGTTTCGGCCCGCTCGCGCGGGAGGTCTTCCCCGGCACGCCAGAGCTCCGCGACGGGATGCTCTGGGCGAACGAGCTGCCCGGCCTCGGGATCGACATCAACGAAGCATTGGCCGCGCGCTACCCGTACCCCACCACTCCGTTCAACGGGAGTTTCCCGCCCCATCGGCGGATCGATGGCTCGGTGATTCGCTGGTAGGGCTGTGGCCGGACGGCTCTGGAGGGTGGGCTGGCCTTTCGTCCGGATCGGACGCCGCGCTGCATCGCGCCCAACGTGACGCTGGGCGGGTCGATAGAACGGCACCGCTAGCGGGCGTAGCGGGAACGAAGGAGGGCCGGGCGGTAATCCACCGCCCGGCCCTCCTCGATTGGGTGCGAATACCTAGCCGTGACACGTCACCGGAGTGCGCTTACGCGGCACCGGGTGCGGTCGTCGGGGCGGCGATACAGCCGCCGAGCACGAGGATGAAGCAGACAAACGCGACGATAGCCATGGGGAGCCTCCTTTGGTGATGGATGGGAGACGCGCGGGCGGACCGCCTCATTAGCAATGATAGGCCGCGCCGCGCCACCTGTCGTTGTCACGATTGCCCGAAGTGACACCCCAGAATCGGGCCGGATGCACAAGGTGGGTTGCTCGGCCAACGGGGAGCGTCTTGTCGCGGGCTGTGCTGCGCCGACCTGTCGCCGTGCGGATACCAGTGAACCCCACCAATAGGCGACCGCTATCCTGGGCTGATGACCCATCGCCCCCGACCGGCCCCGCGCCGCGCTTCGCCGATATACCGGTCGGCTGCGGGGATCACGACCACCGTTCCCGCTCCCTCTTGTGGTAGAACGCATGTTCTGGTAAGATGGGCCGACGTAGAGGGCCACGAAGCCCGGACGATGGTCGTTCCGGTGCGGTCGAGGTCAGCAGGAGGCGATCATGGCGACACAGGCAGCGGACCTTGCGGCCAAGGTGACAGCGGCGAACACGGCGCTGATCGACGCGGTGCAGGGGTGCTCGGATAAGGACTGGCGGACGTACTGCCCGAACGAGGCGCGGTCGGTCGGGGTGCTCGCCCACCATGTCGCGCTCGCCTACGGCCCGATTGCGGGGATGGCACAGTCCGTGGCCGATGGTCAGGCACCAGGGTTGCCCACGCAGGATGAACTGAACGCAATGAATGCCCACCATGCTGTCGAGATGGCCGACATTGGCCGGGAAGAGGCCCTGGAACTCTTGCAACGTAATGGTGCCGCCGCCGCCGCGCTGGTCGGCGGGCTGAGCGACGCGCAACTCGCGCAAACCTTCATCGCATTTGGCGGGCAAGAGTGGACAGTGGCCCGTTTCATCGAGGGTGCGGTGGTCGGCCATCCCGCACAGCACCTCGCCAGTATCCGCGAGGCTCTCGGGGCTTAGACCCTATCCGGGAAGGCATAACTGGGCGGCGCGGCGGACGCGGCGACGCTTGCGGTAGACCCTGAAGCGGGCCAGCTTTGCTGTGCTACCCCACTGACGGTTTTCTCTCGCGGCGTGCTGTTCGCGCTGAACGCCTGAAACGATGGGAGGTGCACACTATGCGACCCCTGCGGTATTCCATCAACGTCACGTTGGACGGGTGCGTCGATCATCGCGTAGGTGACCCGGCCGAAGCGATGCATCGTCACTGGGCCGAGCGCCTCGCGCAGGCCGATGCCCTCCTCTTTGGCCGGGTAACCTACGCGATGATGGAGGCGGCGTGGCGGCTGCCGGCGACGGGCGTATGGCCGGAGTGGATAGTCGATTGGATGGAACCCTTCGCCCGGATGATCGACGCGGCAAAGAAGTACGTCGTGTCGAGCACCCTGGACCGGGTGGATTGGAACGCGGCGCTCGTGTGCGGGGATCTGGGGCAGGCCGTGCAACGGCTCAAGGGGGAGTCGGGTAAGGGCCTCTTCGTGGGCGGCGTGACGCTCCCGCTGACATTGGCGGAGTTGGGACTGATCGATGAATACGAGTTCGTGGTGCAGCCCAGACTCGCGGGCCACGGGCCGACGTTATTCGCGGGGCTCTCGACGTATCTCGACTTGCAACTCGTGGGCCGGCTGGAGTTCGGCTCGGGGGCGGTGGCGATGCGGTATGAGCCGAGAAGGTAGCCATTGGGCTTGTTCGCCCGAGTTGCTCCATGATGTGGCCGACTCGGGCCAGGGCTTCCAAAGCTGGGTGCCGAAGGTGTTGGCGATGATCACGCTGCGAAGGAGCCCGAGGTGGCCGTAGGCCCTCAAGGCGCGGCTTCAGCCGCCAGCCCCCCTCATGCAGTCGCCCAACCCTTGCCTTGTTCCCGCCGTTGACGTCATTTATTCGGCGTCAGCCGCCTGCCCCCTCCTGCATAGCGAGCAGCGGGTCGGCGACGGGGAAGTGGTGCGGGTAATGCCCGGCGTTGTCCTCATCGATGATCGTCCAGACCCGCCCGTGCGGCGCGCAATCGACCTCATCAGCCGCCCTCACCGCCGCGACCAGCGGGGGGTAGGCGGTGGCGAACTCCGCTAACACCTCTGCCATCGGTCGATCGCGCCAGCGGGCGCGCATGGTGTCATTGAATGTATCCAGATCCCACGGCGTGCGGGACGCCACCTCCTCGCCATCTGGCAACGGCGCTCCGACGAGCTTGCGGACGGCCATCCGGTCCCAGAGGGCGACGTGCGCGACCGCGTCGTGCAGGGTCCAGCCGCCGCCGATCTCGGCCTCGGGCATGGCGCTGTGCGCGGCGACGAACGCCTCGACCTCCGCCCGCACCCGCGACATCGTCGCCATTAGCGCTGCCTTCTGTGTCATCCTGCCCCTCCTTGCCTGCTCCAATGGACGGATTGTAGCGCAGCGGCTTCCATGCCGCGCCCCAATCCCCAGTCATACTAGCTCCACAGAAGCCGATACGTTGCCGCGAATAGCAACGATTCGTCCTGCCGAAGAATTGATAATTATTCTTAGGAAAGGTATAGTCTCGGTTGGGAGGCGATCTATCTGCCGCTTTGCGCGACTCTTCCTGTATCTGTGCTGCACCGGGTGGGCCGCGCGGCGCGATCCGGGCGGTACGGTTCGCGCCAGGGCGCTGATCTGATTTGCCCCCCCTGACTTGCCCGGTCTGAATCGTGTGCAATGGGCGAGGTCGTCCGCCGGGCGACACTGGTACATGCGACCACGAGCGAAGGAGTACGCCGATGACCGACGAGCCGCGACCGCGTACGACGACCGATGCCGGGATTCCTGCCGCGAGTGACGAACATTCGCTGACCGCCGGGACCGACGGCCCGATCCTGTTGCAAGACAACTACCTGATTCAGAAGATGGCGCAGTTCAACCGCGAGCGCGTCCCCGAGCGGGTCGTCCACGCCAAGGGGAGCGGCGCGTTCGGCTACTTCGAGGTCACGCAGGACTTCTCGGAGTTCACCAAGGCCAGTTTCCTCGGCGCGGTCGGCAAAAAGACGCCGCTGCTGGCCCGCTTCTCCACCGTTGCGGGCGAACAGGGCTTCGCCGATACCGTGCGCGACCCGCGCGGCTTCGCGCTGAAGTTCTATACCGAGGAGGGGAACTACGATCTGGTCGGCAACAACACGCCGATCTTCTTCGTGCGCGACCCCTCGAAGTTCCAGGATTTCATCCACTCCCAGAAGCGCCTGCCGGACACCGGGATGCGCTCGAACAATATGCAGTGGGATTTCTGGTCCCTCTCGCCCGAAGCGCTCCATCAGGTCGCCTTCCTGATGAGCGACCGCGGCACCCCGCGCTCCTGGCGCAACATGAACGGTTACGGCAGCCACACCTTCCTCTGGGTCAACGCCGAGGGTAAGCGCTCCTGGATCAAATACCACTTCAAGACCGATCAGGGGGTGGAGAACTTCACCGATGCCGAGGCGAAGGCGATGACCGCCGAGGACCCCGACTTCCACCGCCGCGATCTGCGGACCGCGATCGACAAGGGCGCGTTCCCCGCCTGGACGCTGAAGGTGCAGATCATGCCGTTCGAGGATGCGGCGAACTATCGCTTCAACCCGTTCGACCTGACCAAAGTCTGGCCGCACGGCGATTACCCGCTCCACGAGGTCGGGCGGATGGTGCTGGACCGCAACCCGGCCAACTTCTTCGCGGAGATCGAACAGGCGTCGTTCGAGCCGTCCAACATGGTCCCCGGCATCGGCCCGAGCCCGGACAAGATGCTGCTCGGTCGCCTCTTCAGCTACCCGGACGCCCACCGCTACCGGATCGGCACGAACTACCAGCAGTTACCGGTCAATCGCCCGCACTCCCCGGTCAACAGCTACAACAAAGATGGCGCGATGCGCTACGAGCACGCCGGGGATCAGCCGGTCTACGCGCCGAACAGTTACGGTGGCCCGCAAGCCGCGCCGGATCGTTACAGCGAGCCGGGTTGGCTGGTGGAGGCGGGCGAGATCATGCGGACCGCCTATCGCCCGCACGCCGAAGATACCGATTTCGTGCAGGTCGGCGACTTCTACCGCAAGGCCCTCTCCGACACCGACCGCGCGCACCTCGTTGGCAACATCGCCGGGCATCTGGGCGACCCCGATGTGCGGCCACGAACGCAGGAACGGGCGCTCGGCCTCTGGGTACAGGTCGATCCCGACCTCGGCGCACGCCTCCGGCAGGCGCTCGGCCAGGCGGCCCCGGTTGCGGCGGACGATAAGTAGGGCCGTCGCCCCAAGTCTGTAATCCACCCGGCAGCGCTCCCGCTTGAGGAGGCGCTGCCGACAACAGGTTGTCTCTCTGCGAGAAGGATGGTGTGCGTGTTCAGGCGGCTCGGGTTGATAACGCTGGTGACTTTCTCGTCACTCCTGCTCCTGGTGCAACTGGTCCCCTATGGGCACGATCATACCAACCTCGCGCCGACCGGTGAGCCGCAGTGGGACAGCCCGCGCACGCGCGAGTTGGCCGCGCGCGCCTGTTTCGATTGCCACAGCGGGCAAACGGTCTGGCCGTGGTATTCCAATGTCGCGCCGGTCTCCTGGCTCGTCCAGCACGACACCGAAGAGGCGCGCGGGAAGCTCGATTTTACCGACTGGGCGCGCAGCCAGCAGAAGTCGCGCGACGCCGCCGAGCAGGTCCGTACCGGCGAAATGCCTCTGCCGATCTATCTGCCGCTGCACCCGCTGGCGAAGCTGACCGCCAGCGAGAAGGAAGAGTTGGCGACCGGCTTCGAGAAGACGTTCGGCGCGGGCCGGGGTCGCTGACGTTGTGTGCCACCCCCGCGCCTGCAAGCGCTCATGATCAACGTAGTCTCCGCGCCGGTAAGCGCTCATGATCGAGGAAGACGACGATGCCGCAAACACCCCACGTCGAGCAGCATTTCACCGCCGGGGAGACGGTGCGCGACATCGTCATCGGGATGTCCGATGGGCTGACCGTGCCATTCGCGCTGGCGGCGGGCCTCTCCGGGGCGGTCGCCACCTCCAACATCATCGTCACCGCCGGGCTGGCCGAGGTCGCGGCGGGATCGATCGCGATGGGCCTCGGCGGCTACCTCGCCGCCCGCAGCGACGCCGAGCATTACGCCAGCGAGCGGCGCCGCGAGGAACGTGAGATCGTTGACCAGGACGGCGACGAGCGCGCAGAGGTCGCGGCGATCTTCCAGTCGTATGGGCTGACGGAGGCGGAGAGTACGCCGCTGGTGGCGGCCCTGGCCGCGCGGCCCGCCGCCTGGGTCGACTTCATGATGCGCTTCGAGTTAGGGCTGGAGCGCCCGGAGCCGCGCCGCGAGCTGACCAGCGCCTTGACGATCGCGGGGGCGTACATCGTCGGCGGGCTGATCCCGCTCTCGCCCTACCTCGCCCTCGCCAATGTCCGCACGGCCTTGATGTGGTCGGTTGTCCTCACCTTGCTCGCCCTCTTCATCTTCGGGGCGATCAAGGGGCGCTTCACCGGGACTAATCCGCTACGCAGCGCCGCCCAAACCACCCTGATCGGCGGCCTCGCGGCGGCGGCGGCTTTCCTGATCGCGCGGGCAATTAGTTAGGGATGGGTAAACCTCTCCCCCGGCCCCTCCCCTAAAGCGGGAGAGGTGACTCGTTGGTGAGGCATTGCTTTGCAGTAACCGCTCCCTGCGTTCGCTGCGCGATCCTTGTCCTTGACGGCATCAATTCTCCCTGTATAGTGACATGGTAGGCCACTCACTTTTATGGAGAGGTTTTGCTACCTATGGGCGCTCACTATTAGTCCCCGTCTGTTTCGCTGTGTGAACGGGAAACAGACGCAACCATTTTTACTTCCAGTGATCGCGTGTCTCCAATCACGGAGGAACGGTTAGCCGTTCCACGCCCGATATGCGTGAGGGATCGTTTCCTCGGCGCGTGTCGAGTCGATCGTGCCGTTTTTCTCTACGCAATAAATAAGGAGTACCCTGATTGCTCGTATAGTAGCGGCAGTTCCGGGGTGGCGGTGAGGACGCCCTGATTGCTGCGGCATCGACCGCGTCGACTAGATTGTCCCCCGCCACCGTGGGACGGCACGAGTCTGGACCGTA